>WNGB01010856.1_pt1 | contig 14401 bp, 10 predicted proteins | sample 5400681 | NCBI WGS metagenome assembly WNGB01 (sample SAMN13153367, study PRJNA577476) | soil metagenome | isolation source: 115 cm soil or saprolite under grassland replicate 2 | place: USA:California | collected 2016-06-15 | reverse complement strand
ACGGGCGAAGCTGTATGCTAACACTCGATCAAGCACCCCCTGCCGACATTTCCCCGGTGTGGCCGTCCAGGAAGCGCGGTGGCTGGGTCAGCTCCTGGAGGACCCGGTGGGGAACGCCCTCCGGCTCAAACCCCGCAGTGTTTATCAAGACCCGGCCCTCATGGAGCGCGTGCGAGAGGTCATGGCTGCTCAGTAGGGGCGCTTAAAAGTCGCGCCGGGTCCGTGGTCTGGGGCAAGGTCCCAGACAGCAAGGCGACTGGAAAATGCTGCAAGATAGTCGAGAGATAGAGCATCTGTCCCTGGGGAGTCGCAGAGCCTGTGAGCGCCTCCCCTGTCAGCACGTTGTGCCAGCTTAACGGCGCCTCTGGAGGCAGGAGCAGAAAGTTTTTCCCCCACACCCGGCGCCCCACAGGGGGCTGGCGCCGGGAGGAGAGCTTGGTCAACCAGCGCGGAATGACCACCAGGGTCCAGTGCTGCTCTTTGCAGCGCGCAAATGCCACCACGTGCTCTCGCCTGGTGCCGGTACAAGCGACGGGAAGATAGCCCCCGTCTCGGAAGAGACTGATGTGGCTTCTGCGGAAGTGTAAGGCTTTGTACGTCACGTAGAGCTTGATCCGACCATCGCACCACTGCGCCAGCAACTCCTGGACGAGGGGGAGAAGGCCCTCGGTCTCGCGTTGTTGTAACTCAGCCAGGCAAGCTCTGCGGGTGGGAAAATCCACCGGGCGCCGGTTGTCAGGGTCGACGAGACTGTCGTCCCAGAGCTCTGTACCCTGGTAAAAATCGGGGACTCCGGGCGAGGTGATCTTCAGGAGAGTCTGTGACAGGGCATTGAGGAGACCGACAGGCGCAATCCTGGCCTGGAAGAGTGCGAAGTCAGCCAGAAAGCGATTCTCTACGCCAGGCGTCAAGACGCGCTGTATGAAGGTCCGCACTGCTTGATCGTGCGCCTCATGCGGATTGAGCCAGCTCGTATGGATCTTGGCTTCTTTCAGAGCTTTCTCCATGTACTGCACGATGCGCTGAACAAAACGCGCCTGGGCTGTCTCATCCAGCGGGGTCAGCGGCCAGGCACCGACGAGAGTTTGATAGAGGAGATACTCTTCATTGACAAGACGTTGATCTGCGCCCGCACATCCTCGCTGCGTTTGGTGTCATGCGTCGAGGTCGCCAGGAGGCCGCATGGCCACTGGGCCAAGCGCTCAGAGTTGCGCTGATGAAAGGTGTCGACGGCCACGCCAAAGTACTCAGGGTCGCCACCCACCTCGTTCAATGAGAACAGGGGGTAGGTGCGGTAGAAGGCCGTATCCTCGAGTCCCTTCGCCATCACCGGCCCCGTCAGCTGTTGAAAGCGCATCACAAAGTCTCGGCGCTCGACGCCTTGGGCCTCGCTGAGCCCCGGCGGGTCGTCAAACAGGAGCACCGAGAGAATGAAGTCGAAGATCGACTCGCTCCTGGCAGGGTTGCGCAGTTTAGCGGCATTGACGGCGCGGACGATCTGGTAGCGGTCCTCGTCGTCCACGATAGTATGGGTAGGACGTATATAGGTTCGGTAGACTGGGAAACAGGCGATCACTTCGCGCAAGGCCTCCTGGAGGCTGAGGAACGTGAAATCCTGTGACCAGCGGTGCTGCTCAGAAATGTGGTCAAGACGGCGTGCGAGGACGTACAACTCGCTCGCCATCGAAGTGTTTAAGATCAGTTTCTTGCTCTCATATGCCACTTCCCCAGCACGCTGGGGACTCCCGGTGAACTGGGCATAGAACTCTCGTAAGGGGGCTCTACCGTCGGGATCAATGAAAAGACCGTTAACCAGATTCAGGAAGTCATAGCCGGTGGTCCCCAGTTGGCGCGGAGCTGTTCGTTGCGCCCGAGGATCTTCTCGATGACCACATAGCACGGCCGCTTGGGATCATCTACTACGGGCTGGGACCCATTGGCACTCGCCTCGACCAGCGCCCGACGGCAACCGGCCTGGAGATTGAGAAAATACTGCTCAGGATCAAACAGGCCGTCCGGGTGATCGACGCGCAGGCCGGTCACCATCCCCTGCTGCAGCAGGCGGAAGACCAGAGTGTGTACCGCCGTGAAGACTTCGGGTTGCTCAACACGGATCGCCACGAGGTCGTTAATCTCAAAGAAGCGGCGATAGTTCACCTCATCGGCGGCCACACGCCAGTAGCAGAGCCGGTAGGCTTGCTCAGCCAGGAGGGTCTCTAAGCGATCGAAACTTGCTGCGTCACCCTTCTGGCCATTCATGGCGACAAGCACAGCCGTGATGGCACTATACACGGGCTCACTCGTTGCCACGAGGTTGGCCAGACGCCGTTTCCCAACCTCTTTCTCACGCTGACGCTCGCGCACTTTTGCAGGTTCAGTCTCGGTAGGGAGCGGGAGATAGCGCAGGGACGTGAGGATGCTCTCCAGTTCGATCAGGTGCGGATCATCCACGGCGAGCACGCTACGTACCTGCTCCAACGCTGGTGTGAGGATCGCTGTCCAGGTGTGCGGGGCAAGAGGGAGACGCTGGTTGTAGAAGTCGATGATGAAGGCCCCTTCATCGTAGCCCAGGCGAATCTCGCCTTGTTCGAGGACCTTGCCATACTGGTCCCCGAGCACAGGGAGCAGCACTTTGTTCTGGAGGACCTGCTTTGGAGGCGCCCAGTCGATATCAAAAAATCCGGCGTAGGGGGAAGCCGGGCCGTTTTCGAGCACATTCTGCCACCAGCGATTCGACTCGTCACTAATCCCCATGTGGTTCGGGACAATATCCATAATGAGGCCCATGCCGTGCTGCTGGAGCGTAAGGGCGAGCGCTTCCAGGTCTGCCTCAGTGCCGAGCTCGGGATTGATGGTGCTGTGGTCCGTCACATCGTAGCCGTGGGAACTCCCACACCGGGCCCTGCAGAAAGGCGAAGCATACAAGTCAGTGATGCCGAGGAGGTGCAGGTACGGTACCAGCGCCTGGGCATCCGCAAAGCCAAAGTTGGGAGTTAGCTGGAGCCGATACGTGGCGATGGGCATGCGGCATACGGTCATTTACGCCTCCCTCTGCACATGGTTTCCATGGTTGCGACGGCGGCAAAAGAGAGTAAGAGAGCGCGCCGCCATCTCGTACACGTCGCCTCCACGCAGAGGCCGATAACGCCGCTTGTCGAGCATGCCCCGCGTGTCCAGGACAAGTTCCCAGCGGACCTTGGGCCGGTGGGCCGGCAGTACGAAGGCGATTGGCTCATAATGCGCATTTAACACAATAAGTAGCGTGTCGTCAATGATCCGATTGCCGCGGGCGTCAACTTCCTCGATGGCATCACCAGCCAGGCGCAGCCCCAGGCAATGCGCCTGCGGGTTCTCCCAGTCTTCGTCACTCATCTCCTGCCCATCAGGGCGGAACCACGCCAGATCCTTGACCTCAGAGCCACGGATGCGTCGCCCCTGGAAAAACTTCCGGCGTCGGAGGACCGGATGCTGGTGGAACAGCCGAATGAGCTGCTGCGTAAACTCCAGCAGATCCCGCCGTGAGCGATCGAGCGTCCAGTCCATCCAGGACACAGCGTTGTCCTGGCAATAGGCGTTGTTGTTGCCGTGCTGGGTGCGACCGCGTTCATCGCCGGCCACTAACATGGGGACGCCCTGCGAGAGGAGCAGTGTGGCCAGGAAGTTGCGCTGCTGTTGCGCCCGCAGGGCGAGAATCGCCGCATCATCCGTGGGGCCTTCAACGCCGCAGTTCCAGCTCAGATTGTCGTTGAAGCCGTCCCGGTTGTCCTCCCCATTGGCCTCGTTGTGCTTCGTGTTATAACTGACCAGGTCGTGCAGGGTGAACCCATCGTGGGCGGTCACAAAGTTGATGCTGGCGTGTGGCCGACGGCCCCCTCGCTCATAGAGATCACTGCTCCCCGTCAGACGGAGCGCCAGCCCCCCCACCAGGCCTCCATCCCCCTTCCAGAAGCGCCGGACTGTATCCCGATAAGCCGCGTTCCATTCCGCCCAGAGGACTGGAAAGTTCCCGACCTGATAGCCTCCCTCACCCAGGTCCCACGGTTCGGCAATGAGTTTTACCTGGGACAGCACAGGGTCCTGGTGAATGATATCGAAGAACGCCCCCAGCCGATCGACCTCGTGGAGCTCGCGCGCCAGGGCCGAGGCCAGATCGAAGCGAAACCCATCGACATGCATCTCCTGCACCCAATAGCGCAGGCTATCCATAATGAGCCGGAGCGTGCACGGGTGGGTCATGTTCAGGGTGTGACCGCAGCCCGTGTAATCCATATAGTAGCGACCATTGTCGGGCATCAGACGATAATACGCCGCATTGTCGATACCCCGGAAACAGAGGGTCGGCCCCAGGTGGTTGCCCTCGCCGGTGTGATTGTAGACCACGTCCAGAATCACCTCGACACCCTCACGGTGCAGGGTCTTGACCATGGTCTTGAACTCTGCCACCTGCTGACCCAGGACGCCCGTGCTCGCATAGCAGACGTAGGGGGCAAAGAAGCCAATGGAGTTGTAGCCCCAGTAGTTGGTGAGACCGCGCTCTCCCAGATGCTTGTCGGTGACAAACTGGTGCACTGGCATGAGTTCTACCGCCGTGATGCCCAGGGCGCAGAGATACTCGACGACCGCCGGGCACGTCAGGCCAGCATAGGTCCCCCGCAGCTCTGGCGGCACGTCCGGATGACGCGCCGTAAACCCTTTGACATGCAGCTCATAGATCAGGGTTTGATGCCAGGGGGTGCGGGGGGGCGTATCGTCTCCCCAGCTGAAGGCCGGATCAACGACGATGCACTTCGGGAGACTGGTGGCGCTGTCCCGCTCATCCCGCGACAGGTCGGCGTCTGGGTGCCCAATTGTGTAGCCAAACAACGCGTCACTCCAGCGAATCGTCCCGGCGACCGCCTTGGTGTATGGATCCAGGAGGAGCTTGGCGGGGTTGAAACGGTGGCCAGCCTCGGGCTCGTATGGCCCATGCACACGGTACCCATAGAGCTGCCCTGGACGCACTTGCGGCAGATAGACGTGCCACACGTGATCGGTCTGCTCTGTCAGGCGGATCGTGGCAACCTCGCAGTTGCCATCTGGTCCGTCAAACAGACACAGGTCGACCGCTGTCGCGTTCTCCGAAAAAAGAGCAAAATTGACCCCTGCTCCGTCCCACGTGCTCCCCTGCGGATATGGATTGCCCGGCCAGATCTTCATGACGCCCTCCCTGTATGATGTCTCGGCTAGTGTGCCATAACAGCTCCCTGGACCAAGAGGACGACCATGGTCGGGGACAGGGTCAACCGCACTTCCCCGGTCGAGGGCAGAAGCAGGGGAAGTGAGCTTCCACGCCCTTGCCACTGTTCCTCAGCCGAGTCGAGTTGTTTATGCCAGTGCCCTGCTGGTACGGGGAGGGCAAGTGATACCGACGTCTCTCCGAAGTGGAAAACTGTCACCACCTCTTCGTCTTGACTCCAGCGTCGGACGCACAGCACTTGCTGCTCCTCATAGCTGAGGACTTCCATAGTCTCTTTGCACATGGCGGCGAGCGCCGCTAACCCGGTGCGCAGCCGGATCAGTTCCCGGGTGAACGCCAGGAGAGTCCGATGCGGCTCCTGGTCACGCAGAGCATGGTTGAGCTTGGAGTGCCAGAACGTCACCTCAGCCTGGGGGTCGGGGGGCTCGCCTTGCCATCGGAACGCCGCAAACTCTTCTCGCCGTCCACGCCGCACCGCTTCCACCAGTTCTGGGTCCAAGTGGCTAACGAAGTAGTGGAAAGGCGCGGTCTCACCGTACTCCTCCCCCATAAAGAGGAGCGGAATGTAGGGCGAGAGGAGCACCACACTGGCTGCGAGCTTGAGGCGCTCGAAGGAGACCAGCTGGCTCAAGCGCTCACCGTGCATCCGGTTGCCCACCTGGTCATGGTTCTGGGCGCAGACCACCAGGGCATGCGCCGGCACCAGGTGTGAGGCATGCCCATGGCGACGCTGGCGGTACGGTGAATACTGACCGGTATAGACATAGCCTGTGCTCCAGGCTGTGCCCAGGTGAGCCAGCGTGCCAAAGTCTTGATAATATCCCGCCTGCTCACCGGTCAGAAGCGTATGCAGGGCATGGTGAAAATCATCGTTCCACTGGGCATCAAGCCCGTACCCTCCCAACGCCGGAGGGCGGACGAGACGCGGGTCATTGAGATTACTTTCGGCGATGAGATATGCTGGCCGGTTGAGTCGCGCCGCCTGGGCATGCACAACGGCCGCCAATTCTTCCAGAAACGGGTAGGCCGAATAGTCCATAATAGCATGGATGGCGTCGAGTCGCAGGGCGTCAATATGGCACTCGGTGATCCAGTACATGGCGTTCTCGATGAAGAACCGGCGCACCTCATCACTCAGCGGACCATCGAAGTTCAGGGCCGCACCCCAGGGCGTTTTGTAGTGATCTGTAAAGTAGGGGCCGAAACTGCCGAGGTAGTTGCCCTCAGGGCCAAGGTGGTTGTAGACCACGTCGAGAACCACCGCGAGTCCCTGCTGATGGCAGGCGTTCACGAAGTGTTTCAGACCCTCCGGCCCGCCGTAGGAGTACTGCGCTGCGAACGGCTGGACGCCATCATAACCCCAGTTCCGCTGGCCTGGGAACTGCGCAATGGGCATGAGCTCGATGGCGGTAATGCCGAGGCGTTTGAGGGCGTCCAGGTGCGGGATGATGGCCGCAAAGGTACCCGCCGCGGTGAAGGTCCCGACATGCAGCTCGTAGAGGATGTATGCCTGGAGGGGGAGACCACCCCACTGCTGGTCTTGCCAGGGGAAGCGTGGATCGACCACCTGCGAGGGACCATGCACATCCTGGGGCTGGCAACGTGAGGCTGGATCAGGACGTTCGATCTGTCCATCCAACCTGTAGGTATACAGGCTCCCGGGCTCCACCTCCTCGGCGTACGCCTGGTAGTACCCTGCGCTCTCTTGTTGCATAGGGACAAAACGCTCTCGAGGCGCCCTGAGGTGTACCTCTACGGTGTGCGCAAAGGGAGCCCAGACTAGGAAGCGCCACCGGCCGTCGGCGCCGTGTGTCGCCCCGATGGCGACTTCAGAGTAGGTAGAGACGGCATGTCCACTTACTGGCTTTAGCGCTAGATTAGTCACTTGTCTGCTCCATCCCACAGCAGCAATATCGCAGCGCATAGCGCCCTGGGGCACCAGAGGACACTCCGGCCCATTCTGGGCGTTCCCAGGGGCCCAGAAGGCTGCTCCAGGAGGACCACTGCGAGATGCTGCACGAGCCTTTTTGCTGTCTTGTGCGCCTGGCGCACGCTACGCTAGGGATGGACGGAGACTCACGTGTACGAATCTCCGGTGGTCTGATTGAGGGGGATCATATGCCGTGCGTGTGTGCGTATCACTTGGGGCTGCAGGTTATCTTCCTGTCGCACCTCTTGCAGTCTTTTGCCTAAGTTCATCAGGGTTCGCCTCTCTTGAGACCAGGGCAAACCGGGGACGATACAGCCTGCTGCCCCGCGGCATCCCGCGTCTGCATTCCTGGATACTCGCGGTAGAATGTCTACCGGATTCGGCAGGAAAGGTTTGCGTCCACCGTGAAGCATAACACATGAAGCATAACACATATAGACGTTCAGAATAGGATGCAAATTTGATGCCACATAGGCTGGAGCTATCGGGGCGCGTGTTCCGCTGGCCAGCGGCAACGACCAAGGGCGGGCGGAGCAAACGCGCCGTCAAGATGAGCCACCCTCTCTCACAATGAGAGAGGGTGGCTGTGTGCCTATGAGGAGTGCCAGCGGCTCGCGCGGCTCCAGGAAGCTCTCTGGGCCGCGGATGGGAGCTGTGAAGGGCGCAACGAGCCATTCCACTTTAACGCGAGTGACCCCAGCGCGCACCATATCCAGCTGACGGGCAGCGGCATAGGAGAGGTCCAGCAGGCGCCCCTCAATGCTAGGGCCACGATCATTGATGCGGACCTCCACGGTCCGCCCATTGGCCAGGTTTGTCACACGCGCGTATGTCCCCAAGGGGGCCGTCCGATGAGCCGCAGTCAATTTATTGCTTTCGTAGATCTCGCCGCTGGCCGTGCGCCGGCCATATCGTTCCCGGCCATACCAGGAGGCCAACCCGTACTCGGTGTGCAGGCCTGGGACGGGTGGGGCTTGCTGGGGGAGGGGGCGACGCGTACAGGACGCCACCAGACTGGCGAGCACGAGGCAGTGCAGCAGCGTGCGGGCCCATCCCGACCCCCGTCGGGTTATGCGGGGGGGGCGTGGGCTGCCCCAGGTGGCCAGAGGCGTAGGTCGACAGCCCATCTCACCGGCAAGGTCACTGTGGCGTGGGGTCTGCATATGGGGAGTATGGCACACCGCAGAGGGGTTGTGGAGTAGAAGATACCCTCTCACTTTGAGAGACAGTCTCTCATTGTGAATGATAGTGCGCCTCACGCCTCACGCCGGCTTCTGACGCGGTCCATACGGACAGGCTCTGAAACAGCTCCGGGACATGTGGCATCAAACTTGCTGCCTATGCTGGGTGGGTTTTCCTGAAGACGGTGTTACCCTGAGCAAGGTGGGGGGAATCATGAAAACAGCGATGACTCTACAGTTCTGGGGAGTACGAGGTTCTATTCCCACCGCCGAGCTTTCTACTCTGCGCTATGGTGGGAACACGGCATGCGTCAGTCTCGATCTAGGGCACCATACCTGCCTGGTGCTGGACGCAGGTACCGGTATGCGTCCTTTGGGAGAGGCCATAGCCATGAGAGATACCGATATCTTTGTGCTGCTGTCGCATGCCCATTGGGACCATATCCAGGGGTTCCCGTTTTTTGCCCCGCTCTATCAACCGCATCGTCGGATCTCTCTCTTGCCAACTCCGATGGGGCACACCCTGTGGTGCGCACCTCTCGATCAGATGGATGGAACACATTTTCCAGTGACACCGGAGGAGCTCCCGGCCGAGGTTCTCTGCCTCATGGAGGGAGGACAGGCGGTTTTCCAGGAACGTGGGTGCAGCCTCGAGTGGATTGCGACGAATCATCCTGGCGGCGGGGCAGGCTATCGCATCGAGCATGAGGGGCGGTCCGTGGTCTACCTGACGGATAACGAGCTCGAGCCACCATGTAAAAAGACCACAGAATTTGACCAGTTTGCGGCGTTTTGTCGGCACACAGACGTCTTGATTCACGATGCCCAGTATCTCCAGAGTGACATGCCGGCCAAGCATGGCTGGGGGCACAGTCTTGTCCGGCAGGCCTGTCAGCTCGCGGTAGCAGCCGAGGTCAAACACTTGATTCTCTTCCACCACGACCCTGAGCGCACGGATGACGGGCTCGATGCTATTCAAGAGGCGGAACGTGCCTGGCTCCACACCCAGGATCGGCATATGCAGTGTACCGTGGCCTACGAAGGGCTCGTGGTCGAGCTCTGAAAGCCCAACTTAGAGGAAAACGATGCCCCAGCCTTTACCACTGTGGCAGCACCTGGAGGCAGTCCTCCAGCGCTGTCGAGCGTCTGCGAGGTGTGCGGTGTTCCTCGATTATGATGGGACGTTGACACCGCTGGTGACCGACCCAGCGGCAGCGCGTCTGAGCCCGGTGACGCGCCAGGTCTTAGCTGCCCTGCTGCACCATCCGCGGTACCAGGTGGCCATCGTGAGCGGTCGGACCCTGCGGGATCTGCAGGCCCACGTTGCGGACCTGACACTGTACCTCGCTGGGAATCATGGCTTGGAAATTACTGGCCCCGGGCTGGCATACTGCCACCCGGAGGCCCTGCGGCTTCAGCCCCAGGTGCAGGCCCTGGCCGAGGTCCTCCAGCCCGAGCTGGCGACGGTCCCAGGCGCCTGGGTAGAGGAGAAGGGCCTGACGCTGACGGTGCATATGCGCGAGGTGCCGGCCCCGTATGTACCGCTGGTGCAGCGGCGCATGGTGCGGTTACTGCGCCCGGCCATCGCGGCTCGCGTGTTCGTCCTCCGCACCGGCAAGGCGGTGGTGGAGATACAGCCCGCGGTCAAGTGGGATAAAGGGGAAGCCGTGCACTGGATCGTCGACCACATGCGGCTGGGTAGGCCAGCGCCTGACGTATTCCCTGTCTATATTGGCGATGACGAAACCGACGAGGAAGCCTTCCGGGCTCTGGGTGTAGCAGGGTGCGGGATTCGTGTAGGGAGCGAGTGTCCCTACTCTGCCGCGCACTATTATGTCGAGTCTGTGGAGCAGACGACCGAATTCCTGGCTGTGTTAAGCGGCCTAGGCTGGCCCTTGGGGCGTGGTGGAGCACGAGACACACCAGCATGGCTCAACTAGTTCTCTGGGTGCTCGCACCCCTCGCCGCATCCTCATTGTGACATTGGCTCTCATGCCCCGACTGCGTCATGGACCTGGTCAATCATTAGCGTCCTTTGAACACCGGGCGGCGTTTCTCCAGGAAGGCGCGTCGGGCCTCCTGGGCATCTTCTGAGCCCTGCAGGATACCGCCAGCATTGGACGTCAGCACCATGGTCGTCTCCAGAGAGCTATCCAAAGCAGCACGCATGATGCGCTTGCTGATCCACTGGACCATCGGCGGTGTGCGCATAATGCGTTCACACAGGTCCCGCGTCGTTTCCTCCAGTTTGTCAGCCGGCACTAAGTGGTTTAACATGCCCCACTCGTAGGCACGCTGGGCGTCGATCTGTCCGACGTAGGCGAACTCCAGCGCACGGCCCAGTCCGACCATTTTAGGCAGGTAGTAGCACCCACCGTTTTCCATGATCTGGCCCAATTGCTGATAGCCAATGAAGCGCGTGTGTTCACAGCCAATGCGGATATCACAGTGCAGGGCCATATCCATTCCCGAGCCCACGGCCGGGCCATTGAGCATGGCAATGGTGGGCTTGCGGATAAGCGAGATATCGCGATGCAGCTTGGTGAAGCCGTGGAAAAAGTGTTCTCTGGCGGTATCTGGACCTTCAGGAATGTGGCGATTGCCAGACAAATTCTCGCCCTTGATGTCATCAGGGATGTCGCGTCGCATGTCAGCGCCCGAGCAGAAGCCGCGTCCGACGCCCGTGAGGACAATGACCCGGACGTTTGGATCATCGTCTCCAGCCCGCATGTATTCCCCCACTTTCGTGACCGTGGCGTTCTCTTCGGCAGTCCCGACGAGGGCATTCATGCGCTCCGACCGATTGAATTTGATCCACAAGATGCCACTGTCTTCGGGCTCGTACAGCAGATAATCGACAAGGTTCGGTCCCATAGGCTGCCTCCGTATATTGGGCTGATCTCTGCGAAGTGATGCGTGCGATACACATGGCCGGCTCTGTGCCAGACGGGCGCAGCATAACCTCTGGTTGGCAAACTGTCAAAGCCCGTGAGGACATTGACACACCTGCTGTCTCACACCACCTCTGCCTGGTGCTTGACGCATGCGCACCGCGCACTTAGCGCGAGAAGCGTACCCGGGATTTCCGGCGACGTCTCCGGGTGAACACGTAGAGGATGAGCAGGACAAACGCGAGAATGACAATAACCGGTAGTAAGATATACGTCACAATTTTGATGCGTCCGAGGAAGTAGAGAGCACTGTGCACAATGGGCTTCACGAAACCTGCTTTGGGGACATCTGTCTCAGCGACAAGTGGTATAGAGCGGATCACATTGGTACCCATTTTCACGACGTACTTGCCGATCTCCTGGTTTTTCTCAATCGGAGCAACGACATACCCTGGTAAAAATCTCTCGTGCTCCAGCTTATTTTTCAGGTCTGCGGGCACGACAATCATCCCTTCTTCGCCAGGCACAATGTGGAGGTTGTTACTTTGCCCTTTCCAGACCGGGAGGTCATACAGGACCTGCCCTTTGGTAAACAAGGACACAAAGGCAAAATTGCGATACCCGTAATTCAACAACTTGAGGGCTTCTTCGGCCCGCATAGCGCGATTCTTGTCCCCCATCACGACGGCAATCAAACGCCGCTCGTCTCGTTTGGCGGTGGCCAAGAGGTGGTAACCCGCTTCGGCGACGAAGCCAGTTTTTAAGCCGTCCACCGACGCATCTTTACGGAGCAGTGTATTACGGTTGTCTTGTCGTATGCCTGAGTAGGTGTATTCCAGCGTGGAATGAATTTTTAACGCTTCGGGGAAATCATTAATATAACGCCGTGCCAGCACGGCCATGTCGTACGCGGTGGTGTACTGCTGGGCACCTGGCAAACCATGCGGATTATCAAAATGACTATTCGTCATACCGAGTTTTTGTGCTGTTTCGTTCATCACTTTGACGAACATTTCGACGCTGCCTGAGATGTGTTCAGCGACTGCCACACACGCATCATTGCCCGACACAATGGCAATGCCTTTGATGATCTCCTCAAGCGGCACTTTGGAGCCCAGTTCAACATACATTTTTGAACCGCCTGTTTCCCAGGCTTTTTTACTAATATAAACTTCATCAGTGAGTTTGATTTTGCCATTTCTAATCATGTCATACACAATGTAGAGCGTTAAAAGTTTCGCGAAAGAGGCTGGGGCGATCTTTTCGTCTTTGTTCTGCGCGGTTAAAATATGACCACTGGCCCCTTCTATCAGCACAGCGCTTTTGGCACTCACGGTGATCGCCTCTTGCCGTGGCGTCCCAGTCGGCTCGGCAGCTTTCGTGCCAGGGTCGGCAGGCTTGCCCTTCACTTGTGCGTGCAGAGGACTGGCGAGCACACCTATCAGGCAGGCATAGACAAAAAAAATCAAGCCAACTCGATGTCGCATCACGTACATCACATGCAACTCCTTTGCAAAGGATGGCCCTCCAGAGGGTCCTGCTCGTCCCCTACTGATAGCATAGCAGGCAGGCACGAACGCGTACAGCCCCTGTTGATGACGCCTCCCCCTCATAGCCATCTCCAAGAGAACTCCTGCAGACCTGGGTCAGAACACTGCTGTCAGCCTGTCAGATACTGCCCGTGTACAAGCGGGCTTCATCCACATCTCGTCGTCTGGAGCAACACCTGGAGACAGGCCAGTACGTGCGCCCGCAGCGTTGCAAAGGCGAGAGAGCCAGTAATATGCCCACGTGCAATCGTCACGACTGGTACGCCACTGGCAGCATAGCAGGCAGCGTGGTGGGCGTACAGCATATCCTGATCGTACCGGGCGAGCAGCGGCAGGACACGTCGCGCGTCGCTGCCTTGAAAATCCTGCCGCAAGTCGAGGAGCGCCTGGAGCATAGTGGGGTGCGCCAAAGCCCGGGCTGCCAGAAAACACCGATAGTGTGTGTCGAGCATGACATGGGCAATATCGGGGCCAGCGAGCAACGGCACATACCCGTCTGCGGTCCCGAGCATAAGATGATGCAGCAAGGCGAGAAACCCACCGAGACTCGTCCCAACGACCACACTACCACGCGCCCCACGCGCCAGCAGCGCCTGCCGCACAGCCTCGCCGAGCTGCATAGCCACGGCACACAGGGCGAGAAAATGCTGTATACTCCCGAGCCCCGGAAGCAGATCGAGCCAGGTGCGATGAAACGGCGCCCGCACTGCCACCAGGTGCGCTTGCCCTGGCAGAGAGCCTCTGAAAATACCGCGAAAACTTTTATCGTAGGGTATCTCGGCAATGCCGTGATGGTATATAAGGACCGGCAGGTCTGGCTGTGGCCCCCAACGCACCTGAAACCCCGCTGCGAGCTCCCCTACCAGGGTGCGCGCTGTCACGGTATAGTGCCGTGTGGCCGTGAGCGCCGGGAGACTGAGTTGCACGGCGGCCAAGTGCGCCGACAACGGCGGGGAGTCAATACCGTGCCGAAACACCCGGGGCATGAGGCGATGTAGTGATGCCACATGGAGGCGATCAATCGCTTCGTGAAACCAGCGCATACTCTACCCTCCGGTCTGCGTCCGTCATCCTGCCCGATTGTCACACGTTGGCCACAGCTTTGAGCAGTGCTAGCGTACCCTGAGTGACAGAGACGCGGGGACACGGAGACGCGGGGACGCGGGGAAAGGCCACCGGTGAGGTGTTTTCATCGCCGTGTCGCCGCGTCGCCCCGTCACCGCGTCATTTCCTCTGCACAGATACATGTCTTTTGAGACCCCCTCTGAGGCGCCTTCACCGGGCGAGACCATGGTACTCAGGATTCGGCAACCAGCCAGCGGCAGAGGCGAGACGATTGGTATAGTTGTACATCGCCGCGATTTCGGCGATGTCCCAGATATCTTCGTCTCGGAAGCCATGCTGGCGTAGGCACTCGATGTCTTCCAAGCCACATTCCGCTGGACGTTTCGTGATCTTCACGGCATAGTCGAGCATCGCCAGGGTGCGGGCATCCAGGCCAGCGCGGCGGTAGTCGAGGAGCATACGTTCGGCCGTAATGGGGTCCCCGAGCAACACACGGACCGCGTAACCGTGCGAGGTCATGCAGTAGAGGCAATCATTGGCCGCCGACA
>WNGB01013231.1_pt1 | contig 14402 bp, 19 predicted proteins | sample 5400681 | NCBI WGS metagenome assembly WNGB01 (sample SAMN13153367, study PRJNA577476) | soil metagenome | isolation source: 115 cm soil or saprolite under grassland replicate 2 | place: USA:California | collected 2016-06-15 | reverse complement strand
TCGCCTGGCACGGTTGCCGTCTGAACCAGCCTGGCTGGAATGATCCAGCCTCGGGCGTGCTGGCGTTCACGCTGGCCGGCTCGGAGAGTGCTCCCGACCTGCACGTGATGATCAACATGGAGGATGGCACACTCGCCTTCGACGTGCCGGCGCTCGATGAGCGGAGCTGGCACCGTGTGATCGACACGGCGCTGCCCTCACCCGCAGATATCGTGGACCTCGACTGCGCGCCGGCCTTCAGCGAGCGCACGTACTCGGTGGACGCACGCAGCCTGGTGCTGCTGGCCTCGCGCTGATTGCTCACGCAATCGCACCGAGACGATCGTCGGCGGCCAGCGATGCCAAATGCGTCCGACGAGCAAGGAGCGATGCGTTTTGCGTATGGAGATGGTTCGACGCGAAACGGATTGCACACAATGAAAACACGTATGAGCGGCACGAATCCCCTCATCTTGATCATCGAGGACGAGCTGGCGACCCGGCGCTTCCTGCGTGTGGCGTTGGCGAGCCAGGGCTATCGGCCGGCCGAGGCAGCCGCCGGGCGCGCGGGGCTGGCCCAGGCCGCCACGCTCCGGCCCGACCTGATCATCCTCGAGCTGGAGCTGCGGGATATCAATGGGTTACACGTGATTGAGCAGCTGCGCGAGTGGGCCAGCACGCCGATCGTTGTGCTCTCGGCCAGGTGCCAGGAGGACGCCAAAGTCGCCGCGCTGGATGCCGGCGCCGGCCAGAAGTTGAGCGAACCGATCATCACCATGCCGGCGCCGGCCAGAAGTTGAGCGAACCGATCATCACCATCGGCGAGCTGCGAATCGACCTGGCGATGCGCCAGGTGTCCCACGGCGCCGTCGCGGTCCACTTGACGCCGACCGAGTACCGTCTGCTGATCGCACTGGCCCAGCACGCCGGCAAGGTGCTGACGCACCCCCAGCTGCTGAAGCAGGTCTGGGGCCAAGCCTACGCCAACGCGGCACACTACGTGCGTATCTACATGGCCCACCTGCGCCGCAAGCTGGAGACTGATCCCGCCCGTCCGCGCTACCTGCTGACCGAGGCGGGCGTGGGGTATCGCCTCGCGGCCGAATAAATAATTGTTCCTCTCGGGAGGTATGGAAGAACCGTAGGTCCTTCCATACCTTCCCAGGGGCGGGGGTTTGGGAGCGACTTCGCCGCCTCCGAACCCCCCAACCCTGAGCTGACAAAAATCGACGACCCCTAAAGTGGGTCACTTGTCACGACGACCGCCATGCTTATCAACATCCGGTATACTGATAGGCGACCGGCGATATATGCCTCGACGGTCCACCAAAGATGCAACGGGCGCAATGGGCGCACTGTATGACATGCTGGTGCGCGACATGTGAATACGTGAGAGTGAGCTATGAACCAGCAGGAACCACTTGTCTACTACGCGTGGAGCGACCCGCAGCCACTTCCGGCCGCTCCCGCGCTGCCACTGCCCATGCAGCCCTATGTCAACGAGCTGTATGTCCCACCTATGATCCAGCCAATTCCGAGCACGGACGGCGCGCGATTACGCATCTGGATGGTTCCGGCGCAGGCGCAGTTGCATTCCGGGCTGCCAAATCGCACCGCCATCTGGACCTACCGCGCGTCGCCAGATGCACCAGAAGATCCGCAGCCGCCAGTTGGGCCGACGATTGAGGTGCAGCAGGGCCAGCGCACGCATATCGCGTGGGTCAACGCACTCACCAACCCCGACGGCAGCTTCGCCCGCCACCCGGTCGCCGCGGTGCGCGATCTGCCCGCCGTCGTGCAGCTTGCCGAAAGCGGCACGGTTCACGCACCACAAAATCTGCCCGGCTTCACGCTTGGCCAGTACGATCAGGCGGCCAGGCAGGTGCCACCCTGGACAGTGGTGCATTTACATGGCGGGCGGACGGCGGCCGACGCGGACGGCTGGCCGGAGAGCGGGTGCTACCCCGGCCAGGTGCAAAGCTCGATCTATGATAACCAGCAGCCGGGTACGCTGCTCTGGTATCACGATCACGCGATGGCGATCACGCGCCTGAACGTGTACGCTGGCCTTGCGGGCCTGTACATCATCCGCGACCCGCAGGAGCACACACTTCAGCTGCCGCGCGGCGCGGACGACCACGAACTGCTGCTCCTGGTGCAGGATCGCGCGCTCACCCAGGCGAGCGATCATCCCGATATTGGCGCCAACCAACTGCTCCACAAGACCGGCACGGCCGGCGCTGATTCGATCGCGATCGACGGCGGCCCAGACCACGTGGATCAGGCTCCGATGGAGTTCTTCGGGCCGCTCACATTGGTCAACGGCCGGATCTGGCCCAGGGCGACTGTCCAGGCAGATGTCTATCGCCTGCGGATCCTGAACGGCGCCAATGCACGCACCTTCCGGTTGCGTTTTACCGATACCGACGGAAACCCGGTCGTCGTGCCGCTCCAGATGATCGGCAGCGATGGGGGTCTGCTGGCGCGGCCCGTCGACCTGAACGACGGTGCCCAGCGCGGCTACCCCGGAACTATCACCCTTGCGCCAGCCGAGCGCGTGGACGTGCTGGTCGACTTCGGCCCATGTTCGGGCCAACGAATCGAGCTGCGCAACTCCGCGTCGTCGCCATTCGATGGCGCGGACGCAGACGCCGCCAACCCACTCGCCGCGTTCCTGGCCTACCCCCAGGTGATGCGTTTTGACGTCGGCGCACGGAGCGAGCGGCATCAGCTGCTGCCATGGGACCAGGCGCTGCTGGCGTCGGCAACGCCGTGGTCGTACGAGGCTGTCCGCCGACTCAAGCCGGTGGAGCGGCTGGTTGCGCTGGTCGAGAATGATCAGGGCGTGCTGCAGCTCGTGGAATGCGCGCCGCTGGCCGATGGCGGGCATCAGCGGCATTGGGATGGGCAGTCACGACTACCGATCACGCAGCTCGCGCTGCGCCAGCGCGGCGATGCGCAGCACCGGCTCTACCGCATGCTTCCTGGCATGTTTAGCGACACGGTGAACTATCTCGCTCGCGATGGCGATGTCGAGATATGGAAGATCATCAACCTGTCGCCCGACACGCATCCGATCCATATCCACCTGATCCATTTCAAACTGCTTGCGCGTGATACCTATGCTGAGGTTGAGCGCGTGCCGGAGCAGAACCCGACGAGCGATAGTGCGGCCGGCGGCTACGCAATCCACTTCGACCCCGCTGCGGACACCATCGCGCTCGATCCGGCCGAGACCGGCTGGAAAGACACCATCCGGGTGAATCCGTCCGAGCTGGTCGTGCTCGCGATGCCGTTCAGGGCCTACGCGGCGACCGACACCGCGCCGGAGCAGGGGTCGCGCCTGTACAGGACCGGGCGCTACATGTACCACTGCCACATTCTCGAACACGAGGATCATGAAATGATGCGACCGATCGTGGTCATGCCGCCCGAAGTCATCGACCACATGCATGCTGTCGGCGCATCCCAGATCGCGCCAAGCGCGGAGCCACCGACCGGGTGGTACATGGACATGGGTGAGCATGGGGACAGCATGGATGGCATGATGGGATGACATGATGAGCGGGCTATGCCCACCCCGTTTTTTCTCCTCGTTTTGGCGGCTACATCGCCAAAACGAGCAGGAAAAAGTGATGCTCCGGGGCCTGCGGCCCCGCCGTGCAACATGTGACCGGCGATCTCGCGAAGGCCCGCGTGATGAGCGCAGGCTTATTACGTTTGCGCGTTGCGCTAGGGTTTCAACGTCTCAATAGTCCACTTGCCGTAGAAGTTGACGTAGCGTGCGTTATAGGCCTCCATGATGCGTAGCGCTTGCTCGCGTGCCTCCGCCTTCGGCGCGTGAACAGCGATCACGCTCTGGCCCTGGCGGAGCGCCCGCTCGTAGATAACTGCCTGCTCGTGCTCGATCGAATGAACGTGTAGCAGGCGCGCCAAGTGCGGGAACGGGTCGAAATCGGTAGAGTGGACGGTGTGCTCGGCTCCACGCGTCCCGTGCTGCAAACCGATCGCGTCGGGCGCAAAGCCGGCCTCGATCAGTTCGTGCCGTGCGTGCTCGGCATCGGGCATGGCGTCGATGATCGCAACCAGCTTGTCAGTTGGATAGCTCAGCTGGACGCTCGGCTGATTGGGTGTGTTCGTTTCCAGGGTTTGGTTCGCTCCTTTCTTTGCTTGTCCTGGTGCGATCGCCGATACAGGGCCAGCGCGGGGTGACAGAAGGGGCCAGCGGTGCGCCATCGGCGCACCGCTGGCCCCGCCCTTGCTCCCAAGCCGCTCCGCCTCCTTAGCGGCTCGTCGAGCTCTGCGACGGCTGGAAGCTCCTCAGCCGGATGCCAGCGGCTATGTACAGCACGCCATAGACAATCGCGTAGATCGCAATCAGCCAAGCCCAGGCCAGCAGGCCCGCGCTCGGCGAACTGAACAGCAGCACGCCAAGGATGATCGAGAGCACGCCAGCCAGGCCGAGCATCCACGTATCCGACAGCACCTGACGCCACTCGAACGCCGCAACGATCTCGAAGATGCCGGTGATGACCGCCCAGGCCGCGACGATGTAGACCAGCACCACCGCGGTGATGCTCGGATAGATGAAGGTCAGGATGCCGGCGGCGATGCCCGCGATCCCTGAGAGCACCAGCCAGCCGCGCCCGCGACTGACGTCGAAGGCCAGCGCGAGCGCGATGACGCCGTCCAGCAGCGCGTAGATGCCGAACAGGTAGACGAACACCTGGATTGCCGTGCGGGTGTAGGCAAACACCAGGAAGCCGAACAGAATGCCTAACACGCCGCGCACGACTGGAATCCACCAGTTCCGAAGAAGTTGACCGACCATTGTGTGCCTCCCTTTCAAGTGTCAGCAGAGAGGGACAGCCACGGCTGTCCCTCCCCGCCGCGCCGCTCAGTATGTCACGGCGATGTTGTTGGTCACGTTAGTCACACCCGGCGCGCGCCAGGCGACGTTCTCGGCCTGGTCGTACTCGCTCCAGTAGCGTACCGTGCCGCTGAGGGTCACGCTGTGCCCGCTGGTCGAGACGCTGACGTTGTCGTCGAACAGCTCGCCGTTGCGCGCAAACGCGGCGGCAATCTGGTCGTCGATATCGGGGGCTGACGCTTGATCAAGGACGGCGATGTTGGAGATCACGTCACGCACCCCCAGGATGCTGGCAGCATCGTCCTCGGCCGCGTCACGCTGGTAGAAGTAATCGACATCGCCACCCAACGTCACCACACCGTCGAGGGCGCTGACCGTGATGCGCGTGTCTGGCACATCCAGGTCGAGCGCCAGCATGCTGCGCACATCGGCGGCGATCTGCTCGTCGGTGCGCAGCCCGAACGCCGCGGGGTCTACGATCATGTCGTTGTCGACATCTTTGACACCGTAGACCCGAAAGGCGGCATCAGTCGCCGCGTACTTCGTCGCGTAGGTGGAGGCGGTGCCGGTCAGCGTCACAAAGCCATCCTTCACGGTTGCGCCGATGTCGGCTACGGTCACTTTGGGATCCCAGGCCATTTCGGCCAGGACATCCGCCTGAATATCACTGTCTTTCCGTGCCACGAGGTTCCTCCTTTGTGTTCCACATATGTTGCTTGACCAGTTGGCGGCCATCTCAGTGTCGGGCCACCAGGGCACACATCGCGGAGATGTGTGCGACGTACCTCATCGACAGGTCGTGCGGGGGAGCGGCGCTAGCTTCCGCTTCAATTCCATACAACGTCTACGATGCGGTAGCGCGTATATAGCATACCCAACCAGCACGCGCTTGCCCTCTGCCATGAGTGCAGATCTACCTCGCGCGAAAGGCCAGCAGTGACCTGGCCGTTCCATAGAAATGCGCGCTGATGGAACGATCGAGATAGTCCCACTCCTGCAACCCTGCAACGAATCTGTATATTCGTTCTCTCGAAATCAAGCTCTATCGGATGATGTGGATAGACATGGCTGGACTGGCTAGTTGTGCCCCGACCTTTTGCACGAAGCACATCTACGCTTGCGACAGACGACGCGGAACGCGCCAAGGCCTAAGCTAGAGCTGGCGAACACAAAATTTGGACATAACGGTTCCGCGGCTGACATTCGAGGAGCAAGCAGGATGCAGACGCCAACTGACGCGCGCCGTACCTTTGTGGAGGCGATCATGGATCGTTTACGGCGGCACTACGCCGAGCAAACGCCCCTGCCGGGCAACAAAGATACGCAGACACTCTCGTTAGCCCAGCTGCAACGACTCTATCGCTATGTGATGAGCGAAGGCTATGGTGAATAAGGGCCGTCTCAACGCTTGATGCAGTGTCGGAAGGAGTGCTATCAGCTATGGCCATGTACAAGAACCACCATCTCAACCCCGATCACGTAGCCACGGTACGGCCAGGAGCTGGTGCGTACGAGGATCGAACGGACAACGAGCTGATGACGCTGATCTCAGCGGGCGAGAGCGAAGCCCTGGAAATGCTCTACAAACGCTATGCGGCTGCCGTCTACCAGACAGTGCTGTGCGTCGTGCAGGATCGGGCGCTGGCGGAAGATCTGGTGCAGGAAGTCTTCTGGCGGGTCTGGCGACGAAGCACCCGCTTTGCCGCTGAGCGCGGCCAGATGGTGGCGTGGTTGCGCGCGGTAGCCCGCAACGTGGGCGTCGACGAGCTACGGCGTCTGCGCGCCGGGCCGGTCCTGATCCGCACCGAGGTTGAGCACGCGCGCATGCGCGAGCTTGCCGACGAACAGGCCGATGTCGCCGCCTCAGCGATCAAGCAGGAGCAGCGCCATATGCTCGTCTCGGCGCTTCAGCAGCTGCCCTTCGAGCAGCGCCAGGTGATTGAGCTGAACTACTTTGGCGGTCACTCGTACCAGGAGATCGCCGCCGCGCTCAACCACCCGCTGGGCACTGTGAAGACACGTGCGCGGCGGGGGCTGCAGAAGCTGAAGCAGGCCCTCATGGCGGAGGGTTCACCAGCGAGCCTATCTGTGTAGTCACGGGTGTTTCTGCGACATCCACTGTTGGAGCGAAAGAAGACCAAAAGGCGCTGTCATTGATGTGCCTTCCCCGAGAGTGTGTCAGATCCGCTCGTTCCCTTCTTTCTCACATGCTGTCAGCCATTGTTGTCATAGCCCTCACACATTATGACGACACATCCCTTCGTGCGTTTTGCGCGTCCCTTTCAGACTCACAGGCCAGCAGCCGCGTGATTTTATCGGCGGTTCCAGTGTTGCGCGGCGGATGAATCAGCAGTCGCAGATCGGAGGAATCGACCGTCTGCAACCAGAGAAAATCAAAGCTCAGTTCTCCTGCAAGCGGATGATGCATCGTTTTCCGCCCTTCCGACACGTTGAGCACATCCTGACGGGGCCATAATTCCCGAAACTCCGGGCTGATCCGGTTCAATTCCGCGATCTGTTCGGCCCACCAGGGATCGTTGATGAAACGACCATATCCAGCGCGGAATTGCGCCAGATACACGCGTGCAAGTTTCTCCCACTCCTCATTTCTTTGCTGCGAAGGGGGAGAGAACAATCTCCAGATCAAGTTGCGCTCGCGCTCAGACATCGTGGCATTGTAGTCAAAAACGACACAATGCGCTTTATTCGGTAGTGACCCTCAGTATCCGTGATGAGCAGTATCAAATGATGGAAACAACCGTTCGGAATCGTCCAACTGGTCAAGAAATGTGGCAGGCGCCCGATAGGACAGCAATTCCCTCGTCGTCCACACATGATCGGTCAGTCCTGCGGCCATGGCCGGCGTGACCGCTTGCCAGCGACGCGCTGAACCCGTTCCACGGGTTGGTTCTGGCGCGGCCAGCTTCGTTCGTAAACTGGTGTGGGGGGCACAAAATGATAGTAGGCCAGCGTCAGCCACAAATGGCGTTCCAGCCAACTCAGTTCTTTGCTAAAGCCGTTGGTCTTGCGGGTCAACCTGCGGTTCTGTTGGCGCAATGTCAGGTTGTCCCGCTCGACGAAACTGGTATTGATCGTGCTGCTGGCCGCCGACGCTTCCAAGCAGGTCTGCACCGCCTCGGCACTGCCAAACACCACCTTGTGCGTGACCTCCACTACCTGCCCGCGCTCACGTCGCTCGACCACTTGTGCATACACCAAGTCGGGCGGCGCCACGCGCCAGCGCTTGGGAAAGCAGCCACGACTACCGTTGCGCGCCGGTTGATACCACTGACCATACACGTGCAGCAACGCCGTGCGATATTCGGCCAACTGGTCAGAGGTGAAAAACGGGATGCGGTCATCAGTCACGTGTACGACGCGTTCCAGCAGCAGATTGGCGCTCGCTTGGGTGCGTTTGCCGACCACAAAAGCCACCACCAGTCGCCAGGTTGGCGCAAAGGCCACCCAGACCCAGGCATCGCCGTAGGTCTCACAGCCCAACTTGGCCACGAACAGATTTTGCTCTTTGGTATGCACAAAGCTCCACAGTTCATCCAGTTGGCATTCGGTCACAGGCAAGTGCTGCCACAAGCACAGCATGACCGTCCGACAATGCCGCGCGGCACGATCCAGCCAAGCAGCAGCGGTATCCTTATCGATTTGGACGATCCGCGCGGACGAGCGGCTCCACCTCGTCTCGTTCCGCCTCCGGATCGGTCGGCAAGTCCGCACGCTGGAGTGCCTGCTGCTCGACGATATCCCACTCTGGCTCATCAAGGTTCGCCCGCCGCGTGACAACGCTCAGGCAGCCGAGCGGCTGCGCTATGTGCAGAACTACCTGATTGCCAGCGTTCGCTCGGCGTTCGCAGCGCTCACCGGCTTTCCCGACGCGCCCAGCAACCAAATCGAAGACCTCCAGGAGCTTGACGTTATCGATCCATCGCTACAGGCGCTGCGGGAGCTCGCCGAGCGCCAAACGCGCCTCGAGGAGAGCCAGGACCGCGCGCGTGAGGCGTGGCGCGACATCGTCGCACAGATCCGCGAGCTCCACGGCGTGCTGCCGCTGGTCGAGGAACTGCGAACGCGCATGCAGGAGGTCGAGCAGCAGCTTCGGCAGCGGATGTCGCCCGAGCAGCGCAACACGATCTACCGGCTCGTGCAGGCTTACGGCGAGGCTCGCGCTGCGCGGAGCGGTCAGGCGAAGCCCGGCGTCGAGATCCGAAAGAGTTGGGCGGAGTTCAACGTGCACTTCGATAGCGCGACCTATACCGATCTGCCGGCGGCCCGCTTCGACGAGGCAGTGCAGTTCGTGAAGAATCAGTACCGCGCGCTGACGGGCAGCGATATCGAGTTGGGCACCCAGGAGCGGCTGTTATGACACCAGAAGCTTCCTCTCTCGTGGTCGTACAGATCGGCGAGCGCTTGCGTGAGGCCCGCCTGAACGCCCGGCTGACGGTGCGTGAAGCCGCAGAGCGCGTCGGGCTCCGTGCGCACGGCACGCTGGTGCAGTACGAGAATGGGCGGGTGCTGCCGCCGCTCGATCGGCTCGCCGCGCTGGCGCGGGCCTACGATGTGCCCCTCGCGAGTCTTGTGGTTTCGCGCGATGCGCTTGTACCGGTAGTGACGATGTTAGAGCACGCCACGGCGTCGCAGATCAACGCCTTTGCGCAGATCCTACAGCACGTCGTCGTCGAGGAGAACGGCGAAAGCGCATAATCGCAGCTTCGCAGTTTCGCAGATACAAGGAGGCAATGGTGCCATCTTTTCGTAAGGTCGACCCTGCCGAGGTCCAGACGCCGGCACCGCGCGCGCGCTCCGAGCGCGCCGAGATCGAGCAGCAGTACGATGCCTTGCTGGAAGAGTTCGCGGTTGGCGAGCCCCATCGCGGAACTGGGGTAGATCATCTGGTTGCCCGTGAGCGATTATCGGCGGTTGCGTGCGCTTTGAGTCGGGGCCACGGCCTTGAGGGCGTGCGCACGGCGATGTCTGTTCGTGCAGGGCACGGGCGGACACCGCATAGCGTCGGTTTCTCCGTCGAGCGGTCCTGCCATCCCGCCGCGCTGGGCGGCGGCTCCCGCCATGCCGGACTAATGATCACTCAGCCGTCGCCAGCAGGCGATCGGTGGTCCGCGGTGGCGACTACGGGCTGCTCCGGCGCCTCACGCCGCGCAATCTGCGCCGCGAACTGCTCGATGCAGGCGTGCAGCAGCGGCGGCGACGCGTTGGCGACCCACCAGAGTGATGGCGCGCCTGCAAAGGCTAGTGGCGGCTCGCCACTAGAGCGCACCACGACCATGCCGCGCGCCGGATCGATCTGGGAGCCAATCGCAGAGAGGCCGAGCGCGTGCTGCGCCGCAGCGCACAGATCATAGGCCGACGGCCGCAGGGCCTGGAGCATGGCCTGATCCGCTGGCGCCAGAGTGAGACTGACCTGCCAGAATGGTCCATCGCCACACCGCACCAGGGCGTATGGCGGGAGTGCATCCATCGCGCGCGGGAGCCGCTCGATAAACCGATTCGTGTCACCGGTAGTTACAAGCGCTGGCTGCCGCATGGCTGCTGACTCATAGCAGGGCTGGGCTGGCATCGCGCCTCCTTACGGGATGTAGCGAACAGTACAACCAGGGTAGTATACACCTTCGGCGTGCGCGCCGCTAGATCAGCCGCGGTGCTCCGCAAGCAGGCACGCGTTGGCGGCCAGCTGTCGTGGGCATACCGGCGTAGTGTTGTGGGGACCACTGCGAGCTGCCCTGTCCCATTGGCGCTGCGTCGCGTGCGGAGACAGTCACCCAGTAGCCACCACATCCAAACCTCTTGACCTTTAAGGCGTCCCAATGTGCACTAAACGTCATAGCTACGGCCGTGACGGAGCAGGGAGGTGGCGAGCGCTTGCTGCATCTGCACACCGAGCGGTGCGCGGACGGCCTGGGCGTCGTCGAGCATCCCTGCATCACCCCACGCTACCCTAGCTAGCGCCGCAGCATGTCGGCGAGGCCGGCTCGGACGCGCTCGCGGATTACGCCCCAGACCCCGCACAGACCATCCAGGAGCGTCCGCTGGAGGCGCCGCAGCGCCTGCAGGTGCAGCCGGGTGTAGTGGGGTCGCTCCCAGGTCTCGTGGTGCTGGGGATGGTGACTCCACTCTACCGGGCAGGTGCTTCTGCCCATCGCCACGACCCTCCGCTAGCCTTGTCGTTTGCATCGTTTATCGGGTATGATAGAGACCAGATGCACCTGACACAGGGGCATGACCCGCCAGGGCGCGCGCCGATCTTGAACTGAGCCTGCGCCCTCAGTCCGACGGCACCGATGCCGCCGACGTGCGCGTTCACGCCCCTCACAGCACCAGCGGCGCGGAGCGCGGATCTCACCGCGCTCGACTGGCGGTACGCTGAGGTCACCGAAGACCAGGTGCGCGCCGTGCTGGCCGAACGACGCCGGCACTCGAGGTGCAACGATGGCCAAGCTCAACTACGAACGACACGCGCTCGCCGCGCTCGATGCCTTGCTCGCTGGCGGCCTGCAGATTACAAAACTAGCCCGTAAAGCCCAGCAGCTTGAGCGCTGGGATATAAGGGCTTGTGGAGCTTTAGCGGCTTTAGCCCACCCTGTTGCCGAATACCGCTGATTGTGGTAGACTACTCGCACAGGTGTTCGCAGCACCCAGAGGGTACCCGCACGTTGACAACTGAGCCTTGGCGGTTCGAGCGGGCAATCCTCCGCTGGCTAAAAGGTTCAAGGTAGCAGACGTGCTGCTGACTGTCGGGCGAGAACCAAGTCCGGCACATCCTCACCATTTCTCCCGTCTCCGTGGGGCACACGTTAGGGGTGGGAGCAAGTCACGCAGCACTACTATGATCCGCACCCGAACGAGTGGTATGTCAAAGGTCCGATGGGCAATGTCGACCCGTTCGAGACACCAGAAGCAGCGGTCAAAGCCGCCATCCACGCGCTCTCTAGCCAGCTTGCCGAGCACGCCGCTGTCATCGATGCGTTGAACGCGGAACTCGCGGTGCTCCAAATGAAACTTGACCAGGCCGTGAGCAGCGATGGGCTCTAACCATGGCGGCGCGCGTTTTCGTAGCTGAGTCGCTCTGTATGCCGTTTGAACGCCCTCCACACTGAAGCTGCACTGGGGCAAACGGCAGCAAGCACAACGAGGAATGCACATGCGCAAACGCATCATTCGACCGACGGCTCCAGCGGTCCCACCCACGGCTCAGTCCTGGCTAGACCTGGAATCGCTCGCCCGGGTCGAGATCACCTCGGAGGATTCTACCCACCCGATCGAGGCGGCCTTGCGGCCTGGTGCTGAAGTGGGCTGGCAGGCAGCCGGTCCTGGGCAGCAGCTGATCCGGCTGCTGTTTGATGCGCCACTGCGACTGAGGCACATCCGCCTGGTGTTTCACGAAGACCAGCGCGCGCGCACGCAGGAGTTCGTGCTGCAATGGTCGCCGGATGCTGGGCAGTCGTACCGGGAGATAGTGCGGCAGCAGTATACGTTCAGTCCACCGGGCACGACCCAGGAGGTGGAAGACTACACTATCGACCTCGACGGGGTAACGGTGCTCGAATTACAGATCATCCCGGATATCAGTGGGGGGCTGCGTTGGCCTCGCTAGCCGGATGGTATATGATAGCGAGGTAAGGCGCCAGCGAATGTGCGGACGCGGGTATTGGCCCATGGAGCTACGTAGCTCACGCTCGTGCCTATCATTCGGCCGGTCTTGTGACTGAGTACATGGGGATCGGCTCGCTTTGACGGCGCACCAGCATCAAGGAAATCCGGGCCATCGTGGGGACGGTCGCCAGCGAGCTGCCAGGGGTCACATTTCATCTCTTCGGCGTCGCGCTACGCCTGCTCACCTAGCGCGGGCTTGCATCCGGTTGTCCACAGCCTCGACTCCGGCGCCTGGAATGGCCGGTTTGGATCTGATATTCCTGCATTTAATGCGGAGATGCGGGCAAACAAATCGGGCCAGCGCGAGACGGCGATCCGGTGGGCGCTGCCGAGGTATGCGGCGAAGGTCCGGGCGGCGCTACAGGGAACGAAACAACTGACGTGGTGGTAGAGTTCTGAAACCTTTGACAAAGTATAGCTCTAGCTGTATACTTATAGTGTACTTATCGCTCAGGAGGGCTGCTTTCAACGAGCGCATCAAAGGAAGTGACCGATGACATCCACGACGCGCCCCCACGATCTCACAGCGCAGGCTGAGACGGCCCAAGTCGCCGCGTTCCGGCAGATGTCCAATCCACAGCGGATCGGCTTGGCACTTGACCTCAGCGCCAGGGCGATCCGTCTGGCGCGCCGCGCCATTCAACGCGCCAGGCCCAACGCCAGTGACGCTGATCGATTTCTCCTTTTTGCGAAGGTGCATTATGGGCACGAGATCGCCGATCGCATCGCCGACTACGCCAGGGAGCATGACATGACACCCTTCGACCCGGAATTGCTCGCCCTGCTCACCGATGTGGTGCAGTCCTTCGAGACACTCGGCATACCCTATCATATCGGTGGCTCATTGGCCAGCTCGCTGTATGGTGTGGGGCGCTCGACCAATGACGCTGACGTAGTTGCCGATGTCAAGCCGATGCATGTCCCATACCTCGTCTCGGCTTTGCAGGACGACTATTATATTTCTGCCGAGGAAATCTCCGAGGCGATTCGCCATCGCTCGACGTTTAACATCATCGATGGACGGCGGGGGACGCGGGTGGACGTCCATCTTCCCAAGCACACAGCGTTCGACCAAGCGGAACGCAGCCGGGTGCGGGAGGATACTTTGAGCGATCAGCCCACCGCCCGCACCTTTTGGGTGTGCTCACCAGAGGATATTATTCTCCGCAAGCTGGCATGGTATCGCGCTGGTCCTGGGCGTGAGAGCCAGTGGAACGACGTGATCGGCGTCCTCCAAGTCCAGGCCGATATGCTTGATCTGGTCTATCTCCGAAAATGGGCACCGGCGCTCGACGTGGATGATGCGCTCGAACTGGCGCTTGAAGCGGCAGGGCTGGTATAAGAGGAGGCCAGCGACGTGACCAATGACACGCTCCTCACAACTGACCAGGCGGCGGCGCTCCTGGCGGAGCGCGGCATTACCGTGATCAGCCGGAACGGGCGGAAGGCCCCAGATCAAGACACCGTAACGGCCTGGTGCCGTGCCCAGCGGTTTCCCGGCGCGATCCGCATCGGGGGGCGTCGGCGCGGCGTCTGGTTGATTCCGCGCGCGGTGGTTGAAACCTTTGAGCCGCCAGCGATGGGACGGCCACCTGATTCCGCTCCCTCGGCGACGGCCCTGACGCAACGCCGCTCGCGATCACGGCGCCACGGGTCTTGAGCGACAGCATCAAGGCAAACTGCCGCTCCGACAAACCAGTCCGGTCGGTGACTCGTGCCCCAGCGGCACTAGCGGGAAGCGCGAATAAGCGTTGGGTCAACTTGCCACGAGTGACAGAACCTGGCGCTGCTGCCAGTACTGCTCCCAGCCCTGATTCAACCTGAGCGTTCGTAGGGCCGCCAGCGCATCGCTTGTACCCCAACTCCACTGCAT
>WNGB01008672.1_pt1 | contig 14403 bp, 7 predicted proteins | sample 5400681 | NCBI WGS metagenome assembly WNGB01 (sample SAMN13153367, study PRJNA577476) | soil metagenome | isolation source: 115 cm soil or saprolite under grassland replicate 2 | place: USA:California | collected 2016-06-15 | reverse complement strand
CTCAGGATACGTTCAATCTCCAAGTCAAAAAGGCGACCGACACCACCTGGACGACGATCATCAACCAGACCGCATTCAACGGTACGGGCAGCGGCTCGTTTGCTCTCAGCGCAGGCGTCGTCTACGATGTTCAGGTCGCTTTCACCCACGGCGCGGGGGCGTCGTGGGCCGCGCAACTGCACTGGTCCAGCCCGAGCACGCCGGACGAGGCCATCGAGCCGCTGGGCGTCAGCGGCATCAACGCCGGCACCTACAACAACGAGACCTACGCCGACGCGATGAAGATGGGCCGCACCACCTGGGAGGACGGCTCCGCCCAGGACGCCAACGGCTGGCCGCTCGCCGACGACACGAACGTCCTCTGGGAAGGAGCCGACCCCGCGAACGTCGCCGGCACCTATCTGTTGACCTTCAGCGGCAAGGCAGCCGTTAGCGCCGAGGTCTTCGGCCCGGCGACGTTCCAGGTCGGCAGCACCACCTACGACGGCACGCTCCCCCTGGGAGTGGGCTACAACGCCGCGGCCAACACCACAACGGCGACGCTCACCCTCACCAGCGACAACGCCGGCATCCTGTACCTGGGTTTTCAGAATAGTCAGCGGACCGCGACCAGCGCCACGAACACCGGCGTCACCAACGTCCAGCTGATGCGGCCGACCGCACCGGGCGCTTCCACCTACTACAGCCCCGGCACCGTCTTCGCCAGCGACATCAAGGATGCCTATCGTCGCTTTACCGCCGAGCGCTGGCTGACGGCCAACTTCGACAGCACACAAACCAACTGGTCCGACCGCACACCGCCCGGCTATTTCAAGGCCGCCCTCGGCGATCGCGGCGAGGTGTGGGAATACGAGGTGATGCTGGCCAACGAAACCGGCAAGGATCTGTACATCACCATCCCGATCAACGCCTCGGCCGACTACGTCGCGAAGCTGGCGAACCTGCTGCGCTACGGCAGCGACGGCATCAACCCCTACACGAGTCCCCAGGCTCATCCGGTCTATCCCGGACTCAACACGAACCTCAAGGTGTACGTCGAGTGGTCCAACGAGGTCTGGAACTGGGCCTTCGACCAGGCGAGCGCGGGGGCATTTGCCGCCGAGCAGGCCGCCCACAACAACACGCCGGAAGGCCAGATCATCAACTTCGACGGCACCGCCCCCGACGGCGATTTCCGCCGCTGGGCCGCTCTCAAGACCGTCGAGACCAGCAACACCCTCCGCAGCATTTGGGGCGATGCGGCGATGGGCAATCAGGTCCGTGTGCTGCTCGAATACCAGTACGACAACTTCCAGGACACCGCCGGCGAGGCGTTTCGCTTCCTCGACAACTACTTCAACAACGGCGACGGCCAGCAGCACATCGCCACGCCGCACCCAATCAATTACTACATTTGGGGTGCGGGTGGGGCGGTTTATTACAGTTCCCCCAACCCCGACGGCACCCAGACCGCCACCACCGTCCCGGATGCGGGCTTCGAGACAGCCTCGGTGGCGGCCGGTACGGCGACGGTTGCCCCTGCCGGAACGCCGTGGACGTTTACCGGCAACGCGGGCGTCTACCGCTCTGCCACCCACCCGACAGCGACCACCGGACAGACGCTCGGCACGATCATCACCCCGAGCACCAGCCAGGCCGTCGGCTATCGTTTCACCGTCGGCTCGTCGAACCTCGTCGTCTATGCCCTGGGCCGCTGGGTTGTCGCCGGCAACAGCGGTACGCACACGCTGCATCTCTTCAGCGCCGCCGACGGCTCGGAGATCGAGTCGGCGGATCTCGACACCTCGACGGCGACCGCGGGCCAGTACGCCTATGTGAATCTGCCCTTCCCGATCACGCTACAGGCTGGCAAGACGTATTACGTCCTCAGCGACGAATGGGCGGGAGAAGATCGCTACGCCGATCAGAACACGACCCTGAGCGGTGCTTCGGGCATCACGATCAACGGTGCCGCGCGCGGCGTCTGGAACAACGGCTGGACGTTCACGAGCGGCACGTCCGGGAATCACGCCTATGGCCCGTTGAATTTCACCTTTGCGACTGCACCGGTTGGGGCCCTTGGCTACGCGCCCGACCCGCTCCAGGGCCGGCAAGCGGCGTTCCTCGGCGACACCGGCCGGCTGAGCGTCACGATCAACTTCTCCACGACCGGGGTTTTCGCCTTCAACGTGGCGGCGGCCAACAAGGACGGCATCGAGAACGCGATTCGCCTGTACCTCGACGGCGTCGAGATCACGCCCAACGGCAACGACTACCGGGCGCAGAACGCACCGTGGATTCCGGGGCAGTACCTCTTCGGGATGGATGACCGCGCCTACAACACCTTCGGCACGGCTCCGTTCACGATCACGACGCCCGGCAACCACACGCTGCTAATCGTCGGCACCGGCGACCCAGGCACCTACACCTATCTTGATAATCTCCAGATCACCAGCCTCGACGCGATTTTCAACGCGGGCATTCCGGGCAACGGCCAGGCCAACGGTCAACCGCAGCAGGCGCTGGCGGCCTATCAGGATCAGCTGAACTCGCAGGCGAAGTACGCCGAGACGTTCGGGCTGCATGTGGTCGCCTACGAGGGCGGCTGGTCGGTCGGCGGCGACAATGGCGGCACACCGCTGCAGAACTATGGCAAGTTCGTCGATCCGCGCGCCGCCCAGGCCAACATCACCTCGCTCGACGACTTCACGCGCTCGGGTGGGGCATTGTATACTTTTGGGAGCTACGATCAGTGGCCCGGCATCGACAGCCGCAATTCTGGTGCCTACCCGCTCGTACAAGGGGTCGATGCGCGCAACCAGACGCCGCCCGTCGCGGCGACCAACGGCACGCCGGCTCCGGGGCCGCTGCCCGTCGCGAATCCCACCTGGGACAATCTCAATTCCGGCGGCTCGCTCGCCACCGGCGGTTGGATGTCGTGGAACTTCATCGTCTCGGCCGCCGGCTCGTACACGTTCACGATCAGCACCAGCAGCGGCGGCAATGTGCGCGTCGTCGTGGACGGCTCGGCGGTGGTGGCCGCAGGCGCCAGCGGCGGGCAGCTCACCGGCACGCTCTTCCTGACGCAGGGGCTGCACGCGGTCATGGTCAAGGCGATTGCCGGCGGGTTCGCCGTGAACAGCGTCACCGTCACCGCGGGCAGCACCGGCAACCCTGGTCCGGTGCTGGCGCCGTCCGGCTTGGGCGTCATGGGTCAAAACGATCTGACACAGGCCACGCTGAACTGGACGAACAACGGCAGCGGCGCGACCGGCCTGCGATTGCAACGAGCGACCGACGCGGCTTTCACGCAGAACCTGACCGCGTTCACGCTGGCGGCGAGTGCCACGACCTACACCGATACCGGCCTGAACTCTTTTGCCACCTATTACTATCGTATTCAGGCGCTATCGCCGACTGGCGATTCCGCGTTCTCGAACACGGCGGTGCTGCCGGGAGCGCTGGCGGCGAGCAATGTCTCCGGTCTGACCGCCGGGCTGGATTACAGCTACTACCAGGGCACGTGGAGCAGCCTCCCGAACTTCAGCACGTTGACGCCGGTCAAAACGGGCACAGTGACCACCTTCGATCTGTCGATCAGCACCACATCCACCAACTGGGCGGTTGTCTACAGCGGCTATCTCAATGTGCCGGCGAGCGGCACCTACACGTTCAGCACGACTTCCGACGACGGCAGCGCCCTGTACCTCGACGGGGTGCAGGTGGTGAACAACGATGGCCTGCACGCCGCCGTGACGGCTTCCGGAGCGGTGCGCCTGCAAGCGGGTACACACGCGCTCAAGGTGGCATTCTTCCAGCAGGGCGGGGACCAAACGCTGACGGTAAGCTGGGCCGGTCCGAACCTGAACACCACGGCGATTCCCGCGTCGGCCCTCCTCCACGTCGGCACAATCACGCCGCCACCGCCGCCCGACACGAGCACGCCGGTGGATCGCTACACGTTCGACAACACCGCTGCCGACAGCGCGGGCAGCAATAACGGCACGCTGGTCAACAGTCCGGTTTTCGTTGCCGGTCGGGTCGGCTCCGCCCTGTCGTTCAACGGCGTCAACCAGTACGTCAACGTCGGCGCGAACCTCGCCCCGCTGCTGGGCGGCACGGCGACGCTCACAGTCTGGATCCGGACGACACAGACCGGCGACAACACGTGGTACAACGCTCCGGGCATCACCGGCATCGAGCAGGACGGCGGCGGCAACGACATTTTCTGGGGCTGGCTGGACGCAAGAGGTCGGATCGCCATGCAGGCCGGCGACGGCCCCGCGGCGAAGAGCGTCAATCCCATCAACAATGGTCAATGGCACTTCGTCGCCCTGACGCGCGACTCCGTCAGCGGGCAGGTGCGCGTGTATGTGGATGGGGTGCTGAACGCGACCGCCACGTCGGCGACCGGCTTGAAGACGACGCCGTTTTCCAGCATCGGCCGCATCGTGAACACGGCCGGCTGGGCGCAATACTTCGCCGGCAGCCTCGACGATCTGCGTTTCTACAACCGCGTGCTCAGCGCCAGCGAGGTGCAGACGATCATGCGCGCAGCGGGCGGTGTGGTGATCAACCTGGCCACCGGCGGCACGGCGACGGCAAGCAGCCAGCCGACAACCGGCAAAGATGCGAGCAAGGCGTTCGACATCTCCGTGACGACCGCGTGGCTGGGAAACATGACGGCGACGGGTTCGTGGCTGCAGTATCAGTTCGCGGGCGGCATCGCCAACGCGATTACCGCCTACGCAATCACCTCCGCCGCCGACACGCCGTCGCGCGACCCGCGGAGCTGGCAATTGCTCGGGTCGAACGACGGCACCACCTGGACGACGCTGGATACGCAGACGAACCAGAGTTTCTCCGGCCGTTCGGTCACGAAGACGTACAGCCTGACCAACACGACGGCGTATCGCTACTATCGGCTGGCGATTACCGCCAACAACGGCTCGACGGAGACGCAGACCGGCGGCCTGGGCATCGTGCAACTGGCGGAACTGCAGCTGCTCGGTTGAGCCGGATCGGTTCAACCGGAAAGCTGCTTCAGCACCGCCGACAATGACAAACGCGAGTTCTCCTCACGGGCACCAACGGGCGCTGTGGATTGTTCTGCAAACATCCGCACCCGATACTCGTAGCCGAGCGCCTGGGCCACGAAAGCGACCTCCGCCTCGAACTCCGCCACTTCGACCGGGTTCCAATGGGTGTACTTGCGGGGAGGATTTGGCCCGGCATTTGGGCGGGACCGGGCCAGCTCGGCGAACGTGCCGGCATCGATCCGCGACCGCCACCCCAGGAACTCGGCAACCTCCTGGTAACGCTGATAATTGAGATCTTCCAATCGTTCGATGCGACAGTGCGACGCCGGCAAGCGGCTGAACTGCTCCAGGATGGCACGGTTGCGAGCCTGCCAGAACCAGGCCAGCCTGCCGATCTGCGTCAGCCGCCCCCAGCGCTCGAACTCGGCCCCGTGCGGGATGTTCCTGCCCAGAAAATGACGCGGCTCCTCACCCTCGCGGTAACTCGGAGCGCGGGTGGGATCCTTGCGCGCCGGGACTTTCAAGAACCAACCGCGGACCGCGAACGAGGCGACCGTCTCCGCCGGGCTGCGGACCAGCAGCAGGAAGCGGGCGCGGAAGCGCTCGAAGAGTTCAGGTAGCGAATGCGACAGCAGCGCGCTGCACTCGAAGGAGAAACGACGCTCCGCCAGGTCGCGGCGGATGGCGTCCTCGCGGTCGAGGAGGAACCCTTCCGAATCGATGGGCAGCCCGTGCCACTTGCAGAACATGTGGAAGGTCGCTCCCAGGCGGAGCCGCTCGTGGGCGGCGGCAACCTCCGGCTCGCGGCCGGCGACCTCGGCCAGGAAGGTGGTCCCGCAGCGCCCGGTGCCGACGCAGAAACCAACCCGTCCCTCGAACTCGTTGTCCGCTTCTCGAATCATCTGCTCACCCCAACGAACGAGCCACCCAGGCAGTTGCCTTCCATCGTGATGCGCAACGGATCAGAAAGGGATCTCATCCGGGTTGGGCGGCACATCGAGGACAGCCAGTCGCTTGCCCAGCGGAGATTGAACCAGGGCATCCGCGGCCCACTCGCTGATCTCATTGGAATACAGCCGCAGGATGAGCAGGCTTCGCAGGTGCTTCGCCATGCTGAGCGCGACCGCTCCATCATTGCCAAACCGGTTTGTGCTGAGATCCACCTCCTGCAAGCTGTCCGAGGCTGGGCAGTCTGCCAGATACGACACCCCTTCATTCCCCAGATCGTTGTACGCCATCTGCAGGGTGTGCAATGATTGGGGTTTCGTGTCGAGCAGCGCGCGCAGCCCCTCTGGACCAAAACTGTTGTGGTTCACATTCAGCCGCCGCAAGCTTCCGATGAACAGCGCCTTGGCCAACCGGCGTGCGGCGGACAGCGGCAGTTCGCACCTATCGAGTGCTAACGCCTTCAGTTCGCGGAGGCATGGAGCGACCGCGAGGCATGCCGCCCCTTGGTCTCCAAGCAGATTCTCGCCGAGATCCAGGACGTCGAGTTGCAACTTCGGCTGAGCGGCGATGAACTCCTGCATCGCCTGGCCACCGAGATAGTTGGCGCGCAGGACCAGTTCCTTGAGGTGGGTCGCGCGCGGTGAACAAAGCAGGGCACGCAACCCGGCTTGTTCCACATGGTTCCCCGACAAGGTCAGGGAACGTACCCGATCCATTCCCGGCCATGCCGCCAGCGACTCCAGGCCAGCCGCGTCAACGATGGGATCGTCGCCGTAACTGCCGTAGTTCCCGCTTTCGGACAGGTCGAGTTCGGTCAGGGAATTCAGAGAAACAGCATCGAACAAGGCGCTGATGCCGCCGTTGCCGATGGAGTTGAACGGCACCCGCAGCGCCGTCAGGTTCCCCAGGTGAGGAGAGGTAAGCAGTCGGCGAAAGCCCTCAACTCCCAGGCTGCAATTGCGGAGGTTCAGAGCACGGAGCGTTGACAGCAAGGGCGCGTCGGCAAGTCGCCCCACTTCGCCAGGATCGATCAGTCTGCCGGTGATGGAGAGTTCCCGCAGTCCGGGAATCGGCGGGATGCTCTCAATCGATTCGCGCTTCCGGGGCCAGCGTATCGAAACCGCCTCGATTGGTGTCGCAGCCCAGCAGGCGCTTGCGGTCGCCCTGAAGACGGCGAAACCGGAGAAGGTTGCCGTCGCGACAAACCCGCGGCGGAACTCTCCCCAGCCGCTCCCCCAGCCAGCCCCCTTGATACTGGGCAGTCCCCTGTTCCACGTTCGTCCGTGTTGTTCAATCAACTGCTGCTCGCGCAGCCGCAGGCGCACCTGGCGAGCGTCCCAGTGGGGCAGTTGTGCGCGTTCAACCTGGACGCGGATGAACTCCGCACGGGCAGCATCGCCCTGCTCCTCCAGCCAGTCGGCGAAGATGAGGCGCGGTGTATCATCGTCGGGGTGCGCAATGATGTGCTCCAGAAAACCCTGTGCCTTGTTTTCGCTCATCGCAAACGCTCCAGAACCAGTCATCGGTAGGGTCGAGGGCTGGCGCAGTGCCCCATCGGCCGGGCCTAGCCGTTGCTCCCCGTTTCCTCTGGGAGTGCCTCAGCAGCCCGCCCGTGGGTCCGTTTCCAGCCCCCGCCACGTCGAACGGAGCAGGCGGTTTTCCCGCACTCCGCTCTCCTGTCCGCTTCACGCCAGGGGTCCTGTGGCCTATCCTGTTGGCAGCGCTTTCGGCGGTCGGCTCACCCGGTAGCCGTTGAACAGCCCCAGACGGTCATCCAGCCACCGCCTACTCCACCTGTCCCAACCGAAGCCCCGTCGTTTCCGGGCGCGCATCAAGTGTCCCCATACCTTCTTCTCCACCCAGTATCCCGATCAGTTGGCATGCCAGCCCCTCTACCAAAGGCACCGTGCCGGGTTCGAGGCCACCGCGCCCTGACTGCCGAAGCGCTATGCTGATCGGCGCTCAACGGCCCCGCCGACGCAGCGCGGACTGTGCTTCCTGGGTGAGGCGTGCCAGGGGAGATCCGTTGGCGAGGGACTGAAGTAGGGCCTCGGCGTCCGGCTCGCCCAGAGCTTCTAAGACGGCGACCGCACGCACCTGGCGTAACTCGGCCCCGCTGAGCGGCTCGGCTTCCAAGTTGCGGAGCAGCGTTTCGATGCGGCGCATCGTTTCGACTGGCCATTCCCTGGTCAGAGCAGCGCGCAAGACCGGCACTGCGAGGCGACCCTCCTGGCGCAGCGCCGCGTCGGCCCTGGCGCGTTCGGCAAACGCTGGATCGCCGAGTTTGGCGAGCAACTCCTCAATGCGCTTGCCTTTCTCCACTGGCACGACCTGCAGATTCTGCTTGAGATAGGCGATCGTTTTGGCGGGCTGCGCTCGCAGCGTCCATTGGGCCTGGTAACCGCTGGCGGCGTCCCACAACTGCAGCGTGTTGGCCAGCCCACCCGATGCAATGAGCCGGCCGTCTGGTGAGTACGCGACGGTGGCGACCCTGCCGAGATGGCTCGCCTGGAACGATTGTTCCTGACCCGTGGCGGCGTCCCAAACTCGCACCTGGCCCGTGGCGTTGGCCGTCAGATACCGTGTACCATTGGCTGCAAAAGCGACACGGGAGGCCATGTCCTTTGGGTCGCGGTCGTGGCGCTCCTTGCCGAACGCCAATTCCTGGTCGGCCTTGGCGTCCAGAGTCGCCAGGTTCCGGACCGCGGTGAGCAGGCCCCCCGTCAACAACCGCTCGCCCCTGGGTGCAAATGCGACGGCTTTGGCGCCGGAGTACAGCAGGTGTTTCCGCTCGCCGGTGGCAGCATCCCAGACCATAGTTCGATGGTCGCTGGCGACGGCCAAGAGCGTTCCATCGCTGGAATAACTCAACGACAGGCCCCAGCCACTCAGACCGCTCAGTCGCTTGCGGATCTTGCCGGTCTCCAGATCCCAGAGACAGATGGTGGATGGGTCGGCAAGCGGCGGATTGACCGCGCCTTTTCCCTTCTCCCGATCCGCCTCCACCCATTCGGCAGTCGCCAGCGTCTTGCCCTCGGGATGGAAGGCCACGGCAAAGGCCCCCCACGCCTCGCCATTCAGGGCTTGAATTACTTTCGCTTGTGTTGGGGCACTCACGTCCCAGATGCGCACGATGGGATCAGGGCCCTTCGGGGCGTCACGGCTGACGCCAACGGCCAGGCGTTTGGAATCCGGGCTGAAGGCCAGGGCGCGGATGGCCACGTTCGTTTTCCCGACTGCTTGCCAGTCGTGCAGCGGTTGGCCGCGCGCCATGTCCCACAGACGGACGGCGCCCTGGACCGTGCCGGCTGCCAGCAACTTGCCGTCGGGCGACAGCGACAAGGCGCTCACGTCCAGGCAGTCCCAACGGGCCACGACTCGACCGCTGACCAGATCCCAGAAGCGGACTTCCCCCTTGCCGGCGACGATGCCGACCTTGCCGTCGGGGGTGATCGCCAGGCCAACAATCGGCCCGGGGTGCTGCATCGTGGGTTGGCCCAGGCGCAGCAAGGCACCGATGGGCAATGAGTCGGCGGGCTGAGCCAATGCCTGGGGAACGAAGGCCACAAGCCAGCTTCCCCAGAACTTTCAAGCCGTCGTCCGAAATCGAGGTTCCGCCGAGGCTCAGGCTTTCGAGCCGTGGGAGCAATGCGAGTGGCGCCAGGCCGTCATCGGTGATTTCGGATTGATCAAGGGCCAGTTTGCGCAGGTGCTTCAATGCGGGCAGTTCCTTTGCCTCGTAGTCGCTGAAGGCATCGTTCTTGCCGCTGAGGTCCAACTCCTCGATCTGTGTCACTGTCCGCACCTGGCGGAGGGTGCTCGCCAGGGGTTCATGGGTGCGCAGCGCCAGAGTGCGAAGCGGCTTGACAGCAGCCAACTCCGCCAGCCCCACGCGTGACGGGAAGGCGGCCGTGATTTGGAGTTTCTTGAGGTGGGGGAGCGCGGCCAGCTGCCTCAAGCCGGTGGCGGTCACCTTGCGACCGTTGAGGCTGAGCGAGCGAAGCCGGGTCAGGCTGGCCAACGCTTTCAGGTCTGCGTCGGAGAAGCGCGCATCGTCGGGATGCAGGGCTTCGAGCTGCTGCAACGCTGGAAACGCCTCGGCTGCCGCATCCGGCACCTGGCCCAGCGACAGCTGTTTGAGATGCTTGAGGGTTGCCAGTTCCTTGACGCCTGCTGCCGTGACCTTTGGACAATCCCAGATCGTCAATGCGCGAAGCTGTTTGAAGGCGAGGAGCTTCTTCAGGTCCGTATCGCCGTTGCGGAGGAAGCGAAGCGAAACCTTCACCACCGGTTCACCGGGGAGCGCGGCGTCGCGCTCGTAGTTGTTGCCCGAGTCCTTCCGAAGCAACCGCAGGGCCGGCTCTTCGGCCTCGTCGGCGCGGGCCGCTGACGCGAGCAAGCCGCACACAATGAATATCATGGCTACGCGGCGCACCGAAACCCCCTTGAGCAGTTGCTGCCAACGCGCAGGGTGGAGATTTCACTTCCTGGACTGGCCAGCCGCCAACGACCACACGACCAGCGTGCCCTCAATGCGGCCGCTGACCAGGCGTTGACTGTCGCTGGAAAACGCCAGGGCCGTCACCGCTTTTTGATGGCCGGCGAATTCATGGACTCGTTTTCCGGTCGCGACTTCATGCACCACGACGCGCTTGCCCTGGCCTGCCGCCAGCCACTTGCCGTCCGGCGATAGGACGAAGGGCATGGCCACATCGTGCTCGTCGGGTGAATAGTCGTCGCGGTTGTACCAGACAATTTGCCGGACCTTCTTGCCCGAGTCCGCATCCCATTGCTCGACGCAACCCCAAAGATAGGACGGCCTGTTCTCGCTGGCTGCTGGGCTCCGCGAGAGTGCTTCTGCCCTGAACCGCCCGTTCCCGTTTTCCACCCAGACGGCGCAGGGGGTGATCGTGGCCCGCCGGGGAGGAGAACAGTACGCTGGCGTTGTGCCGGATGAGACGGCCGGAGGAGCGCTGGCCATCTGCCACTCTGGTTGCGCGAGCTTCTATTACCTCGTCCTTAATGGCGAGCAGCGCGGCACGGTCTGGAATGGCCGCGAGGACTGGTTCCCTTGCTTCTCGAACCAGGGACGGCAATGGACCTTCCTCGACTGGTATGAGGACTGGCTGGATCGCTGGCTCGTCCCCGGTGTGATTCTCGGCAGCATGACAGAGGAAGTCTGGCTGCAGGGGGATCAGGCCGAGACCATGCTCCGCTTGGCGTGGGACAGGGTGAGCGAGAGGAAACGGCGATTGGTCTGTGCCGCATGCGGCAGGCACCTCTGGGATCTTCTCCCTGAAGAGGCTCGCCAAACCTTGATGGTCGCAGAGCGCTTTGCCGACGAACAAGCGAGCAGCGGGGATCTCGCCGCGGCGCGCGAGGCCGTCTCCCGCTTGACAGGCAATGCCAGTGCAGCGGTCCTGTTTTCAGCGAACAACCCTCTGAGCACCGGCACTGCAGTCTGCGCAACGCGCTCGGTCTGTGCCGCTCTGCACACCCTGCAGGGCCTCAGCTGGGAACAGGAGCGGCACCTCCAAGCGGTTCTCATCCGGGACATCCTCGGGAATCCCTTTCAGTCTGTCAGCCCTGATCTCTTGGGGTGCGGACCTACCGTCCGGGCACTCGCGAAGGCCGCGTACGAGGAGCGGCGGTTGTCGGACGGATCTCTCGACGTGGATCGCCTCGGTATCCTCGCCGATGCTCTCGAGGACGCGGGATGCGATCATGCCGGGATTCTCACTCATCTCCGCAGCCCCGGTCCTCACGCACCTGGGTGCTGGCCACTCGATCTGCTTCTCAACAAGAAGTAAGGGGACATTGAGACGGAGTTTCCAACTGGACAGGGCGACCAACGCGCAGATTCACCCTGCCGCTGTTCAGCGGCAAACCGGGCTCTCAAGCTGGAGCTTTGCGCGCGTCGGTCACATCGCCCACACGGATCAAGCGGCGGTGATTCTCCGCCGACAACATGGACACTCGCCATCGTGTCCTTTGAGGAGCGTCGAGAACGCGGTCGGTTGCGGAATCGGTCGTCGTCACCGGGGCGGAACGAACGACCGCCTGGCCGGCGGTCAAGGCAGCGGCTGAGAAGAACCGCCTGGAGATCGAGGCCGACCAGAGGGCCCATCTGGGCATCTTCTACCGGTCGGACCATTTCTCGATGGCGCAGGCGGGCGTCCCTGCGTTCTCGGTCGCTTCGGGCATGAAGATCAAGGGGAAGCTGAAGGACTTCGCCATCAAGGCGTACAAGGACTTCAACGATTACGCGTACCACTCGCCCCAGGACGAGTTTCGGCAGGACTGGGACTTCTCGGGCTTTGTCGTGTTGGCCCAGTTTACCCTCGATGTGGCCCGCGCTGTCGCCAACGCCGAGCAGTTGCCGACCTGGAACCCCGGCGACGAATTCCGCCCGGCGCGAGACAAGCACGGGGTAAAGTAGATCAGCCCGTCCGCTCTCCGCTGGGCTGGGGTCATCGGTCGATGAATGCCTCCCTGATGGGGAACTTCCGGAAGGCTTCCGCCGGCACGCCAAAGTTGGTCGCCAGCACATCCACCGGGTTGGCGGCCATCTACTGCGACAGGGCAATCTCCTCGTAGACTCCCGAGTTTAACGCGATCAGGATGCGCAAAGGATTTTTCCCCGTGTTCTCGATGGAGTGCCCGTACCCCTGCGGGATGTCTCCGGCGACCTTTTGGCGAACGGCCGGCGTAAGCCGGCTGGTAAGTCACTCCCACCAGCCGGCTTACGCCGGCCGTTCGCCTGCGGATGGCACAAGAGGTCATTTGCCTTTGCACGAGGGCTGCCACTATGTCCAGGTGATCACTGCTTCCCGATTGGGCGTGCTCATGGTGCCCGGTCCGCTCGACATTCGCCCTCGGCAGTTGGCAGCCAAAGGGCATCAGGCCGGTGCGATTGCGCGCCCGGCCCGAAAACCCGCCGACAGATTTCGGCAACCGAATGGGCGGCGATGGGCAGATTATTGGTGGGCGAATGCGCGGATCGGTCGCCTGCGGGTGCCACCGACCGAGGTCCGGGCTGCCGACCTGAGCCAGCGGCAGGTCAACGGTTTCGCTGAGGTGCGTCCTGCGTCGTTCGTGGCCAGTGCCGTGATGTGCGGCTCCCAGCCCTGACGCTCACGGAACGGAAGAGTTGCTCGTTGAGGGAGTTGCGTTCCAGGAACCAGAGTTTGGGCTGCAGAGTGGGTGCCCAGGTGAGACAGCCAGGCGTTTGAGATGCGGAGCATGGTCGTCATGGTTGTAACAATCGTGCAGCGAGACCCTTGAGATTCCTGTCCAGCGGGCGCGCCTGTGCGCCACATATTCCGGCATCGGATTGTAGGGAAAAAGGAGAGAACCCCATGTCGAGCGTTCGCAACCCGTTCGCACGCCGCACCGGCACTCCCGAGTTGTCGCGGCGTGACCTGCTGAGATTATCGGCAGCCGGCGTCGTGGGCTATTCCATGTCCGGCTGGTTCGAGGCCCTGGCCCAGGAGGCCGCCAATCATCCCGCCCGGCGCCGCGCCTGCATCTTGCTGTGGATGCCTGGCGGCCCGAGCACCATCGACCTCTTCGACTTGAAGCCCGGCCACGCCAACGGCGGTCCGTATCGCGAGATCCAGACTGCAGTGCCCGGCATCCGCATCAGTGAGCATTTGCCGCGCCTCGCCCGCAACATGCGGGACATCGCCCTCATTCGCTCCATGAACACCCGTGAAGGCGACCACGGGCGTGCGGCCTACCTGCTCCGCACGGGCTATTTGCAGCAGGGAGGCATCCGCTATCCGTCGCTCGGTTCGCTGGTTGCCAAGGAGCTCGCCAATGACGAAACCCCGCTGCCAAACTACGTGAGCATCATGCCGCGGGGCATCGGCTCGGAGCTCTACGGCCCTGGTTTCCTCGGGCCACGGTACGCGCCCTTGGTGGTTGGGAATGACCGGCCCGCGCCGCAACAGCCCGGTGGCCCTGGGCTCGTGGCGCGCATCCCGAACCTGCAGCCGGCCGAGGGGATCTCGCAGGCGCAGGCCGATGCCCGTATCGACTTGCTGCTGGACATGGAACGGGAGTACGTCAGCCGGAACCCGGGCCTGTCGCCGCAAAGCCATGTCACGGCCTACGAGCGAGCCGTGCGCCTGATGCGCTCCGAGGCGTCGTCGGCCTTCAACCTCGACGAGGAACCCATGCAGCTGCGCGACCGCTACGGTCGCACGCCGTTCGGTCAAGGCTGCTTGCTGGCACGCCGCCTGGTGGAGCGCGGGGTGCCTTTCGTCGAGGTCACGCTGGGCGGCAATGGCGACGGCGACTGGGACACCCACGGCCAGAACTTCCAGCGGGTCCAGCGCTTGAGCGAAACCCTCGATCCGGGCTGGGCTACGCTGATGGAAGACCTGCGTTCGCGCGGCATGCTCGATTCGACCCTCATGGTGTGGATGGGCGAGTT
>WNGB01025575.1_pt1 | contig 14404 bp, 11 predicted proteins | sample 5400681 | NCBI WGS metagenome assembly WNGB01 (sample SAMN13153367, study PRJNA577476) | soil metagenome | isolation source: 115 cm soil or saprolite under grassland replicate 2 | place: USA:California | collected 2016-06-15 | reverse complement strand
GGGCTCGCCTTCATCAAGGCGAACCTGCACCGCGGACCGATGGCCTCCCATCTCTACGCCGACATCGCCTTCCCCTATCCCCACCTGCTGTTCGGCGACGCCGTCATCCGCGAATTCATGCACCGGCGCGGTCGGTCGGTGACGGGTGCATCGTGGGTGAATCGCCTCTCCTGGGCCGACTACGAGTCACGGATGCGGGCGATCGGCTTTCGCATTCGAGCGCTTCGCTTCACCGGCCAGCCGATCGACGAGGCCTTCTACCAGCGGTTCGAGTCGGCCCTGGGCAGCTACCCGCGAACGGATCTCGCCCACGACTTCTTCGAGGTCGTCCTGGAGAAGCCGGCCTGACGACGCGCGGCCGGGGCCGCGGTGGAGGGAAGCCAGCCGCGGTCCGAGAGAGGGCAGGGGCGCTCAGGTGCCGGTGCTCTGGTGATGACTCAGGCCGATGCGCCAGACCAGATGGCCGAGCGCGAAGACCGCCACACCAATGAGCGGTGCTCCGTAGGCGAAGAGCGGCGTGAACGGCACGTCGTCGGCGCGGCCCAGGAACACGGCAGCCGGGAAGAAGGCCAGGAACGCAATGGGGAAGACGAACGTGAACAGGTAGCGGGCACCCTGCGGAAAGATCGACAACGGGTAGTTGCCGAACGTATTGATGAGGTCGCCGGCCCACCAGACCAGGGACTCGCTCTGGACGATCCAGAACGTGACGGAGGCGACAATCAGGAAGATGCCGGCCTCCAGGAGGACAGACCCGGCGATCACCAGCACCAGGTAGCCGAGGCCAATCGGGGTCCAGCTCAGGTGCAGCGCCGGCTGGACGATCAAGAAGATCGCGAGGCCGATGACGCCATCGCCCAGGCCGTTGACCCGGAACTCGGCGAGGAGGACCTGCAGAAGCGGGCTGATCGGCCGTATGAGCATCCGATCGAACGTGCCCTGGCGGACCATCTCCCCCACGAAATCCAGGTTGCCGAAGATCGTCTCGAAGACCGCGTGACCGACCAGGCGCAGCCCGATCAGGAAGAGCACCTGCTCGAGCGTCCAGTCGCCCAGGCCGCTGAACTGGGCGACGACCACCCAGACGAAGGCCAGCGCCGCGATGTGGTAGACGACGCCGAATACGATCCAGATCGCGAAGTCAACCCGATATTCCATGCGCGATCGGAGGTTGATGCTCACCATCGAGCCGACCACGCGAGCCAGGGCCAGGCCTCGCACGGGAACGCGCGGCACCGTGGCCGCGCCCGCTCCGTCGCCGTGTCCGCCCGGTTCCACGGCTAGCCGCCCTGCACGATGACGCGGTCGCGCGCCCGACGCCAGAGCAGGCCGGCCAGCCCGATGAGTGCCAGCAGCCAGGCAACCTGGAGAGCGAGCGCCCCGAGGATCGAGTCGGCCGGGATGCGTCCGATGTACAGCGAGACCGGGGTGCTCGTCGCGGCCGCGAACGGGCTCCAGGCGAGCAGCGTGATGGCCCAGTCCGGAAAGAACCAGATCGGCACGAGCGCGCCCGACAGCAGCTGGAGCGCGAAGAAGTAGAGAGCACGAACGCCCCAGATATTCGTGGTCCAGAAGGCGACGAGCTCGAGGAACAGGAAGAAGCAGCCGTAGATCAGCTCGGCCAGGACGACGCTCACAACGAACGCCGCGAGCACGGCCGGGGAGGCCGGCGGAGCGACGACGCCGGCGGCCAGCCCGACGATTCCGCCGATCGCGAGAAGCGCCGATCGGTAGCCGATGCCTCCCAGGTGGACGCCCCAGAAGTAGAGCAGCGGCGGGACCGGCCGCATGAAGACATAGACGATGGTGCCCTCGCGGATCCGGTCGGAGAACGTGTCCACGGGGTACGCCCGGCCGCTGACCAGCAGGGAGGCGAGCGCCGAGTAGGTGATCGCCTGTTGCACGTCCATGCCGCCACTCGTCTGGCCGGGCTTGTAGACCGCCGACCAGAGCACCGTGAACAGGAAGATCCGGGACACAACTTCCAGCACGCCGATGATCGCCTGTGCCCGGTAGGTGAGCTGGACGAGCGGAGCCAGGAGCAGCACGCGTGACACCCGCGCGGCGGCGGTCATCGCCTGGCTCATCCGCTCCGGCCTCTCGGTCCTCGAGCGCCTCGAGCAGCCTTGGCCTCTGCGTCAGCTGTGGCCGTCTCGGCCTTGACGTCGGCGGTCTCCGCACTCGCCGCTGACGACGCGGATTCCGGCGCCTCCCGTTTGCGCTCGTAGATCAGCCGGATGATCTCCTCGAAGTCCGGACTCTCGACCGTCAGGTCCGCCACCGGATAGCGGGCCGCCAGCGGCGCCAGGATCTCCTGCGGATTCCGGTTGGCCGGGAAGCGATAGGCCGCCGTGACCGCGTTGACCTGCTCCAGATCCGCGCCGTCGATCGCGGGTGCGGCGACCTCTTCGGCGAAGCGGACCTCCAGGCGGCGATGGGCGCCCTCGAGCTCGGCAAGCGCCTGCAGGCCGCCCTCGTAGATCGCGCGGCCGTGGTCGATGATGAGGACCCGCTTGCAGAGGCGCTGGACGTCGCCGAGGTCGTGGGTGGTCAGCAGGATGGTCGTACCCCGCTCGCGGGCCAGATGCGCGAGTAGAAGCCGGATCCGTTCCTTGCCGACGACGTCCATGCCCACCGTCGGCTCGTCCAGGAACAGCACGGGCGGCCGATGAATCATGGCCGCGGCCAGGTCCGCTCGCATCCGCTGGCCAAGCGACAGCTGCCGGACCGGGGCCTTCCAGAAGCTGGACAGCTCCAGATACTCGTCGAGCTCGTCGATCGTCTCCCGGTAGATGCCATCCGGGACCTGGTACATGTGGCGGAGGATGAGGAACGACTCGACGGCCGGCAGGTCCCACCACATCTGGGTCCGCTGGCCGAAGACGACGCCGATCTGCGTGGCGTTCCGGGTCCGGTCCCTGTACGGCTCCAGGCCCAGGACGCGCGCCCGTCCGGCGGTCGGCACCAGGACTCCCGTGAGCATCTTGATCGTCGTCGACTTGCCGGCCCCGTTCGGTCCGAGATAGCCGAGGATCTCGCCCGGCTGCACGCTGAACGAGACGTCCTCCACCGCGACGATCTGCTCCCGCCGGGGAGCGACGAGGGACCGGAATGCCGCCCGAATTCCCGGATCCCTGCGGGTGGCACGAAACACCTTGCGCAGGCCCTCGACGACGATGACCGGATGAGTCGTCTCAGTCATCGGGGCATGATAGGTCAGCAGCGGTCACGGAATGGCACAGATGTTCTGTTGTCTCTCCGACCGGCCGAAATCCGCTCCACGCGATCCGGTCGTACCTCTTGTGAACTGTCCGGCATCGGCGCCCGTGTCCCCAGTTCCGCCGACACGTTGCCGATCTCCCGCGGACCCACAGGAGGATGAAACCATGGCGAGACGCGCTCTCGCGCTGGCCGCGAGCCTCGGCCTACTGCTCGCGGCCGCGCTCCCGGCGACTGCCCGCAACATCAACGCGGACAACATGTACAGCGTTCACAACCTCCAGTCGGACGTCCCCGGCGCCGCCGTCGGGCTCGACCCCGACCTGGTCAACGGCTGGGGCATCGTTGCCAGCCCGACGTCGCCGTGGTGGGTGTCCGACAACGGGACGAGCAAGTCCACCCTCTACAACGGCAACACCGGCGCCAAGCTGGGGCTCGTCGTGACGGTCCCCGGGCCGCCGACCGGCGTCGTCTTCAATGGCAACGCGGGCGATTTCAAGGTGGATGCCGGTACTGGCCTCCTCGCCGCCCGGTTCATCTTCGCAACCGACGACGGCCAGATCGCCGGCTGGAACGGCGTCGGCACTGCCGCGATCAACGCGGTCACCACGCCGGACGCGGTCTACCTCGGCCTGGCGATCGACAGCAGCAGCAGCGCCCACCACCTGTATGCGGCGAACTTCGCCGGGTCGCGGATCGATGTCTTCGACAACACGTTCGCTCCGGTCCACCTGGCCGGCGACTTCACCGACCCGGGCCTCCCGTCCGGGTACGCGCCGTTCAATATCCAGAACATCGGCGGCGAGCTGTACGTCACCTACGCCAAGGTGAACCCAGCCGAGCCCGACGAGGAGCTCGCGGGCGAAGGCTTCGGGTTTGTGAGCGCATTCGGGACCGACGGGACGTTCCACGGCCGCGTCGCCTCGGCGGGCGAGTTGAACGCGCCATGGGGCCTGGCCAGGGCGCCAGCGAACTTCGGCAAGTTCAGCGGCGACCTCCTGGTCGGCAACTTCGGCGACGGCCGGATCCACGCGTTCAAGTGGAGCGCGGAAGACGGCTGGGAGGAGCACGGCGTGCTGAAGGGCACCGACCACACACCGATCGAGATCGACGGCCTGTGGGGCATCGGCTTCGGCAACGGCGCCACCTCCGGTCCGACCAACACGCTCTTCTTCGCGGCCGGACCGGACGACGAGACGCACGGCCTGTTCGGCTCGATCACCGCGCCAGTCAATCCCTAGAGCACCCGTCTGCCGGCGACCGGCGGACCCGAGCACCCGACGGCCGCTCCCGCCAACCTAGAATTGGCGGCGGGCGGCCGTCGGCTGTCGCCCGTCCGGCAAGGATGGAGGCGTCGTGGAACGCGTCGGGTTCATCGGCCTGGGCACGATGGGTGCCGCCATGGCCGGCCACGTGGCCGGGGCGGGCTACCCCCTGACGGTCTGGAACAGAACGCCCGGTCGCGCGGCGTCGCTGGTCGCGGACGGCGCCCGCCAGGCGGAGACGCCGGCCGCCCTCGCCGCGGAAAGCGATGTGATCGTGGTCTGCGTCTCGGATTCACCGGACGTGGAGGAGGTGCTCTTCGGCCTCTCCGGGGCGGCCGAGGGCGTCCGCGATGGCTGCCTGGTCGTGGACTGTTCGACCGTCGCGCCATCCACGGCGCGCGTGGCCGCAGAGCGGCTGGCCGGCCGCGGTGTCGGCTTCGTCGACGCTCCGGTGTCGGGCGGCTCGGAAGGCGCCCAGAAGGCGACCCTGACGATCTTCTGCGGCGGGGAGACCGCGCACGTCGAACGGGCGCGGCCGGTGCTCGCGACCATTGGCCGGACGATCACCCACGTCGGGCCGGTCGGTGCGGGTCAGGCGGTGAAGGCTGTGAACCAGGTGATTCTCGCTGGAACGTATCTCGGGGTGGCGGAGGGGATCGTGCTGGCCCTCAAGGCCGGCCTGGACGTGGCTCAGGTGGTCGAGGCGCTCGGCGGCGGAGCCGCCCAGAGCTGGGTCCTCGCCAACCGCAGCGGCCGGATGATCGACAACGAGTACCCGCTGGGCTTCAAGGTCGCGCTCCACCTCAAGGATCTCGGCATTGCCCTGAACATGGCCCGCGAGCTCGACGCCGACCTGCCGGTCACCGCCCTGTGCGCCGACATCGAGCGCGAGCTCATCGACGGCGGTCATGCCGGCGAGGACATGTCCGCTGTCGCCAGGGTGATCCGGGGCCGCTCGGGCCTGCCCGACTGACCCTGGACGACGGAGCTCAGCCGGCCACGACCGGCGCCCCCAGGTGGGCCGACAGCAGCAGCGGATCGCCCAGCCGGTCGGCGTACTGCGGCCGGAACCGCTCGGCGTTGTACTGGGTGGCGACATCCACCCTGCGCGGCCCCAGTGCTGGGTCGGGCAGCGGCGCATGGTCGTACTTGCCGTCCCGGATGGCCACCATCCGGCCGGTCACGCCGTCGGCCAGCAGGTCCATCGCCACGTTGGCGAACGTCGTCGCCACCAGCTGGTCCAGCATGTCCGGCTGACCGCTGCGCAGGTCGTACGTCAGCTCGGAGGCAACCGTCTCGATGCCCGTCCGGGCCTTCAGCTCGGCCGCCAGGGCCTCGCCCACGTTCGCCTTGTGGCGATGACCGAAGGCGTCGGCGTCACCGACGTCCGACATCCGGGCGCCCTGCCAGATGGCGCCCTCGGCCGTGATGACGAAGGCGTAGTGGCTGGGGTTCATGCGATGGTCCATCGACAGCAGCTCGGCCAGCGCGTCCAGGTCGTACGGCGCCTCGGGGATGACGCAGCGGCCGGAGGAGGCGTAGGCCGTGAACAGGGCCGAGAAGCCGGCGTCGCGGCCGAAGATCCGGAACACCCCGATCCGCTCGTGTGAGCCGAGCGTCGTCCGCTGCCGATCGATCAGCTCCTTGGCGCGGGTGATCGCCGACGAGAAGCCGATGCAGTACTCAGTCCCCTGGACGTCGTTGTCCATCGTCTTGGGGATCGCCATGAGGGATACCCCGGCCTCGGTCAGCACGTGCGAATAGGACAGCGTGTCGTCGCCGCCGATCGTTACCAGATGGTCCAGCCCGAGCGCCTCGATGTGCTCGAGGACGATCGGCGTCAGATCGTACAGATCCTCCTCGATCTCCATCGCGGCCCGGCGATCTGCCGGCAGCCAGACGGGAAGGCGGTTGCCGGGCATCCTCCTGGGGTTCGTCCGGGACGTGTGAAGGACGGTGCCCCCGGTCCTGTCGATCGTCCGGGTGTTGATCCGGTCCAGGGGCCGGACGTAGTCGGAGTCGAATCGATTGTCGCCGGCCACCAGCCGGACATGCGTCAGGCCTTCCCATCCGCGCCGGATTCCCAGGACGTCGTAGCCGAGCTCGGTCGAGCGATAGGTGACGCTCTTGATGACCGAGTTGAGGCCGGGGACGTCGCCGCCACCGGTGAGGATGCCGATCCGCCTGTTTCGGGCCATCTGCTCCCGCTCCCGCCTGCACGCCGCCGGTCGGCATCGCAAATCGTCGCGCCGATCCTACCCCTTGCGGCCAGAGCCGGACCTGTATGATCGGGCCCATGAACTACGAGCTGTTCATGGGCGAGGCGCTCGCCGAGGCTCGGCTGGCCCTCGACCGGGGCGAGCGGCCAACCGGCGCCGTCGCCGTCGTCAACGACGCGATGGTCGCCCGGGCTCACGATCGTGTCCGGGAGACCAACGATCCAACCGCCCATGCCGTGGTGGTCGCGCTCCGCGAGGCCGCCCGCAAGCTCGGAACCGCGCAGCTGGGCGAGGCCACGATCTTCGCCACGCTCGAGCCGTGCGCGATGTGCGTGGGCGCCCTCCTCGAAAGCGATGTGGAGGCGATCGTCTACGCCCGGCCCAATGATGTGGACGGCGCCTGCGGCTCGGTCGTGCAGCTCGCCCAGCATGCAGCCCTGCCGCGCCGGAGCCTGACGCCGCCTGTCCGTTCGGGTGGCACCGAGTCCGAAACGACCTTGGTATCCTCTCGGACGGAGAGGTGTCCGAGTGGTTGATGGTGCCGCTCTCGAAAAGCGGTGTGCGAAAGCACCGTGGGTTCGAATCCCACCCTCTCCGCCATTCGCACGCAACGTGCGTAAGCTATGGGCCGCGGAGAGGTCGCCTAGTGGCCTAGGGCGCCGCACTGGAAATGCGGTATGGGGCAACCCATCGCGGGTTCAAATCCCGCCCTCTCCGCCACCTGCCCGCGGCGTCCATTGGCGGATGCCGACCGGGTCCTGGCGGCCGGCCCTGCTATGCTTCGGGGGCCGTGCTAGGCGGGGAACTAGCGGTGCCCTGTACCTGCAATCCGCTCCAGCAGGGCTGAATCCCCTCCCGAGGTCCCCGATCTCGACAGCCGCCGTCTGCGCGACGTCGAGGACCGGGTCCCGCGCAGCGGCGACTCGTGAACCGTGTCAGGTCCGGAAGGAAGCAGCACTAAGCGATCTTCGTCGGGTGCCGCGGAACGGCCTGGTCTGAGTCGCTCGGACGGATGGGCATCGGGATGACCGGATCGACGGAGGGTGCACGGCGTATCCAGCCCGGGCGCGGCCGGCGGCTTCCGGCCGCGCGGTGCCCGTCCGACCCAGGAGTGTCGTGAGCCAGACCTCAGCCCATCAGGCCCTCTATCGGCGCTGGCGAGCCCAGACGTTCTCCGAGATCGTGGGACAGGAAGCGACGGTCGCGGCCCTGCGCAATGCCGCCCGAACGGGGCGCGTCGCCCACGCCCTCCTGTTCGTCGGCCCACGGGGGACAGGCAAGACGTCCATGGCACGGATCGTGGCCAAGGCCCTCAACTGCCCCAATCTCCGGGACGGTGAGCCCGACGACACGTGCCCGTCCTGCGTCGCCATTCGCGAGGGCACGGCTCTCGATGTGGCCGAGCTGGATGCCGCCTCCAACAATCGCGTCGACGACATGCGCGAGCTCCTGCCGCGGATTTCGACCGCGCCGTCGGATCTCCGCCGCAAGGTCTTCATCATCGATGAGGTCCAGCGCATCAAGGAGGGCTGGGACGTCCTCCTCAAGACGCTCGAAGAGCCGCCCGACCACGTGGCCTTCATCTTCTGCACCACCGACGCCGGGCAGATCCGCCCCGCCGTCCTGTCGCGCGTCCAGCGCTTCGACTTCCGGCGGCTGGCCGTGGGCCAGATCGCGGGCAAGCTCCGGCGGATCCTGGCCGAGGCGGGCCGCGAGGCAGATGACGAGGCGGTCGAGCTCATCGCGGGGCTCGCCGCCGGCGGGATGCGGGACGCCGAGTCGATGCTGGACCAGCTCATGTCCGGCGGCGCCGAGCGCCTGACCGCGGATGGCGTCCGTGAGCTTCTGGGCCTGGCCGACGCCGAGTCGGTCACCCGGTTCATCACGGCCCTGGCCCGCGGCGATGCTCTGGCGGGCATGACCACGCTCGACGAGCTCGAAGACCGCGGACGCGATCTCCGAGCGTTCCTCGACCAGATCCTCGAAGCGCTCAGAGCCGGCATCGTCGCCCGGCTCGCAGACCGTTCCGCGGCCGGGCCGGTGGACATCTCCCGGCTGGCTGCTGTGGGCCGCAGGCTGGCGGCGATCGACCCCGCCCGGATGGGCCCCGGAGGTCTTCGCTTCCAGCTCGAGCTCGCCCTGCTGGACGCCGCGCCGGTGGAATCTGCCGCCGCGCCAGCTCGGTCGGCGTTGGCAGCCACGGGGCCGAGCACAGCCGGTCGCGAGTCGGCCGTCGGGCCGGTGCACAGCGTCGCGGCGCCCCGCGTTGCAGCCCCTCGTCGTCCGACGGCGGCCTCCCCGGAACCATCTGACTCACCCCCCTCGACGGCCAGCCGTGGACTCGACTCGGCCATGCCGCCTGCCGCAACCTCGTCGCCGCCTGCCGCAACCCCGCCGCTCGGCGAGCCTTCTCCGGCTGGCAGACCCGGCCCTGTCGGCGGGAGTGAGGTCAGCCCGCAGCTTGCCGAACTGCACGGTCACTGGACGTCGATCGTGGCCGACCTCAGCCAGCAGCCCGCCGTCAAGCCGCTCATCCTGGCGTGCCGCCCGATCGCGGTCGATGATCACGCCATCACCCTGGGATTCCCCGAGCACCAGAGCTTCCTGAAGGATGCCCTCGAGCGGCGACGAACGGCGGTCGAGGCGGGGATCGCGAGCCGGCTCGGCCGTCCCGTAAACGTGCGGTTCGTCGCCACGAACGTCGACCTGCTTCCGCCGCTGCCCGAGGATGCCGAGAGCGCACGCCTGCTGGCCGAGGCCAAGAGGATCTTCGCCGACGACCTCGTGGACGTCGGTGAGGTGAGCTGATTCGAGATCCGGCAGGCCGCCGGTTCGGCCGGCCGACGATGTCGGGCCGCATCGCGCAGACTGAGCCCGCACGCCAAGGAGGACCGAGTCGATGGGAATGGCCAACCTGCAGCGCATGGCTCAGCAGATGCAGCAGGACATGGAGCGCATTCAGAAAGAGCTGGCCGAAACCGTCGTGGACGGCTCCGCCGGCGGCGGCGCGGTCCGGGCGCAGGTCACCGGCAAGCAGGAGCTCGTCTCGGTCACCCTCGACCCGTCCGCCGTCGACCCGGCCGACGTCGAGATGCTCCAGGATCTCATCGTGGCGGCGGTCAACGACGCGCTCCGGGCATCCCGCGAGGTGGCCGAGCAGCGGCTGGGCGCAGTGACGGCCGGCCTGCGCATCCCCGGGCTGTAGGCCGGCGGTCGGGTGGCGGCTCCGCTCATCGAGCCCGTCGCACGGCTCATCGAGGCGTTCGCCAGGCTGCCAGGCATCGGTCCCAAGACGGCCCAGCGCCTGACCTACTACCTCCTGCGGGCACCGGATACCGAGGCCCGCGCCCTGGCCCAGGCCATGGTGGACGTGCGCGACCGCGTCGTGTTCTGCGAGCGCTGCTTCAACATCAGCGACACGCCGGTCTGCTCGATCTGCACTGATCCCGGGCGAGACCAGCGCCGGCTCTGCGTCGTCGAGGAGCCCCTGGACGTCCTCGCCCTGGAGCGGACGGGCGAGCTCAAGGGCCTCTACCACGTCCTGCATGGGGCGATCTCGCCGATCGACGGGATCGGTCCGGACCGTCTCCGAATCCGCGAGCTCCTCGACCGGGCCGACGCCGCGCGGGCCCAGGACACGCCGTTCGAGGAGGTCATTCTCGCCACGAATCCGACCCTCGAGGGTGAGGCCACGGCCATGTACCTTGCCGAGCGCCTCGCGGACAGCGTCGGGTCGATCACCCGGATCGCCCGCGGCATTCCGGTCGGCGGCGATCTCGAATACGCCGACGAGGTGATGGGCACCGCGACCGTCGTCGGCCTGGTCGTCTACGCGTTGCTCACCGGTCCGCTCGGAAATGGCGGCTCGGCCGAGCTCGCTCTGCTGGCCTGGCTGAGCGGCGCCACGTTCGTCCTCCTCGTGGAGTCGAGCCCGATATAGGTGTCCGTTCACGTCCAGATTCCCTGACGGTGTTGCCGCCATGCGAACGCTCGGCAGGTCGGTGATGTCCTATCGGGCATGGCGGCGGGCTCTCGCGGAGCGGTGGCCGGGTCTGCCATGCACCCTGGAAGATGCGGCACGGGCAGACGCCCCTCCCAGCCCCCGCCGAGGCGTGCCCAACGTTCGCCGTGCCACGACAAGGCAGCGTCTGGACGCCGGCCAGGCTCGCGTTTGGGGCGGCCGATTCGCCACCCAAACGGTCGGTTGACAGGTCCGCGGTGGCCCCATACCATTCGCCGCCGTGCCCGGTCTCGAGGGACTCGGCTGGCGGGCTCGTCGCGAGTCCGTCGGGTCACCCTCGAACGGTCCGGCCGGTTTGACACTCCGATCGGCAGGCCCCATCATTGGCGATCTGCGCCGGAGGCGGTCATGCCCTCGGAGGCCGCACCTTAACAACTGAAGAGTGGCAGGAAATCCGGTAAGGATGTGCGAGCGGACAGACCCTTCGAACCAAGTCACGACCGCAAGGTCGTGCTTTCTTTTGGAGAGTTTGATCCTGGCTCAGGATAAACGCTGGCGGCGTGCATGAGACATGCAAGTCGAACGGACGATCGGGGTTCGCTCTGATCGTTAGTGGCGGACGGCTGAGTAACGCGTAGGTGACCTGCCCCGAAGTGGGGAATAACTGCCCGAAAGGGTGGCTAATACCGCATGTGGTGGCGTGTTCAATCGCGCCAGTAAAGCCGCAAGGCGCTTCGGGAGGGGCCTGCGTCCGATTAGCTCGTTGGTGGGGTAACGGCTCACCAAGGCGACGATCGGTAGGTGGTCTGAGAGGACGATCACCCAGACTGGGACTGAGACACGGCCCAGACTCCTACGGGAGGCAGCAGTCGGGAATTTTGCGCAATGGGCGAAAGCCTGACGCAGCAACGCCGCGTGAGGGATGAAGGCCTTCGGGTTGTAAACCTCTTTTCTCAGGGACGATGATGACGGTACCTGAGGAATAAGCCACGGCTAACTACGTGCCAGCAGCCGCGGTAATACGTAGGTGGCGAGCGTTGTCCGGATTTACTGGGCGTAAAGAGCGCGCAGGCGGTCGTTCAAGTCGCGTGTGAAAGCCCCCGGCTCAACTGGGGAGGGTCACGCGATACTGATCGACTCGAAGGCAGGAGAGGGAAGTGGAATTCCCGGTGTAGTGGTGAAATGCGTAGATATCGGGAGGAACACCAGTGGCGAAGGCGACTTCCTGGCCTGTTCTTGACGCTGAGGCGCGAAAGCTAGGGGAGCAAACGGGATTAGATACCCCGGTAGTCCTAGCCGTAAACGATGGACACTAGGTGTTGGTGGTATCAACCCCGCCAGTGCCGAAGCTAACGCATTAAGTGTCCCGCCTGGGGAGTACGGCCGCAAGGCTAAAACTCAAAGGAATTGACGGGGGCCCGCACAAGCAGCGGAGCGTGGGGTTTAATTCGATGCGACGCGAAGAACCTTACCAGGACTTGACATGACCAGGACAGCGGCGGAAACGTCGTCTCCCCGCAAGGGGCCTGGCCACAGGTGTTGCATGGCTGTCGTCAGCTCGTGTCGTGAGATGTTGGGTTAAGTCCCGCAACGAGCGCAACCCCTACTGTGTGTTGTATCACTCACACGGGACTGCCGAGAGAAACTCGGAGGAAGGTGGGGATGACGTCAAGTCAGCATGGCCCTTACGTCCTGGGCTACACCCACGCTACAATGGCCGGTACAACGGGCTGCGAAACCGCGAGGTGGAGCGAATCCCTTAAAGCCGGTCTCAGTTCGGATCGTAGGCTGCAACTCGCCTACGTGAAGCCGGAGTTGCTAGTAACCGCCGGTCAGCATACGGCGGTGAATATGTTCCCGGGCCTTGTACACACCGCCCGTCACGTCATGAAAGCTGGTAACACCCGAAGCCGGTGGGCCAACCGCAAGGAGGCAGCCGTCGAAGGTGGGATCGGTGATTGGGACGAAGTCGTAACAAGGTAGCCGTACCGGAAGGTGCGGCTGGATCACCTCCTTTCTAGGGAGTTGTCAGTCGAGTTCCTCGGTGGGAGCTCGGCGCTCCAAGACTCCCAGGGTTGATCGCACGGTCGATCGCGTTCCCCGCCAGGTGGGGCGCGGCTCGTCAGGTCCGAAAGGGCCGGACGGGAAGACCGATCGCGACCTGGCGAACACCGAACCGTTCGGACATTCGAACCGCGTTTCCTGTCACTCTTCAAGGGTTAAGGTGCAACCGCCGGCGTCGACGTCGTCGACCATCGAGTCGGCACCGCCCCGGCGGGCGTTTAGCTCAGCTGGTTAGAGCACTGCCCTGATAAGGCAGAGGTCTCTGGTTCGAGTCCAGAAACGCCCACCACCGTCCATCGGCAACCGCAGGAGCAGCAGTAGGGGACGTAGCTCAGTCGGTAGAGCATCTCCTTTGCAAGGAGAGGGTCAGGAGTTCGAGTCTCCTCGTCTCCACCACTCTTACCGCACGAGGCGTTCACCGGAGGATCCCGGACTGAGCGAGGCACCACTCAAGAATTGAAGAGCTCGGGTAGAACCCCGAGATGACCCTCGGGTCCCAGGCGCGCTGTCAGGCGACGGCTCGGAGGCTGGTCCTCGAGCCGTCATTTTGTGTCCGGACCGCTCATTCGGTCCCCTGATCCGTGCCCTCCACCGGAGGCCACAGACCAGCGGATCGCTGGAACGGCGAGCGATGGCTCGCCGTGGGGCCGATGTCTCGGCCGCACCTTACCAACTGGATATGTTTCGGCAATCGAAGAACTTCGATTTCGCCGAGTCGTTAAAGGATCATCCCGATCCCCCGGGCGACTGACCGGTATTCCCGGCCAGCTGCTGAAGGGGGTCAAGCTACAAAGGGCACGGGGTGGATGCCTTGGCGCCAAGAGCCGATGAAGGACGTGGCAGGCTGCGAAAAGCTTCGGGGAGTCGCGAGCAGACGTTGATCCGAAGATGTCCGAATGGGGAAACCCGGCTGGGGTCATGCCCAGTCCACCCCTGGCTGAACCAAATAGGCCAGGTGGAGGTAAGCCAGCGAACTGAAACATCTCAGTAGCTGGAGGAAAAGACACACATTCCCTGAGTAGTGGCGAGCGAAACGGGAAGAGCCCAAACTCACTCAGCGCGATAGGCGGCAGCCGTTTCTGAGTGGGGGTTGTAGGAGCCGATCATCGAGACCCTGCCGGGTCTCGGCGGAGTTACAAAGCCATTCGCTAGTCGAACCGGTCAGGAAAGGCCGGCCAGAGAGGGTGACAGCCCCGTAGACGAAAGCGACATGGCCTCCGCGATCGACCACCTGAGTACCACGTGGAAGGTCTCTCATGTGGGAAGCTGGGCGGACCACCGTCCAAGGCTAAATACTCTTGGCGACCGATAGTGAACAAGTACCGTGAGGGAAAGGTGAAAAGCACCCCGGAAGGGGAGTGAAATAGTACCTGAAACCTCGTGCCTACAAGCAGTCAGAGGGTGTTGCCGGAGGTCTTCGGGCGTCCGGTAGCCTGATGGCGTGCCTTTTGAAGAATGAGCCGACGAGTTACGCGCACGTGGCGAGGTTAAGTCCGCGAAGGACGGAGCCGGAGCGAAAGCGAGTCTGAACAGGGCGTTCAGTCGCGTGCGGTAGACCCGAAACCGAGTGACCTATCCATGGCCAGGGTGAAGCGGGAGTAATGTCCCGTGGAGGCCCGAACTCACTAGCGTTGAAAAGCTAGGGGATGAGCTGTGGATAGCGGTGAAATGCCAAT
>WNGB01008671.1_pt1 | contig 14404 bp, 14 predicted proteins | sample 5400681 | NCBI WGS metagenome assembly WNGB01 (sample SAMN13153367, study PRJNA577476) | soil metagenome | isolation source: 115 cm soil or saprolite under grassland replicate 2 | place: USA:California | collected 2016-06-15 | reverse complement strand
CGGTCAGCCGCTGCCCGTGCCACGGCTGGTTGAACCAGGTGCAGACCCAGGCGCCGCTCTCGTCGGAGACCCGCACCTCGAGGATCCTGAGGTTGCGCCGCGGCATCTTCTTGGCCTGGTTGCGGACGGTGCCGACCAGAGTCACCTCGGCGCCCTTCTTGGCGTGGGCCAGGTCGGTCAGCTCGCCGCGGGTCAGGTAGCGGCGGGGGTAGTGCTCCAGCAGGTCCCGCACCGTGCGGTAGCCGAGGGCCTCCTCCAGCGTCTTGGCCAGCGCGGCGCTCACCCCAGGGGCCGCGGCCAGGGGGGTGCCGAGCGGGTCGTTGGCTCCGGTCTTGGGCATCGGTCGAGTATAGGTGCGGTCTCGCACAGGTCCCTTTGCCGGCCCTGAGCAGCCCGTGCTACCGTCCGCGGGACTCCTTGGAGTCTTCCGTGCTATTCAAGAACAAGGAAGGGCTTCTTCGATCATGGCCGCCGTCTGCGACATCTGCGGCAAGCACCCGGGCTTCGGCATGAAGGTGAGCTTCTCCCACAAGCGCAGCCCGCGCCGCTGGAACCCGAACATCCAGCGCATCCGCATCATGGAGGGGCGCACCGCCGTCCGCCGCAACGTCTGCACGTCCTGCATCAAGGCCAACAAGGTCCGCCGCGCGGTCTAGGGCGGCGACGCCGGCAGGGCGCCGCGGGCGCTGGTCTCCGGCTCCGGCGCTCCCGGCTCGGCAGGCTCGCCGACCGGTTCGCCGCGCATGTAGGTCCCGACGGCGGTGACCACGGCGGCGATCGGCACCGCCAGGAACGCCCCGATGATCCCGCCGAGGATGGCGCCGGCCGCCAGCGCGAGGATGATGACCACCGGGTGCAGCGCGACCGCCCGGCCGAGCAGCAGCGGGGCGAGCACATGGCCCTCGACCTGCTGCACCAGCACGGTGATGCCGACCACGATCAGGGCGGCGGTCAGGCCCTCGGTGACCAGGGCGACCAGCGCAGCCACGGCGCCGGCGGCGAACGCCCCGACCAGCGGCAGGAACGCCGCGACGAAGGTCAGCACGGCCAACGGGACCACCAGGGGAACGCCGACGATGGCCAGCCCGATGCCGATGAAGACCCCGTCGATCAGCCCGACCGTCGCCTGCCCGCGGAGGTAGCTGCTGACCGCGGTCGCGGAGCGGCGGCCGAGCTCGCGCACGTGCCCGGCCCGGGGTTCGCCGATGAAGTCGAGGATCCAGCGGGTGAAGCGCTCGGAGTCCTTGACGAAGAAGAAGGTCAGGAACAGGGTCAGGATCAGGCCGGTGACGAACTCGCCGACCAGGGTCGCGCCGCGCACCGCGCTGCGGGTGATGCCGCTGGAGTTCTCGCTGAGCTGCTGCCTGGCCTGCTCGATCCAGCGGTTGAGGTCCTGCTCGTCGAGCCCGAAGGGCCGCGAGGCGATGAAGTCCTCGATCTCCTGGACGCCCTGCCCGGCCCGTTCGCGGAGGGCCGGCAGCTCGTTGCCGATGAGGGGGATGAACCCGGCGATGATCGCCGCCAGCGCCAGCAGGGCGCCCAGGAACACGGTCAGCACGGCGGGCAGGTGCCGCCAGCCGCGCACCTCCAGCCACCGCACCATGGGGACCAGCAGGGTGGCCAGGAACAGCGCCACGATCACCGGGAGGACCACCACCCGCAACAGGATGAGCAGGTAGAGCACCAGCCCGCCGGCGAGCACGATCACCAGGAGGCGCCAGCTCCAGGCGGCCAGGCGGGCAAGCGCCGGCGGCACCTCGGGTCGTGGCCGCTCCGGCGGCGGGTCCTGCCTGGTGGCGGTCCTTGTCGCGGGCTCGCTCATGGGGTCACCATACCTGCTCATCCGGCCGCATACCTGGGAGGACAACCTGTACCAGCGGGACTACCTGATGCGTCAGATCGAGCTGGCCGCGCAGGCGCTCGGCCGCATCCTGCGGATCGCCGCCGGCGGCAACCGCGAGGAGGCGCTCGGCCTGTTCGACGAGGCCTACCAGCCGCTGCTCGGGGTGAGCGGGCGGGTGGTGTCCACCCTCACCGAGGAGCAGTTGCTCGGCCTGCTCACCGCCGGCGCCACCCCCGACCTGCGGCGGGTGGCGAAGGTCCTCGAGGTGCTCGAGGTCGAGGCCGACCTGTACGAGGCGACCGGCCGGCCGGCGGCTGCGGCCGCCCGCCGCCGCCGCGCCCTCGCCCTCGCCGGCTTCCTGGCGGCCCGTTCGGAGACCCTGCTGGACGCGGAGCTGGCCGCCCGCCTGGCGGGGCACGCCGCGGAGCTGGAGCTGCCGGCGGCGGCGCGGCTGCAGCTCGCCCGGGTGCTCGAGGCACTCGGCCGCTACGCCGACGCCGAGGACGCCGTGTTCGAGGCGATCGACGCCGACCCGGACGACCCCGACCTGGTCGACGCCGGCATCGCCTTCTACCGGCGGCTGCTGCCGCTGGAGCCGGAACGGCTGGCGGCGGGAGGGCTGCCCCTCGACGAGGTCAACGCGTCCATCGCCGAGCTGCTGCGCAGGGCGCCGGTCCCCGACGAGGTCGAGCCGCCGCCTTCCTGGTAGCGGCGCCGGCTAAGACTCCGGTCGTGCCAGCTCGGGGAGGTTGCCGAAGTCGAGCAGCTTGAGCAGGGCGGCGGGCCGGAAGTCGCCGGCCAGCAGCTCGTGCGGGTCGCGCCAGGCGACCTCCACCAGGTGCCGGTCGTGGCCGGCGTAGTCGGGCTCCAGCGAGAGGACGCCGTCGTGCCCGGCGGCCAGCCAGCCGGCGAACACCACCACCAGCTCGCGCCGCTCGACCAGGTCCTGCAGCCACACGACCCCGGCGAGGCCGACCGGCAGGCCGGTCTCCTCCCGCAGCTCCCGCCTGGCGGCGTCCTCCAGGCGCTCGCCCGGCTCCGCCTTGCCGCCTGGCAGGCACCAGAAGTCGTCCCCGTCCGGGTGGCGGTGGTGAGCGGCGAGCACCTTGCCGTCGTGGACCACCAGCACCCGGGCGACCAGCGTGTCCTTGCGGGAAGCCATCGCCGCCTCAGCCTTCGTAGGGGTTGGGGCCGTAGGGCCAGGCGGCCGCCGGGTGGCTGGGGCCGCCCGGTCGCAGCAGGCCCGCGGCGCGGAACCGCCAGGCGTGATCGGTCGGGCCGATGCCCTTGCCGAGCGGGAAGGCGCCGGCGATCGCCCCGGACACGAACCGCTTGGCCTCGCCGACGGCGGTGGCCACGTCGAGGCCGACGGCCAGGTTGGAGGCGATCGCGGACGCCAGCGTGCAGCCGGTGCCGTGGGTGTGTGGGGTGGCGACCCTCGGGGCGCGCAGCTCGATGCCGCTGGTCCCATCCCACAGCAGGTCGACCGCCTCGTCGCCGGGCAGGTGGCCGCCCTTGACCAGCACCCAGCGCGGCCCGAGCTCGGCCAGGGCGATGGCTGCCGCCTGCAGGTCGGCGCGGCTGCGCGGCTCGACGCCGGTCAGCAGCCTGGCCTCCCCGAGGTTGGGGGTGACGATGGTGGCAAGGGGCAGCAGCCGGGTCCGCAGCGCCTCGACCGCGTCGGGACGCAGCAGCGGGTCACCGTGCTTGGAGACGGCGACCGGGTCGACCACCAGGTTGGGGAGGGCGAAGCGCTCGCAGGCGTCGGCGACCGCCTCGATGATGGCGCCGGAGGCGAGCATGCCGGTCTTGACGGCGTCCACCCCGATATCGGTGGCCACCGACTCGATCTGCTCGTAGACGGCGCGGGGCTCGAGCTCGTAGAAGCCCTGCACACCGACCGAGTTCTGCACGGTCACGGCGGTGATCGCCGACATGCCGTGCACGCCGTGCGCGAGCATCGTCTTCAGGTCGGCCTGGATACCTGCGCCGCCGCCGGAGTCCGAGCCGGCGATGGTCAGGACCCGCGCTGGCACGGGCACCGCTCGACCACCTCCCTCCGCTGTCAGCTCAGGCTACCAGTCGGGGTCTGGCGGCCGATGAAGTCCAGCATGCGACGCCAGGCGTCGTCGGAGGCGTCGCGGTGCTCGGCGAAGGTGCGGTCGAAGAAGGAGTGTGGTGCGCCCTGGTAGACGTGCAGCTGGTGGGGCACGCCGGCGGCCTCCAGCCGCCTGCCGAACTCCTCGAAGGCGGACACCGGCCGTGCCCGGTCGTCGCCGGCGACCAGCACCAGCAGCGGCGCGGCGAGGTCGTCGAGCAGCTCGAGGGCGGGGTCGGGGCTGCCGTAGAGGCCGATCGCGCCGGCCAGGTCGTGCCCGAGGCCCGCCTGCCGCCAGGACTGCCCGCCGCCGAAGCAGAACCCCACCGTGAACACCGCGCGGACGGCGCCGCCCTGCGGCGAGCGCAGGTGCGCGACGGCCGCGCCGACATCGGCGCCGATCCCCTCGGCGGTCGTCTGCCGGACGTGGGTCATGAAGTCGAAGCCGTCGTCGCGCGGCCCGGTCCCGGCGGTGCGCCCGAAGTAGTCGACCGCGACCGCGTCGACCCCGGCCTCGGCGAACCGCCTGGCCAGCTCCTGGTAGAAGGGGTGCAGGCCGCGGACGTCCGGCAGGATCACGATCCCGGCGCCGGTCGGGGAGGCGGCGCGGGCGGCGTAGGCGGCCAGACGGTTGCCGTCGGCGGCGGTCAGCACCAGCCCGCCCTCCTCGGCGGCGGCGCCGGCGATCGGCGGCGGCGGCGGTCGGGCGTCACGGTCGTAGCACATCGCAGCCTCCTGGCTCGGGCCTCCGTGCCGCAGCCTATCCCCGCCGCCTGCGGGCGTGACGCAGCTTCATCGCCCGCTCGACGGCGGGCAGCAGACGGGCCGGCCGGTCGAAGCTCAGCAGCCCGAACGGCAGCGGGAAGCGCTGGCGGGTGACGGCCTTCGGCCGGGTGAGCTCGCGCAGGCCGTCCGGGCCGTGGATGCGGCCGAAGCCCGACTCCCCCACCCCGCCCATCGGCAGCGACGGCATGGCGGCGAAGGTCAGCACCGAGTTGATGCTGGTGCTCCCCGAGCGCAGGGCACGGGCGATCCGATCGGCCCGGCGGCGGGCGAAGACCGCGGCGCCCAGCCCGTAGGGGTTGGCGTTGGCACGCCGGACCGCCTCGTCGGCGTCGCGGACCCGGATCACCGGCAGCACCGGACCGAAGGTCTCCTCCCGCATGAGCAACGCGTCGTCGGGAACGTCGACCAGCACCACCGGCTCCACGTAGGGCGGCCGCACCGCGTCCGGCCCGCCGAGCACCGCCCGCGCGCCCCGGTCGATGGCGTCGGTCAGCTGCCGCTGGATCACCTCCAGCTGCCTCGGCAGGGTCATGGGCCCGTAGTCGGCGTCCGGCGCGGCACCCGGACGGAGCTTGGCGGCCAGCTCGACGACCCGACGCAGGAACCGGTCGTAGACCCGGTCGACCACGTAGACCCGCTCGATCGCCAGGCAGGTCTGGCCGGCGTTGGCCATGCCGCCCCACACCGCCTGCTCGGCGGCGGCGTCCACGTCGCCGTCGTCGTCGACGATCAGCGCGTCCTTGCCGCCCAGCTCCAGCACCACCGGGGTCAGCCGCTCGGCGCAGGCGGTCATGACCTTGCGGCCGGTGGCCGGCGACCCGGTGAAGGCGACCTTGTCGACCCCGGCGCGGCAGAGGGCGGCGCCGGTGGTGCCGTCGCCGGTCACCAGCTGCAGCACCGGCTGGTCGGGCACCGCCTCGGCGAAGGCGTCGACCAGCCAGCGCCCCACCGCCGGAGTCAGCTCGCTCGGCTTGAACACCACCGCGTTGCCGGCGGCCAGCGCGTAGGAGATCGACCCCAGCGGGGTGAACACCGGGTAGTTCCACGGCCCGATAACGCCGACCACGCCGAACGGCTGATACTCGACCGACGCGGCGTGGTTGGCGAGCAGCCAGGTGCTGCGGGCACGGCGCCGGCCGAGCACCCTGGCCGCCTTGCGGGCGGCCCAGTTCAGGTGCTCGACGGCCAGCAGCACCTCGGTGAAGGCGTCGCCGTTCGGCTTGCCGTTCTCGCGGTGGACCAGGTCGACCAGCTCCTCGGAGCGGCGGGCGAGCAGCGCCTTGTAGGCGAGCAGCCGCCGCTTGCGTCCGTCGAAGCCCAGCCCGGCCCACCGGGCGGCCGCCGGGCGGGCCCGGCCAACGGCCGCCGCGACCTGCTCGGGCCCGTCGAGCGGGAAGCTGCCGACGACCTCCCCGGTGGCCGGGCTGGTGGAGTCGAAGGTCGGCGATCCGGTCGCGGGACCACGGTCCTCGGTGATCGCCATGCTGCCGCCTTTCCGAGCTTGCTCTGCTCGATCTTCCCGAAGCGGTCGCTCCGCTGGCCAGCGGACGCCGCGGCTTCATAGAGTACGGCCCCGCATCCCGCTCGGCAGCCGCGAGGGCCGTGACTCGCCCGCTCGCCGAGGTGTCAGGCGCGCGCAGGTGTCCGCCGCCCCGAGCGAGGAGAGGTTCGTGAACGCCGCAACGGACGTCGTCGTGGTCGGCGCCGGGCTCGCCGGCCTGGTCGCCGCCAGCCGGCTGGTCGCCGCCGGGACCGAGGTGGTGGTGCTGGAGGCACGCGAACGGGTCGGCGGCCGCACGCTCACCCTGCCGGCCGCCGACGGCACCCTGATCGACCATGGGGCGCAATGGATCGGGCCGACCCAGCACCGGATCGCGGCCCTTGCCGCCAGCGTCGGCGTCACCACCTATCCGAGCTGGGACCGCGGGCGCAACCTCCAGGTCCGCGACGGCCGAGCCGTCCGCTACGACGGCCCGCTGCCCGACAGTGACCCGGCCACCGCGGTCGCCATGGGCCAGGCGATCCGCGAGCTGGACGCGATGGCCGCCGAGGTGCCGCTGGAGCGGCCTTGGACCGCCGCGCAGGCGTTGGCCTGGGACTCGCAGACGGTGGAGAGCTGGCTGCAGGCCCGCGTCGCGGTCGAGGGCGCCGCTGCCTGGCTGCGCGCCGCCGTGCGCGGGACCTTTGCCGCCGAGCCGCGCGACCTGTCCCTGCTCCACGCCCTGTTCGTCGTCGGCTCGGCGGACGGCCTCGCCCGGCTGCTCAGCACCGCCGGCGGCGCCCAGGAGCGCCGCTTCCACCAGGGCGCCCAGGCGATCCCGGTCCGCCTCGCCGAGGCGCTCGGCGAGCGGGTGGTGCTCGGCGCTCCTGCCCTGGTCGTCCACCACGACCGCCACGGCGTCCGGGTCGAGGCGGGCGAGCACCACACGGTGACCGCCAAGCGGGCGATCCTCGCCGTCCCGCCCGTGCTGGCCGGCCGCCTCGCGTACCGGCCGCCGCTGCCCGGATGGCGCAGCCAGCTCACCCAGCGGGTGCCGATGGGCAGCGTCATCAAGGTCCACGCCCTGTACGAGCGGCCGTTCTGGCGCGACCAGGGCCTGTCCGGCTTCGCCGTCGGCGACCGCGGGCCGGTCGGCTACGCCTTCGACAACTCCCCCGACAGCGGGTCGCCCGGCGTGCTGGTCGCCTTCATCGAGGGGGAGCACGCTCGAGTCTGGGGGCGCCGCAGCCCGGCGGAACGCCGCGTGGCGGTGCTCGACGCACTCGCCGGCTTCTTCGGGGAGCCGGCGCGGCAGCCGCGCGAGCTGCTGGAACGCTGCTGGGCCGACGAGGAGTACAGCGGTGGCTGCTACGGCGGCTACTTCCCGCCAGGGGTGTGGACCTCCTACGGGGAGGCCCTGCGGGCGCCCGTCGGCCGGCTGCACTGGGCGGGCACGGAGACCGCGACCATCTGGGCCACCTACATGGACGGCGCCGTGCAGTCCGGCGAGCGGGCCGCCACGGAGGTCCTCCAGGCCCTTGGCTAGCCGGGACGGAAGTGGTCGAAGGCGAGGCCGGCCAGCGGGCGGGGGCCGGCGGGGGTCAGGCGGACGCGGCGGTGCGGTTCAGCGGTGAAGCGGCCGCAGTCGAGCACGCCGCCGAGGTCGGCGGTCGGGGGCAGGGCGGCGGCCAGCAGGTAGTCCTCGCCCCCGCCCAGGGCCAGCTCCGCCGGGTCGCGGCCGAGCAGCGCGGCCGCCTCGGCGACCCCTGGCGCGAGCGGCACGGCGGCGTCGTGGAGCTCGATCCCCACCCCGGACGCCTCGGCCAGGTGGAGGGCGTCGCCGGCCAGGCCGTCGGACAGGTCGATCATGGCGGTCGCTCCGGCGTGCGCCAGCCGCATCCCCGTCGCCAGCTCCGGGCGGGGGCGGCGGTGGGCGGCGGCAAGGCCGGGGAAGCGGCCGAGCAGCTCCCTGGCAGGCCGGTCGTCCCGTTCGAGCAGGGCCAGCCCGGCGGCGGCGGCCCCGAGCGGGCCGCTGACCACCAGCCGGTCCCCTGGCCTGGCGCCCGCCCTGGTGACCGCCCGGTCCGCCTCGCCGAGCGCGGTGACCGCCAGCAAGAGCGCCGGACCGCCCGAGGTGTCGCCGCCGACCAGGGCGACGGCGAACGCCTCGCAGGCCTCGCCGATCCCGGCGTAGAGGCGCTGGAGCAGGGTCAGCGAGGCCTGGTCGGGCACGGTCAGGGCGACCAGCAGCCAGCGGGCCGCGGCGCCCATGGCGGCCAGGTCGGAGAGGTTGACGGCGACCGCCTTCCAGCCCCAGTCCTCCGGCTCGGAGAAGGCGCTGCCGAAATGGCGTCCCTCCACCAGCACGTCGGTGGTGACCACCAGGCGGCGCCCGGGGGTGGGCCGCAGCACGGCGGCGTCGTCACCGACGCCGACCTCCACCCCCCCGTCGGGTGCGGGCCCGAGACCTCCGGTGAGCCGGGCGATCAGCCCGAACTCGCCGAGCTCGGCCAGCTCCCTTCTGACCGGCGTCAGGTCACCGCCTTGACGATGGCCTCGTCGAGGCCGGGGAACCCCGCCAGGAAGCGGGCCCGGTCGGCCTTGAGCCGCTCGACCCGGCCGCGGTACTCGTCGGTGCGTCCCTGGCGCTCGTAGAGCCGGCGCGGCTGCAGCAGCTCGAGGTCGTCGATGCCCGGTACCTCCGCGGCGACCTGGTAGCCGAAGTCGGCGTCCTCGCCCCAGGTGATGGTGCTCTCGGCGATCGCCCGCACGATCGCCGAGGAGTGCGGGATGCGGAGCTTCTTGGAGCGGTCGTCGCCGTCGGGGCCGCCGACCCGACCGGTGTTGAGCAGGAACACCTCCAGCGGGTGGGTGTCGAGCAGCTCGGCCAGGCGGTTGCCCTGCTGCTCGTGCAGCAGCGGGAAGAACGGGTTGGTGCCAGGCACCCGCAGGGCCTTGCCCTCCTCGTCCTTGCCGCCGGCCGAGGTGCCCTGGGTCTCGCCGAGCATGAAGTAGCCGGCCGCCTGCTCGATGTTGAGCTTGGCCACGCCGGGGATGAGGTTGTCGTTGCGGTTCAGGATCAGCAGGAAGGAGGCGGGCGGCACCCGGTCGGCCGGCCAGTTGTCGATCGAGCGCATGTTGAATACCGCCCGCCCGTTCTGGGTGTAGCTGGTGTCGAAGAAGTCGATCTGGTCGCCGTGCTGGGAGACGTTCTCCAGGTAGGCGTCCGGCTTGGTGACCGCCCCGTGGATGGTGGGCTCGTCCTCGGCGGAGAGGGCGAACGTCTTGGCGAAGCAGCCGTCCTCGGTGGAGACCACCTCGCCGCCGGGGAACAGGCCGATGAAGTCGTCTTGGACCGGTCGGGAGCGGTTCTGCTTGGTGAACGTGGTGGTCGTCTTGCCGGTCCCCGAGAGGCCGACGATCAGCATGGTCTTCTCGCCGCCCGGCGTCGGGATGACCTTGCAGCCGGCGTGCATCGCCAGCCCGCCGCCCTCGTAGACCCTGCGGTTCCACATCCGCAGGCCGCCCTTTTTCGACTCGCCGAAATAGTCGGAGTTGAGGACCCGGGTGACGCCGGCGTCCAGGTCGACCGCGACCACGCGGTCGTTGGGGTAGCCGGGCATGGCCAGGGTGGGGGTGTAGACGATGGTGATCTCCGGCTCGTGGCGGGCGTCGCCGTCGACCGGGTCGTAGTACAGGAACCGCTGCATCCCTGCGATGTTGGCGTTGGCCCGCTCGATGATCAGGCGCGCCGGCGTCCGGTAGGGCCCGCCGTGGCCGATGAAGCCGTCCACCACGACCATGTCCTGGCCGCGGATGTACTCGTCCTGGACGGCGGCCAGGCGCGCCCCCTCCTCACGGCCGATGGTCTGGTGGCTGTGCCGCTCCGGCCGGTCGGTCACCACGTAGGTCGAGCTGGTGGAGCGGGACACCACCCTGGTCTGCACGTTCACGTTGCCGTAGCGGGTCTGGCGCGCCTGCGGCATGGCGTCGGTGTACTCGCGCAGCTCCGCCTCGGTGGGGTGGAACGCGATCGATCTGGCGGCGACGCCCAGGTCAGGTGGTGGCGTGCTCGGCATCGTGGGCCCTCCAGCGGTCAGCGCGTATGGCGGCGGAACCAGTCTAGCGGGGGGTCTCAGACCCGGGGGCTGTCGCCCTCGGCGACCCGCGCCAGCAGGCGCAGCACCTCGTCGTCGGTGACCTGCGGAAAGCGCAGGTAGGCCTGGCCGACCGCGAGGTAGGGATCGGGGGTCTGCAGCACCACCACCTGGTCGACCACCGTCCCCAGCCGCTCCTCGAGCTCGGCCGGTCCGACCGGCACGGCCAGCAGCACCCGCGCCGCCCCCGCCCGTCGGGTGAAGCGGGCGGCCGCCACGCAGGTCCAGCCGGTGGCCACCCCGTCGTCGACCAGCACAGCGGTGCGGCCGGCCAGGTCCAGCGGGGGCAGCCCCTGCCGGTAGGTGGCGGTCCGCCGCTCGACCTCGGCGGTCTGGCGGGCGACCTCGGCCCGCACGGCGGTCATGTCGAGGCCGAGCCGCCGGATGGCCGGCTCGTCGATCGCCTCGACGCCCTCGGCGACCGCGCCGACCGCCAGCTCCGGGTTGCCGGGAGCGCCGACCTTGCGGGGCACCACCACGTCGAGGGGGGCGTGCAACCGGGCCGCGACGCGGGCGGCCACCACCACCCCGCCACGGGGGATGGCGAGCACCACCAGGGGCGGCCGGACGCGTCCGGCCAGGACGTCGGCCAGCCGCTCGCCGGCCTCGACCCGGTCGGTGAATCGCCGTAGCCGTCCCGCGGTCCCGCTCCAGTTCGAGGTGCCATGGCGTCGGGTCACGGTTCAGGATAGCCTTCCCTTGCTCCTTCGTGAAAGCGTAGGCAATCTGTGCTAATTGATCCTTGGCATGCCTGGTAGCCGCGTGTACCATGCGCAGACCTTTCGACCCCCGGGACGGCCGTGGCCATCCGGGCGTCTCGTCAGAACGGCGGCTCGGGCACAGCCGGCATGCCGTACGCTGGCGGCGGCGGTATCGCGCAGCCGGTGCGGCATGCCTCAAGGAGGTTGGTGCTTGTGGTGACGGCATACATCCTGATCCAGACCGAGGTCGGCAAGGCGGCGCAGGTCGCCAAGGAGATCGCCGAGATCAAGGGCGTGCAGCAGGCTGAGGACGTCACCGGCCCCTACGACGTGATCGTCCGCGCCGAGGCGCGCAACGTCGACGACCTGGGCAAGCTGGTGGTCGCCAGGGTGCAGGCCGTGGACGGGATCACCAGGACGCTCACCTGCCCGGTGGTGCACCTCTAAGCGAGGGCGGCGACCACCCAGTCGATCGCGCGGGTGAGGGTGTCCAGGTCAGCGGGGTCGACGGCCGGGAACATCGCGATCCGGAGCTGGTTGCGGCCGAGCTTGCGGTACGGCTCGGTGTCGAGGATGCCGTTGGCGCGCAGCACCCTCGAGACCGCGGCCGCGTCCACGGCCGGGTCGAGGTCGACGGTGGCGACCGTGGGGCTGCGCTCGGCCGGGTCGGCCACGAACGGGGTCGCGTAGGCGCTGGCCTCCGCCCAGCCGTAGACGATCCCGGCCGACTCCTGGCAGCGTTTGGCCCCCCAGGCCAGCCCGCCCTGCCGGTTCAGCCAGTCGAGCTGGTGCAGCAGCAGGAACAGGGTGGCGAGCGCCGGGGTGTTGAGCGTCTGCTCGGCACGGGACTGCTCGAGGGCGACCGCCAGGCTGAGCGTCGCCGGCATCCAGCGGTCGGCGGCGATCGTCTCGGCCCGCCGGATCGCCGCCGGTGACAGCAGCGCCAGCCACAGGCCGCCGTCGGCGGCGAAGGACTTCTGCGGCGCGAAGTAGTAGACGTCGAACTCGCGCGGGTCGACCGGCAGGCCGCCGGCCGCCGAGGTGGCGTCCACGCAGACCAGGCCGCCGGCGCCCGCCGGCCGCCGCACCGGCATGGCCACCCCGGTGGAGGTCTCGTTGTGGGTGAGGGCGTACAGGTCGACCGCCGGGTCGGCGCGCGGCTCCGGGTGGGTGCCGTAGGGGCTGGCCAGCACCTGCGGCTCCGCCAGGTGGGGGGCGGCGGCCGCGGCGGCCGAGAACTTCGCGGAGAACTCGCCGAACACCAGGTGCTGGCTCTGCCGCTGGATGAGGGAGAAGACCGCCAGGTCCCAGAACAGGGTCGAGCCGCCGTTGCCCAACGCGACCTCGTACCCGTCCGGCAGGTCGAACAGCTCCGCCAGCCCGGCGCGGATCCGGGCCACCACCGAGCGGACGCCGTCCTGGCGGTGGCTGGTCCCAAGATAGGTGGGGGCCGCGGCGGCGAGGGCGGCCACCGCCTCCGGTCGCACCTTCGACGGGCCGCTGCCGAAGCGCCCGTCGCGGGGCCGCAGCTGGCTCGGCAGGATCGGGCTGGCGTTCCCTGCGGTCATGGGCCCACTCTATCCTCGCCAGCGAAGCCGAGAGGGCCAGCCAGGAGGCAAGCCGTGCCGAGGATCTCCCGCCGCGTCGCCGCGATCGCCGAGTCGGCCACCCTCGCGGTCGACACCAGGGCCAAGGCCCTCAAGGCGGCCGGCGAGGACGTCATCGGCTTCGGCGCCGGCGAGCCCGACTTCCCCACCCCCCACCACGTCGTCGAGGCGGCCGCGGCCGCCTGCCACCAGCCGCGGTTCCACCACTACACGCCCACCGCCGGGCTGCCGGAGCTGCGGGCGGCGATCGCGGCCAAGACCGCCAGGGACTCCGGGCTGCGGGTGGAGGCGAGCCAGGTGCTGGTCACCAACGGCGGCAAGCACGCCCTGTTCCAGGCGTTCGCGACCCTGCTCGACCCCGGCGACGAGGTGCTGCTGCCGGCCCCCTACTGGGTCACCTACCCGGAGGCGATCGCGCTGGCCGGCGGCGTGCCGGTGGTGGTGCCGACCGGCGCCGCCAGCGGCTTCCGGGCCGGTGTCGAGCAGCTGGAGGCGGCCGCCACGACCCGGACCAAGCTGCTGGTGTTCGTCTCCCCCTCCAACCCGACCGGGGCCGTGTACCCGCCGGAGGAGGTGGCGGCGATCGGGCGGTGGGCGGCCGCGCGGGGACTGTGGGTGCTGACCGACGAGATCTACGAGCACCTGGTCTACGGGGAGGCGCGCTTCACCTCCCTGCCGGTGGTGGTCCCCGAGCTGGGCGACCGCTGGGTGGTGGTCAACGGGGTGGCCAAGACCTACGCGATGACGGGCTGGCGGGTCGGCTGGCTGCTCGGGCCCTCCGACGTGGTCGCCGCGGCCACGAATCTCCAGTCGCACGCCACCTCCAACGTCGGCAACGTGGCGCAGGCGGCGGCGCTGGCCGCCGTCTCCGGCGACCTGCTGGCGGTGGCCGAGATGCGGGCCGCCTTCGACCGCCGCCGGCGGCGCATGCTCGAGCTGCTGCGGGCGATCCCCGGGGTAACCTGCGTCGAGCCGCAGGGGGCCTTCTACGCCTTCCCGTCCCTGCAGGGCGTGCTCGGCCGCGAGCTGCGCGGCCGGCGGCCGACGACCACCCTGGAGCTGGCCGAGCTGATCCTCGAGGAGGCCAAGGTCGCGATCGTGCCCGGCGAGGCGTTCGGCGCGCCCGGCTACGCCCGCCTCTCCTACGCCCTCGGCGACGACGACCTGGTCGAGGGCGTCACCCGCATCGCCAAGCTGCTCGCCGAGGCCCGCTCGGCCTCATGAGGCGCCGGCGAGCGGGACCTCGACGGCGGCGAGGTCGGCGCCGTCCTGGTCCTGGACGGTGATCGTGAGGGTGTTGGCCTCGGACGGCGGGGCCGGCTGGAAGCTCAGGTGGTAGATACGCAGCAGCGGGTCACCGGCGGAGCCTCCGCCGACCAGCTGGTAGGCCGTGTCGAGGTCGTCGCCGAGCCGCCAGCGGATGGGGAGGTCGACCAGCGGGGGTGCCTCCGCCGGCTCCGCCGGTAGCAGCGCGTAGCGGAGGTGGACCCAGCCCGACCACACCTCCAGCGAGATCAGCACCACCCGGTAGCCGCCACGCCGGACGAGCTCGCGGACCAGCGGGACCACCCGGACCAGCTCGGCCGGCTGCTGCGCCCTGAACGCCGGCCCGCCGGCGACGGCCGGCGGCATGTCCTGGAGGATGACGCGCTCCTGCGCGGGTGGCTCGCCGGCCTCGCCGGCCTCGCCGGACAGCAGCGTGATCACTTGTCCGCGCACCCGGTCCAGGTCG
>WNGB01069328.1_pt1 | contig 14405 bp, 11 predicted proteins | sample 5400681 | NCBI WGS metagenome assembly WNGB01 (sample SAMN13153367, study PRJNA577476) | soil metagenome | isolation source: 115 cm soil or saprolite under grassland replicate 2 | place: USA:California | collected 2016-06-15 | reverse complement strand
ACCTTGCGCTGCATGTCCGCCCGGTGGATACGGATGCTGCCACTCCCCAGCTCGACCCCGTTGAGGACCATGTCGTAGGCCCGCGCGGTCGCCTCCTCCGGCACCTCGGCGAAGGTGTCGACCCACTTGGCCGACGGCTGGGTGAACGGGTGGTGGGCAGCCTCCCAGCGCTCCTCGTCCTGGTTCCACTCGAACATCGGGAACTCGGTGACCCACAGGAAGTCCCACCTGCCCTCGGGGATCAGGCTCCGCTCCGCGGCCAGGCGTGTTCGCAGCTCGCCGAGCACCGTCCGCGCCACCGCGGTGCTGTCGGCGGCGATCAGCAGCAGGTCCCCGGGCTGGGCGCCGCTGACCCTGCGCAGCCCCGCGCGCTCCTCGTCGGAGAAGAACCTGTCGAGCGGCGAGCGGAGCCCATCGGCGTGGACCACCACCCACGCCAGCCCCCTGGCCCCTCTGGACTTGGCCGCCTCGGCGAGCATGTCGAGCTGCTTGCGCGACAGGTCGCCGCCGCCGTCGACCTTGAGGCCGAGCACCGAGCCCCTGGAGGACAGCGCCGAGGCGAACACGCCGACCTCGGTGGTGGCGAACACCTCGCCGAGGTCGATCAGCTCCATGCCGTAGCGCAGGTCAGGCTTGTCGCTGCCGAAGCGGCGCATCGCCTCGGCGTAGGTCAGCCGCGGGAACGGCAGCGGCAGCTCGACCCCTAGCACCTCGCGCCAGACGGTCGCCATCAGCGCCTCGCCGATCCGGTAGACGTCCTCTTCGTCGAGGAAGGACAGCTCCAGGTCGACCTGGGTGAACTCCGGCTGCCGGTCGGCCCGCAGCGCCTCGTCCCTGAAGCAGCGCACGATCTGGTAGTAGCGCTCCAGCCCGCTGACCATCAGCAGCTGCTTGAAGAGCTGCGGCGACTGCGGCAGCGCGTACATCTCCCCAGGCTGGAGGTGGGTGGTGACCAGGAAGTCGCGGGCGCCCTCGGGTGTGGACCGGGTCAGGTAGGGGGTCTCGACGTCGAGGAACCCGTGCTCCTCGAGGACGCGGCGGATCGCCGAGGTCGCCCTGGCCCGGAGCCGCAGCATGCGCTGCGCCGACGGGCGTCGAAGGTCCAGGTAGCGGTACTGGAGGCGCAGCACCTCGTCGACCTCGGTGCGGTCCTCGACCGGGAAGGGCGGGGTGGCCGACGGCGACAGCACCTCGAGGTCGCTGGCGATGACCTCGATCGCGCCGGTGGGCAGGTCGGGGTTCTCGTTGCCCGGGGGCCGGGCCGCGACCGTCCCCGCCACGCGCAGGCAGTCCTCGAGGCGGACGGCGTGGGCCGCCGTCGCCGCCTCGGGCGCCTGGTCGGGATGGACGACCACCTGGACGGTGCCGGAGGCGTCGCGCAGGTCCAGGAAGACCACCCCGCCGTGGTCGCGGCGGCGGGCGGCCCAGCCGGCCAGCCGGACCTCGGCGCCCGCGTCGGACGCGCGCAGCGTGCCGCAACCACGCGAGCGCATCGAGCCGAGCATAGGGCGGGTCACGGGGCAGCTCCTTGGTCGTCGGTTTCCGAAGGGAGCAGCACGACCGCCCGGGCGCCCGCCTTGGCGGCGGCCTTCATGTGGCCGCGCAGGGTGCGCTCGGCGTAGGGCTGGTCGGCGGCGACGCCGGCGCGGCGCAGGTCGCGGACGAGCGTCAGCGCCCTGCCGCGCGCCGCCGGGGTGAGCGGCAGCACCAGCGCCTGGAGCTGCACAGGCGCCTCGGGCAGGCGGCCGGCGCGCTCCAGCGCCAGCACGGTGCGGTCCAGCCCCAGCGCCCAGCCGACGCCCGGGGCCGGCGGCCCGCCGACCAGCTCGGACAGGCCGTCGTAGCGGCCGCCGCCGCCGAGCGCGTTCTGCGCGGCCTCCAGCGCGTCCGCCTGCCACTCGAAGGTGGTGCGCATGTAGTAGTCGAGCCCGCGGACCAGCCGCGGCGCCTCGACCCACGCCACGCCCGCCTCGGCGAGCAGGCTCCGCACGGTGTCGTCGTGGGCCTTGCAGTCGGCGCAGAGCGAGTCCCGCATCAGCGGGGCGTCCGCGGTCAGCTCCTGCACGTAGGGGTCCTTCATGTCGAGCACGCGCAGCGGGTTCTGCTCGGCCCGGGCGCGGACCTCGCTCGGCAGCTTGTCGCCGAGGCCGCGCAGGAACTCCAGCAGCCGCTCGCGGTAGACGGGGCGGCACTCGCCGTTGCCGAGGCTGGTGAGCAGCAGCGTCACCTCGATCCCGAGCGCCCGGAAGACCTCGTGCCCGACCAGGACCACGTCGGCGTCCACCGCCGGCTCGGCGCTGCCGATCGCCTCGATGTCGACCTGGTGGAACTGCCGCTGGCGGCCCGCCTGGGGCCGCTCGTAGCGGAAGCTCGGCCCGCTGAAGGCGACCTTCACCAGGCCGCCGCCGAGCCGCCCGTGCTCGATCAGCGCCCGCATCGCGCCGGCGGTCAGCTCGGGACGCAGGGTGACCGATCGTCCGCCCTTGTCGGTGAAGGTGTACATCTCCTTCTGGACGACGTCGGTGGACTGGCCGACGCCCCGGGCGAACAGCCCCGTCTCCTCGAAGATCGGCGTCTCCATCCGCTGGTAGCCGGCCAGGCGGGCCTGCTCCAGCATGGTCAGCTCGACCCTGGCGCGGACCTCGGCCCTCGAAGCGGTCAGTCATCGCCGGTCACCCGCGACCAGGTCCGCGAGGAACGGATTGGTGGCACGCTCGCGCCCGACGGTGGTGTGGCCGCCGTGGCCGGGCAGCACTTCGGTCTCGTCGGGCAGGGTCAGGAACCGGTTGGCCAGCGAGGCGAGCATCTGCGACATGGAGCCGCCGGGCAGGTCCACCCGCCCGATGGAGCCGGCGAACACCAGGTCGCCGGCCAGCAGTGTGCCCGGCGTGCGGAAGGTGACGTGCCCGGGCGTGTGGCCGGGGGTGTGGTCGACGGTCAGCCGCAGGCCGGCCAGCTCGATGACCTGGCCGTCGGCCAGCTCGCGGACGTCGTCGGGCTCCTGGAACCGCAGTGAGCCGAAGACGGCGTCCAGGCCCGGTCCCAGCGCGGCCAGCGGGTCGGTGAGCAGGTGCCGGTCCGCCGGGTGCACGTACGCGGGGATGCCGTGGGCGCCGGCCAGCGGCGCCACTGTCCACATGTGGTCCAGGTGGCCGTGGGTCAGCAGCGCGGCCACCGGCTCGAGGCGGTGGCGGGCGCAGAGCTCGTCGATCCCGGGCAGGGCGTCCTGGCCGGGGTCGACGACCAGCGCCTCGGAGCCGGGTCCGGTGGCCAGCAGGTAGCAGTTGGTCTGAAAGCTGCCGGCGGGAAATTCGGCGATCAGCATGGGGCTATCGGTTCCGGAGAGGATACGGCTGTTGAGCGCGAGTCTAGCGGAACCGCCTCGAGGGCCCACTTGGTTTTCCACAGCCGCCAGGGTGCGGCGGAAGGCCCGGCCAGCGGGTCAACCGGCCCTTGCCGCCGGGCCAAACGGGCGCCTGTCCAATTTTGCGCGCAAGGCTTTAGACTCCAACCACACGGGTCAGCGCGCTCCTGCCGTGGGCTGCGCGATCCACCACCGTACGTCCGCCCGGAGGGACCACCGATGCCGAGCAAGACACGCCAACGGGAGCTGGCCAGGCTCAAGGCCAGGCGCGAACAGGAACGCCGCCAGATCCGGCGACGCCGCGCCATGCTCACCTATGGGACGCTCGGGATCGTCATCGTCGTCGCGGCGGTCGGCGGCGGGCTCGTGCTCGCCAACCGGCCGAGCTCCAAGCCCTCGGCGTCTCCGGCGACCACCACGCCCACCGCGACGACCGTGGCCCCCACCGGCGCGCGCATCGACGCGCCGACCGCTCCTGCGACGGTGGCCTGCGGCGGCAAGCTGCCGGCCAGGCACGCGCACCCGATGGCCAAGTCCGCGCCCACCACGCGGCTGGACCCCGCGCGCACCTACACGGCCACCTTCCAGACCTCGTGCCGAACTCGGCGGGCAGCCAGTTCTTCATCAACACCACCGACAACAACAACGCGGGCTGGAAGGGGGCCTACGCGGTCTTCGGCAAGGTCGTCTCCGGCCAGTCGGTGGTCGACAAGATCGGCCAGGTGCCGGTCGGCGGTCAGAACGGCGACTCCCCCACCCAGGCGGTGTGGATCGAGAAGCTGACCGTCAAGGTCTCCTAGTCCGCCCGGTCCACCTCAGCGCGGCCTCAGCGCGACCAGCAGGTCGCGCACGATCGCCTGGTCCACGTGGTGCTGGAACCGCTGGTAGGCGTCGCCGGTCGCGGCCAGGCTGACCTGGAGCCGCCGGCAGGACCAGCAGCGCGTGGCGGGTCATGGCGGCGCCTCAGAACGAGCGCGCACTGTCCAGCAGGATGGTGACGGGCCCGTCGCCGGCCGACTCGATGGTCATCTCCGCGCCGAAGCGGCCGGTGGCGGTCTTGACGCCGCCGGCGCCCAGCCGCTCGGCCACCGCCGCGACCAGCGGCGCGGCCTGCTCGGGCCGGGCGGCCGCCACGAACGAGGGCCTGCGCCCCCTGCGGGTGTCGCCGTACAAGGTGAACTGGCTCACCACCAGGGCGCCGCCGCCGGACTCGACCACCGAGCGGTTCATCTTGCCGTCGGCGTCCTCGAACACCCGCAGCGTGGCGACCTTGTCGGCGAGCCAGGCGGCCTGGGCCGACCCGTCGTCGTGGGTGACCCCGACCAGCACCAGCAGGCCGGCGCCGATCTCGCCGACGACCTCTGTGTTCACCAGCACCCGAGCCCACGCGACCCTAGAGACCACGGCGCGCACGGGCTGGCTACTCCTCCTCGGAGCCGGTGCCCTGCGGGACGACCCGGAAGGCGTCGTAGACGCCGTCCACGCGCTTGACCGCGGCCAGCACGTGGGCGAGGTGGGAGATGTCGGCCAGCTCGAAGGTGAACCGAAGGGTGGCGATCCGGTCGCGCCCGGTGGCGACCGTGGCCGACACGATGTTGACGTGGTGGTCCGAAAGGACCTCGGTGATGTCGCGGAGCAGCTTGGTGCGGTCCAGCGCCTCCACCTGGATGGTGACCGCGAACACCGACGGGCCGGAGCTGTCCCAGGACACGTCGATCATGCGGTTGGGGTGGCGCTGCAGGTCGGCGGCGTTGGGACAGTCGGAGCGGTGGACGCTGACGCCGTGCCCGCGGGTGACGAATCCGATGATCGGGTCACGCGGTACCGGGGTGCAACATCGGGCGAGCTTGACCCAGACGTCGTCGACCCCCTTGACCAGCACGCCCCGGCTGGCCGGCAGCGAGCGCGCGGGCCGGATGGCGCGGTGCAGGGGGAGGTCGTCGTCCTCCTGCTCCTCCTCGCCGAGGTCGGCCTGGAGGCGGTTGACCACGCTGGTGGCGGTGACCTGACCCGAGCCGACTCCGGCGTAGAGGGCGTCCAGCGTGGGGAAGCGCATCTCGGAGGCCAGCGCCGCCAGGGCGCCGCCCTGGGTGAGCCGCTGCAGCGGCAGGCCGGCCTTGCGGAGGGCGCGGACCAGCGACTCCTTGCCGGCCTCGATGGCGTCCTCGCGACGCTCCTTGGAGAACCACTGCCGGATCTTGTTGCGCGCCCGCGGTGTCTTGACGATCGCCAGCCAGTCCCGCGACGGACCGGCGTCGGGTGCCTTGGAGGTGAAGATCTCGACCGTCTCGCCGTTCTGGAGCGCGTACTCCAGCGGCACCAGCCGCTTGTTGACGCGCGCGCCCACGCAGCGGTGGCCGACCTCGGTGTGCACGGCGTAGGCGAAGTCGATCGGGGTCGCGCCCGCCGGGAGCTGGAAGACGTCGCCCTTGGGGGTGAAGACGAACACCTCGTCGACGTAGAGGTCGGTCTTGAGGTTGTCGATGAAGTCCTTGGGGTCCGACAGCTCGCGCTGCCAGTCGATGAGCTGCCGTAACCAGCCCATCTCCTGCTCGGTGGTGACCCCGCCCTTGCCGTCGCGCGACTTGTAGCGCCAGTGCGCGGCGATGCCGTACTCGGCGGTCTGGTGCATCGACTTGGTGCGGATCTGGATCTCCAGCGGCTTGCCCTCGGGTCCCACCACCGTGGTGTGCAAGCTCTGGTAGAGGTTGAACTTGGGCATCGCGATGTAGTCCTTGAAGCGCCCCGGTACCGGCTTCCAGAGCGCGTGGACCTGCCCGAGCGCGGCGTAGCAGTCCTTGATCGAATCGGTGAGGACGCGGACGCCGACGAGGTCGAAGATGTCGGAGAACTCCTTGCCGCGCAGCACCATCTTCTCGTAGATGGAGTAGTAGTGCTTCGGCCGGCCGGTGATCTCCGCGCGGATCTTCAAGGACTTGAGCTGCGCGTTGACCTGGTCGATCACCGTGGCGAGGTACTTCTCGCGCTCCGGCTGGCGCTCGGTGGTCATGCGCACGATCTCTTCGTAGCGCTTGGGGTACAGCGCGGCGAAGGCCAGGTCCTCGAGCTCCCACTTGACCTGGTGCATGCCCAGCCGGTTGGCCAGCGGCGCGTAGATCTCCAGGGTCTCGCGCGCCTTGCGCTCCTGCTTCTCGCGCGGCAGGTAGCCGACGTCGCGCATGTTGTTGAGCCGGTCGGCCAGCTTGATCAGCAGCACGCGGATGTCGCGGGCCATGGCGATGACCATCTTGCGGATGGTCTCGGCCTGGGCCGCCTCGCGGGTCTCGAAGCCGATCCGGTCCAGCTTGGTGAGGCCGTCGGTGATCTTGGCCACCTCGGGCCCGAACTGGGCCTCGACCTCGGCCAGGGTCATGGAGGTGTCCTCGACCACGTCATGGAGCAGCGCCGCGATGATCGAGGTCGCGTCCAGCCCGAGGTCGGCGACGATCATCGCCACGCCCAGCGGATGGGCGACGAAGGGAAGGCCCGACTTCCGCACCTGGCCGGTGTGCTTCTCACTGGCGACCTCGTAGGCGCGGCGGACCAGCACCAGGTCGGCGCGGGGGTTGCGGTGCTTCATCTTGCGGAGCAGCCGCTCGACGTCGGGCTCGGGTGGCGCCTCCGCGTCGTAGGGGCGGAGCAGGCTTACCGCGAGCCCGTCGGTGGAGGACTCGGGGGTGCCGTCCTGGCCGTCCGAGCGCTCAGCGGAGCCGAGCTCGCGGTCAACCGCCAGCCCGTTGGGGACCGCGCCATCGGCCCACCCACGCATTCCTCACACCCCGCATTGCCGTTACGCGGGGCAACCCTACGATGAGGAGTCCAACTTACCCCACGTCATGCCGCGATCGCTGCAAATCGACGAGGCAATACGAGCAAAAGCGTAGGCCTGGTGTGGAGCGGGCCTGAGAGCGCCGGTCACGGACGCGCGGTGCGCGCCGCCGCCGCCGGCCCCCGCGACCGCAGGTGGTCGAGGCGCGGCACCGGTCCATGACCGGCGCTCTTTAGTACCTGATCAAGCTGAAGAACTCGTAGCCCTCGATCAATTGGCGTCCACCGAGGAAGCCGAGCTCGATCAGGGTGGCGATGCCAATCACCTTGCCGCCGAGCCGTTCCACCAGGCGGGCCGAGGCGCGGGCGGTCCCGCCGGTGGCCAGCACGTCGTCGACGATCAGCACGCGCTGGCCCGGCGAGATCGCGTCCGCGTGGATCTCGAGGGTGGCGGTCCCGTACTCGAGGCTGTACTCCTCCGACTCCACGGCGGCGGGCAGTTTGCCGGCCTTGCGGACGGGCACGAAGCCGGCTCCGAAGTGGTAGGCGACCGGCGAGGCCAGGATGAACCCCCTGGCCTCGATGCCGAGCACGCGGTCGACGTTGCCGCGTCCGAAGTGGACGACCGTCTCATCGATCACCGACGAGAAGGCGACCTGGTCCGCCAGCAGCGGGGTGATGTCCTTGAAGATGACGCCCTTCTGCGGGAAATCCGGGACGTCACGGATCAGGGCGCGGAGGCGGTCGGTATCGATAGGCACTGGTTGGCGTGGGGCGGGAGCGGCGGCCCGCGCCGGCTCCTCGACTTCCTCGATCTCCTCGTCGGCCTCAAGATGTAGGCCGTTGGGGGCGTCCGCTTCGAGCACGGGCGCTTCCTCAGCCGGTCGACGGCCGCCGTCGTCCTTGCGGCGCCGCCCGCCCGCTCCCGCCGGAGCCTCCACCGGCTTGCGCGACCCGCGCGAGGCGACCTGACCGGCGCGCGCCGGCGTCTCCTCGGCGGCGCCGGCGGCCGCCAGCCTGGCCACCCGGGCGGTGAGCTGGCGGTTGCGGGGCTCGGTCTCCTTCCAGAGGGCCAGGAACGGCGTGGCGATGAAGATCGAGGAGTAGGTCCCGGCGGCGACGCCGACGAACAGCGCCAGTGAGAGGTCCTTGATCGTCTCGGCGCCGAGCAGCACCGCGCCGACGACCAGCAGCGCACCGATCGGCAGCAGCGAGGCCAGCGAGGTGTTCAGCGACCGGACCAGTGTCTGGTTGACGGCGCGGTTGGCCGCCTCCGAGTAGGTCAGCCGCGACATCGAGCTCAGCTCGCCGGTGTTCTCGCGGACCTTGTCGAACACCACCACCGTGTCGTAGAGCGAGTACCCGAGGATGGTCAGCAGGCCGATCACGGTCGCGGGCGTGACCTCGAAGCGCGCCAGCGCGTAGACCCCCGCGGTGATGAGCAGGTCGTGGACCAGGGCGATCAGCGCGGAGACCGACATCTTGAAGTCGAACCGCAGCGACACGTAGGCGACGATCACCGCCAGGAACACGGCCAGGGCGATCAGCGCCTTGCGGCTGACCGTGGACCCCCAGGTCGAGCCGACCACCGAGTTCGACACCTGGGACGGCTGCGTGCCGGTGACCCTGGCGAGGTCGGCGCGCACCTTGGCGATCTGGGCGGAGGTGAGCGAGGCGGTCTCGACCTGGACCTGCGTCGGCTTGCCCGGCTGGCTGGCGATCTGCACGACCTTCGCGACCGGGCCGAGCGCGTCGGAGACCTGTGCCTGGGTGACCGGGTGGGCGGGCTGGACGCTGAACACGCCGCCGCCCTTGAAGTCGATGCCGAACTTGAGGCCCGGGACGAACAAGGCGATCAGCGAGATCAGCATGGCCACGCCAGAGATCAGGAACCACGTCCGCCAGCGGCCGACGTAGTCGAAGCTGATCTCGCCGTGGTACAGGCGACTGGCGATGGACACGGGGGTGGACTCCTCCTCGTTCGAAATCCTAGACGGCGGCGCGGATGCCCACGAACCGCCCTTCCTGGAACAGCCGCGTCCGGGTGAGCAGGCTCACCGCCGGCCGGCCGTAGGACCAGACGGCGAAGAAGTCGATGAGCGTGGCCAGACCGAGGGTGAACGCGAACCCGCGGACCGGGCCGATGGCGAAGATGTACAGCACCAGCGCCGCGGCGAACGACACCGTGTTGGCCGACACCAGGGTGTGGAACGAGCGGGCCCAGCCGCGGTCGACGGAGGTGCGCAGGGTTCGACCCTCGCGCACCTCGTCTTTGAGCCGTTCGAAGAACACCACGTAGGAGTCGGCCGAGATGCCGATGGCGACGATCAGGCCGGCGATCCCGGCGAGCGTGAGCGTGAAGCCGATCAGCTTGCCCATGAGCAGGACGATGCCGACGTTCAGGGCGGCGGCGATCGCCAGGCCACCCCAGATCACCAGCCCCAGGCCACGGTAGAACAGCAGCACGTAGACGAAGGTGGCGGCCAGGCCGATGATGCCGGCGATCAGGCCGGCGCGCAGCGAGTCACTCCCCAGCGTGGCGCTCACGGTGTTCTGATCGATGTTCTGGAGCGTCAGCGGCAGCGCGCCGGTGGCGATCAGCGGCGCCAGGAACTCGGCCTCGGACTGGGTCTGCCCATTGATCACGGCGGAGCCGCCGGTGATGCCGTGGTTGCAACTGATGTTGGAGTCCGCGGCCACGGGCGGGTGGTTGATCACCACCGAGTCCAGGGTGATCGCGATCTCGCGCTTGGGGTCGCCGACGGGGTTGCAGGCGGCCGCGCCGGTCAGCTTCTCGAAGGCGGTGTTGCCCTTGCCGGAGAAGGTGAGCTGGGTCTCCCACTGGCCGGTGGAGACGCCATTGGTCGCGGTCTGGATCTGCGCGTGGGCGCCGGTGATGTCGGTGCCGCCGAGCGCGACCGGGCCCATCTGCAGCTTGGTGGCGTTGGCGGTGGGCCGCTGCTGGCCGGACTCCGTCGCGCAGAGCACCGTCTGCTGGTTCGGCTTGTCCTTGGCGAGCCAGGTGTCCGGTTTGCCGCAGTCCACCTTGTCGAAGGGCGCCTGCTTGTACTTGGGGTCGCTGGCGGCCACCTCCGCGAGCACCGGCCGGAACTGGAGCTGCGCCGTGGTGCCCACCGCCCGGATGACGTCGTCGGAGTTCTGCACGTCGGGGATCGCCACCACGATGTTGCCGCCCTCGTTGGTGACCTCCGACTCCGCGACACCCTTGGAGTTCACGCGGTTGCGGATGATGTCGATGGTGGTGTCGATCTGCTGCTTGGTCGGGGCGCCACCGTTGGGGTTGTGCGGCTTGAAGGTGACGCTGGTCCCACCACGCAGGTCGAGCCCGAGCCTGGGCTTGATGTTGAAGGCCGCGATCGAGCCCCACACGCCGGCGACCACCACCAAGACGGCAACCAGCGGCACGACCAGCCGACGCTTTCCTGGCACTGCCTTGCGCTCCTTCGTCCTCGGGTCCGCCGCCCTGCCTCAGAGCAGCGAATGACCGTTCACGGTCATGCGAAACTTGCAGCCGAGCCCTTCGGCGGCACGGCGGCACATCATCATTCGGTGCAGGAAGATCTCAAAATACTCGAGAATGTCCGAGACTTCCGTATCGATCTCCAGCTCGAGCGTCACCGTCTTCTGGTCGGCGTCGACCCGGACGAACGAGTGAGTTGCCGAGAAGTTCACTCTATCGTGAATGTCGAACTCGACTTGGGCGTCCTTGCGTACCCTGGAGCGGTGCACGTCGGACTTGTCGGCGATGACCACCGCGGCGGCCACCGGGGAGACGGCGTTGCCCAGCTCCTCCTCGTGGTTGCCGATGGCGCCGATCACCAGCCCGATGTCCTCGGTCGGCATGCCCAGCTCGGCCAGTATCGGCATGGCGATCAACGCCGAGGTCTGCGGGTGGTTGTGCCGGCTGACCACGTTGCCGACGTCGTGCAGGTGCCCCGCGATCGCGGCCAGCTCGGCCAGGTGACGGTCACTGCCGAGCCGGTCCAGGATGTTGAAGGCGATGCGGCCAACCAGGTTGGCGTGGCGGAAGCCGTGCTCCGTGTAGCCGAGCTGGGCGGTGAACTGGTCGGCGAGTGCCAGGTATGTCTGCACGACCTTGTTCCCCGCCACCTCGTCGAGGAGGCGCAGCTCGCTCGCCGCGTCGCGGCCTGGTTCGTCGACCGTCACCACGTCGCCGTCGAAGCGGCGGATCGTGCCGAAGAAGCCGGCGAAGGTCATGATCTCGTCGCCGAGCTCCAGCGAGGACTGCAGCTGCTGCTGCGACCGCAGACGGTTGCGCTGCGGACGCACGATCAAGAAGTAGAAGAACGCGACGAGCAACGCGAGGAAGACAAGCTGCGCAGCACCAGTATTCATAGTTCGAGGACCTCCGAGAAGCCCGGGCGGATCGATCTCCGGCCAGCATCCCACCGCGGGCTGGGCCTGGTGGATCGCGCGACGGGAGCGCCGCAGCCCAAAGGCTGCGACGCAGGCGCCATCCTAGGCATGGAGCCGAGCCCGGTCAACTGGCCTTCCTTTCTGCTACGGCATCTGAGCTGGGGTTTCCGAGCGGCGGGGCGCTTGGTTCCCCGTCGCCCCAGGCACTCGGGCCCCCCGCGGCCGCGATTTCCAGGTCGCCAGCCGCCGCGCGCTTGCACCGCCGTCCCAGCGTAACGGCACCGCCACCCTAACGTGGCCACCCCGCGCGCCTCGGCGCGGCGGGGCGCGGTGGGTGCGGCTCGCGGCCCCCGCCGAGGCCCTGGGCGCGGGGGTGCGGCTCGCTGCCCCCCGCACCCTGCCGAGGTGGGCGTAGGCGGCGGCGCTGGCGACCCGCCCCCGCGGTGTTCGTTGCAGGAAGCCGAGCTGGATCAGGTACGGCTCGGCGACGTCCTCGACCGTGTCGGGCTCCTCGCCAACCGACACGGCCAGGGTCGTCAGCCCGACCGGCTGCCCGGCGTAGCGCTCGCAGAGGACCTTGAGCAGGGCCAGGTCCAGCTTGTCCAGGCCCAGCCGGTCGACCTCGAACAGGTCGAGCGCCTGCTCGGCGGTGGGCGCGTCGACGTGGCCGTTGCCGCGGACCTCGGCGAAGTCGCGGACGCGGCGCAGCAGGCGGTTGGCGATCCGGGGCGTCCCCCGCGAGCGCCGGGCCAGCAGCTCGGCGCCGTCGGCTTCGATGTCGACCCCGAGGATCGCCGCCGACCGGCTGACGATCGCCCGCAGCTCCTCCGCCTGGTAGAAGTCGAGCCGGGCGGAGAACCCGAAGCGGTCGCGCAGCGGCGAGGTGATCAGCCCGGTCCGGGTGGTGGCCGCCACCAGCGTGAAGCGCGGCAGGTCCAGACGGAGGCTGCGGGCTCCCGGTCCCTTGCCGAGGACGACATCGATCTGGAAGTCCTCCATGGCCGGGTAGAGCACCTCTTCGACCGCCCGCGGCAGGCGGTGGATCTCGTCCACGAACAGCACGTCGCCGGGCTCCAGGCCGGTGAGGATGGCGGCCAGGTCCCCCGCCCGCTCCAGCGCCGGCCCCGAGGTGACCCGGAAGCTCGCCCCCAGCTCGTTGGCGACGATCGCTGCGAGGCTGGTCTTGCCGAGGCCGGGCGGCCCGGAGAACAGCAGGTGATCCGGCGGCAGGCCGCGGCGGCGGGCCGACTCGAGCACGATCGCCAGCTGCTCCCTGGCGCGAGCCTGGCCGACGAACTCGTCGAGCCGGCGGGGGCGCAGGCTGCCCTCGGTGACCCGCTCCTCCGGGGTCGCGCTCGGCTCCAGCAGGTCGGTCACCGGGCCAGCCCCCGCAGAGCCAGGCGGAGCAGCTCCTCGGTCGGGAGCGCTCCGGCGTCGTCGGGCAGCGATTCGAGCGCGGTCTTGACCTCGGTCGGGGCGCGGCATTGACCGCCCGCCGCAGGGCGTCCGGGGAGTGGACCGACAGCAACGCCAGCGCCAGCTTGGGCCCCACCCCGCCGGCGCCGAGCAGCTGCTCGAACACGTGCCGCTCGTCGGCGCTCAGGAAGCCGTACAGCGCCAGGGCGTCCTCACGCACGTAGGTGACCGTGTGGACCAGGACCTCGCCGCCGCGCGCCAGCGAGGCGAGCGCCTTGGGGGTGAGGAACACGCGATACCCCACCCCGCCCACGTCGATCACGGCACCGTCGGGCAGCACGTCGGCCAGCCGCCCGCGCAGGGAGGCGATCATGGTCCCCTCCAGGGAGATGTCGGCGCGGCCCTGGCCAGCCAGTCAGCCGCGGTGGCGGCGCCGAGCCCACCGGTCCCGCCAGCGCCAGTCACGCCGGAGCCGGGCGCGCCGGAGCCGGGCGCGCGGGTGCCATCGTGGCCGCCGTGGGAGGCGGTCGCGCTGGCGTGGTGCAGGTGGCAGAGGGCCACGGCCAGGGCATCGGCGGTGTCTGCGGGGGTCGGCACGGCCTCCAGGTGCAGCAGCACGCGGACCATGTAGCCGATCTGCGCCTTGGGGGCCGAGCCGGTGCCGGTCACCGCGCGCTTGACCTGGGAGGGCGTGTAGGCCGCGACCGGCAGGCCCTGCTCGGCGGCGACCAGCAGCGCCACGCCGGACGCCTGGCCCACGGTCATGGCGGTGCGCACGTTGGCGTTGACGAACAGCCGCTCGATCGCGAACGAGTCGGGATCGTAGCGGGCGACGACGTCGCGAAGGCGGGCGGCCAGCTCGGCCAGGCGAGGCGCGACCGCCTCACCACGGGTGTGGACGGTGCCGTAGCCGAGCGCGGTGGCGCCGCGCGCGGCCCGCTCGACCACCGCCCAGCCGCAGCGGCCGAGCCCGGGGTCGATCCCGAGCACCCGCACCCCGCCACCCCCTTCCAACCCGCTCCGAACTGGTGTTTGGGCGAGCCTAACCGGTCCAGCGGGTGCACTCAACCACGACAGGCAAAGTTGTGGACAAGTCGGCGCGTCGGCGTCCGCCGTCCGCTGGACAAGCGGCGGCCGGCCGAGGATGCTCCCGGGAGTCGGCAACCGAGCGCTGAGCTGGAGGTGTGTGGTGCGCGCCCTGTCCACCATCCTAGTGCTGCTGGTGATCGGCGCGCTGCTCGTCTACACGCTCAGGCGACGGCGCTGAACGCGCCAGGATGCTTGCTTGCAATGCCAACGGGACCCGCCAGTTGAACCGCAGGGCCGCGACGGTCGTGGTTGCCTCGGCCGTAACACCAGCGCCCTGGTCCCAGCGCTCGGAGCTCCAGATGTCCTGGCGCTCTCACTCCGACATCGGACGGCGCTGAAGCCGCCTGCTTGCCGCTCATCGCGCATAACC
>WNGB01008665.1_pt1 | contig 14406 bp, 12 predicted proteins | sample 5400681 | NCBI WGS metagenome assembly WNGB01 (sample SAMN13153367, study PRJNA577476) | soil metagenome | isolation source: 115 cm soil or saprolite under grassland replicate 2 | place: USA:California | collected 2016-06-15 | reverse complement strand
CGTTCCGCTTCAAGCTGCGTCCGGGCCTGCGTTACCTCGTCAACCCGGGGTCTGTGGGGCAGCCGCGCGACGGGAACCCTTTGGCGTCGTTCGCGATGTTCGACAGCGAGACGCGCATGGTCTCGATCCATCGCATCCCCTACCAGGTGAAGGCGACGCAGCAGAAGATCCTGAAGGCGGGACTCCCCCGCCCGCTCGCCGACAGACTCGGCATCGGTCGCTAGGCTCAGCTCAACATCGCCACCAGCAACCCCGCCAGGGCCAGGGCCCGCGCGGGAGCGCGTCCGTGGGCGGTCTCCGATGCCGCGAATGCGACGAGCGCGGCCGCGAGCAGCCGCTGCGTCAGCGGCGTGAGATACGTTCCCGCGCGCAGCCAGCCCTCGGCGGCCGCGGCCAAGACCGCGGCCAGGGCGATCACCACCACCAGGCGGCTGAGCACGGTCGCGGCCTGATCGTCGTCGAGAGCGTCGCCACAGGTGCGCTCGGCCAGCAGGGGCGGCACCGCGCAGAACAGGAGTCCCGCCGCCACCACCAGTGCGCCGAGGTCCTTCGTGGTCGCCAGCGGAAAAGCCACGCCCCATCCGGGCGCGCGGAAGACGAGACCGGCCGCGATGAGCGACAAGCCGGCGGCCAGCAGCAACGCGCGGCGACCGAGGCCGCGGGCCAGGGGCGAGGCCGCCGCCGAGGGGCCGGCCGGCGTGTCCGCGACGGCGAGGGCGTCCGCTCCCAGCAGCAGCGCGCCGCCCAGGCTGGCGAGAAGCGTGAGCCCGAGGACGAGACCGGCCTCGGGCACGTCGAGACGAGCGGATCCGGAGACGACGCCGTAGCCCCAGCGGAGGGCCCGCCCGTCGTCCAGCGCGATCACCAGGCCGCACGCCGTCGCCCCGGCCGCGCTCGACGGCCAGGCCGCGTCGCGCCCCCGGGCGAGGTACGCGGAGAGCGACCGGCCGAGCGCGTGGGCGCCCATCGCCGCCGCCGCGCCCGCGAGCATCAGGGCGCCGGAGACGAGACCGGTCACGGGCACGAGCCCGGCCACGACGGCGGCCCCGCCGGCCAGGGCGAGAGCCAGGGGCTGGGGCGCCGGTAGCGCGGCCACCACCGCGAAAGCGACGAACGGCTGGGCGGACGGCCGCGCGGCCAGGACGAGCAGGAGCGCGGCGGCCACCAGGGCGATGCCGTGCGCGATCCGCCGCAGGCGCGGGCGTCCGGCGGTGAGGCCCACCGCGGCCACGATCGACGCGGTGAGGAACCCCCCGGCCGCCGCGACGACGGCCATGCGCAAAGCCGCGCTTCCGCCGCTCACCAGCGGCTCCAGGCCACGCCGATGGCCGCCACCAGCAGGCCGAGCCCGGCCAGCAGCACCGCCGGCTCGCGGTGGACGGTGAGCATCACCGCCTCGTCGGGCTCGACGTCCACGAGCGTGAGCGTCCGCTCGAGACCCTCGGGGTGATGGATGCCGGGCAGGGCGCGGATCACGAAGACGCGCCAGGACGCCGTCCCGCGCGTGACGTCGAGCAGCCCGGCGGGGTTGTTCGGCGCATCCGAGCGCGAGAACGGCTGCTGGCGCTCGTCGAGAGCGAAGTCCGGGAAGTAACGCGCGACGGTGATCTCGAGGTCGCCCGCGCGGCCCGTCTCGCCCTCGTGCAGGGCGACTTCCCCTTCCCCTTCCGCGCCCGCGGACACCCGGAGCACCAGCCGGGCGCCGACGCGCCGCGGCCTGCCGAAGCGATATCCGGCCACGGTGGCCGCGCGCCATGGAGAGACGCGCACGCGCCGCTGCGCGTCCGGCTGCGCCAGGACGATCGTGCCGTCCGGCTCGATCGCCTCGAGCGCGACGGCATCGCCCAGGGGACGCAAGCCGAGCCGGCGCCCGCCCGCACCTTCTTCCTCGAAAGTCCGCACGGCCTCTCCCGGAGCGAGGGTGATCGAACCGTGCTCGCCGCGCACGCCGTCGTAGGCCACGGCCAGCGCGAACGTGGCCGCGCCCACCCCGACCAGACGGCGCGGCGCGCGCCGGTCGAGCAGCGCGACGACGAAGAGCGCGGTGAGCCCGGCGACCACGCCGGCGGCCGCAGGATGCCGGGCGAGCAGCGCCGCGTCCGGCGACGTGACGAGAGCGAGCGCGAGCGCCATCAGCGCGACCGCGGTCGAAGTGGCGAGGCGGGTCACTCGGGGTCTCCCCGATCGGGGAATCCGAGGTCCACCTTCGCCTCGCGGGCCAGCCGTCGCAGGAGTCCGATGGGCAGGCCGGCGACGTTCGAGCGCGACCCGTCGATGCGCGTGATGAACAGGGCGGCGCGCCCGTCGACGTGGTAGGCGCCCGCCTTGTCCCGCGGTTCCCCGGTCGCGACGTACCACGCGATGTCGGCGTCCGTGAGAAGGGCGAAGGTCACCGCCGTGCGCTCGACGCCGCTGTGCGTCTCGCCGCGGCTCATGAGGCAGACGCCGGTCACCACCCCGTGGGTGCGGCCGGAGAGGCGCCGCAGCATCGCCGCCGCGTCCGCATCGGACGCGGGCTTGCCGAGGATCGCCTCGTCGCAGACGACGATGGTGTCGGCGCCCAGCACGGGCCGCTCCTCACGTGCCGCCACGGCCGCGGCCTTGGCCCGGGCCAGCCGCTCGGCGGCGGCGGCGGGCGCTTCGCCCGGCCGGATGTCCTCGGACACCGCCGACACCGACACACGGTAGGGCACGCCCAGGCTCTCCAGGATGTGGGCGCGGCGGGGAGAAGCGGAGGCGAGGACGACGAGAGGCCTCAGGCGCGCCTACCCGCGGCGGAACTGCATCACGACGCGGGCCAGCATCGGCTCGGCGCCATCCTGCTTCGAGACGAAGTCGTCGGCCCCGTGCACCGTACGCGCCTCGCGCTGGCTGGTGATGGGCACGCGGGTGTAGAGGATGATCGGGACGTCCACCCATTCCATGGTGGCCTTGACGAGGTCGATGACGTCCTTGCCCGCCATCGCTCCCGCGAGGTCGAGCTCCATCACGATCACGTCGGGCTTGTCGTCGGCGATGGCGGCCAGGGCGGCGCGGCCATCCGCGACGCTGCGGAACGGGATCTCGGCGTGGTCGAGCGCGGCCTCGGTCTGCCCGCGCGTCTCGGGATCGTCGTCGACGACGAGCACCGACTTGCGCTGGCGCGCGCGTAGGCTTGGCGTGACGGGCAACCCCAGCTCCTGGGCGACGTCGAAGCCGGGACGCTCTCCGGCCGGGAAGCTGCCCGCGCGGAGCAGCGCGAGCATCTCCTCCTGGCCGTGGCGGAGCGCCTTGACCTCCGCCAGGAGCGCCTCCAGGCTGACCGCTTCCCGGGGCCCGCGCATCACCCGGGGCGTGTCGTCGGAGACCGGCCGCAGGCGCGAAGGGGCCGGATTCTCGGCGAGCGCGGCCCGCGCTTCCGGCGATCCCGGCCGCGGGATGCGCGGGAGCGGCGTCCCCGGAGGCAGCGTCGCGTTCGGGTTCGTCGCGTCCGGAAAGCGCTCGGTATCAGGGTCGAGCCGCGTGAGCACACCGCGGATCTCTTCGGGCGACCCCTCCGCGAGCGGCGTGGCCTGGTGAGCCGTGCGCGCGTTGAGCGCTCCTACCGTCGCCGGAGCCGAGCGGCTGCGCAGGCGCGCGCCGCACGCCGGGCAGGCGACGAACCCCCCGGAGTCAGGACTGGCGGTGATCGAGCTCTGACAACGTGGGCACTTCATGTGAGGAGCCTGGGTCTCCGGCCCTCCCGAGGGATCGGGCGCCGTGCGCTCCAGAGTATACGCCGAAGCTTCGGGTTGGCCACGGCGCGGTCTTGTCTTAGAGTGGGATCAGGCTCGGCATGGAACGGATCTCCGGCCGCTCGCTGGCGGCGCGACTCTTCGGCGCCTCCCCCGCTCGCACGCTCGCCCTGCTCGAGGCGGCCTGGCCGCTGGCCGTGGGACCCGAGCTGGCGCGGCGCACGGCGGTGCTCGGCATCGAGGGCGGAACGCTGCGCGTCCGCGTGCCCGACGCGGGCTGGCGCAAGGTCCTGCACCGCATGCAGCCCCAGATCCTGGGCCACCTGCGGGAGATCGCAGGCGATCTCGCGCCCAGAAGGATGGGCTTCGTAGAAGGTGGCCTCGCACTCGAGCCGCCAGCCGTGAGTTCCCCATCGAACCAACCGCAGAGCGGGGCAGCACCGCGCAGCGGTGGTGCCGCGCGAGGGGGGTTTCAGGGGGGGAGTTCACTCCATTCGGAATCGGGAGTGAATTCCCCCCCTGAGATAAAGAACGTTGCCGCAACCATCGACGATACGGAGATTCGAACCCGTTTCCTCGAGGTCGCCACGCGTTACCTCGAGCGATCGAAAGGACGAAACGATGCGTGAGGCCGTGATCCTGTCCGCCGTGCGGGTCCCCACCGGGAAGTTCATGGGCGCGCTGAAGGGATTCCGCGCGACGGAACTGGGCGCGATGGTGGTCCGCGAGGCCGTGCGGCGCGCGGGCGTGGACCCCGCCCGCGTGGACGAAGTCATCATGGGCAACGTCCTGTCCGCGGGCTTGGGCCAGGCGCCGGCGCGACAAGCGGCGCTCGGGGGCGGCCTGCCCCCCAAGGTCGGCGCTCTCACCATCAACAAGGTCTGCGGCTCGGGCCTCAAGGCGGTGATGCTCGCCGCGCAGGGCGTGGCCACCGGAGACGCCGACATCGTGGTCGCGGGTGGAATGGAGTCGATGTCCAACGCGCCCTACCTCCTGCCCAAGGCGCGCGAAGGGATGCGCCTGGGCCACGGCGAGCTGATCGACTCGATGGTGCACGACGGCCTGTGGGAGGCATACGAGGACTACCACATGGGCTGCTGCGGCGAGATCGTGTCCGAGACCTACGGCGTGACGCGCGAGCAGCAGGATGCGTTCGCCCTGGAGAGCCACCGCAAGGCCATCGCCGCCATCAAGGCCGGCAAGTTCGAGGACGAGATCCTGCCCGTCCCGATCCCGTCGAAGAAGGGCGATCCCGTGATGTTCGCGGTGGACGAATCGCCGCGCGAAGACACGTCTCTGGAGGCGCTGGCGCGGCTCAAACCCGCCTTTCGCGAGGGAGGAACGGTCACCGCCGGCAATGCGCCCGGCGTCAACGACGGCGCGGCCGCCCTCGTCGTGACCTCGGCGGAGACGGCGAAGGCGCTCGGCCGCACGCCCCTGGCGCGCATCGTGGCCCAGACGACGTCCGGCCTGGAGCCGAAGATGGTGATGATGACGCCGGTGCCGGCCATCCGGAGGATCTGGGAGAAGACGGGCTGGTCGGCAAAGGACGTGGATCTCTACGAGCTCAACGAGGCCTTCGCGGTGCAGGGGGTGGCCATCACGAAGGAGCTCTCCCTGGATCCCGCCCGGCTGAACGTCAATGGGGGCGCGGTCGCGCTGGGCCACCCCATCGGGGCCAGCGGGGCGCGCGTGCTGACCACGCTGCTCTACGCCATGAAGGACCGGGGCGCGCGGCGCGGCATCGCCGCCCTGTGCCTGGGCGGGGGCAACGGCGTGGCCCTGGCCGTGGAGAGGATCTGACGGCAATGGCATTGCGCGTCGCGGTGATCGGGGCCGGCACCATGGGCAACGGCATCGCTCAAGTGTTCGGGCAAGGCGGGCACACCGTCGTGCTGAGCGACGTCGACGCCGCCGCCCTCGAGCGTGCGCAGGCCCAGATCGAGCGGAGCCTCGGCAAGCTCGCGGAGAAGGGCAAGATCGCCGCCGCCGATCGCACCGCCGCGCTCTCCCGCATCGAGTTCACCCGGGACCTCGCCGACGTCACCGCCGCCGACCTCGTCGTGGAAGCCGTGGTCGAGAAGCTCGACGTCAAGCGCGAGTTGTTCGCGGAGCTGGACCGGATCACGAAGCCGGCGACCATCCTCGCCTCGAACACCTCGTCGATCTCGATCACGCGGCTGGGCGCGGCCACGCGCCGTCCGGACCGGGTCATCGGCATGCACTTCATGAACCCGGTGCCGCTCATGGCGCTCGTGGAAGTCATCCGCGGGCAGGCGACGTCGGAGGAGACGACGAGGACGGTGATGGACCTCTCGCGCTCGCTCGGCAAGACGCCCGTCGAGGTCAACGACTTCCCCGGCTTCGTGTCCAACCGCGTGCTCATGCCGATGATCAACGAGGCGATCTTCGCCGTGTTCGAGGGCGTGGCGAAGCCAGAGGCCATCGACGAGGTGATGAAGCTGGGGATGAACCACCCCATGGGCCCCCTCACCCTGGCCGACTTCATCGGCCTCGACGTGTGCCTGAACATACTCGAGGTGTTGCACGACGGCCTCGGCGACCCGAAGTATCGGCCCTGTCCACTGCTGAAGAGGATGGTCGACGCGGGCTGGCTCGGCCGCAAGAGCGGCCGGGGGTTCTACACCTACTCCTGAGGCGGGGCCGCGGCGAGGCGGCGGAGCCGCTCGTCGAGGTCGGCGAGCGCGCGCTGCAACATCTCGCGGTGCGCGACGCTCGTCGCGCCTTCGAGACGGTGGACCACGTCCGTGCGCGCCAGCTCGAGGCTGCGGCGTTGCGGGTCCGTGGACTTGTCGTCCGTGGGCCGCGGATTCATCGCCGCTTCTTGCTGGTCAGCCACTGACTTGCTCTCGAACCCTCGCGCCATGCCATGCTCCCGCGCGCCGGCGGGCGCGCACCCGCCAGACGGCGACGAGGACGGGACAGAGTACCGCAACTTCCCATGCGATCGCGACCACGTCGTGCCGGACCGTCCTCCAATTGAGTGTGCGCCCGATGTCAAGGAAGAGGGACCAGGGGGACTTGAAATACCCCGCCGCGAACGGCCAGAGCGCCATCAGCCCGATCGGTGGGCTGGTATCGACGTTGAGGAGATCGAGCAGGAGGTGGCTGGTCCAGCCGGCGAGCGCGGCCAGACCGAGTGCCCAGGGACGCGGCGCGCGGCCGGCCGCCGCGACGAGCGTCACCGCCGCCGCCACCGCGAGACCCACGCCGATGCTGTGTCCCTGCGCCTGATGATGGTTCACCCCGTCGAGAAGCTTCCAGGCGAAGTCGAGATCGGGCGCCAGGGCGGCGCCCACCGTGACGGCGGCGCGGCGGCGCGACGCCAGCTCTCCCGCAGGCGCGGTGGCGACGTGCACGGTCAGGCCGGCGAGCGCGTGCGCGAGAGGACTGGGCATATGTCCTCGGCTCGGCCGCGCGAGGCACTTGAGCGCGCGGGCGAGCCGAGCTTCGTTTCGTGAGGGGTCCTAGAGCCGGCGCTCGAAGATCTTGAAGTCGCTCTTCTCGGCCTCGACGATGTCGTCGAGGAGCGCGTAGATCGCGGCGATCTTGCGGTCCTTGTGGAACTTGTCGTCGAAGGCCGTGAACTCCGCCTCGTCCTTGAAGCGGAAGACCTCCATGAAGTAGTTCGGCCGGCTACGGTCCTCGTAGATCGTGCAATCCGTCCCGCCGATCGCGGCCAGCAACGGCTTGAGCTCGCGCATCAGGTCGAAGAACTCGCCCCGGCGCCCTTCGCGGATGGAATACGTGATGGTGAGCACGACACCGGCCTCCGTGAAATCGGGGATAGCCAGGGGCCCTCGCGCGGACGCGACAATCGGCTTGCGCTGCTCGCGCGTCGGCGGCATCGAGCGGGCCGGCGTCACGAGCACCGGCCGCGGCGGCGCGACGTGCTTGGTCGGCATCGGATTGGGCACGGGCTCGGGACGTGGACGCACGTGGGTGGGACGCGCGTGCGCCGCCCCGTGCGTGGATCGAGCCGGAGTCGTGGCACGGGAGCGGGAGACGCCGCTCGTGTGAGCTTGCTTGGTGGCCACCGTGGAAACGTTCCTCCGTTTGGGACGACTGGCGGTATGAGTCCTGGCTCTACGATCCGAATGCCGGGCGGACGATTTCGACTTCGATCTGGGCTTCACCTTGGACTTCGACCGGGGCATCGACTTGGACTTCGCCTTGGACCTCGCCTTCGAGGTGTGGCGCGCTGTCTTCTTCGGACGTCCTGCCTTCACTCCACTCTCCCTGGTCGGCCCAGCGGCCCCGGCGGGGACCATAAAGTAAGGTCTGAGGCCGACTTCCCGAAAGAATTGTATCAGACCGCTTCCAGTACGCACCAGCTTTTTTTGGCGCTCCGCCGAGCGGTGTGGGCATTTGGACACACTGCGCTAATGTTCTTTCGATCATCAACTTAGAGGGCCATGATCGAAGCCGGCTTGTAGGGCACTTTTCCCTTCCTCAAGCGCGAGCCGCTGACCTCGGCTGGAGGTCCACCAAATATCGGAATGCCACTCATCCGAAATCATGAATCGCTCTCCATCTCACCACCCGCGATTGGCGCCGTGGCTTGGAACGTTCCGGCGACGAAGGATGGGTCGAAACCGAAGCGGGCCCGGCAGCAATAATAGAAGAGGACGCGGGGCGGGCACGGCCTGGGCGATACAAGGCACGTGCCACGCGCGGGCGCGTCGAGCGGACCCATCACGACAGCGACGATCGCTAAGATCCACCCGTTGCCGTCGACATCCGGAGCGAAGGCGGGCGGCGGGAAAGGAAAAGGACAAGTTCATGGCTGACGACAAGGAGCGGGGGAAGGCGATCGAGGCCGCCCTCGCCCAGATCGATAAGCAGTTCGGCAAGGGCTCGATCATGCGGCTGGGCAGCCGCGAGAAGGTCGACGTCCCCGCCATCCCCACGGGCTCCCTTTCTCTGGATGCCGCGCTCGGCGTCGGCGGCGTGCCGCGCGGCCGCGTCATCGAGATCTTCGGGCCGGAGTCTTCGGGCAAGACGACCCTGTCGCTTCACGTGATCGCCGAAGCGCAGCGCCGCGGCGGCATGGCCGCGTTCATCGACGCCGAGCACGCGCTCGACGCCATCTACGCCGCCAAGCTGGGCGTGGACACGGACAACCTGCTCGTCTCGCAGCCGGACAGCGGCGAGCAGGCGCTGGAGATCGCCGAAGTCCTCATCCGCTCCGGCGCCGTCGACGTGCTGGTGGTGGACTCGGTGGCCGCGCTCGTGCCGCGCGCGGAGCTCGAGGGCGAGATGGGCGACGCGCAGATGGGCATGCAGGCCCGCCTCATGAGCCAGGCCTTGCGCAAGCTCACCTCCATCGTGTCGAAGAGCAAGACGTGCCTGATCTTCATCAACCAGCTCCGCGAGAAGATCGGCGTCATGTTCGGCAACCCCGAGACGACGACGGGCGGACGCGCGCTCAAGTTCTACGCGTCCATGCGCCTCGACATCCGGCGCATCGCATCCCTCAAGGAAGGCGACGTCGTCATCGGCAGCCGGGCCAAGGTGAAGGTGGTCAAGAACAAGGTCGCGGCGCCCTTCCGCGAGGCCGAGTTCGACATCCTCTACGGCGAGGGGATCAGCAAGGAGGGCGACCTCCTCGACCTCGGCGTCGATCACAAGGTCATCGAGAAGTCCGGCTCGTGGTACGCCGTCGACGGCGAGCGCATCGGCCAGGGCCGCGAGACCGCGCGGCAGTTCCTGAAGGACAACCACGACCTGCGCAACGAGATCGACAGCCGGTTGCGCAAGGGGCTCGGCCTCCCCATGCCCGACGCCATCGTCGAGAAGCCCAAGGGGGAGAAAGCGGACGTGCTGCCCATGCCGGAGAAGAAGAAGGCCTGATGCCCCTCGGCGCGTGACCAGGGAGGGCCTTCGGGCCCTCCTTTCACGTTTTCCGTAAACAACTCTCGACAGGGCGGGTGTCCCGGCGTTATAGGTTGGCTCTGGTTCCATTCGTGGAGGTGCCATGGGCCGCTACGGCCGTCTCACTCTCGTCTTCTGCCTCGCCGCCGTCGCTCCTCTGGTGGAGCCGGGGCGAGCGAACACACAGTCCCCCGCACCTGCGCCTACGCCTTCACCGCGCGCCGCCTCCCCGTCGTCCGCGGCCGCCGCGTCTCCGGCCGCTAACGCGTCACCGGCGCCCGCCGCTGCGCGCGTCCTGGAAGGCACGGTCGTCGGACCCGATGCCAAGCCGGTGGCGGGCGCGCTCGTCGCCGTCCAGCCGGCCGCCGGCTTCAGCTTCGGCGAGCCCACCGCGACCACGCGCACCGATGCCACCGGCCACTTCCGTGTTCCAGTCAAGACGGCATCCATCCACACGGTTCGCGTCGAGGCGCCTGGGCTCGCCGCGCGTACGCTCGCGCGCGTCCATCCCGGTGATCCGCTGCGGATCGCGCTCGACAAAGGCGGGTTCATCGAGGGCATCGTGCGCGACGGGACGACGGCGGCGCCCGCCGCCGGGATCACCGTCGAGGCGCGGCTGGAAGCGACGCGCGGGATGGGGATCGTGTGGGAGCGCGGGGCCGGCGTCGTGCGGACGAAGACGGATGCGCAGGGACGATTCCGCCTCGAGGGGCTCGCGCCGGGCGTGCACACCCTGGCCGCGCACGCGCCGGGTCTGGCGGCGCAGAGGCGCGGCGTCGCCGTGGGAAAGCGGACCGAGCTGTTTCTCCTGCCGGGAGGCGGGCTCGACGGCCTCGTACGCGGGCCCGACGGCGGAGCGGTCGCGGGCGCGGCCGTCGCCATCGAGGGTGCGACCCCGCTCGGGAGCCGGAGCACCGACGTCCAGGTCACGAACGGGCGAGGCCGCTACGAGTTCCCGGGGATCGATCCCGGGCTCTACCGCGTGATCGCGCGCCATCCCGATTTCGCGCCGTCGTGGACAACCGTTAGCGTCGAGCGCGGCGGCGACGCCTCCGCCGACCTGACCCTCGCCGCACCCGCGGCGATCGTGGGGCGTCTCGTCGGCGCGGCGGATCGGCCCGTCTCCGGCCGCGTCACGATCGCCGAGGCCGACGGCGCCCCTCCCCCGTTCTCGATCGCGCCGAGGCTGGCCGCGGAAGCGGGTGCCGACGGCCGCTTCCGCATCGAGAGCGTCCCCCCTGGAAGCTTCGTCCTTTCCGTCGCCGCGCCTGGATACGGCGCCAAGCGCGCAGATGTCGTCGTCGGCAGCCGCCAGCGCGTCGCGGACCTGGGCGACCTCACGCTGGAGTCGGGCCTGGTCATCCGCGGGCACGTGCGCGAGCCGGGAGGCGCCCCCATCGCCGAGGCCAGGCTCTCCGCCTTCCGCGACCGCGGGATGGGCGAGGATCGGGGCGAGGGCCGCAGTACCGCCGACGGCTCCTTCGCCATCGGCGGTCTGCGCGCAGGCACGTATCGAGTCGCCGTCTTCGCCCCCGGCCACGGGGCAACGGACCGCGAAGTGGAGGCCGGCACCGACGCCGTCGACTTCGTCCTCGAGGCGGCCGGCTCCCTCGCCGGCGTCGTCATCGACGATCGCGGCCAGCCCGTCGAGACGTTCCGCGTGCAGGCGCGCATGCCGCCGCCCAACGCCACCGCCGGCGGCGGCCGGATCATGACGGGGCCGCCGCGGTTCGAGTCGATCTCGTCGCCGGACGGGCGCTTCGTGGTCGACGACGTGTCTCCCGGGGCCTACCTCGTGGAGATCAGCGCGCCCGAGCGCGCGACGACGACCGTCGCGAACGTCAAGGTGTCCGCCGGCGCTGCCACCGACCTCGGACGCGTTACCCTCGCCGCGGGGGGGATCGTCCGCGGCACCGTCGTCGATGCCGCGGGGGCGGCCGTTCCCGCCGCCGTCGTAACCGTGCAGGGCATCGGGAGGAGCTTCGCGTTCGGGCCCACGGCCTTGCCCGAGGCTGTGACGGATACCGGCGGCACGTTCGAGATGCGGGGCGTGGCCAGCGGGCCCATCCAGCTCGCCGCCCGCCATCCCTCGTTCGCGGAGGGGCGCGCGAGCGCGGAGGTGGATCCGGCCAAGGACCCGCCGGAGGTCCGCCTCGTCCTCCTGCAGGGAGGGCGGATCGAAGGGCGCGCCCGGCGCCGCGATGGCACCCCCGTCGCGGGCGCGGTGAACGTCTTCTCGCGGCGGAGCGGCTCGCCTTTCGCTCCGAACTCCATGACCCCTATCTCACCGGACGGCACGTTCGTGGTCGAGCACGTGCCCGCGGGCACGGTGAACGTCGTGTTGATGGAAGGCGCCGGCGGGCAGCTCACGAGCAGCAAGGAGCGGGAGGTCGAGCTCCTGGAGGGCCAGACGGCATCGGTCGAGTTCGTCCCGCGCGACATTCTGGTCACGGGACGGGTCACGCGCGCGGGCGCCGCCGCCCCCAACCTGCGCCTGCGTGTCTTCGGCGATCAGTTCAACGCGAGGATCACATCCGGGGGGGCCGCCGCGCCGCCGGCGCCCGGTCCCCAGCGCATGACCGCCGTGACCCGTGACGACGGGAGCTACGAGATGCTGGTGGACGAGCCGGGGAAGGGGACCATGCGCATCGAGGCCCTCGACGGTGCCGTCAACTATCCCTCCCAGCGCGTCGAGTTCCCGGACGCGGACGCCTATGCCTTCGACATCGCGCTGCCCGCGGCGAGCATCGCCGGAGTGGTGGTCGAGCGCGAGACGGACCAGCCGATCGCGAAGGCGGGCGTCTCCGCCACTTCGGTCCGGCCCGATCCCAACGCGCGGTTCGGCATGCCGTCGATGGGCATGACCGGAGCCGACGGCCGCTTCCGCCTCGACGTCGAGCCCGGCGAGTACAGGCTCTCCGCGCGCGCCGAAGGCTTCAGCGGCGAGACGATCAGCCTCACCGTCGCGGAGTCCGGGGTGAGCGACGTGCGGGTCGCCCTCACCCGCGGGATGTCGATCCGCGGGCGGGTCGTGGATGCGCGCGGCCAGGGTGTAGGCGGGCTGCGCGTGGGCGCCGCCACCAGCGACGTGGCCGCCCCGGGCTGGGGTGGCGCAACCATGTCGATGGCGGACGGCACGTTCGAGATCGCCGGCCTGGCGGCCGGCGAGTTCAACCTCGTCGCGCAGTCCGAGCTGGGCTTCTTCGCCCTGCGGCCGAGCGTGGCCGCGGGCACGTCCGACGTCACGCTCCCGCTGCGCCGCGGGGGCCGCGTCCTCGTCACCGTGCTCGGTCCGGACGGCACGCCCGTCCGCGGAGCCTTCGCATCGGTCCGCCGCGTGTCGGGGACGGTCGCCTGGGGCATCGGCGCGATGATGCAGACCGACGCGCATGGGAATACGGAGCTCAACGTGCCGGTAGGGGCAGTGGAGATCCGAGCCAACCGAGAGGGCGGGCTCGAGGGGGTCGCGACGGTTGCGGTGTCGGAGGGCGCGACCGTTCCGGTCGAGGTCACGCTGGCGCCGCGCAAGGAGACGCCTCCTCCGCGATAGGCCCAACCATGCTCGTCCGGTTGTTGACGATTGCCGTCGCCGGCCTGACGACATCGGCATCGCCCGCACCACCGGCGCCTTCTCCATCGGCACGTCCGTCGGCACCGCGGCCGTCGTCGTCTCCCTCTCCCCGCTTCGCCGAAGGGACCGTCCGCGGTCCCGACGGAAAGGCGGTCGCGGGCGCGCTCGTCATCGCGACCCTCGAACGGACGGACTTTTCCCCGCCGCCGGCCACGACCAGAACGGACCAGGGCGGCCAGTTCCGGTTGACCTTGCGCGCCGCGTCCGCGTTCACGTTGCGCATCGAAGCACCGGGGGTCGCGGCCCGGACCCTGCGCCACCAGCGACCGGGCTCCCCCATCGCAGTCGCGCTCACGCGCGGTTCCGCGATCGAGGGCGTCGTCCGCGAGACGAGCGGCGGCACGCCGGTGCCCGGCGCGACGGTGGAAGCGCGCGACGAGATGGGCGTTGCCGGCGGCCTGCCCTGGGACCCGGACAGCGGGGTCGTGCGCGCCACGACGGACGCGAAGGGCGCGTACCGCCTCGAGGGCCTGGCCTCCGGCCTGTACACCCTGACCGCATTCGCGCGCGGGCTCGGTCGCGCGGAGCGGCGGAGCGCGCCGGCGGGGCGGGCCGCCGACCTCCTCCTGATGCCGGGAGGCGCCGTGTCGGGCACGGTCACGGAGGCGGGCGGCAAGCCGGTCGACGGGGCCATCCTGCGCCTGACCACAACCGTGCCTTTCGCGCGCGAGTCGGTGCTCGTCTCGCGCACCGATCCCCGCGGCACGTTCGCGATCTACGGCGTGGCCGCGGGCGAGTACCGCCTCGTGGGCCGCCATCCCGACCTGGCGCCGGCGCTCTCGGCCCCCGTGACCGTCGAACGCGACGTGGAAGCGCGGGCCGATCTCGCGATGTCCCGTCCCGCCATCGTGCGCGGCCGGCTGGTCGGCGCAGGTGAGAAGCCCACGCGCGGCCACGCCGTCGTGAAGGAGATCGCGGGCGTCGGCGTGCCGGGGATCCTGGCTGCCGACCTCACCGCGGACGCAGGTGACGACGGGGTCTTCGCGTTGCGCGCGGGGCCGGGGACCCACACCCTCGAGGTGAGCGCACCCGGCCATGCCACGCGCCGCCTCGACGTCGACGTGCGGAGCGCCGGCGAAACCGTCGAGCTGGGCGACGTCGTGGTCGAGGTCGGGATCGCGATCCGGGGCCACGTGCGTGACGGGGCCGCGCGCCCGATCGAAAACG
>WNGB01011998.1_pt1 | contig 14407 bp, 9 predicted proteins | sample 5400681 | NCBI WGS metagenome assembly WNGB01 (sample SAMN13153367, study PRJNA577476) | soil metagenome | isolation source: 115 cm soil or saprolite under grassland replicate 2 | place: USA:California | collected 2016-06-15 | reverse complement strand
GGCGGCGTGGGGAGTCGGCGGCAGCGCGCCCGGGGCGGGTATCCCGGTCGCGGTGGGCTGGCTCGCGTACGATCTCGGGCGCGCGCTCGCGGGCCTGCCGCCGCACGTCGGGCCGAGCGACGGGTGGCCCGCGGCCGAGCTGCACTTTCACGACGCGGTCTGGGTGCGGGACGCCAGCGGCGAGGCGAGGATTTTCGCGCGCGACGCCGGCGCGGGCGCGCGGCTCGCGACGTTGCTCGAGCGCCCGTCGCGGACGTGGCCCCCGCGCCTCGGGCCGCTCGCGCCCGACCACGATGACGCGATCTATCTCGACGGCGTCCGTCGCGTGCTCGATTACCTGGTCGCAGGCGACAGCTACCAGGTCAACCTGGCGCGCCGGATGTCGGCGGCTTGTGAAGGCGGCGATGCGGTCGAGCTGGCGGTGGCGCTCCGGCAGCAGGCGCCCGCGCCGCGGACGGCCTTCATCGCCGCGGTTGGCCGCGAGGGATTCGTGATTGGCAACTCGCCCGAGCGTTTCCTCGCGATCGACGTCGCCCGCCGGATCGAGACCTGCCCCATCAAGGGCACGCGCCCGCGCGGCGCCGACGGCGACGCCGATCGTGCCCGCGCGGCCGAGCTCGCCGCGTCGGCCAAGGACCGCGCGGAACACGTGATGATCGTCGACCTCGAGCGCAACGACCTCGGCCGTGTATGCCGGACCGGCAGCGTCGAGGTCTCGTCACTCGCGCGGGTCGTCAGCCTGCCAACCGTCCACCACCTGGTGAGCACCGTGCGCGGCGTGCTGCGCGACGACGCCAGCCTCGCCGAGATTCTCGCCGCGACGTTCCCGGGCGGTTCGATTACGGGCGCGCCCAAGCGCCGTGCCATGCAGATCATTGACGAGCTCGAGCCCGTGCCGCGCGGGATCTACACTGGCGCGACCGGCTGGCTCGGCGCCGCGGGCGATCTCGACCTCGCGATCGCGATCCGCACCGCGCTCGTGCGGGATGGCCGTCTGACGGTGTCGGTGGGCGGCGGCGTCGTCGCCGAGTCCACCCCCGACGCGGAGCTCGCCGAGACCAACGTCAAAGCGCGCGCGTTTGCCGCCCTGGCGACCGGCTAGCCGCTCTCGCGCGAAGCGCGAGTCTGCGGCTATTTTCTGCAACCATCGATCAGCCGCTCTCGCGCGAAGCGCGAGTCTGCGGCTATTTTCTGCAACCGTCGATCAGCCGCTTTCGCGCGAAGCGCGAGTCTGCGGCTATTTGTAACGAGATCTAGCCGTTCGCGCGCGCGCGGCGCCGTTGCACGATCCCGTACGCAGCGAGCGCGAGCAGGACGAGCACGCTGCCGAGCTGGCCGACCGATAGGAACACGGGCTCGTTCACGGGCAGGTGCAGCGCCTCTGCGAAGCGGGGCGTGTCGAACGCAATCACGTAACCCCTGGCCACGTCGCCGCGGAACATCTCGACCACGAACCGCACCACCGCGTAGGCCCCGACATAGGTCATCAGCACCCGCCCGGGACGGCGGCGAAGGCGCTCGTCGAACACGACCAGACCGAGGAAGATCAGCATCTCGCCGATCGCCTCGTAGAGCTGACTCGGATGCAGCGGCGGGGTCGCGAACGAGCCGGGCGAGATCGCGCTCACCGCCACCAGCTCTTCGAACGCGACGCTACCGCGGTGGAACAGCGCGCCCCATTCGGCGCCGGTCTCCTTGCCGAAGCAGCAGCCTGCCGCCAGGCACCCGAGCCGTCCGAACGCGTGGCCGAGCGCCAGCGCGGGCGCGAACAGATCGCCGATACGCAAGAACGACCAACCCTCGCGCCGCGCGAAACGCAGCCCCATCAGCGCGGCGCCCGCGACGCCGCCGTAGAACACGAGCCCCCCTTGCCAGATCTGGAACACGCGGGTGCAGTCGTTCAGCACCGCGCCCGTGCCGCGCGGCGCGCCCGTTCCGTCGAAGCAGGCGCGCGCGTAGTCGCCCGCGTTCACGATGACGTAGACGACCCGCGAGCCGGCGAGCCCGGCGACCGTCATCCAGAACGTGGCGTCCAGCACGCGGCCACCGTCGAGCCCGTCCTCGCGCGCGCGCCGGTAGGCGAGAGAGATCCCCGCCGCCAGTCCAACCGCAATCAAGATTCCGTAGGTGCGGAGGCCGATCTCCTGGCCTCCCAAGTGGAGCGTGGTGAGGACGGGGAACAACGATCCTCCGTGACCTCTCGCTTACGTCGAGGCGGGTTCCGGCGGGGCGTCGTTGCGGTGGCGGATGACGTCGATGACGATCAGCGCGACCCCCACGCACAGCGTGGCATCCGCGATGTTGAACGCCGGCCACTCGTGCCATTTGTCGTCCCAGTGCGCCCGCCAGACGATGAAGTCGGTCACGCGCCCGTAGACGAGGCGGTCGAGCAAGTTTCCCAGCGCGCCGCCGCCCACCAGCCCGAGCGCGACGTGCTGGATCGTCGCCGCATCGGGTACGTGCTTGCGCAGATGCATGACGACGAGGACGAACGCGATCACAGCCACCACCGACAGCACCCCGCCCGGGAAGTTCTGCAGCATGCTGAATGCGACCCCCGGGTTCTCGGCGTAACGGAGGTGGAAGTATTCGAACACCACCTTCGGATCGAATGGACCGCGCGGCTTGAGGTGGGTGCGCGCGAGGATCTTGGTCCACTGGTCGAGTCCCAGACTGATCGCGGAGACGATCCCGAACACGACGTATTTTCGAACCGCTGGGCTCACGAAGGTCCTCCACCGTGCGCCGCGACCACCGCGGCGCAACGCAAGCATAGCTCGGGATCGGGCGCCGCCGCGCCGGCGGCCTCGCCGGTACGGCGCCAACAGCGCGGACAGGTGGGCGCGGGCGCCTCGTCCACGACGATCCGGGTCTCGTCGGGCGCGTCCGCGGCGTCGATGACGATCTGGGACACGACGCACAGCTCGGTCAGGTGGGGCGCGTTCCACACCCAGTTGGGCCGCTCGGCCGCGGTTGGGGTCACGTGTACGCGCGCCTCCAGCGACTTGTGCCCAGCGGCGCGAAACGCCTCCAGCGGCCGCAAGATCGCCTCGCGGCGGGGCCTGATCTCGTCGGTCCAGCGCCGGTTCGTGTTGCCTCGCGGCGCTCGCGGGTCGACCGTGTGCGTGCTGCCGTGTACGTCGAACGGCACCCCGGTCGCGCGCCCGAGCTCGTCGGCGACGTCTTGCGCGGTGAAGCACAGGATGGGCGCGACCCATGTCGCGATCGTCCGGACACTTTCATGGAGCACGGTCTGCACGCTCCGCCGGGCGCGCGAGGCTGGCGCTTCGCAGTAGAGCGCGTCCTTCACGGGATCGAGGTACTCGGCCGACACGCCGATGACGTAGTCATTGGCGAGGCGCACCACCTCGTGGAAAGCGTAGCGGCGGTAAGCGTCGAACACCTGGTGGTCTCGTTCGCGCAGCAGGCCGAGCGCTAGCAGGTCGAGCTCGCGCAACTCGTGATCCTCGAGCCGTTCGCGCGTGGGCACGAAGTCGTAGAGGTTCGACAGCAGATAGCGGCAGGTGTTGCGCAGTTTGCGGTACGACTCCGACAGCTGGTCGAGGATGGTCTTCGACCACACCACGTCCCCCTGGTAGTCGCCCGCCGCCGTCCACAGACGCAGAAGCTCGGCGCCGTTCTTCTCCACCCACACGCCGGTGTCGATGTAGTCGACCTTCACGCCCGCCGCCTTCGCCTTCGCGATGTCCGACTTCGAATACGGCTTTCCGCGCTCGTCCAGCACCCAGCCGTGGGTGAGCACCGCCTTGTAAGGCGCCTGCTTGCGCGCCGCGGTGCTGACCAGCAGCGACGAGTGAAACCAGCCCCGGTGCTGGTCCGCGCCTTCGAGGTAGAGGTCGACCTTCTCGCCGGGCGGCACCAGCTTGCCCTCGGCGACCGCCGCCCACGACACGCCCGACTCGAACCAAACGTCGACGATGTCGTTCTGTTTTTCCCAGCGCGCGCCGGGTTGGCCGCAGCGGCAGGGCAGCGTCGCCGCCGGCAGCAACGCTTCGGCGTCGCGCGAGAACCACGCGTTCGATCCGCTGTCCGCGAAGATGTCGGCCACATGCTCGACAACTTCGGCCGTGAGCAGATCATTCCGGCACGCCGCGCAACGAAACGCCGGGATCGGCACCCCCCACACGCGCTGGCGCGACAGGCACCAGTCGGGGCGGGTTTCGATCATGCCGCCGATGCGGTTCTTGCCCCACGCCGGGATCCACTCGGTCGCGGCGATCTCGTCGAGCGCCTGTTGTCGCAGCGATTCCGGGTCGCCCGCCTCGCCGAGGCGCGCGAACCACTGCTCGGTGGCGCGGAAGATGATCGGGTTCTTGCAGCGCCAGCAGCACGGGTACTGGTGGCGGATGCTGTCGCCCGGCTTGTTGAGCAGGAGACCGCGCGCCGCGAGGTCGGCGACGATGTGGGGGTTGGCATCGAAGACCCGCAACTTCTCGCCCGCCCGCGGCCCGTCCGCCCACGCCGGCAAGTCGACCTCCGCGGTGAAGCGCCCAAGCTCGTCCACGGGGGCGAAGATCTGCAATCCGTGCTCGCGCCCGACCACGTAGTCGTCGGCGCCGTGTCCGGGCGCGGTATGGACGAGCCCGGTGCCAGCCTCCAGCGTCGCGTGCCGGGCGAACCACAGCCGGTAGTCTTTGTCCGCGTCGGCGTCCGGGCGCGGGTAGGGCGCGACGTAGCGCGCTCCCTCGAGCGCGCGCAACCCGTCACGCGGGATCGGGATCCACGTGTCGGCCGAGGCGTCGATCCCGGTCGCCGCCGTGAACTCCGCCGCGCGGCCCGCCGCGATCACGAGCAGCTCACCGCCGCGCGGGACCGCGACGTAGTCGAGCTCCGGGTTCGCGACCACGGCCAGGTTCGCGGGCAGCGTCCATGGCGTGGTCGTCCAGATCACCAGCGCCGCCTTCCTGTCCTTGAGGCGCGAGTCGGCCTTGCCCAGATCGCCCACCACTGGGAAGCGCACGTAGATCGACGGCGACGCGTGATCCTCGTACTCGACCTCGGCCTCGGCGAGCGCGGTCTTGTGGGTCACACACCAGTGCACGGGCTTCTTGTCGCGGTACACGAGACCGCGGCGCACGAACGCCGCCAGCTGGCGTGCGATCGTCGCCTCGTAATCCTTGGACAAGGTCAGGTACGGGTCGTCCCACAGCCCCAGGCAGCCGAGCCGCTTGAACTCGCCGCGCATGACGTCGACGAACTGGAGCGCGTGTTTCTCGCAGCGCTCGCGGAATGCCGCGACGTCCAGCAGCTTGGCTTCCTTGCCCAGCTGCTTCTCGACCTGCTGCTCGATCGGCAGCCCGTGGCAATCCCAGCCCGGGCGGAACGTCGCGCGCTTGCCCATCATCAGCTGCGAACGGACCACGATGTCCTTCAGCACCTTGTTGAGCGCGGTCCCGTAGTGGATGCCACCGGTCGGGTAGGGCGGACCGTCGTGCAGCACGAACGCCGGCGCTTCCTCCTTGGTGCGCGCTTCGAGGATGCGCTCGTATTGGCGTTCGCGCTGCCAGCGCGCCAGCCACTCCGGCTCGCGACGCGCGAGATCGGCGCGCATCGGAAACTCGGTCTTGGGTAGGTTGAGCGTCGATTTCCAGTCCACGGGCGGGCGGATACTACCAAAGGTTTAGCTCGGAACCCTCACAGGGTTCCGAACCTCCCGCGATGAGCGCCGCGCGGCCGAGCCGCGCTACGCTCGACGCGCAAATCCAGCTCGGAACCCTCACAGGGTTCCGAACCTCCCGCGATGAGCGCCGCGCGGCCGAGCCGCGCTACGCTCGACGCGCAAGTCCAGCTCGGAACCCTCACAGGGTTCCGAACCTCCCGCGATGAGCTCGGCGCGGCCGAGCCGCGACACGCTCGCCGCGCAAGTCCCGCACCACGCCGTGATACAAGGTTGGCCATGGACGAACGGGTGCCGTGGGACCAGTACTTCATGAACATCGCGCAGGTGGTGGCGTCGCGTTCGACCTGCCCGCGCAAGTTCGTCGGCTCGGTCATCGTGCGCGACCGGACCATTCTCTCCACCGGGTACAACGGCTCGATCCGCGGCATGCCCCACTGCACGGAGCAGGGGCACATGATGGAGAACGACCACTGCGTGGCGACGATCCACGCGGAGGTCAACGCCATCATCCAGGCCGCGAAGAACGGCGTGATGATCGACGGCGCAACGATCTACATCACCGCCAGCCCTTGCTGGAATTGCTTCAAGCAGATCGCGAACGCGGGGCTTAGACGCGTCGTGTACGGGGAGTTTTACCGAGACGACCGAATTTTCGGCATCGCGGAACGGCTCGGGGTGGATCTCGTACATGTACCCAGCCAGGTTCCAGCGCCGCAGCGCGCCTAGCAAACGTCGATTTCTAGTTGACGGATCCGTGTGGGTAGTCGAACCTTGATGTTCGATGTTGCGCCGTAGCTTACCGGCTGCAGCCCTGGTTCTGTTTCTCGGCGCCGCGCCGGGCGCGGCCAGGGCGGACGGGGACGAGCAGGAGTCCGCGTCCGCGGGCGCGGCGGAGAGCCCCGCGGCGGATCCGTCGGCGCTCATGGATGCCGAGGGTCAAGCGCCGGTCCGCAAGGCGAGCAAGCGCCGGCGCGGCAAGTCGCGCGCCAAGTTTTCCGGACGCGTGGTGCCCGAGACCCTCCTGCGCGACGATCCGTTGCCGCGGCCGTCGGGAAATCTCGACATCCTGAGCCTCGCCAACCCGAGTGACCACGCCAAGGTCAACATCTACAACAAGGACGGGTCGTACAACCTCGACGCGCTGGAAGAGATCGACCAGGTGCTCAAGTGCCGCCGTACGGACGAGAGCAAACCGATGGATCCCCAGCTGCTCACGTACCTTTCGCACGTCTACGATCACTTCGGCGGTAAGCCCCTCGAGGTCGTGTCCGGCTTCCGCAACCAGCGGAAGCAGTCGAGCAATCACTACAAGGGCACCGCCACCGACATCCGGATTTCGGGCGTCAGCATCAAGACCGTCAAGGCGTATGCGGAGACACTGGACCGCGGCGGGATGGGCATCGGCATCTATCCGCGCACCGGCTTCGTGCACATCGACGTGCGTTCGCCGCCCAGCTACCGCTGGACCGACTACTCTGGGTCGAATTCGAACGCCTCCGAGAAGCGTCCGCCCCGCGGCTGGAAGCGCAAGAAGCTCCAGAGCTGAGCTAGCGCGCGCGGGTGCGGCAGTGCCCGCTCCGATCCGCCAGGCTTTTGACCCACGCGGTGGGTCAAGTTTCGCCGGGAAGCCGTCGACGTTCGTGGCAGATGATCAGGCGCGCGAAGGAACGGGTTGCGTTCCGAGCCTTGGCGCTCGTGTTTCTTTCCATCACGTTGGCTGCGGCGGGAGGTTGCGGCGACGACTGGCCGGCCACGATCGGCGCCGCCGGGACGGGCGGCGGCGCGGGGAGCGCGGCGGGTGAGGGTGGTGCGGGCGGGACGGCGGGAGGTGACGAGGGCGGTGGTGGCGAATCGGGCACTGACGGCGGCGCGGGCATCGGGGGCGATGTCGGTGGCAGCGGCGGTGACACGGGTGGCGCTGGTGGCACCGCGGGCGAGACGGGCGGAACCGGTGGCGGGCCGGGCATGGGCGGCAGCGTCGGCGGAGCCGGCCGTGGCGGGAGCTCGGGCGGCGCCGGAATGGGCGGCAGTTTGGGCGGCGCAGGTGGTGGGGGAACGGGTGGCGGCACCGGCGGCGCCGCAGCGGGCCGAGGCGGCTCGAGCGGTGGCGCCGGCAGCAGCGGCGACGCTGGCACCGGAGGCAGCGCGGGCGGTGGGACTGGAGGAGCCGGCACTGCGGGGACGGGCGGCGGCACTGCGGGGACGGGCGGCGGCTCTGCAGGGACGGGCGGCGGCTCTGCAGGGACGGGCGGCGGCTCTGCAGGGACGGGCGGTGGCGTCGCGGGGACAGGCGGCGGTGCCGCCGGAGTGGGCGGGCGCGCTGGCGGTGGCGGCACCGCGGGCGGCGGCGTGGGCGGATGTCAGGTGGCGACCGATTGTCCGAGCGGCCGGGTCTGCGACGCGAACGCGGGGACGTGCGGGCCGTGCGTGGATGACAACGCGTGCCTCACCGGCTACGGGCCGAACCACGTCTGCGAAAACGGCAGCTGTCTCGTCGGCAACTGCCACGTATCGGCCAACTGCAGCAATGGCCGCATCTGCAGCGGCAATTCGTGCGCGCCGTGCGCGAACGACTTCGCGTGCACGGCGGGGTACGGCTCCGGGTTCCTGTGCTTTTCGGGAGGCTGCGCGCCCGGCGAATGCCGCAGCACCAGCAACTGCATGCAGGGCAAGATCTGCAACGCGAGCAACGCCTGCGTCGGTTGCCTCGCGGACGCCGAGTGTGTCTCGGCGTACGGCGGCAACCACCTGTGCGAAGGCGGGCTGTGCATCGTCGGCGACTGCCGCATCACCAACGACTGCGGCGGCGGTCGCGTCTGCAACGCGTCGACCTTCACGTGTGTGCCTTGCAGCAGTGACCCGCAGTGCGTGACCGAGGTCGGCGCCGACCACCTGTGCGTGAACGGCAGTTGCATCCCGGGCACCTGCCGGACGGCCGCCATGTGCGGGGCAGGCCAGGTGTGCGATGGCAACAGCTACATGTGCCGCGCCTGCGGCTCCGACGGCGAGTGCGTCGCCAGCCTAGGCGCCAATCAGCTGTGTGAGAACGGCGCGTGCACCCCCGGTGAGTGCCGCACGAGCGCCGAGTGCTCGAACGGCGAGCTGTGCAACGTATCGACTCACACGTGTGGGCCGTGCGCGAGCGACTCCGCTTGCATCGCGGGCTACGGCCAGAACCACCTGTGCTCGAACGGCGCTTGCGTCTCGGGCATGTGCCGCAACGCCAGCGAGTGCGGCCCGGGCCAGCTCTGCAACGCCACGCTGATGTGCACGGGCTGCGCGAACGACACCCAGTGCGTGGGCGCGTACGGCCCCGCGCACCTCTGCATTGGCAACCTCTGCGTCACCGGCGAGTGCCGTGTCTCGTCCGACTGCACGGGAGGACGGCTCTGCAACTCGTCGCGTACGTGCGTCGCCTGCGGCAACGACGCCGCGTGCAGCGCCGACCCATCGTACGGCGGTTCGACAGTGTGCGTATCGGGTGGCTGCGTGACCGGCGACTGCCATGGTTCTTCGGCCGACTGTCCGACCGGGCAGCTGTGCGGCATCTCGCAGGCCAACACCTGTGGCGGCTGCACGACCGACGCCCAGTGCACAGGCGATTCGATCTACGGCGCCGGCAACATCTGCTACCAGGGCATCTGCCAGCCCGGCAACTGCCACGGCACCAGCGCCGATTGCTCGGGCGCGCAGGCCGGCCTGGTGTGCGGCGCGTCCAACGCCAATACCTGCGGCGCCTGCGCGACGGACGCACAGTGCCAGACCGATCCGATCTATGGGTCGGCGACCATCTGCAACACCGCCACCGGCCAGCCCACGACCGGCCAGTGCGTGGGCGCGAGCTGCAGCGTCAGTGGCGCGTGCACCGCCAACCCCGGTGACTTCTGTTGCGGCGGTATCTGCACCGCGGGCAACTGCTGCATGGACGCGGACTGCACTGCTAACCCGATGTTCGGTGCCGCCTACCGCTGCGTGAACAACAGCTGCACCGGCTGCTCGGCCGCGACCGGGAACCGCTACCTCGTCGATCCGGTCGCCGGTAGTGACACGACCGCGACCGGCAGCGGGCGCGCGGGCGGCGTCGCCGCGCCGAGCTGCAGCTTCCGCACCGTCACCCGCGCGCTGCAGGTCGTCGGCAGCTTCGCCGCGCCGGGGACGCAGATCGTCATCGTCGGTCAGGCGGGCCAGACGGTCACGCTCACCGCGGGCGAGACCCTGCCGATCGTCGTCCCCGCCAACGTCACCATCTCGACCCAGACCGGGCCTATCCAGCTGAACCTGCCCGCGAGCGCGGATCCGAACTTCGCCAACATCGCCGGGTTCCAGCTGGGTGGCGATCTCGCCGGCATCGCGCCCGACGCCGCCGCGCCGATCACCATCGACGGCGGGAGCAACACCTCGGGCATCGGAATCGGCGTGTCGCCCGGCAGCGGCCGCAGCGCTGCGCTGTCGTACGTGGCGGTGCGGATGACCGGAGGCCACGGCATCGCGGTCTCGAACGGCACGCTCGCCATCGGTCCAGGCGTCACCGCCACGGGCGCCGGCACCGCGCTCAAGCGGCGCGACGGCCTCAACATCGCGGGCGGTACGGTCAACATCGCAGTCGCCAGCGGCCAGGCCGAAGTCGCGTTCAACAACAACACCCAGCACGGCCTCTACGTCACCGGCTCGGGCATCGTGAACATCACCGGCGTTCCCATCACCACGCCGGCGCCCAACGGTCAGGGCACGGTTACCGCGAACGGCAACGCGTTCGCGGGCCTGCGTATCTTCGAATCGCCCGGTGCCGCGGCGCTCAGCAGCATCGATGGCCTGGTCGCGTGGGCCAACGTCCAGAACGGCCTGCGCCTCTACGGCGGCGCGCGTACGCGGGTGCGGGGGAGCGTGTTCCTGAACAACGGTCTCAACGGTGTCTACCTGACCGCGTTCGACGGGACGGCGCCCGGCAACGATCTGTCGCAGATCGATCTCGGCCGCGCGGGCTCGCCGGGCCGCAACCATATCCAGGCGCTGCTCGGCTCGGGCCCGGATCTCGCCGGCCTGTGCGTGGCGATGTCGGGCGGCATGGGCGGGCTCACGCTGTCCGCGCAGGGCAACGTCTTCGCCGGCCCGACCGACTGCACGATGTCCAGCGCCGGCATCGTGCGCTCGGTCGTGTGTGGTGGCTACGTCGACCTCGGCGTGCTGCCCGCCCTGGGCACGACCATTACCGTCGACGTCGCGATGTGCCAGTAGCGCGATTTGGCGTATACATCCTCGTCCATGGCGACGAGGCATGTGATCTCTCTGCAGGGGTTGGGCCTCGCGTTGGCGTTCGCCGGGGTCGGATGCTCGGGAAACGAGGGAGTGCGCCCGCCCAGCTATGAACCCGTCTCGGCGGTCAGCGAGGGAAACACCTACACGCTCACGGTGGGTGACCTGCGGATCGCGGTGGATGCGGCGCTCGGGGCGCGGATCACCGAGTTTTCGTACCGCGGAACCAACGTGCTCACCGGGCCGGAGGTCAACATCGTGTCGTACGGGAGCACGTACTGGCCCAGCCCCCAATCCAGTTGGTGTGCCGCTGGCGTCGATTGTTGGCCGCCAATTTCGGCCATCGACAACAATCCGTGGACAGGCAGCATCGACGCGAGCACGAACGTCGTGACGTTGACCAGCGGCCCGGCCACGATCGCGTACTACGTGGGCTCCGAGGTGACCGTCAGCAAGCGCTTCACCCCCGTGCCCGCCAACGGCGCCATCGACGTGACGTACACGCTCACCAACACGGGAGGCCCACCGGTCTTCGTGGCGCCGTGGCAGGTGAGCCGCGTCGCCGCCACGGGCGGGCTCACATTCTTCGGTCAGGGAGAGGGAACGGTGAGCTATGCCACGGGAAGCGACCCAGCGTTCGTGTTGACGGCCGCCGAGGGAGCGCTCTGGTACCAATTCGCGCCGCTTGGCGCCCGTTCCAAGGCGGAGCCTGGTGTGGACCGTTCGCTGGAAGCTGCGCGAGCTTCCCGCCGGCGTGCCGGCCAGCGTGGGCAGCGGGTCGCTTTCGTCGTTCGCAGCGGCCCAGCTCGCTGAGTAGATCGGCGGCCTGGGCTCAGTCGTTCGACGCGCCCGCTAGGATCCAGGCGCGCACCACATGGACGCCGGGCCGAGGCAAACGCTTGCGCGGGGGCATCGCGGGCCGCTCACGTCGGTCGATGCGGGCGAGGAGGGGGCTCGAGTCAGGGTCACCGGCGACCACCGCGGGACCCGAGTCACCGCCGCGCAGGATGCCCTCGTAGCTATCGAGGCGGAGGTTGCGATGCGCCTTGCGCGCGCCGTGGCAACCTTCGCACCAGCGCGCGAAGATCGGCGCCACGTCGCGCGCGAAACTGGACGACGCCAGCGGGCGGAAGCGAGGCGTGGGGGAAGGGACGGCACCCGCGGCGAACGCGGCGGGCGCGAACGCGAGCGCGGCGCCCGAGCACAGCGCGGCGAGCAAGCTGCGGCGTGACAGCGCGGAAGTCCTCTCCGTTTCTTGCAATTCGGATCCTGGTCCTTTAGGGTCCAATCCACCCTAGCTCGATGTCGTCACGACAGCTGGATCTTCTCGCGTCCGGAGCCAAGGCCCCCACCCCCAAGGACGCGGGCGGCGGTCGAGGGGGCAAGCGCGGCGAACGCGGCAAGGGCGCCGGCAAGGGCGGAGGTGGCGGCAGCGGCGATGGCAATGGCGGCGATGATCCCCCGCCCACGCCGGACGCGCTGCTCTCCGAAGAGGCGCAGCGCCGTTACCTCAACTACGCGGTCAGCGTCATCACCTCGCGCGCGCTACCCGACGTGCGCGACGGCCTCAAACCGGTGCAGCGGCGCATCCTCTACTCGATGTATGCCGTCCTGCACCTCTACCCGGACGTCAAACATCGCAAGAGCGCGACCATCGTCGGCGACGTGCTCGGCAAGTTCCATCCCCACGGCGACACGTCTTGCTACGACGCGATGGTCCGCATGGCGCAGCCGTTCTCGATGCGAGAGCTGCTGGTCGACGGCCACGGCAATTTCGGTTCGATCGACGGGGATGCGCCGGCCGCCTATCGCTACACCGAAGCACGGCTCGCCCCGCTCGCCGCCGAGTTGCTGAGCGAGATCAAGCAGGGAACCGTCGACTTCCGTCCCAACTACGACGGCACGACAGAAGAGCCGATCGTACTGCCGGCGAAGATCCCGAACCTGCTCGTCAACGGTTGCACCGGCATCGCGGTCGGGATGGCGACCAACATCCCGCCCCACAACCTGGGTGAGGTGTGCGAGGCCGCGGTCGCGCTCATCGACGACCGCAAGCTCGAGACCAAGGACCTGCTCAAGTACATCAAGGGTCCCGACTTCCCGACCGGCGGCCAGATCACCAACAGCAAGAAAGAGATTCGCGAGATCTACGAGGCGGGGCAGGGCGGCATCCGCGTTCGCGGCGAATGGAAGAACGAGTCTGGCGGCAAGGGAAACGACCGCATCATCGTCACGTCGATTCGAGCGCATCGCCGACGTCATCATCGCCAAGAAGTTGCCCATGCTGCTCGACGTGCGCGACGAGTCCACCAACGACGTCCGCATCGTGCTCGAGCTGCGCCCCGGCGCCGATCCCGCGATGGTGATGGCGTACCTCTACAAACACACGCCGCTCGAGCAGAGCTTCCACGTCAATCTGACTTGCCTGGTCCCGACCGAGAACAAGGAGATCGCGGGCCCGCTGCGTGTCGATCTCGCGGCCATGCTGCGCGAGTTCCTCGAGTTCCGCGAGCAGACGGTTCGCCGCCGGTTCGAGTTCGAGCTGGCGGAGATCGAGCGCCGCATCCACATCCTCGAGGGCTTCGCGACCATCTTCGACGCGCTCGACGAGGCGGTGCGCATCATCCGCAAGTCGGACGGTAAGGCCGACGCCGCCGTCAAGCTGTCGAAGCGCTTCGAGCTGTCCGACGTGCAGACCGAGGCGATCCTCGAGCTCAAACTCTACAAGCTGGCGCGGCTCGAGATCGAGGCGATTCTGGAGGAGCTCAAGCAGCGCCGGGCGCGCGCGAAGGAGATCAAGGCCATCCTCGCCGACAAGCGCAAGCTCCTGCGGGTCGTGCGCACCGAGATCGAGGAGGTCGCGGCGCGGTTCCCCGACAAGCGCCGCACCAAGATCGGCGGCGGCGGCGGCGACGACGTCGAGTTCGTCGCCGAAGACTTCATCGTCGACGAAGAGGTGACCGTCATCCTGTCGCGCGACGGCTGGCTCAAGCGCCTGCGCGAAGTGAAGGACTTGTCGGCGACCCGGCTGCGCGAGGGCGACGCCGTGCTGGCGGCGTTGCGCGGTGGAACCAAGGAGTCGGTCGCGGTGTTCTCCAGCCTCGGCTACGCCTACGTCATCCGCATCAACGACGTCCCGGCCTCGACCGGTTACGGCGAGCCGGTGCAGAAGCTGTTCAACTTCCGCGACGGCGAGCGCGTAGTCGGCGCGATCGCGCTCAACGAAGCCGGGGCGCCCAAGGGCGCGCTCGCGGTCGCGATCAGCAAGCGTGGGTTCGGGCTGCGGTTCAACCTCGACGGACACCGCGAGCTGTCGACCCGCGCCGGTCGCCGGTTCGCCAAGCCCGCGGACGGCGACGAGATCGTCGGGGTCGCGCTCGCGCCCGAGAAGGTCGTCATCTGCGTGGTCACCGCCGACGCCCGCGCGCTCATCTGCAAGGCCACCGAGATCCCCGAGCTCGCCAACCCCGGCCGCGGCGTCACCGTCATCAAGGCAGGCGACGAGGGCGTGAT
>WNGB01022767.1_pt1 | contig 14409 bp, 10 predicted proteins | sample 5400681 | NCBI WGS metagenome assembly WNGB01 (sample SAMN13153367, study PRJNA577476) | soil metagenome | isolation source: 115 cm soil or saprolite under grassland replicate 2 | place: USA:California | collected 2016-06-15 | reverse complement strand
CCGGCGCGGAGACCTTGGATCCCGTGACCATGCCTTCCAGCATCTTCGCGTTCGCCGCGGCCTGCCCCCGGAAGTGATTGTTCGTGACGACGTACACGTCCGGCGCGCGCGCGGACCCTGCGAGCTCCTTCACGCGCTCCGCCCACGGCTCGAGCTCACCCTGCGTGTACAGGTAGTCGTAGCGCGCGTCGCGCCCCGCGCCCTTGCGGAACCAGTCGCGGTAGTTCCGGCCGTGGACGCGGACGTACGCCACGGGCGAGGTGACGCGCGCGCCCGGGCGCATCGAGGCGTGGAAGAGCGGCTGATCCACGTTCACGATCCCGGCGCCGGCGCGGGCGAGGTCGTCGAGCACGTCGGGCGCGTCCCAGGACGCGTGGCGGACCTCGACGACGAGCGGCAGGCCCGCGAACGCGTCGAGGACCCCGCGCAGCCACTCCTCGCTCTCGGGCGCCCGCTTGAACGACCACGGGAACTGGAGCAGCGCCGCCCCGAGCCGGCCCTCGCGCGAGAGCCGATCGAGGGCGGCGCGCGCGGCCGTCACGTCGTCGGGGGTGAAGGCCTCGCGCCGCTCGTGCGTGAAGCGGCGCCAGACCTTCGCTCCGAAACGGAAGGCCGGCGCGTCCCCGACCCGCTCGCACCAGCGCGCCGCGACCTCGTCCGAGAACGGCCGGTAGAAGGTGGCGTTCACCTCGACCGTCGTGAAGAAGCGCGCGAGGTGGCGGAGGCGATCGAAGCTGCGGGGGGCGGCGAGCGGGTACACGACGCCCGCCCAGTCCGGATACTCCCAGCCCGCCGGCCCGATGCGGATCACGCGCCCCCCGCGCGATCCGGTAACCCGCGACGCGTGCGGCGGCAAGGCGCGCCCTTGCCACCTTTGGGTCCGCCCGGTCGACCCCTGGTCCGCGCGCGGGGTAAGATTCGGTCCGACCGGAGCCCCGATGGCGAAGCGTGGCAAGACGCCGAACGAAGAGGAACACGAGGCGACCTGGACCACGATTCCACGGTTCCCTTCGGCGTCGGCGAAGCACGCGTACCTCCTCGTCCTCGCCGGGCCGCAGTTCGGGGAGATCTTCCCGCTCGCGCCGGGGCGCGAGCTGCTCCTCGGGCGGCGCGACGACGCCGACGTGACGATCCGCGATGACGGAGTCTCCCGCCGCCACGCGACGATCCGCGTCGAGGGGGAAGGCGCGCTCGTCGCCGACCTCGGCAGCGCGAACGGGCTCTTCGTGGACGGCCGGCGCGTCCCGGAGGCGCACATCCGCGACGGCGCGCGACTCCAGGTGGGCGGACAGACGACGCTCAAGTTCATCTGGGCGGACGAGCTCGACGCGCGTTACCAGATGAAGCTCGCCGAGGGCGCGCTGCAGGACCCGCTCACCGGCCTCTACAACCGCCGCCACCTCGACGAGCGGCTCGCCTCCGAGCTCGCCGGCGCGCAGCGCCACGGGCGGCCGGTGTCACTCCTCATGATCGACATCGATCACTTCAAGGCGGTGAACGACGCCCACGGCCACCTCGCCGGCGACGAGGCGCTCAAGATGGTCGCGTTCGTCCTGCGCGGCGCGGTGCGCAAGGAGGACGTCCTCGCCCGCTACGGCGGGGAGGAGTTCGTGGTCATCGCCCGCGAGACCGCGTTCGAAGGCGCCCGCGCGGTCGCCGAGCGCATCCGGCGCGCGGTCGAGCGAAGCCACTGCTCCTGGCAGGGGCGGGAGCTCGGCCTCACGGTCTCGATCGGCGTCACGGTGTCGGTCGGGCTCACCGAGTTCCTCCCCGGCCGCTCCGAGCGGGAGGTGCTCGAGGCGGCGGATCGGGCGCTCTATCTCGCGAAGCAGCAGGGGCGGAACCGCGTCGTCGCGCTGCCGCTCGACACGGGCCCCGCTAAAAAGTCCTCGTGTTGACGCCTACATGCCGCACACCTGCGTCATGACGCCGCGCGTCACCCCTCCTTGATATCGGCCGCGTCCGGAGCGATGCTCCGCGGTCAGGAGAGAGCCATGAGGTCGAAAAGTTCGCACCCCGCCGGCGCCGCGGGAGCGCGGCACGCGGGTGGGGTGATCCACGTCCCGGCGAGTGCGGGCGCCCCGACCGCACAGGCCGCGACGGCCGCGGAGCTCGCGCACCTCACGCAGTCCGAGCGCGCGACGCGCGCGCTCGAGCAGGACCGCGGGCCGCGGGAGATCCCGATCGACCGCGCCTTCCTCGAGGCGGCGCTCGATCTCCGCCGCACGCTCCGGATCCTCGTCTCGGCGGTCGTCCCGCGCTTCGCCGACTGGTGCTTCGTCGACCTCATCGACGGTGACGGGGTCCCCCGGCGCGTCGAGGTCGCGCACGCGGACCCCTCGAAGGCGTCGCTCGCCCAGGAGATCCTCGCGAGCGGGTCCGGCCCGGGCTGGGCCACGCCCGGAGCGCAGGCGATCCGCGATCGCGCGCCGCGGCTCTACCGTGAGCTCACGAACGAGCTCATCGAGTGGGCAACGCACGACGAGCGCCACCTCGCCGTGCTCCGCGCCATCAAGCCGAGCTCGCTCATCGCCGTGCCGCTCGTCGCACGCGACCGCGCCATCGGCGCGCTCACGATCGTCCGGTCCGAGATGGTGCCCGGGCTCGACGAGCAGGCGCTCGTGTTCGCGAAGGAGCTCGCGGTCCCCGCCGCGCTCGCCCTCGACAACGCGCGCTGGTATCAGGCGGAGCACGCCGCGCGCTGCACCGCCCAGGAGCTCGTCGACCGCGAGCGGGCGGACCTCCTCGAGGCGGAGAAGGCCCAGCTCCGGCTGCGCCGGATCGAGTCGGTCGCGGGGAGCCTGTCCGGGATCCTGTCGCCGTCCGCGATCGCGCGCGTCGCGACGGAGAACGCGCTCTCGCTGCTCGAGCCGTCGAGCGTCACCGTCGTCGCCGCGACGCCGTCGGGCGAGCGGCTCGAGGTGCTCCACGCGCAGGGCTGGCCGGACGACCTCGCGCGCGAGCTCCCCGTGGACGCCCCGGCCCTCGTCGCCGAGGCGTTCCGGATCCAGACGGCGATCTGGGTCGAGAGCGAGGACGCGCTCCGGCAGTGCTACCCGAGCACGGAGGAGCTGGCGCGCCGGATCGGCGACCACGCCTGGGCGTCCGTGCCGCTCCGCGTGGACGGCCGCTCGATCGGGGCGATCGGGCTCGGGTTCCCGCGGCCGCGCGAGCTCGACGCCGACGAGCGGCGGTTCGTGCTCACCGTCGCGCAGCTCGTCGCGCAGGCAATCGAGCGCGCGCGGCTTCGGTAGCGGGCTACCGCAACGCCGCGCCCGCGACCTGCAGGACGCGCAGCGCGGCGAGCTGCGCGTTCAGCGCCTCGGCGGTCTGCGCGAGCTCCGCGTTGCGCAGCTGCGCGATCGCGTCCGCCTGCTCGACCGCGGTCGCTGCGCCGGCGCGGTAGGAGACGTCGACGAGCCGCTGGTTCTCCGCGGCGAGCTCGCGCTGCTCCTTCGCCTTCGCGGCGTTGGCGCGCGCGCTCTCGAGATCGAGGAGCGCCTGCGCCACCTCGAGCCGGACCCGCGACTCCGCGCTCGCGACGTTCGCCTCCGCCTCGTCGACCCTCGCGTTCGCCTCGCGGAGCTCGGCCTCCCGCAGGCCGCCGTCGAGGAGCTTCCACTGCAGCGACAGCCCGACGGACCACAGCTCCGCGCCGGTCAGGCCCGCGACGTTCGCCCTCTGGTAGTGGCCGAAGGCGGCGACGTTCGGCAGGTACCGCGCGCGCTGGCCGCTCCGCGCTGCGGCGGCCGATCCGAGCGAGCTGCGCGCCGCGAGCACGTCCTTGCGGTCGCGGAGCGCCGCGTCCTGGAGCTTCGAGGGATCCGCCGGCAGCTTCGGCTCGTCCGGGTCGACGATGTCGAAGTCGGCGGGGCGGTCGAGCAGCGTCGCGAGCGCGAGCCGCGCCGAGTCGTAGAAGTTGCGCGCGCGGCGGAGGTCCTGCTCGGCGCGGGCGCGGTCGATCTCGGCGCGGAGGAGCCCGACCTTGGCGATCGTCCCCGCCTGGTACCGGATCTTCGCGTCCTTCTCCTGGCGCTGCGCGATCTCGAGGAGCCGCGCCGAGACCTGCGCCGACTGCCGGAGCGCCGCGACGCCGTAGTATGCCTGCGCCGTGCCGAACAGGATCGCGCGCCGGACGTTCTCGGTCGAGGCGCGCGCGGAGTCCGTGCCGCGCGAGGCGGCCTCGATCCCGAACCAGAGCGCGGGCGAGAACAGGACCTGCGAGGCGTCGATCGACCCCTGGAGCTGGTCCTTCGGAACGACCGTGACGTCTTGGGTGACGAGATTCTGCGCCTCGGTGGTCCCCGGCGGAATGGGCGATACCGTCGGCAGCGCCGGGTGCGTCAGATCGACTGGGAACGGCAGCGCGACCACCGACCCGTTCCGCGTGTACGAGCCGGCCGCGGTGACCTGCGGGAGATAGCCCGACAGCGCCTTCCAGTATCCCTGCTCCGCCTGCCGCAGCCGCGCGGCCGCCGCCTTGAGGTCGATGTTCCGCTGCTCGGCGAGCTTCAGCGCCTCGTCGAGCGTGAGCACCACCGCGGGCTGCGCGAGCGCGGGCTGCGCGTCCTGCGCGGGAGCGGGCTGCTGGACCTGCTGCGGCGCGGCGGGCGCCTGCGCGAGCGCGAGCGCGAGCGTGAGGGAGAGCGAGATCATGGCCGAGCGAAGTACCGCCCGCGATGCGGCGCGTCAAGAGACTCGGCGTGGGCCGGGGCGCTACTTCACGCCGCCGGAGAGGTCCTCGATCTCCGCCTCGATGTCCTTCTTCTCGTCCGCCTCCGGCTTGAGCTGGAGGAAGCGCCTGAACTCGGCGACGGCCCGCGCCTTCTGCGCGCGCTCTTTGTACATGTACCCGAGGTAGTAGTGCGGCATCGGGTTGTCCTTCTCCTCCTTCGCCGCGCGCTCGTACCAGGGGAGCGCCGCCTTCGCGCCCACGGACTCGTGCACGGCGCGGCCGACCTTGTAGAGGACCTGGACCGCGGCGGGGTCGAGCTTCATCACCTCGCGGTAGGTGCGGACGGCGTCGTCGTACCTTCCGAGCTTCGCCTTGCAGTCGGCGAGCGCGACGCGGTGGCGCGACACCTTGGGAGCGGCGGCGATCGCCTTCTCGAACGCGGCGGCGGCGTCCTCGAACCGCCCATTGCTCGCGAACAGGAGTCCGAGCCGCTCGTGGGCGTCGGCGCTCCTCGGGTCGGCGGCCGCGGCGGCGCGGTACTCCTCGACCGCCTCGGCGAGCCCTCCGGAGCGCTCGAGCGCGGCGCCGAGGTGGACGTGGTGCTCCGGGTTGCGCGGATCGAGCTCGACCGCCTTGCGGAGCATCGCGATGGCGGAGGGGGTCTCGCCCTTCTTGAGGAGGGCACGGCCGAGCCACTGGCGGGCCTCGGCGAGACGGGGGTCCTCGTTCGTCGCCGCGGTGAGGCGCGTCACGGCGCCGTCCACGTCCTCGCCCCGCTCGAGCTTCACCGCGCCGAGGCGCAACAGCGCGACCGCGTTCCTCGGCTGCAGGTCCACCGCCGCCTGCAGCTCCTTCTCCGATGCGGCGAGGTCCCGCACCCTCCACAGGAGCGTGCCCTGCGCGAGGTGCCCCTCGACGTTCCGGGGATCGATCGCGAGCGCGCGCCCGAGCCGCGTCCGCGCCGCCGCCTCGTCGCCCTTCGCGATCGCGAGCTTCGCGAGCCCGATCTCGGCCGGCGCGTACTCCGGGTCGATCGACAGCGCGGCCTGGAACGCCCGCTCCGCGGCCGCGGCGTCGCCCTCCGCCGCCGCGAGCTCGCCGAGCCCGGCCTGCGCCGCAGGCTCGCGCGGCCCCTTCTCGGCGGCCGCCTGGAGGTCCAGCCGCGCCTGCGCGAGGTCGCGGCGCGCGAGGGCGAGCCGCCCGAGGGCGAGCCGCGGCTCGTACGCGCCGGGGTCGCGCGCCGCCGCGTCGCGGAACAGGAGCGCCGCGTCGTCGGCCTTTCCGGAGGCGTCGAGCGCCGCCGCCTTCGCGAGGAGGAGGGCCGGATCCCCCGGCGTCTTCGCGAGCGCCTGGTCGCTGAGGCTCGACGCGTCGAGCGCGCGCCCCGCCGCGGCGAGCGCCCGGATCCGGATCGCAGCGACCGCGGGCAGCGCCGCCGCCTGCGCGGCGAGCGGCTCGAGCGCGGTCACCGCGCCCGCCGCGTCGCCGCGGCGCAGGCGGTGGCGCGCGAGCGCGAGCCGCGCGCCGACGAGCCGGGGGTCGGCCTTCACCGCGGCGTCGAGCACCTGGTCCGCCTCCGCGGACCTCGACGCCGCCCGCGAGAGCAGGTTGCCGCGCAGCGCGAGCGCCCGGGCCCGCTCCGCCGGGGCGAGCTTCTGGTCGGCGCCGTCGACGAGGAGCCCCGCGAGCTGGGCCTCCGCGTCCACCCGATCGCCTGCCTCCTCCGCGATGGCCGCGAGCTCGAGGCGGGAAGGGAGATGGCCCGGCGTCGCCTGGAGCACCTTCTCGAACGCCGCCTTCGCGCCCGCGACGTCCCGCCCCGCGAGGAGCGCGAGCCCGGCGCCGTGGCCGGCGCGCGGGGTGCCGGGCTGGAGCGTCTCGAGCCGCGCGTAGAGCGCGGCCGCCCGCGGCGCGTCACCCCGCTCGAGCGCCGCGCGCGCGAGCAGCGCGAACACCTCCGCGTCCGGCGGCGCCTTCGCGGACGCCTGCTCTAGCGCGGTCTCCTGCTGGAGCGTCGCCGGCCCGGGCGTCGTCGCGAGCGTGACCGCGAGCCGCGCGGCGAACGCCGGCAGCTTGCCCTTCTCGTCGGTCTCGAGCCGATCGGCGGCGCGGCGCGCCTGCTCGAGCGCCTCCGCCGGCGCGCCGTGCCGCACCTCCAGCGCGGCGACGACGATCGCGTGGAGCGCGGCGGCATCGGAGGAGTCGGCGTCCGCCGCCACGGCACGCGAGGCCGCGTCGAGGGCGGCGCGGTCGCCCGGGTACTCCGCGCGCGCCAGCGCGGTGCGCGCCTCCGCGAGGAAGCCGGGGACCTTCGCGACGTCGCCGCGCCGGAACACCTTCACGAAGAAGAAGCCGTAGCTCGTGAGCCCCGCACCGGCGCCGAGCGCGGCGACGAGCAGCAGGGCGAGGGCGGGCAGGAGGAGCTTCTTCCAGGCGCGGCGGGGCGCGGCCTCGCCGTCCTGCTCCTCCTCCGCGCCCGTCCCCTCGACCACCTTCGAGCCCGCCATCCGGTCGCCGAAGGGGACCGCGCGCTGGACCTCGCGTCGCCCGGCCGGCGCGCTCGGCTCGGCCGAGACCTTGCGGAGCGCCTCGCCGAACGCGGGCACCGCGCCGATCGCAGACCACGTGGCACCGCCGTCGGGGGAGACGTCCTCGTTCCCCATGAGCTCGCCCTTCGAGAGCATCTCGACGACCTGCGCCTCGTCGAAGGGGCCGAAGATCTTCCCGGAGCGGCGGCGGACCTTGTAGCCCCCTGCGCCCGCGGGCGCGGCGCCCGCAGCGGCGCGCGGCGCTCCACCGCCCTCGCCGAAGAGCATCTCGAGCTCCTCGCCGGGAGGGGGCGGCGGGGGAGGGGCGACCTCCTCGAACGGGTCCGCCGGCGCGGCCGGGGGCGCGCAGTCGGCTCGGGGGCCGCGAGGTCCGGGAGCGGGATACCGTCGAACGCCGGCGGCGGGAGGTCCGCCGCGGTCGGGTCGTCGAACTGCGCGTCGTCCCCCGGCTCGGGCCGCGTGGGGAGCGGATCGTCGGCCGCCGCGAAGTCCGCGGCGGGAAACGCGAAGGGGTCGGGCGCCGCAGGCGACGGAAGGGGGACGGCGGCGGAGGGCGGCGGCGGCGCGATCGCGCGGGCCGACGGCGCGGGGAGCGGGACCGGCGCCTCGGCCTGCGCGAACGGGGAAGCGGCGGGCGCCGGCGCCACGCGCGCCGCGGCCTGCGCGGGGGCGGGGAGCGGCACCGGGGCGCCTTCGCCCGGGGCGGCCTCGGCCCGCCTCACCGGAAAGGTGTTCCGGCACTTCGGGCAGCGGACCTTGAGCCCGGTCGCCGGCACCCGGCGATCGTCGATCGTGTAGGCGACGCTGCAGTGTGGGCAGGCGACCTTCATGGCACGTTCCTCGCGGAGGGCTCGTCCGGCTCGAACCGCCGCCGGAGGGCCAGGTAGTCCTCGAACTCGGCGGTGCCCGGGCCGCCGGCGATGCCGCCGTCCGGCGCGAGCCGCGCGTGCAAAAGCTCCGTCGCGATCCCGTCCGCGCCCTCGATCTCGAGCTCCGGCGCCTCGGACAGCTCGCCCGCGGCGATGGCGTGGTACCGCGCCCGCAGGTCGAGGTAGCGCAGGAACGACTCGACCACCTCGGCGGGCGCGAGCTGCGCGTCCACGCCGACCTCGCGGACGAGGCGCGCGCGGCGCAGGCGCAGCCAGAGGGGGTCGCCCGGCGGCGCGCCGGCGCGGAGGGAGAGCCCCTCGGGGCCGACCTCGCGCGGGATGAGGCGGAAGCCGTCGTCGTCGGCCGGGCCGGAGAGCGCGCGCAGCACCTCGACCGCGCGGCCCATCGCGTCGGCGGAGAGGAAGTTGCGGATCTGGCGGTTCGCCTCGCGCAGGCGCGCCGAGAGCCGCCGCAGGAGGCGCAGCGCGATCTCCCCGTTGCGCCGGACGAGGTCGCCGAAGGCCGCCTCGTCGATCTCGAGGATGCGCGCGGGGCTCTCGACGATCGCGGTGGCCGAGCGCGGCTGTCCCTCGAGCAGCGCCATCTCGCCGAACGCCTCGCCTGGACCGAGCCGCGCGAGCGTGATCTCGCGCGCCCCGACCCGCTTCACGATGCGGACCTCGCCGGACTGGAGGACGTACATCCGGCTGCCCGGATCGCCCTCCTCGAACACCACCGCGCCGGCCCGGAAGTCGCGACCGTAGATTTCGGCGGCGGAGAGCTCCGAGGGCATGGGCGTCGATCCGGGGCCGGGTGCGGGCGCGCGAGGGAAAAAGCGTGAGTTGACGCGACGGTACCACCCGGTCGGCGGCCCGTTCAAGACGGCGCGGGACGCGCGCGCCGTGCTAAACGAGGGGGATGGCGGGCCTCGGCGACGCGCTGCGGGAGCGGCTCAAGGCCTGGACCTTCGAGCTCGGCGGCCCCGGCACCCGGGCGCGCCTCGAGACGCTCACGCCGCCGCGGAACGAGTACGGCGTCGATCCGTACGGCCTCGACGTGGACTTCGTGGTGTCCGCGATGGCGCCCCTGCTCTGGCTCTACAAGCGCTACTTCCGCGTGGAGCTGCACGGCGCGGACCGCGTGCCGAACGAGGGGCGCGTCATCATCGTCTCGAACCACTCCGGCCAGCTGCCGTTCGACGCCGCGATGCTCGAGGTGGGGCTCCTCGTCGACAAGGACCCGCCGCGCGTCGCGCGCGCGCTCGTCGAGAGGTGGGTCCCGACGCTGCCCTTCGTCTCGACCTTCATGGCGCGCTGCGGGCAGATCGTCGGCACGCCGGAGAACTGCCGCCGGCTGCTCGCGGCGGACGAGGCCATCCTCGTCTTCCCGGAGGGCGTGCGCGGCCTCAACAAGCTCTACCGCGATCGCTACCACCTCCAGAGGTTCGGGCTCGGGTTCATGCGGCTCGCGCTCGAGTCCGGCGCGCCCATCGTGCCCTGCGCGGTCGTCGGGGCCGAGGAGCAGGCTCCCGCGCTCGCCGATCTGAAGCCGCTCGCGCGGCTCCTCGGCTTCCCCGCGTTCCCGCTGACGCCGACGATCCTCCCCTTCCCGCTCCCCGCCCGCTACCACGTCCGCTTCGGCGAGCCGCTCCGCTTCACCGGCTCGCCCGACGACGACGACGCGGAGCTCGAGCGCAAGGTCGCGGACGTGGAGCACGCGGTGCGGGCCCTCCTCGAGCGCGGCCTCGCCGAGCGCCGGAGCATCTACCTGTGAGCGCGCCCGCTCGCGTCGAGTCTCGCCGCGACGACGGCCCCGAGGCCGCCCCGCCCGCGACCGTCCTCGTGACGGGGATCTCGGGGAACCTCGGGCGCGCGCTCGCGAAGCTCCTCCACACCGAGGCCCATGTGGTGGGCGTCGACCGCCGCCCCTTCATCGGGCGGCCGAAGGACATCGCGCACCACCAGGTCGACATCCGCAAGGCGAAGGTCGAGGAGGCGTTCCGTCACGGCCGGATCGACGCGGTCATCCACCTCGGGATCATGCACGACCCGCGGATGCCCCGGAGCGAGGCCCACTCGTTCAACGTCGTCGGCACCCACAAGATCCTCGACCTCTGCGTGCGCCACGACGTTCGCAAGGTGGTCGTCCTCTCGTCCGCCAACGTCTACGGCCCGCGACCGGACAACTCGAACTTCCTGCCGGAGGAGACGCCGCTCATGGCGGCGGAGCGGTTCAGCGAGATTCGGGACCTCATCGAGCTCGACATGTACGCGCAGTCGTTCATGTGGCGACACCCCGAGCACGAGACGGTCATCCTGCGCCCGGTGAACATCGTCGGCCCCACCGTCCGCAACGCCCCCTCGAACTACCTGCGGCTCGCGCGGCCGATCACGGTCCTCGGCTTCGACCCGATGGTGCAGCTCATCCACGAGGAGGACGTCTGCCGCTCCCTCGCGCTCGCGCTCCGGCCCGGGCTGCGCGGCGTCTTCAACGTGACCGGCCCGGGCGAGATCCCGCTCTCGTCCGCGCTGCGCGAGCTCCACCGCAAGCCGATCGCGATCCCCCACCCGCTCGTGCGGCCGCTCGTCCGCCGCGCGTTCGAGGCGCACCTCACCGGCTTCCCTCCGGAGGAGGTCGATCACATCCAGTACCTGTGCGTCGTCGACGGGGCCCGCTTCGCGCGCGAGGCGGGCTGGGCGCCGTCCCGCTCGCTGCGCGAGACGATCCGCAGCGTGGCGTGACGTTCCGGGGTAGAGAAGAGCCGATGACGGACCGGCTCTGCCGCGGAATCATCCCCTCCCATGGCCTCCGCGCCGTGTTCGTGCGGCTCGGCGACACCGCCCGCATGGCGCGGGTGCTCCACGGCCTCTATCCCACGAGCGCTCGGGTGTTCGCGGAGGCGCTCGCGGCGGGCGCGCTCCTCGGGGCGCTGCAGAAGCACACGGCGCGGGTGAACTTGCAGCTCCAGTGCGACGGGCCCCTCGGCGGACTGTTCGTCGACGCGGACGCCGACGGGAACGTCCGCGGCTACGTGCAGCGCCCGGCGGTGAACTTTCCGGGCGACCCGGCGCGCGGGGCCCGCGCCGCGCTCGGCGGATCGGGGCTCCTGTCCGTCCTGCGCGACCTCGGCGGCGGCCAGCACTACCGCAGCGCGGTCCAGCTCGAGGCCCTCGACCTCGCCGGCGACCTGCGCCGCTGGTTCGAGGCGAGCGAGCAGGTCGCGACGGCGCTCGAGCTCGCCATTGCGCCCGCCGCGGACGAGCCCCTCGGCGAGGTCGCGGGGCTCCTCGTGCAGACGCTGCCGGACGGCGACGTCGCGGCGCTCGAGGAGGCGCGCCGCCGCATCGCGGACGGCGCGGTCTGCCGCGCGCTCGCCGCCGGGCAGGGAGCCCAGGAGGTCATCCGCGCCGTCGCGGGCGAGGGGTTCGACCTGCTCGCCGACGTGGAGGTCGCGTACCGCTGCGGGTGCAGCCACGAGCGGGCCCGCTCCGCGGTCTCGGCGCTCGGGGCCGACGGCGTCGCGGACGTCATCGCGAACGAGCGCGAGGCGGTGATCACCTGCGAGTTCTGCCGGACCCGGTACGTCGTCACCGAGCCGGAGCTGCGCGACATCCGCCACCGCCTGCTCGAGCGGGACGAGGCGAGCGGGTCGTCCTAGACGACCCGCCGCGGAGGGGCGCGTGCTAGATTCTCCCTTTCCGGCCGCACGCCCGGCCGCCCTCGGAGGCCTCGCCATCGCCACCGCGAAGAAGAGGAAGACCCGCGCGCCCGCCAGGCGCCCCCGCCGGTCCCGTCCGGGCGCGCGCGCGCCTCGCCGCGACCCCGACGCCGATCACCCGATCGGCGAGGGCGTCGCGGACGGCTTCGCGCTCGACCGGCTCGCCGCGCCGGCGCGCCTGAAGCGGGCGCCCAAGAGGGCGATGCGGGAGCTCGGCTGGGCGGCGTTCGGCGAGGTGGCGCGCACCCTCGCCGCCGAGATCGGGCGCAAGTTCCGGCCCGCGGTCGTCGTCGGGATCGCGAAGGGCGGGGTCTTCGTCGGCGGGGCGCTCGCCGCCGCGCTCGGCGCCGACTTCTACCCGGTGCGCATCGAGAAGCGGCGCCGCGACGCGGGCGCGCTCCCGGAGCCCATCCAGGAGCTGCCCGACCTCACCGGCAAGAGGGTCCTCGTCGTGGACGACGTCGCGGCGACCGGCGCGACGCTCGCGAAGGCCCGCGCGCTCACGCGCAAGGCCGGCGCGCGCGAGGTCCGCACCGCGGTGCTCGTCGCCCGCCCGCGAGGCGCCCGCCCCGACTTCGCAGCGTTCGCGACGGACGAGCTCATGCTCTTCGGCTGGGACTACCAGCTCGACGCGGCCGGCTCGGGCCCCGACGATCCGGGAGAGGTGGGCGTCTAGAGCGTCCCGCTCTGTGGCGCGCCGCCCGTACGGGCATGAAGCGGGTCGTCCTCGGGACCGCGGGCCACATCGACCACGGCAAGACCGCGCTCGTCCGCGCGCTCACCGGGATCGACACGGACCGGCTCCGCGAGGAGAAGCGGCGCGGCATCACGATCGAGCTCGGGTTCGCGCACCTCGCCCTGCCGGACGGCTCGGTCGCGGGCGTCGTGGACGTCCCCGGCCACGAGCGCTTCGTCCGCGCGATGGCCGCGGGCGCGGGCGGGATCGACCTCGTCGTCCTCGTCGTCGCCGCGGACGAGGGGGTCATGCCGCAGACGCGCGAGCACCTCGACATCTGCCGCCTGCTCGGCGTCCCGCGGGGCCTCGTCGCGGTCACGAAGGCGGACCTGCTCCCCGGCCTCGGCGCGGACTGGCTCGCGCTCCTCGAGCAGGACGTCCGCGCCGCGACGAAGGGGACCTTCCTCGAGGCGAGCCCGATCGTGCCGGTCTCGGCCACGACGCGCGAGGGGCTCGACCGGCTCGTCGCGGAGCTCGGGCGGCTCGCGGCGGAGGTGCAGGAGCGCCCGGCGGACGGGCCGGCCTTCCTCCCGATCGACCGCGCCTTCTCGATGAAGGGGTTCGGCACGGTCGTGACGGGGACGCTCCTCTCCGGCCAGATCGCCGAGGGCGACGAGACGGCGCTCCTCCCCCCCTCTCCCGGCGTGGAACCGCTCCGCGTCCGCTCGGTGCAGGTGCACGGGAAGCCGACGCCGCGCGCGCTCGCGGGACAGCGCACCGCGGTGAACCTCGCCGGCGTCGACCCGGCGGCGATCCGCCGGGGCCAGGCGCTCGTGCACCCCGGCGTCGTCCCGGCGTCGGCGATCCTCGACGTCGAGCTCACGCTGCTCGCCGTCGCCGCCCGGCCGCTCCGCCACCGGGCCCGCCTCCTCCTCCACGTAGGCACGGCCCAGGTCTCCGCGACGGTGGCGCTCCTCGACCGCGGGGAGCTCGCGCCCGGCGCGACCGCGCTCGCGCAGCTCCGGCTCGGAGAGCCGGTCGCGGCGCTGCCTGGCCACCGCTTCATCCTGCGCGGGTTCGCTCCGCTCGAGGGGCGCGGCCGGACGGTGGCGGGCGGGCGCGTGCTCGCCGTCGCCGCGCCGAAGCGGCGGCGCGGCCGGCCCGAGGTGCTCCGGCAGCTGCAGGCGCTCGCCGGCGCGGACGCGGACGCCCGCCTCGAGGCGGTCCTCGAGACCGGGGGCCCCGCGGGGCTCGCCGTGCCGGGGCTCGTCGGGCGGACGGCGCTCTCGCCGAAGGCGACGCAGGCGGCGCTCGAGCGGCTCGGCGCGCGCGGCGGCGCGCTGCTCTTCGATCGCGACCGGCGCGCCTGGGTCGCGGGCCCGGTCGCGCGCGACCTCGCCGCGCGCCTCGTCGCCGCGGTCGAGGCCTTCCACCGCGCGCACCCGCTCGCCGCCGGGATCGGCCGCGAGGAGCTGCGCGGCCGCCTGCCGCCCGTCACCGACGCGCGCCTCTTCCAGCGGCTGCTCGCCCAGCTCGGCGAGCGCGGCGAGCTCGTCGTGGAGGGCGACCACGTTCGCGGGAAGGGACACCAGGCGGCGGGGTCCGCAGGGGTGGGCGCGGCGCTCAAGGACCGGATCGCCGCGGCGCTCGCGGCGGGCGGCGTCGCGCCGCCGCGGCTCGCCGAGCTGCCCGCGGCGGTCGCCGCGAGCGAGGAGGACGTGGGGGCGGTGCTGAAGCTGCTCGCCGCGGAGGGGCGCGCCGTGCGCGTCTCGGCGGAGCTCTGGTTCGACGCCGGGCACCTCGCCACGCTCCGCGCACGGCTCGTCGCGTTCCTGCGCGAGCGGAAGTCGATCACCACCCAGGAGTTCAAGGACCTCGTCGGCGCGACCCGCAAGCACGTCATCCCGCTCGCAGAGCACTT
>WNGB01008663.1_pt1 | contig 14409 bp, 13 predicted proteins | sample 5400681 | NCBI WGS metagenome assembly WNGB01 (sample SAMN13153367, study PRJNA577476) | soil metagenome | isolation source: 115 cm soil or saprolite under grassland replicate 2 | place: USA:California | collected 2016-06-15 | reverse complement strand
CGGTCGGCCCGATCCGGAACATCCGACGCCAGGTCACGCAGCAACCCCGGAACATCTGACGCCGGGCCGTACCCGTGCGACAGGTCCGCCCACGCCACCTCGTCCAGGCCCGCTAGGCACACCACGGCAACCCCGGCAGTTCCACCGAAGCCCCATCGAGGGCATTGCGTCCGGTCACCGGTCAAGACTGGCACCCCCGGTCCACCCCACGACCCGGAGCGCCTCACCGCCAGCCGACGCCTGCATCGCGGATCCCGGCCGGCCGCGGGATGCGGGCCCGGGCGAACCCCGACGCCCCTGGTCTTGGCCCAGCCCAGTCCCGGATGGCCCGGATCTGCGTCCCATCCGCCCGAGCCGAAGCACCGGCGAAGATGCTGATGTGCCGCCAGGCCCGCAGGAATCACTGGCCGGCCCAAGTGGCGCCGCGCGAAGCCGGGCCAGGTCGCCTCCGACCTGGGTACCGGACTGCTCGGTGGGGCTGCCGGGCACCATGTCGGCGAGGACAGCGATGGGCAGCAGCGCGGTCACCCCGAATTTGGTAGGCCCGAGCGCGCGTCGTTAGGCCCCGACGCGTCCGCCCATCCCGTCCGCAGCGATACGGGCTCGTCGGGTAACCGGCGAAGTACGGACAAGGAATGACCCGATGGTGGGTCCCGGCGGCGGTCGGCGAGCAGGACCAGCACGCCGATCAGGTCGAGGCCGTCGACGCAGATCGGGAACGCGTGGGCGTCGAGGCCCAAGACACCTTGGCGCCGCCCGAGTAGCACCATGTGTTGGTAGGAGATGGTGTCGGCCAGGCCAGCCAGCCCGGTGACGGTGAGGACCGCGACGACGCGGGTGGCTACGTCGGCGGCGGCGTGCAGGCGCGACGTGCGCACGGGTACCTCCACAGGGTGTGGGCCGGCGCACGACAGCCCTGCGCCCCGCAGGCGTTGGGTCGGCGAGCGCACGGGAAGCGGCGAACGTTCGTCGCTTTGGGTCGGTGCGCTGCCGTGGGGCGCGGGTCGACGTTGGTGATGGACCCCGCCGCGGGGCGGTGGTATCGGTGAGGGCTGGTCGGCCTGGCGGGTAGGTGTCGCGGGGGCCGCGGGTCGCACGCGGCGTGGCGACGTTGGTGGGTGCCCGCGCGCTGTGCGGTCGTCGTACGCGCCGGCCGTCGGGGGTAGCGCGCTCGACGCGACCTCCCGCAGATCAACCTCTTCGACTGGGGGGGACGCCCTTACGCCGTCTGGACAGTCGCCTGAAGGGGCCGATCGAGGATCGTGGCGAGCCGCGCAACCTCTTCTGCCAGCGCTTCGCGCGCGGGCGGCCCTGCTTCGGCGAACCAAGCAGCGACGACCTGGTCGTCGGTAAGCGACCACGTGCCGGACACGACTCCACCGACGATCACGATATTTGCCTGACGGCTGACCAGCGTCCGCCTGGCAGGCGGCACGACGTGGGCGTCGGCTGTGCCCGGACCGAGGACCCATTGGTCGTATCCCGGCAGGAGTCGCACGGCAGTCGTCGCGGGCGTCGCGGCCAGTTCCTCGAGATCCTCGCGCAGGACGTAGGCGGACTCCCCGTCGATGTCGACCGCCGCGAGGCGGTCACCGAAGCCTCCGAGCCAGGACTGGATCCGCTTGCGGCCCGCGCCCAGGCCCTCGCCGAGCCAGTAGCGCACGTGGTCAGGCGTCGCCGGCCCGTACGCCCGGAAGTACGCTTCGACCGCACGCATTCCAGCCTCGTCGAGGTCAGGCACGCCCGCCCAGCGCGGGTTGCGATCCAGGCGCTGGAAGGTCGCACGTCCGTCTCGCGGCGGGCCGAAGCTCAGGTCTGCCTGCCACGCGAGCGGCTTGAGCAACGTGCCGGCCCGGTCGGCGAAGGCAAAGCCCAGATGCCGGAACTTGGGCCGAGCGGTGACCGCCGCCCCGAGCTGGTCCCGGGTCATCGACCCGTCGGCAAGCGCCTCCCGGACAGCCTCCCGAAGCAGTGGCCAGTCGGATGGCGTCAGGCCGTAGAAGCTCTGCCAGCTCGGGAGTTCCCACATCCGACTGGCGGCCCGCAAGGCAAGGTACGCGCCACCGTCCTCGGGCGTCAGCAGGTGGGTGGCGCCGCGAAACGCGAACGTCTTGATGATCCGGCCCTCGGCCAGGGCGCGGGCGACCTCGCCCGACCGGGACCGTTTGCGCCTGGCGCGGACGGCGAGCTCGGCCGCGGCGTCGTGCTGAGCTGGGACGGCGCCCAGGCGGCGCACGACGCCGGCGACGGATTCGGTGCCGACCGGGTCGAGCAGCTGCTGCCGCATACGCCATGCGAGGGCCCGGGACCAGCTGAGCGACATCATCGCAGGCTATCCCAGGTTGGTCCAATACGGGTGCCGGCGAGGCCGTCGACGGGCGGGATCACCGCCGGCTATTCCGGTGCTGATCACTACACTGCGGCGCGCCTGGAACATCTGGTCGCCGATGGCGACCTGCCCCCGCCCGGCAGCCGCCGCCAGCCGCGCACGAACCGGCAAGGCATTCAAGATCAGGTGATCGACATGTCGAGCCAGCCCCTCTGTGTCGTAGCATGGCCGCGCTTGGCGGGAACGTAGCGCACACCCGGGAGGAGGGTTGAGCGTGTCCGTCCCTACGTACGAGGACGAGACGAGAATCCGGGCGCTGTACCAGCGAGTGCTCGACGGCTGGGTTGACCCGTATGCGTATGGCGCCTGTTTCACCTCCGACGCCGACCACATCTCCACCACCGGACGGCTGGACCACGGACGGGACGAGATCGTGGACACCCACTCGGTCCTGCTGTCCACGTGGGCGGCCGGTAGCGCCCTGACCGGCCGCATCGACCGGCTGCAATTCCTCACCGGCGAGGTCGCGCTCCTGACGGTATACAGCGAGATCGGCGGCGGGAACGAGCGCCGGCGGACGATCGACACCCTCACCGCCCAGCAGGTCGACGGGCGATGGGTCTTCGTGACCTGTCAGCGGACCCCGTTGGGCCGCTGGCCCCAGCCCGCGACGCGCCGCCCGGGCGACGCGGAAGACCGCAACGCACGTGCACAGCCGCAGAGGGCCGCGACGACGCCCACGGATGACGAGGCCGAGATCCGGGCCCGGTACCGCAGGATGCTGGACTGCTGGCTCGACGCCCCCGCGTACGCCGAGTGCTTCAGCGCCGAGGCGGACTACATCACCGGCGGCGGCAAGCTCGAACGCGGCTGGCAGGAGAACGTCGAGGGGCACCAGGCCATCTTCTCGGCCTGGGCCCGCCAGAGCCGACTGGAAGGCCGCATCGAGAAGGTCCGCTTTCTGACCCCGGACGTCGCCGTCGTCACCGCCTATGGGCACATCGTCTACCTGGACGGCCGATCCAGTGATGACGACAAGCGAACCATCTACACCGTGACCGCCCAGAAGATCGGTGGCGGCTGGATCTTCGTCGGCTACCAGAACACGCCGCTAAAATCCTGGTAAGCAAGGGAGGTTCAAGCGGCCGGCTGGGGTGAGCGGTTGGCGTGGGTGGCCGCGGCGGAACCAACGTCGACTACCTCGAGGTACAAGCGTAGACAAGGGACTGCGCCTGCAGGCCGGGGTGGTGGTCTCCGGGCGCGGTGGCCAGGTACGCGGCGCTGACCAGCGCGTTGTCCGCGCGCGGCCTAGCCTGAGACGAAGTCGACCACTTCGGCAACCACGTCTGGGTCGCGCAGCAGCCGGCGGTGGCCGAGGCCGGACGTGACGTGCAGCTGCGATCCGCACCAGGCCTCAGCGATCGCAACGCCGTCGGCGACCGGCGTGGAAGTGTCGTCGCGGTCGTGAACGATCAGCGTGGGCGGCGGCACCGCCAACGCGCGGCCGATCTCGGGCACGTCGAAGTGGTGCATCGGCACGCCGACGCGACGTTCGACCCGCGCGACCAGTCGCCGGTGGGTCCGCTCTCCGAAGCCGAGCGCGGCGGCGAACTGGCGGGCGTACGACGCCGGGCTGGCCATCGGGGCCAGGAGGGCGACCCGGCCGGCGGGCAGGCCGGCGTTCAGCGCGACCGCGGTGGCGGTGCAGCCCATGGAGTGGGCGACGATGCCGTGTGCCGGCCCGTACCTTGCCACGACCGTTGTGAGGGCCGCGGCAAACTCCGGGATCGACGACGAGCGAGGCCCGTACGCACCCGGAGCGGACCTGCCATGACTCGGCGCGTCGAACGCCACGACCCGATAACCACGCGCGACAAGCGGTGGTACGAACGCCGCGAGCTGACCGGCATATCCGGCCCAGCCGTGCATGAGGTAGATCGCCGGTCCGTCGCCCCACACCTCGCCGATCACGTCATGGCCCTCGACGTCGAGTGCGAAGGGCGTGCCCGTTGCCGACCGGACGGTTCGTGGCGCCTGCCCGTCGTTCGGACGGGGCAGGGTGAACCAGATCCGCTCAGCCCAACGGGCGCCCAGCCCAGGCGCCGTGCGCTCGAGCAACCGGAACGCGGCACGCACCGGTGGCGGGGCAGCAAAGAAACGAACGATCGTGTTTTTCTGCTGGTACGGATCCGCCACAGCAGTCATCGCGGGGAGCCTCTCTGGTCAGTCGGACGGTGTGCTGCGCGCCGCAACGAGCAGCGCCTCGAAGGCGCGTCGGGCACGCGACTCGGCCCGCCCGTCCCCGAGCAGTCGGGCGGTGTGGTGACAGGCGAGGATCACGCCGTAGAAGTCCTGGGCGAACTGGTCGGCATCGGCATCGGCGCGGAAGTGCCCTTCGACGATGCCGGTACGGAAGATCGTCGCGATCATGTCGAACAGGTCGCGCTGGTCGCGGACGAGTCGATCGCGTACCCCACCCGGTTGGTCGTCGAACTCGGTTGCCGCCGCCACGAACGGACAGCCCCCGGGTAGCGCGTCCCAACGCAGCCAGCGGTCGAGCAGCTCGCGTACCCTCGGCTCACCGCGCGGCGCGCGCAGCGCCGGTCGCGCCACGGCCTCCTCGAACCGCACCCGCGCGTGCTCGAGGACCTGCAGCTGCAGCGCCTCCTTCGACCGGAAATGGCCGAACAGGCCGCTCTTGGACAGCTGCGTCTGCTCGGCGAGCGAGCCGATTGTCAGCCCGCTCAGGCCCACTCGGCGCGCGATCTCGACCGCTTGATCGAGTACCGCGAGCCTGGTCTCCTCACCCTTTCCCACTCGACCAGAAAAGCACGACCGTGCGGAGATGGCAACCCTGGAGCCCGGGTCCGTCGAATCGACCCGCGTCAGCCCGCGGTTGTAGTCGGTCGCCCGTCACCCACCCGAACGCGACCCACGAGGCAACTACGCACGCCACACCGGCGCGCAGGGCGAACCGCGCCTCGCCGATACCGCCGGCGTCCGGTCGAGGTCGGTGGCCCGGTCGCGGATGCCTGCGACTGGAGCGGCATGGGTCATCCACGTGGATATCCTTCAGGAACGCCGTGGACTGTGCGGGTCGGCCTTCCGGGCGGAAGGAGCGGGGATGCGGTACGAGATCGTCGCGGCGGTCTATCGGGACCTGGAGCGGGCCAGCGCTCGGTTGGAGATGATCGACCGCCTGGCCGGGCTGTTCGCCGAGGCGCCGCGGGTCCTGCTGCCCACGGTGGCGTTGCTGTGCCAGGGGCGGATCGCGCCGGACTTCGCCGGGGTGGAGATCGGCCTGGCCGAGCGGCTCGCCGCCCGGGCGGTCGCGCAGGCCGCCGATGTGCCGGCCGAGCGGGCGATTGCTGTTGCGCGGGAGACCGGCGACCTGGGCCTTGCCGCGGAGCGGCTGCTGGCGGCCGGGTCCGGGTCCCGGCCGGCGAGCCTGCAGGTCGAGGTGGTCTTCGACACGCTGCACGAGATTGCCGCCGCGGGCGGGTCCGGCTCGCAGGGGCGCAAGCTGGCGCTGCTGGCAGCGCTGCTCGGCCGGGCGATGCCGCTGGAGGCGCGCTACCTCGTCCGGACGGTGACCGGGACGCTACGCCTGGGGATCGGCACGGCCACGATTCTGGATGCGCTCGCGCAGGTGCACGCCGGCGGCCGTCGGGCCCGGCCGGTGCTGGAGCGCGCCTACAACATCTGCTCCGACCTCGGGCTGGTCGCCTCGACCCTGGCCGACGGCGGGCTGGCTGCGGTGGAGCGGATCCAGGTGCGCGCGGGCAACCCGGTACGGCCCATGCTGGCCCAACGGCTGTCCAGCACCGCGCAGGTGCTCGCCAAGCTCGGCGGAAGCTGCGCGGCCGAGTACAAGTACGACGGCATCCGGGTGCAGGCCCACCGCACCGCCGACGGGCGGCTGGAACTGTTCACCCGCCGCCTGGAACGCGTGGCCGGGCAGTTTCCCGACATCGTGGAGCTGCTCGACGCCGCCCTGGGGCCGCGCGAGGTGATCCTGGAGGGCGAGGTGGTCGCGTTCGACCCGGCATCCGGCGAGCTGCGGCCGTTCCACGAGGTCATGTACCGACGGCGCAAGTACGGCATCACCGAGGCGATCGACGAGGTACCGGTGAGCCTGTTCTGCTTCGACCTGCTCTACGCCGACGGCCAGGACCTCACCCGCCTGGCCTACCTGGAGCGGCGGGCGCGGCTGGCCGCGGCCGTCACCACGTCGGCACGGCTGCGGCTGGCCACCGCCGACCAGGTCACCGACATCGCGGATCTTGAGGCGATGTTCGCCCAAGCCGTGGCCGACGGTTGCGAGGGACTTGTCTGCAAGTCCCTCGCCCCGAGTGCCGGGTACCAGGCCGGAGCGCGCGGCTGGTTGTGGATCAAACTCAAGCGTGACTACCGCACCGAGCTCACCGACACCCTGGACCTGGTGGTGGTCGGTGCGCTGTACGGACGCGGCCGCCGCGCCGGTATCTACGGGGCCCTGCTGCTGGCCGCCTACGACCCGGCCACCGACGTGTTCCAGACGGTGACCAAATGCGGCACCGGGTTCAGCGACGCCGACCTGGCCGCACTGCCCGCACGACTGGCACCACTGGCCCGCGCCGACCGGCCCGCCCGGGTCGACGCCCGCCAGAACGCGGACGTCTGGTTCGAGCCCGGCCTGGTGCTGGAAGTCCTCGCCGCCGAGCTGACCCCGTCACCGAAGTACACCGCCGGACGGGGCCGGCTCAGCGACGACGCCGGGCTGGCAATGCGCTTCCCCCGCTTCACCGGCCGCTGGCGCGACGACAAGGCCGCCCAGGACGCCACCACCACCGACGAGATCCTCCAGATGTATCGCACGGCCCGCCACGCACCCACCGACGCCTAGCGCGGCACCAGCCCGCAGACGGTCCGCCCTCCGGCCGGTAGGACGCGACCGACCGGCAGCATGCGATGTGTTAGCGCAGGCTGTCCGAGCGTAGGCTGTCCGACGGGCACTATCGCGCCGGCTTCACCAGCCACCCCAGACGCGCGCCGATACCGCGGGCGACCGAACCCGGCTTCTGCTGCTCCCCGGCGAAGGAACTCACGGTCATCAGCGCCCCGGTCAGCACGGGGATCGCCCATTGGGCCACTCGCTGCTGCCGCTGGGCAGCCGCGACGTCCGAGGGCGTAGCGCCGTCCGGTTCAGTCGTGCCTTCGACCGGTACGCTTTCCGCCTTCTCCATCTTCTTGCCCAGGATCCGACTGTAGGCGGTCGCACCGAGGGCTGCGACGGTGAGCGCGGTCTTGGCCGCGCTCATCGCGCCGACGCCCTTCTGCGCGGCCACCCGAGGGCGCTCGGTCAGGAAGATGCCCGCCGCACCCACGAGATGAGAACCTATCGCGGCGAGATTTACCGGCGCCCACCGGTTCCAGCCGGCCGAGGAGATGTGCAGCCTTTCTGTCGGATCGTCGGCCTCGGCGGCGGCGCCGTTGAGACCCACCGCTCCCATGAGAGATCCGCCGAACCAGGCCGCGAGGCCAGCGTCGTGCATCGACCGCAGCACCGTGTGTTGATCAGACATTCTCGGTCCCTTCATCAGTGACTCAGCGCCGCTACCCGGCGAGAGCCCGCCTACACCGGTTCTGGATGAGCAACTTCGCACCAGGCGGGGCCGGGGAGATGGACGCACGTGTTGCGCATGCCGCGGCCGAGGATGGGTAGGCGTACCACCATGCCTGACGACCTTGGCGCGAAAGACCTGCCGGCCGGTTCGTCCTGGCGGCCGGTACCCCCGTACGGTGGCGGGCGGTTGCCGCCGGCGACCGGCAACTGTCGCAGGGCCTGCGACGGCGACTTCGACCCCTACTGGACGAGGACAGCGTCGCCGAGCACGAGGTAGTCGGCACGGAGCCGCGCTGCGTGCCCCGGGCAGCTGCGCCCGTCGCGTGCCCGAGTGCCCAGCTACCGGCCAAGCGACCAGGCGGGCCCGGACGCAAATGCTCGCGATCGCCGCGGCGCTAGCGCAGGATGGGGCGAGGACGCCCACCCATCTGCCGCAGGACCGCCATGACCCGAGTCGCGACCTCGACGCAGCCGATGACCCGGTTCCCGGCGCGCGTCGCCAAACGGCCCGACCCGGTGCTGCTCGGCGTGGCGACGGCAGTCCTGGCCTACGACGTCGCCTGCGGCAGTCGCCTGGCCGGCCCGGGGATGCGGTCGCTCACCGGCTGGCTGCTGTTCGTGTCGTTCCACCTCGGGACCGCCGTCTTCGCGTACCGGATCGCCCGCGGCGCGGACGCGGCCCGGTCGGTGCGGCGGTTCTGGGCCGCGGTGGGCGTCGCCGCAGCGTCCTTCCTGGTCGGCGACGTCCTCCAGCTCACCGCCGTGATCCCTGATCCGACCGGGCACGAGACGGGCACGCCGGCGCAGGCGCTCTGCGTCAACATCGGCATCGCCGTGCTACTCGTCGTGATGCTCACCGCGCCGCTGGGTCTGCAGACCGCGGCCGAGCGGACCCGGTTCTGGCTCGACACCGCCACGGTGATGGCGGCAACTGCGGGTTTCGGCGTGTACTTCACGCTCGAACCGGACGCGGTCTCGCTGTCCCCGGCGCACCTGCTGCGCTGGGTGCTGGATGTCGTGTTCGGCCCGGTCGTCTTCCTGGTCGGTGTGTTCGTCGTGGTGAAGTTGGTCTCCGGCGGCGCTCCGCCGTTCACCCGACGCTGCGCGGTGATTCTCGCCGCGGCCGCCGCCATGCAGGGGGTAGCCGCGGGCCTGCAGCCGGTCGGGCCGTCGAACTGGATCGGTGTCCTCAACGTCACCGCCAATGGCCTGCTCGCGGCCGGCGCACGGGTGCAGCAGCTGCAGGTACGGGGGGATCCCGCCGTGCTCGGCCGCCACCACCGGCGCCCGTACAGTCGGCTGCCGTATCTGGCCATCGGTGCCACGTACGCCCTGCTCGTCACCGTCCTGGCCCGAGATGGACTCGACGGCCGCGCGTGGGGGGTGCTCAGCGCGGCCATCGTCAGCACTGGCCTCGTCGTCGTCCGCCAGCTCGCCGCGTTCGCCGAGAACGCGCACCTGCTCAGCCAGCTTGACCGAAAGGTGCACGAACTCAACCAGACCGAGGAGGTACTGCGCGCCTCCCTGCGCGAACGGGACGACCTGGCAGCGGAGCTGCGCCATCAGGCCTTCCACGACAGCCTCACCGGCCTGCCAAACCGCGCGCTGTTCGTCGACCGGGTAGAGACCGCGCTCGGCCGGGCCGGGCGCATCGGCGGCGAGGTCGTCATCCTGCTGATCGACCTGGACGACTTCAAGCCGGTCAACGACCGCCTCGGCCACGCCAGCGGCGACGAGCTGCTCAAACAGGTCGGGCAGCGCCTGCGCCGGTGCTTACGCGAGACCGATACGGCAGCGCGTATCGGCGGGGACCAGTTCGCGGTGGTGCTCGAGGAGCCGGTCGCCGAGGGCTTCACCGTGGTGGCGGAACGCGTGCTGCGGGCGCTGCAGACACCATTCGTGGTGGGCGAGGAGCAGGTCGTAGTGCACGCCAGCATGGGCGTGGCGGTCGACCGGAACGGCGCGCACGAGAGCGGCGACCTGCTGCGGGAGGCCGACGTGGCGATGTATGCCGCCAAGCATCAAGGCAAGGCTGGTTTCCAGGTGTTCACCCAGGTCAGCCCGCCCGGTCTTCGACGGCCGGGTCACGGCTGACCGAGCTGCCGAGGCTTCCCATGCCCATTTGCTTGCGGCGTGAGGTTGGTCGGGCGGCGGCCATGGACGCTCCAGCGTCTCGCCGGGCTCCACGCTCAGTTAGGCAGCAAGCCAGCGGATGTCGGCCGAGTCGGCGGTGTGCCCCGCCCTTCTGCCAGTGCGCCTCGTAAGCGTTGTCCACGGTCACCATCATCTCCGCCACCTTCTCGCGCAATGCCACTAGCGGGATCGTCTCGACCGGTGGTCGGGCACCATCGTTCATCACGAACCGGGCGAGGAACCATAGCCGCTCCTTCGCCAGCCGGGAGCCAGGTAGGACCGGCAACATCCGACGCTTGATCAACATGGCGAGCCGGTCACGGAGGCGATCTCTTGTCCAATGCCATCGTCCGAGAGGGGCGTACGGAAAGAGGAACTGCGTCCAGCTGTTCCAGCTGGGCGCCAGCGGGCACGCCCGACGGCCTGGCGGCGCTGACCGCGCGCGAGCGGGAGGTGCTCGCCCTGATGGCCGAGGGCCAATCCAACGCCGGCATCACCGGCGCGCACGTCGTCTCGGCCGGAGTGGTCGAGAAACACGTGGCGAACATCTTCGTCAAGCTGGGGTTGCCGCCCTCGGAGGGCGACAACCGGCGGGTACTCGCCGTTCTGCGCTACCTCGGGTCCTGACCGCCCTAATCTGGGAGGCATCCGCCGCCCGTGACCACGTTGCCGACGCCGGCCGTGATGTGGTTCGGTCCGTCCTCGCCGAAGACGCAGGCCTGTCCGGTCCATCCGGCGAACAGCAGTCCGCCGGAGCCCGCGGGGTCCCGCCGTCCGGCGGGCCGTACCGTGATGTCGGTCAGGCCGGCACCGCCCAGGACCAGCTTGACCGAGTCCGCGTCGTACCGGTTCTCGGCACCCATCAGGGTGAGGCCCCTGACCACCTCGTCAGCACACGGCTGGTTGGCCGCCTGTACGTCCGCGGCGAGCGGGCGGCGGTTGCGGAAGAAGGCCTGGTCGGGGGTGTGCGTGCGCCGGAGTTCCTCGTTGAGACGGCGCAGCTTCTCCAGCTCCTGCGCGGTCGGTGATCGCACCGAGGTGTGCGGCTGCGCGGCCGGGGAGTCCAGCCCGGTGGACGGTGTGACCACGCCGGGCGGGGGCTGCGGTGACCTCTCGATACAGGTGGCGAGTTCCTCGGCGAAGCGCGGCGACGGCCGTCCGGCATGACCGCTGGCGCCGGGTGCGGCGCCGTCGACGCCGGGGCCCGCACAGCCCGCGACAAGGGAAGCGGTCACGACGACGCCAACGATTCCCCGTTTCACGCCAGTCACTCTATGGGGCGTGCGGTGCGGTGTACGCCCCCGTCGGCCCGCTGCCTGCGCCCGGCGGCCGCCAGCTCCGCTCGGGCGCTGGCGGTGAGGTCACAGGGTGTTGTGCGACGCGGCGCCCGCGGACGAAGTCGCCGCCCGCGCCCAACCGCTAGGCTCGCAAGCCCGGTTCGGGCTGTATGGCGTGCGTGCATTCGTTGATGGTGCCGCTGAGGATCGGTCGTCGTTGGATCTTCGTGACGGTCCGGTCGGTGGTTGGTAGGGGCGGGTTTGGCGGTTGCCGGGCGAGGGCGCGGTGTGTCGACCCAGGGTTCGGCATACGGGTTAGCCGGTGGCGCCTTCGGCGGGGTGCGGGTCCACGTCCATGCCGGCAATGGTGACGACCGCGTCGAACCCGGCGGTGAACTTCGCGTCTGGGTCGCGCAGCAGAAACCGTAGCTGGTCCGCGCGCTGGTCGAGGTCCATTAGCAGGTTCCGGGCCTGCTGGGCGACTCAGGCACCGGTTGGGTGGATCCGTTTGAAGAACACCGTGTCCATGGTGAAGAAGTCGCTGGCCACCACGGTGTGAGCCGCTAGGGCGCGGATCTCGGGGTCGATCAGTGGCCGGCTGGGCCGGGCATGCGCGAAGGTCCAATGCCGGGCGAGCAGATGCCGGTGCCAGCGCAGGAGGGTGGCCGGGGTGACGAAGAACGCCGACCAGCGGGCGCCGGGGCCCTGCCGGGGCAGGGCCGCCAGCACGACGTGGTCTTCCGGGCGCAGTTGATCAGCCGCCGCGGTCCGCGGTGGTGAACCCGTTGCGGGTCTCGATCGTGTGGTCGTAGCGCGCGTCGCCGGTCAGCCGGTACCGCTCTTGCGAGGTGCCCGTCGCGTGCCGCTGGTCGCGCGGTACGCCGAGGGTGAACGACGCTTCGCCGTTGTAGGTGTCGTCCAGCCGGGTCAGGTGGAAGCCGGCCGGGCCGGCCGTCGCGTCCGTCGCCGTGTCGGCGACCGTGATCGTCGTGGTGAGCCGGTCGGCGGCGTCGACGGTGATCGTGCCGTCGAGGGAGAACCGCAACGCCTCGGACGTCGCGCCGGCGTACGGGCTGCGCCCGGCGACGATCGAGGACGACTCATCGGTCCAGGTCGCCTGCAACGAGTCCGGGTTCTCGCCGTCGCCCCAGTGGTGCACGCTGTCGTTGCCGACGCGTTGCCGTACCGCCGTGGTGATTCGGCCGTGCGAGGTCGCCACCCAGCCGAGCGCCTGGAGGCTGTGCGCGCCGTGCGTCGTCACCCGGTGCTCGCCGCCCTCGACGGCGACCGTCGAGGTGTCGGTGAGGGGACCCTCGTGGTGTGCCAGCAGTCCGCCGGTGACCCGCGAACCGCCCGGGTCCCGCCAGGCCAGGAAGCTGATCGGGGTGTCCCAGCCGGGCTGCCCGGCCGGTACGCCGACGACCCGTACCGCCACTTGATGCGGTAGGCCGTCGGTGAGCACGCCGACGTAGGGGGACAGGTCGTAGGTGATCGGCCCGATGTCGAAGGCGCGCGGCGCGGGCAGCACGTACCACAGGAACGGGTTGGACCAGCCGCCCGTGTATACGTGCGGGAACGGTTCGGCGATGCCGGCGAGCCGGCCGTCGAGGAGCACCTGCACCTCGCGGTACGGCCCGGGGTCCACCGGACACGAGTAGCCCGACGCGGTTGGCGCCGTCAGGTACCAGAACTCCTCGCACCCGCCACCCGAGCCGGTCGCGTACACCTCGCCCAGCAGCCGCTCGGTGCTGCGCGGCACGGTCACGGTGCCGGTCAGGTCCTGGCCGTCGGGGTGGCTGACGCCCGCCAGTGGGATGGCGTCGGTGGCGGTCGCCGGTGCCGGGTGCCGGCGGTCGGCGGCGTAGAACGTCAGCGACACCTTGATGAACAGCACGCCGGTGTACGTGTCGTTGACGATGTTGCCCAGGAACATCGTCACCGTCCGGGGTGCGTGCAGCAGCGCCGCGTACCCGGTCACGTCCTTCTCCACCGACCAGGTGATGCCCTCCGGCGACGGTTCCGGCGTCGAGGTCTTGAGGACCATCACGTCCCCGATGGTCAGCCAGCCGAGCCGGTCGAACTGCCGGCCCTTGACCGCGCCGTCCAGGTGCAGCACCACCTTGGCCCACGGGCCTGGGCAGGCGGCGGGCGGGGTGAACGTGTTGACGTAGTTGCTGTAGTCGGCGAAGGCGTGGTCGACGATCGGCACCGTGCACGACGCCGTCGCCGGCTTGGCGACCGGTGGGCCGGCGGTGCGCGGGTCGTCCCAGTCCGTGCCGAACTCCGCCGGTGCGGTGGCGCCGTGCGCGGCCAGCGGTGCGCCGAGCACCAGGATCGTGGCGAGGGCAAGCACGGCCGGGAACCGTCTCATGCCCGTTCACGATGCCATTGATGGCACCGCCAGGCAACGACGAGGATCGATCCTTGGGCCGATTTCGCATGGGAGGACACAATGTTTCCCGCGCCGCTCTGCCGTCGCCGGCCTGCGACCGCTCGTGCTGGTGCCGCTGATCGCACCCCCCGGCCACCGCCGCGCCGCCGGCAGCCGACCCCGCCGCCCTGGTCAACCCCTTCCTTGTAGGTGCCGAAATGTCGTCCGGGCAGCTCAGTGGTCTTCGCCGTTAATTCGTCGGGGTTGCAGCCAGGCGGTGGGGTCGTTCAGATACAGCCCGCAGGCGCAGTCGAGGGCTTCCTCTGGACTGCCGGCGGGTAGTCCGCTGGGTAGGAAGTTGTCTTCGTATCCGTCGCGGCTGGCAAGGTAGATCGCGAAGCCCCAGATGCTGGCCGAGCCGTTGTAACGCAGCCGGCATAGCGGCAGGGTGACGCCGCCCGGGAGTTGGGCTGATCTTGGTCGACTCGGGTGGTGGCTTGGGCGCCGATGAGTACCGGCGCTTCCTCGTGGACCCCGGGCTGACCAAACGGGCGTCCCCGTGAAGCGGGCGCGAGGCCGCTTCACGGGGACGCCGATGGGTCAGTTCGTCGCGTAGACCTTCTCGACGAACTCGGCGAGGCGGTGCTCGTCGAGGTGACGGGCCAGGTCGGCCTCGCTGATGATGCCGACCAGG
>WNGB01034380.1_pt1 | contig 14417 bp, 5 predicted proteins | sample 5400681 | NCBI WGS metagenome assembly WNGB01 (sample SAMN13153367, study PRJNA577476) | soil metagenome | isolation source: 115 cm soil or saprolite under grassland replicate 2 | place: USA:California | collected 2016-06-15 | reverse complement strand
CGCGAGGCGTTACGGCTGACCGCCAAGCCGCCAACCCCCGACCGCGTGCATGTGCTGGTCGATCTGGCCGTCGGCCAGGATCAACTCCGCCTGCCGGCCGGAACCCTACTGGCTGCCGGCCAGGATAGCCAGGGGGTCGACCTCCACTACCGCACCGACCAGGAGATCTTCGCCAACCGGGCCAGGGTTGCCAGCCTGAAAAGCCTGTTTCTGCAGCGGCAGCTGATCGGCATCCGTGAGGCGCACCAGAACCCCGACCTGGTGGCCGGGATGTTTCCGCAGGACAGCCCCTGGCAGGGGTTGGTGCGCGACAAACGGGCCTTTATGGGGATGCTGGCGCTGGTGCTGGGCACGGCCGACCCGGGCGGCGCGCTGCCGCCCTATCCCGATGCGAACCAGCCGAATCAACCGGTGGACACGGTGCTCGACGACCTCGACCATCTGGTAGCGTTCATCCAATCCAATCTCGCCATGCCCCTGCCGGTGTTTCGCACGCTGATCGAGCTGAAGAAGAAGCAGGACAGCGCCGATCAGGCCTGGGAGCGGGTCAATGCGATTCTGGATAGTGCCGGCAAGCGCAGGGCCGCTGGCTTCCAGTTGGACACTTCGGCACCGCCCAACTTCGAGCAGAATCTGTTGGCGGCCCTCGGCCTGGGCGATTTCAGTACCTTTTTCAATACACTGCCGGAAGTGGCCGATGTGTATGATCTGTACCGCTTGCGTGAGCGCGCCGAGGTTCGCGAGTTCATCGACAAAGACAATCTGCATATGCCGTTCGATAAGTTCGTCACGATGATGGCGATCGTCGACGACATCTACAAGGACTGGCGCCGGATCTACGATATCCTACGCACGGCGGCCAGGAGAAAGACGCCCAAACAGCCACTCGCCCCGCCAAATCTGCGCGCCTACGATCCGAACAAGTTTGACACCCTGGCCGGGCAGACGCTCGGGAAGCTGACCTTCCCCGAGATCGTCGGGCAGCCTGGCAGCCTCGACGGCTCCTATGATCAGGTGCTGAAGCTCGAGGCCTACTTTCACATGCCGATCGAGGATTTCGCCACGATCCGCGATGTCAACGCCAGAGGGCCAACGGCCAGGCCCTGGGAGTGGGAACAAGCCTACACGCTTCTGGAACAGGCTTATGCAGCCAAGGCGCTGCCCAGGCGCTGGGATCAGTTGCGAACCATCCACCGTGCAAACGGCTTCGACGCGATGATCTCGCATGCCCTAGGTGAGCCAGGGCCGGGCGACCCGCTGCCTGAGTCGCGTGTCTTTCGCGATCTTAACCCGGTGATAGAGGAGCGCTACATTCGCGAGCAGCTCTTCCTCGAAATTGCCAACTTCACCTATATCCAGAACGCTCAGCAGGCCAATACGCCCAACGACGACCCGATCTGGGATACAGTCTACAAGATGCTGGAACTGGCCGAGCGCAGAAAGCGCGGCTGGCAGGTGCCGCGAGCGCAGATCGAGCGCTGGGAGAATATCTACGCCGCCGCCGATGCCACACGAGTGCACGCGTGGCTCGGCCCGCACGACGCCGTGGTGACCCCGCGCTGGCGAACCTTTGGTGCCGCCCCTACCCAGCCGGGCCAGAGCGCCATCGTGCCGGCTGCTGCGGGCTTCGCCCTCGCCTCGCCGCTGCTGGCGCTTGCGGAGGGCGAACGTACGATCACACTGACGCTCACGTTTGCCCCCGACCACTTCGACCCGGCCGCGATCCAGATATTGCTCAAGGCCGCCCCACCGCTCCCGTTGCGCTTCTTTCTCAGCGCTCAGGATGGCATGGTCGAGCTCGTCCCCGGGCCGGCCGAAGTTAACAAGCCGGCGAATGTTGTGATCGAAGCAGATACTCTCCAAGGGCCTACCCGATCCGGTGTGCTGCGCGTAAGCTTGCACCTGCCGGCCCAGGCACCCCCGGTGGCGCCGCTGGCGCTGGGCGACGGTATCAGCACCCCCTGGCCGATGTTGCAGATCCAGCTGGCCGACATTGCAGACAAGTACGAACTCTACCACGCCTTTCAGTCGTTGGCGCTACAGCGCGTCGATCTGAAGGTCGAGGTGGCCGGCCTAACCCATCTCACGCTTCAGAACGACGACGGCGTGCTGGATGCGAAGAAGCCCTTCGAGCCGTTTGGCTTTGTGCCGGTGGCCGGGTCGAGCTTTGCCATCGCGCACCCCGAATTGTGTTCCAAACAGCTAGATTCGCTAACCATGCAGATCGACTGGCTAGGCGCCCCGGATAATTTCCACAACTACTATCAGGGGTATACGGGCTATCAGAGCCCCCAACCGAATCCCGATAGCCCGATTGCCGACAATACGGCCTTCCAGGGCCAGCTGCGCTTGTACGACAACCGGGCGTTCTTCGATATCCAGCCGATCCAGCTCTTTCATGCCGATGCCGGTAGCCCGACCACCGGAGCGGCGAAGCCGAATAGTGTCACGGTTGACAGCAGCCTGGTAAAGCAGAAACAGAGCGGCTACCAGCCGGATCTGCGGCCAGTCACGGCGGAAGAGGCGCTGAACTGGAGCCGCTACTGGCAGATTGAGCTGCTGACACCCGATTATCAGCATGCAATCTATCCGCGCGCGGCGGCCGGTTACGCCAATCGTAGGGATGGTGACAAGCCCAACCCATTTATCGTCAACTCACCCTACACTCCCAAAATCAAGCGCCTTTCGCTTGGCTACAGCGCGTCGGAGAGCATCGACCTGCTCGCGGGCGCGGATGCTGTGGGCAGTTTGTACCAGATCGAGCCGTTTGGCTACCGCGAACTTGCGCGCGAGGATGACGGCCAGTATTACTTCCTGCCGCAGCACGCCAACGCGGGCGAGCTGTACATCGGCATCGCTGGCCTTGTGCCGCCGCAGAGTCTGGCACTGCTGTTCCAGCTGGCCGATGGCAGCGCCGACCCGGATGTTGCGCGCGAGCCGGTGCGCTGGAGCTACCTCGACGGCAACCGCTGGAGTAGCCTGGAGGATGGCCGGCTGCTGTCCGACACGACCAACGGGTTGCTCAACAGCGGGATCATCACGTTCGACCTGTCGCCGGCCGCGCCGAGCACCCGGCTGCCGAGCGCGCTCTACTGGCTGCGGGTGGCGATCGCCCGAAACAGCCGCAGTGTCGGGGACATGGTGGCGATCGAGGCCCAGGCAGTGAGCGCCACGTTTGCCGACCAGGGCAACGCGCCGGATCACCTGAGCCAGCCGCTACCGCCGGATAGTATCACCGGCCTGGTCGAGCCACAGCCGCAGGTACAAGCCATCCGCCAGCCCTACAGCTCGCTCGGCGGCAAGGCCCCCGAGCAGACCGGCCACTTTTACACCCGTGTCAGCGAGCGGTTGCGGCACAAGAATCGGGCGCTGACCAGCTGGGATTACGAGCGCATCATCCTGGAGGCCTTTCCCGAGATCTACAAGGTCAAATGCCTGCCGGTGGGAACCGCCGCCGACCCGCGCCTGGCCGATCAGATCCGGATCATCGTCATTCCCGATATCCGCGGCAAGCTGCCGTTCGACCCGTTCGAGCCGAAGGTGGCGGCCGACACGCTTGCGCAGGTCGCGCAGTACCTGAGCCGGCACACCTCGCCAGCAGCGCGCTTCATGATCGTCAACCCGACCTACATCCGCTTGAACGTTCGGCTGGGTGTGCGCCTCAGGCCAGGCTACAACCCCGGCTACTATCTCCAGGCGCTCAACCAGGAGCTACAGCATTTCCTGGCGCCCTGGGCCTATGACCAGAGCGCCGAGATCGTCTTCGGCGGCAAGATCAACGCCAGCCTGATCGTCAACTTCGCCGAGGAGCGCCCGTATGTCGACTACGTGGCCGGTATCAAGCTCTATGTCCGGCTGGACGAGAGTTCCGATGCGCAGCAGGTCGCACCCCAGTTTGTCGTCCCGTCGGACGCCATCCTGGTCTCGGATCGACAGCACCAGATCGACCTGATCAGCGAAGAAGTCTACCAGGAAGCCTACTTCACCGGCATCGGCGCGATGCAGATCGAGCTCGATTTCCAGGTCGCACGGTAATTATTGCCCAGGAGGCTGCTTTGAAACCACGATCGACACTAAAGAGCTATTTCACAAAAGGCGCGATCCCGAAAGAGGCCGACTTCGCGGATCTGATCGATAGTGTGCTGATTCAGGATGAAGATACGATCTTCAAATCAGCCAACGATCCGAAGCAGAAGCCGGCCGGCGCCGGTAAGCCAGGTCTGAGCATCGGCGATAGCGGTGGCGACCGCCTGTTTATCGAGAGCGGCAGCGGCAATGTCGGCATCGGGACGATCACCCCGGGAGCCAAGCTAGATGTGGCTCAGGGATCGGGGCTGGCGATCAAGGTCGAGCCGGCCGCCGCCAGCTCGGTCTACATCGGTCGCTCGGACGTGCATTCGCTGGAGTTCGACTATGCCTTCGGCACAGTGCTCAACAGCAGCGCGAATCTCTCCTTCAACATCGACAGCGACAATGATGATACCAACACTCGCTACGTCGACTTCCGCACCAACGGGAAGGGTGCCACAGGCGGATCATCGCTGCTGCGCATCCTGGAGAACGGCAACGTCGGCATCGGCACGACGGAACCGAAAGCAAAACTGACCGTTACCGGCGATTTGATTAGGAGGGTGGCAATAGCCACCGGCCTTGGGCCGGGGGATGATACCGACAACGGCCAGATCAAGAGCAGAGTGTTGTCTTTTTCGAAGCAATACGACGACACGGCTATACGGATCCTGTACTGCGATAACATTCGAGTGCTGGGTACCAATGTTGCAGCGCGGTGGGAAATACGCATTGACAGTAACAGCGTGCCAGGTGGCGCGATCTTTCAGGATAAATATGATGAAGGGGGAAACCGTCATATGCCGACGACGATCCTTGGATATGCGACCAGGGTCGGCGCAGGCGTTCATGAAATCCAGATCTGGGTTAGTCCAGCTCCCGGATATCCAGCTACAGCTAGCGGGGGATCCCCCGTTGACGCCTATACCGGGTGGCTCAACTCGCGCTGGACGATCGAGGCCCAGGAAGTCTGGCTAAAGTAATTTGCAGAGTCTGATATATGGATCATCCTATGTTGATCTCCACCGCGCCGCTCGAGCACCCGGCCATGGACTACGCCGCGTTGCGCGCCGCCGGCATCCGCCAGCTGGAACGCATGGCCGGGCAGCAGTGGACCGACTTCAACGCCCACGATCCGGGAATCACCATCCTGGAGCAGCTCTGCTATGCGATCACCGACCTGGGGTACCGGATCAACTATGATCTCAAAGACCTGCTGGCCGGCGGCGAGTCCGATCCGTACCGCGTGCTCTACAGCCCGGCCGAGATCCTGACGACCGATCCAGTGACGCTAGCCAACCTCAGGAAGGTCGTGATCGACAGCGACGGCGTGAAGAATGCCTGGATCGAGCCGGTAGAGGCGTCGCTGCCGACGCTGCACTATGACGCTTCCGACCAGGGCCTGTACCTGGAGGCCGCGCCACATCGTGCGCCGGTGTCGCTGCGGGGCGTCTACCGGGTGTTGATCGAGGCCGATGGAAGCATCCCCGATCTCGATCTGGTCTCCGCCGTGCAGCGGCGCCTGCAGGCCTGCCGCAATCTGGGCCAGGCGTTCGAGCCCCCGGTCGTTCTGCGCCGCCAGCCGATCACGGTGACGGCGGGCATTGAGGTGGGCGCGGTCGAAGACCCCGACTGCCTGCTGGCGCAGATCTATCACGCGCTAGCACGTTTCATCTCGCCGCGCATCCGCTTCTACACCCTAACGGAGCTGCTGGCGCGCGGTATGCCGATCGACGAGATTATGGACGGGCCGCCGCTGCGTCGCGGGTTCATCGATGCGGACGAGCTGGAGCAGTTCGATCGCAAGCCCGGGCTGCGCGGCTCTGATCTCATCCAGCAGATCATGGATGTGCCCGGCGTCAGCGCGGTCGACGACCTGACACTCTCCGACGGCGTCACGACCGACCCCTGGTACCTGAGCCTGAGCATGGCCCACAGCCAGAACAGTGCACCAGTGCTGGATATCGAGACGTCAGGTTTCGCCGTGCCTACCATCCGGTTGCTGCGCAACGGCGTTGAAGTACTCGTCCGGCCCGCATTGGTCAAGCAATTCTTCGATGCCCTGCAGCAGGCCGACCAATACCCACCGCTGCCGGACGCCGAGCGCGATCTCCGGCTGCCGCCCGGGCGCGACCGCGACGTCGGGCAGTACTACTCGATCCAGCACCAGTTCCCAGCGGCCTACGGCATCGGCGAATTGGGCCTGCCCGCCTCAGCACCGCCGCAGCGCCAGGCCCAGGCCAAGCAATTGAAAGCCTATCTGCTGTTCTTCGACCAGCTGCTGGCGAATTCCTTCGCGCAGCTGGCCAACGTCAAAGAGCTGTTCTCGTTCGACGCGCCGCAGCCGCGCACCTACTTTACGCAGCTGATCGACGACCCGCGCCTGGGCCTGGATGATATCTGGCTCCACGACCAGGACACCCGCGCGGCAAACCTCCAGGCGCTCGTCGAGGGCCAATCCGCCGGCGCGGCGGGTGCCGGGCGCAAGAACCGCTTTCTCGATCACCTGCTGGCCCGGTTCGCCGAGGAGTTTACCGATTACTCGCAACACCTGGCTGCGCCGGCCGCGCCCGCGGATCTGCTGGCGGCCAAGAGCGCGCTCTTGCGCGACTACCGCGCGCTGGGCGCTGCCCGGGGCCGGGCGTTCGACGCGACGCTGCCGGCCTGGGGCACCGAGAATGTCGCGGGCCTGGAGCAGCGCGTTGGTCGGAAGCTTGGGCTCGCCAGCTCGCTTCGGCGCGACCTGGCCGACCTGGGCGACGACGACGGCGGCTTCCATCTGATCGAGCCGATATTGCTGCGACCGCAGCCCGCCGATTTGGCGCAGTGGACTCAGACATCCGACGCAGTGGGCTGGCAGTCGCCGGCGCTGCTGACGCTGCCCCAGGCCGATGGCCGGCCACTGCGCCGCGACCCCTTCTCCATGCGGCTTTGTTTCGTCTTCCCCAACTGGACCAGCCGCTTCGACCCCGACTTCGTGCGGCGCATGCTGCGCGAGGAAACCCCGGCGCACCTTGACGTTCAGTTGCAGTGGCTGAGCCGCGCTGAGATGCGCGCCTTCGAGGGGGCCTACAAAGACTGGCTGGCGAGTATCGGGGTCGATGCCAGCGGCGCGGCAGCGCTCGCAGTCGAATCGGCTGCGAGCGTCCGGGCCCGCGCCGCACGCGATCGGCTGATCGATCTGCTGCGGATCGGCAACCCGTATCCGCTGCGCGACCTGGAGCCGGGCTATCCGCAGAAGGTGGCGCCGCATCAGCTGGCTGATATTGCCATCCTCGGCGCACAACTGGGGGTTCGCTATCAGCTCTGCGACCAGGACGGCAACCCGGTTGTCGTAAGTAGCAGCCCGATCGTGGCCACGCGCACCATCGATCAGTCCGACAACCAGGTAATCCTCAAAACACCGGCGATCGACGAGGATACGACCTTTACGATTCTGGCGACTCGCGACGCCGACGCCTATGGCGCGCCGCTCGATCTGCCGCTGGAGACCTATCTTACGGCGACGATCTCGATCAAGGTTGGCATTGATACCAGCTTACCGGTCGCGCCCGCGCCGGCCGCCGGGCAATCCAGCCAGGGCGCGCAGATCACTGTGAGCTACGACGATACGGTCACTGTGGCCGTGAGCGCCAGCCAGGAGGGCATCTCCTATGTATTGGCCAAGCCCGGCGAGGATGCCGCGCTTTCCAGCCCGGTGCAGGGCAACAAAGCTAGGATCGTGCTGGTCAGCGCCGCGCTGACGGAGGATAGCGATCTCCAGGTCAAGGCTTACCGGACACAGACCCCATCCGTCGCCGATCGCCTCGCCACGACGATCTCCGTCTATGTTCGGCCCAACCCCAGCGTCACCGTCGTCGTCGATCCCGCCGCGCCGCCGATCGTCGCGTACGCGGCCGGCGCCACACTCGCGCTCGACGGCGCTCAGGCCAGCGCGACGTACCAGCTCTACCGGCGCCAGCTCGCGCCCGCCGACTATGTGACCGACGCGACGCCCGGGCGACTGGCAGTACCGGGAATCGGCGTGTTCGTCCAGGCGCCCGAGCGCACCACAGGCGGCGACCCGGCCGGCTTTGAGCTGGTCGGCGCCTTCGCGGCCGCCGGGCCGAAGCTATCGATCGTCAGCGGTAGCCTGACCGAAGATAGCATCTTTGTCGTGCTAGCGACCAAAACCGCCAACCACGAGCGCCTACAGCTCGATCAGGCGCTGGTCGTGCTGGTCGCCCCCGACCCAGGGCCGCAGGTCGGTGTGGGGCAGTCGCCGCTCGCCGCCGGAACGGAGGGGTTGGTGACGGTCAGCAGAACTCAGCGCGGGGTACGCTACCAGTTGCTGCGCGATTCGGACAGCAGCCCGATCAATCTGCCGGGCTACGACTACCGCGACCGTGGCGTGGGGACAACCCGCGTCGCAGTGGATTTTGTGGTCGAGGCCCCGGGTGACCTGGTCGCCAGCCAGACGCTTGTGCTGCCGAGTGGGCCGGTTGCGGCCACAACGACATACCGTGTGCATGCGACCAAGACGCTGTCCGGTGTGAGCGCCGAACTGACCGGCAAAGCGACGATCGCCGTCCAGAAAGCGCAACCATGAGTGAGCAGCGCCACAGCATCAAGCGCCAGGTGATCGAGCTGACGGTGCGTGATGCCGCGCACGCCGACCGGCTGCACGACGAGGTCAGCCGGATCTACCGCCAGCGGATCGTGCCGCTGATCGACCGCTGCTGCTCCGAGCTGAGCGCGCCGGATCAGCTTGATCGGATCGAGCGGCTGGAGCTGGATCTTGGCGCGATCGACGAGCGGCACCTTGAGGCGGAGCTGGTTGCCAGAGTGCGTGCCGCGCTGCGCCCGGCCCTGGCGGCGCAGATCGCCGCGCAGGATGCTTCCGGCCGCTCCTCCAGAGCGACCGCCTGGCTGGAGCTGCTGGCGCTGTTCGCCCGCACTGGCAGCCTGCCCTGGTGGGCGGACGCCGCCACGCCACAGTTGCTGGAGAACGGGCTACGCTATCTGCTGGCGAACGCGGCCGATCCGCTGCGCGGCCTGATGCGCCGGCTGGCGGGCGAGCCCAACTCGCTGCAGCGGCTCGTCGACCACCTGCCGGACGATGTGCTGGTACTGCTGGCCGCCGCCCTGGCCCCGGCGGTCGGCGCGCCGCTGGCCGAACAGCTGCTGGCGCTGCTGGTGCTGCTGCGCGATACCCCGGCCGTCGTCGGCTGGGGGCCGGCCCGTCTGCGGCGTAGCGCCTGGGGTGCGATCTTGCGGGTGGCCGGCACGGCCGGATCGCAGCACACGTCTGCCGCGCCGTTCTACCAGTCGGTGCTGCGGCGGGTCGCCGCCGAGCGCGGCATAAGATACGACACCCTGCGGGCCGATCTGCTCGCAGCGCTGGAGCGGGCGAGCGCCGAACGTCCAAACGATGCATTGCTGGCCGAGTTGGAGCGGGCAAGCGTCGAACGTCCGAATGATGCGTTGCTAGCCGAGCAGATCCAAGCCAGGGCCGCGCGCCAACAGCGGCCGGATGTGCCGCCGGCAGCGGACGACGCGCTCGACATCGAGTTCGACGACGCCGACGCGCTGTACATCGGCAACGCCGGCCTGGTCATTCTCTGGCCGTTTCTGCCCGACTTCTTCGCCCGCCTGGGCCTGCTGGCGGGTGAGCGCTTCACGGGGCTTGCCGCCCAACAGCGTGCCGTCGGGCTGCTGCAGCATATCGCCAGCGGCGACACGACCTTCGCCGAGTACCTGCTGCCACTCAACAAGCTGCTGTGCGGGCTGGAGCCGGATGCCGTGTTCGACTTCGGCGAGCCGCTGGAGGACGCAGAGACGGCCGCATGCGCCGAATTCCTTGGCGCGGTGATCGCGCAGGCGCCCATTTTGCGCAACATGTCGCTGCCCGGTTTTCGCGGCACCTTTCTGCTGCGGCAGGCGGCGCTGAGCGCCCGCGACGGCGCCTGGCTGCTGCGGGTCGAGCGGCAGACCTACGACCTGCGCGACCTGGAGCTGGAGATGGCCTGGTTTGGCCAGGTGCTGGACGCGCGCTTCAAAGCCTACTTCGGCGAGGAGGCCGCGGCGCCCGCCGATGTGTTCGCGATCGCGCCGCCCGACCTGAGCGCATCGGAGTCGCCCTACGCCCGCTTTATCCAGTACTACGCGCCGACGTTCGCCGAGCGGCTGGCGGTGATGCTTGGGCTGGTGCCGCACATCCGGCCGCGGCTGCTGGACATCTTCTTCACCAAGAACAAAACCTTCGACCGCAAGTTCACCGAGTTCGGCGGCCAGCGCGGCCCCGATGGCGACTTCGCGCCCACCGGCGAGACGCTGGCCTTCATCCTGGCCGGCAACGACCTGGTGGGGCGTTTCGCGGTGCAGGCGCTGTTCGAGGGCGACCACTTCTTCGCCCACCACAACATCCTGCGGCTGGTGCCGGCCGGCGACGAGCCGCCCATGAAGGCGCCGCTGCGGCTGTCGGACGAGAATCTGGGCTACTTCACGATCGGCCAGCCGCGCCGGCCCGATTTCGGCCCCGGCTTCCCGGCGCGCTACATCGAGACCCAGCTGACATGGGACGACCTGGTGCTGCACCCCGGCACGCGCCGGCAGATCGAAGAGATCGAGACCTGGCTGCGCCACGGCGAGACGCTGATGAACGATTGGGCCATGGCGCCCAAGCTGCGCCCAGGCTACCGCAGCCTGTTCTACGGCCCGCCCGGCACCGGCAAGACCATGACCGCCTGCCTGCTCGGCAAGTTCACCGGGCGCGATGTCTACAAGATCGACCTGGCGCTGGTGGTCTCCAAGTACATCGGCGAGACCGAAAAGAACCTGGCCAAGGTCTTCGACCAGGCCCAGCACAAAGGCTGGATCTTGTTCTTCGACGAGGCCGACGCGCTGTTTGGCAAGCGCAGCGAGACCAGGGACGCCCACGACCGCTATGCCAACCAGGAGGTTGCCTTCCTGCTGCAGCGGATCGAGAGCTTCGACGGGATCATCATCCTGGCCTCGAACCGGCGCGAGAACCTGGACGAGGCCTTCGCCCGCCGCTTCGAGTCGATCATCTACTTCCCCGTGCCAAGCGCCGAGGAGCGGCTGCGGCTGTGGCGTCAGGGCTTCTCGGCGCAGTCGCAGCTGGCCGCGACGCTCGACCTGGAGCAGATCGCCCGTGACCATGCGCTGGCCGGCGGCGCGATCATGAACGTTGTGCGCTACGCCTCGCTGCAGGCGCTCAAGGACGGTCGCGCGCTGATCGCCGGCGAAGATGTGATCCAGGGGATTCGGCGCGAGTACGCCAAAGAGGGCAAACATGGGTAACAGCATGCCAAAGCTACCAGTCGATCAGAAAGCGGCGCGCTCGGCCAATCCAGCCGCGATTCCCGACGCGCAGGGCGGCCAGCACGGGATCGCGCTGGCACCGCCGGCCTACGGGATCGACGTTGCCGACAAGCAGCCGGCCCTGGTGGGCGGCGCGGCGAGCCAGCGCCGGGCGGCACCCGCGACGCTACGCGACGCCGCGCCGGGCGCGCCGCAACCCAACCGCACCGGCCTGCCCGACGCGCTGAAAACCGGCATCGAATCGCTCTCCGGTATGTCCCTGGACGACGTGCGGGTGCGCTACAACTCAGCGCGGCCGGCGCAGCTACAGGCGCTGGCCTACACGCAGGGCTCCGAGATCCACGTCGCGCCGGGGCAGGCGCGCCATTTGCCGCACGAAGCCTGGCATGTCGTGCAGCAGAAGCAGGGGCGCGTGCGGCCGACCATGCAGCTGAAGGGTACGGCGATCAATGACGACGCGGGGCTGGAGCACGAGGCGGATGTGATGGGGGCGCGGGCAGCGCAGTTGCAGGAAGCAATGCACGTTGCCCCGATTGCCGCAATCCAGGATCATGGCCTGGCAGCCGAAGCCGACCGCACCGGCCAGCGCGCAGCGACACATTGGGCCGAGGCGCAAGCGAAGATGGCGGTGCAGCGCTCAGCGCCGGTACGGATGTCCGCCCCGATCCCGGCAGGGGGCAGCAGCTACCGGCTCGTTGCGGGTGAGGGTGGACACCAGGTTGGATCGGTTATGGTGCATGCGAAGGGCACTGCATCGATCGAGGTCACCGATCTGGGCGTTGATCAAGCCCATCGCGAGCAGGGCATCGGCAAGCTGCTGATCGCCTCGGCCGCGCGCACGGGCCTGCAGTTGGGCAAGGCGAAGATGGCGTTGGCGGCGCAGGACACGGGTAGCGGACGCCTCACACAGTGGTACAAGCGCATGGGGTTCGCCCAGGTTGGGGTGCACCAGCGCGGGTATCCGCAACTGGAGGCACCGATTGGGCGGGTGCTCGGCGGAGTGGCTCAGCGAACGCGAATCCGATCTGTCAGGTCAGCGGAACCCCAACTTCACTTGGTACAAGCTATGAAGAAGGATGAGGACGAGAAGGGTCCTGAACTACCAACCGCGAATGAACTCCGCCGCTTGATGACCACCGGACACAATTACGGCGCACACGATACGGAGTGGCAATTGATTCTGCGTACGCTAGAAGGTTATGAGAGCCATGACCAAATATCGCGAATGAGGATCTATCCTGTAATCGAATTTTTGTGCGAGGAGTACATGGAGTCCTACAGAAGATTGATGGATAATATGAAAAGCAATAAAGAAAATTGGGAGCATGAAGCCGAAGCGACTGCCTTTTACAATGCGGTGCGTGATATATGGCAACGGATCGCGGAGTACAAAGCACGAAGGAACACGCAGCTTAATCTTCTGAGATAACCGAATATTGCAGCAAAGACACCCCAGCAGACATACCGACAGACAGCACTGCAATCTGCACTGGTTCAGCTCCAGCAGAGAAAGCGAGCCAACACCATGCGTGAGCAACTCCAGAGCCGCCTGGCCCAGCTCAAGGCCGAGTACTAATCGGGCGAGCAGATGCTGGCCGAGCTCGAGCAGAAGCAGCGCGCGCTGCGCGACACGCTGTTGCGGATCAGCGGCGCCGTCCAGGTACTCGAGGAGGAGCTTGGCAAGGCCGCCGAGCCGGCCGAGGCCGCCGCTGTGAATGGCGCCGGCACGCCCTAGCCAGGGCCGATCTGACCCGATTTCTGTGGCCTACCGCCCAGGATGATCGCGATCGTGGGCGGCGATGGTGTGATCGGCAGCACGCCGGCAGGGTGGCAAACCGACCGCGAAGAAAGCCCGCACATGGCCCGAAGGTGCGATCAACACCCAACCGCTGACCCTGGCGCCGTTCGTGATCGGGCGCTACTCGGCGGCGAACAGGCAGCATTGTTGATCGAAGCTGTTTGATGTGCCAGCGCCGTCCATATGCGAAGACCACCGCCCAGGCATCCGCCACTGTCCGAATCGGGTCGCTGGCCAGCAGATCCCACGGCTCATAGTGACGACTGGGACGAGCAACCACTAGCCATAGTGGCTGCGGATGGGCCGGATGGATGGCGCAGACGGCCACCACGCCGACCTAATGGCGTTTGCCTGTATGCGTATCCCATAGCCAGCGATAGTCCCACGAGCGTTCGTGGTGCGTGGTTTTCCATGCTTTGCGCGCGCATCGCCCCAGCTATCGAGCAGTTTGTTGCGCTTCTTCCAGCGCAGCACAAAGCCGATCTTCGTAAAGAAGGTTCGCGCAGGATGGAGCGCGGCGGGAGCACTCCGACGTGGCGATTATATTGCGCAGGTGCTGCCGAAAGAGGTGATACCAATTGCGCGAGAACACTCGCGCTTGAGTAAACATCCGAAAAGGATATGATATCGATCGTCGATCGTTGCTCACCGAAAATGATGCAGGTCTGTAGAGCAATACTGTTCGGCGATCACTACCGTTCCAATGTGTGGTGGGCTGTCAAACGAGGCTGCGACATGGCCAGGTGTGCTGGAGAAGGCGCGCTTTCTGGTTCTGAGGAAACCATCGAGCATCGAATGGTTTCGTTTAAGAGGCTTATACCGCACATTATGAAGCGTGATAGGGGAAACCTCCCGAAAATTGGGAGGTTAGGCGGGTGGAAGAAACCCCGCCTGGACGGCAGCACAACCGGATCAGCTTCGAATCGCGCGACAGGCGCGAGCGCTCCTGGCACGCTGCCTCCCACGCGCCAGGCACGATGCGGCGATCACTTCAGGTGGGAAATTAGTGCTGCGAACAGATCGCGAGCTGGTGGAGAATCACGGCGGCGATGCACCCGATCCGGGCGGAAGCCGGATTGGGTCGTCCTAGAGATCCACCGGGCGCTTCCGAACGCATCGCCCCTGCCCAACCGCCATTCCAGGGGCCTGACACTGGCCCGACACGGCCGTACCCACACAAACGGCTACCTGATGCGGCGCGGCATAGCGGTGCTCCATGCTCAGCCCA
>WNGB01008652.1_pt1 | contig 14417 bp, 12 predicted proteins | sample 5400681 | NCBI WGS metagenome assembly WNGB01 (sample SAMN13153367, study PRJNA577476) | soil metagenome | isolation source: 115 cm soil or saprolite under grassland replicate 2 | place: USA:California | collected 2016-06-15 | reverse complement strand
GCGCCGATCAGCGGCGCCGCGATGCCGATCCCGACCTCGCTGCGCTCGCTCGCGCCCTCGGTGGACATGCGGTCGTAGGCCAGCTGCCCGAGGTCGCGCACGAACATCCAGGGGCTCCGGCCGATCTGCTCGGCCAGGGCGACGGCATCGACCACCACCAGCTTGCTCAGCTTGGCGAGCATCGACTCGGGCAGGAAGCGCAACAGGTACTCGGGGTCACGGGCGGAGTTGACCACCAGCACGCCCTGCCCGTCGGGGGTGCCCCTGAAGAAGTTGACCCCCTTGATGAGCGTCTCCTCGACCAGGACGACCCAGTCGGGGTGGGGGTTCTCGTACACGAAGCGGTCGACGATGGGCTCGTCACCGAACCGCGCGTACTTGCGGATGAGGCAGTTGGTGCGGTCGGGGTCGTCGACGTAGTCGCTGATGTAGTGCGAGTAGAGGCCGGTGTTGCTGGCGGCGGTGGCCATGCAGTTGACGACGTCCCGGGCTTCCTTGTCCATGATGATGCCGCGGGTCCAGACCGTGATCTCGTGGTACACGTCTCGTCCTTCCGTCGTCCTTCAGCGTGCCGGGGACGGGAATCCCGCGCGTCGTTGCGCTTGGGGCGGAGGCTGCTCGTGTGAGATCGCGAACGTCTACAGTATACAGTCTTCGCCCGGCTCGGTCTCAACGCGCGGGGGTCTACTTCGACGCCTGCGGGTTCACCCCCACCCACGCAGGGCTGATCGCGCTGGACCCCTCTTGAGGAGGTGCGGGGCATGACCAGGTACGTGGCGCTGCTGCGCGGCATCAACGTCGGCGGTCGCACCAGGGTCGCGATGGCCGACCTGCGGCGGCTGGCGCTCGACCTCGGCCACACCCAGGTCGAGACCTATGTCCAGTCCGGCAACCTGCTGTTCGGCTCCCCCGCCGGGAAGCCGGCGCGGCTGGCCGGGGAGCTGGAGCGGCGCATCGCCAAGGACCTCGGCGTCTCCGTCACCGTGCTGGTGCGGACCGGGGACGACCTGGCCCGGGTGGTCGCCGCCAACCCGTTCCTGGGCGGGTCCGCCGACCCCGCCAAGCTGCACGTGACCTTCCTGGCCGCGGCGCCGGACCCCGAGCGGGCGGCCCAGCTGGAGGCGCCCGCCGGCCAACCCGACCAGCTCTCGCTGGCCGGCCGGGAGGTCTACCTGCACACCCCCAACGGCTACGGCCGGAGCAAGCTGAGCAACGCCTTCCTGGAGAAGCGCCTCGGCGTGGCCGCCACCACCAGGAACTGGAAGACGGTCGGCAGGCTCGCCGAACTCGCCAGCTCCGCCGTTGAAGGCCCGTAGCCAGGACCAGAGAGGGCGCATCGGACGCCAAGGCTACTGTCGCAGGCGGGCTACCGAGGGCGGACCTCAACGAACCCGGCGGCGTTGAAGTCGCCGTCGAAGGCGAGCGCTTCGCGGATCCGGCGGCGCCGCATGAACGCGAAGCTCGTTGCGTCGACGAAGGAGTACTCGCGCTCGTCATGCCGACGAAGCCAGCGCCACGCCTCTGACTCCGTGGCCACGTCGACGTGCACCACCTCGACCTCGGGCAGTCGGGCGAGGCGGTCGATGAACCCCACCGCCGCGAGGTGGCCGGCGCGCCTGCGCAGCAGCGTCCAGGTCTCACCGACGACATGGTTGGAGACAAGGACGTGTCCAATGCCGGCTCGCACAAGAGCCCTCGCGTCGCCGTGGTGGCGGTCGCGGCGCTCCTGGAGCGCGAACCAGAAGCTGGTGTCGGCGAACCTCACGCCTTCGGCCCGTAGATCACGTCGTCGATGTCGTCAACGGGGTCATCGTCCAGCCAGCCGGTCATGGCCTCCCAGGGATCGTCAGGAGATGGCGCGGCGGGGCGGACCGCCCGCGCGATGCACGACCGGATGAGGGCGGCCTTGGAGACACCCCGACGGGTGGCTTCCGCGGCGACCGCGGCATCGAGCGCCTCATCGATGTGAATCTGGATCCGTCGCATGACCACGATTATACACACCTCTGCTTCGGGTGGTGTGTATATCCGGCTGCCGGTCGAGCGCCCGCCACAGCCGCTCCGGCGTGTAGGGGGGGTCGAGGTGGCGGATCCCGAGGGGGGCGAGCGCGTCGGCGACGGCGTTGGCGATCACCGCCGGGACCGCGATCGCGCCGCTCTCCCCCAGCCCCTTGACCCCGAGCGGGGTGAAGGGCGAGGGGGTCTCCTGCAGCTCGCTCTGGACCGGCGTGGCCTCCACCGCCGACGGCAGCCCGTACACCGTCAGGCTGCCGGTCAGCAGCTGCCCCTGGTCGTCGTGGACGGCCTCCTCGAACAGCGCCTGCCCGAGCCCCTGGACCGCGGAGCCACGCACCTGCCCCTCGGCCAGCAGCGGGTTCACCACCCGGCCGCCGTCGTCGACGCCCACCAGCGAGTGCACCTGGAGCCTGCCGGTCTCCCGGTCGATCTCCACCACCGCCGCGTAGGCGCCGAAGGGGAACACCGGCCCTGGCAGCTGGAAGCGCACGCCGGCCTCCAGCCCCGGCGGCAGGCCGGCCGGCAGCCGCGACGGGTCACCCGCCGCGGCGGCGACCTCCGCCAGGGTCAGCGACCGGCCCCCGGACGCCACCAGCGCGCCGTCCCGCAGCCGGACGTCGTCGGGGGCGACCCCGAGCAGCGCCGCCGCGACCCGCACCGCCTGCTCCCCGACCTGGCGGCCCGCCAGGTGGACGGCGGACCCGCCGGTGGTGACCGACCGGCTGGCGTAGGTGCCCATCCCCTCGGGGACGGTGCGGGTGTCGCCCGCCTCCACGGTCACCGCCTCCGGCGCCAGCCCGAGCGCGTCGGCGGCGATCTGGGCGAAGGTGGTCTGGTGGCCCTGCCCGTGCGAGGTCGAGCCGGTCCGGACCAGAACGCGCCCGTCCGGCCCGACGGCGACCGAGCCGCGTTCCCACAGCCCCGCGCCGGCGCGTTCGACGAACACGCACAGGCCGATGCCGAGCAGCCGGCCGGCGCTGCGGGCGGCGGCCTGCTGGCGGCGGCGCTCGCCGTAGCCGAGCAGCTGGCAGGCGCGGTCCAGCGCCCTGCGGTAGTCGCCGGAGTCGTAGGTGAAGCCGAGCGCGGTGGTGTGCGGGAACCGCTCCGGCGGGATGAAGTTGCGCCGCCGCAGGTCGGCGGGATCCACCCCGAGCTCGGCCGCGGCCAGGTCGGCGAGCCGTTCGGCCACGTAGGCGCCTTCCGGACGGCCCGCCCCACGGTAGGGCCCGGTCGGGACCTTGTTGGTGGCCACCCCAAGCACCTCCACGTCCACGGCGGGGACGTCGTAGGCGCCGGTCAGCAGCATGGCGGTGGTCACCGGCGGCGCGGCGGTGATCGGGTACAGGTAGGCGCCGAGGTCGGCGAGCACCCTGGCGCGCAGGGCCAGGAACCGGCCGCTGGCGTCGACCGCCAGCTCGGCCTGGATCTCCTGGCCGCGGCCCTGGTAGGCGCCAAGGAAGTTCTCCGAGCGGTCCTCGACCCACTTGACCGGGCGGCCGAGCCGCATCGCCAGGACGGCGGCAAGGGCCGCCTCCGGCGCCAGCGCTCCCTTGCTGCCGAAGGCGCCGCCGACGTCGCGGACCACCACCCGGATGCGTTCGGGGGGTCGCCGCAGGACGGCCGCCAGGTGGCGCAGCGGCCGGTGGGGGTCCTGCGCCGACAGCCAGACGGTCAGCAGGTCGCCGGCGGCGTCGTAGTCGGCGACCGCGCCGCGGACCTCGATCGGGGCCGCGACCAGCCGCGGCATCCGGAAGCGGCCGCCCACCACCCGGTGGGCCGCCCCGAAGGCGCCGTCGACGTCGCCGCGCCTGCGCGTCCAGCGCAGCAGCAGGTTGCTTTCGGCCTGCCGGTGCAGGCGCACCGCCGAGGCCAGCGCCGCGTGCGGGTCCACCAGCACCGGCAGCGGGTCGTAGTCGACCGAGACCAGCGCGGCGGCGTCCTCGGCGGCCGCCCTGCTCTCGGCGGCGACCACCGCCACCGGCTCCCCGGCGAACCGGACCCGCCCGCCGGCCAGCAGCGGGATCGGGACCTCGGCGAGCTCGGCCCCCTCCAGCGGGTTGAGCGGCATCGGGCCGAGCCGGCCGGCGAGGTCGGCGGCGGTCAGCACGGCCAGCACGCCCGCCGCCCGCCGCGCCGCCGCCGTCTCCACCTGCCCGAGGCGGGCGTGGGCGAGGGGGCTGCGGACCACCACCGTGTGGGCCATGCCGGGCAGCGCCAGGTCGTCGACGTAGGCCGCCTCGCCGCGCAGCAGCGGCGGGTCCTCGCGGCGCAGCAGCGGGCGTCCCACCCAGCCGCTCATCCGGTCAGGCGCTCCCGCAGCCAGTCGGCGGCCAGCGGCTGGTAGCGGTAGGGCAGGTTGTTGCAGACGTGGTTGCCGTCCTCGAACATCACCAGCTCGCCGTTGGGCGCCTCGGCCGCCACCCGCTCGGCCTGCCGCCACGGGATCAGCCGGTCCAGCCTGCCGAAGATCACCAGCAGCGGCTGCCGCAGGCGCGGCAGGACCGGGGCGAGGTCCAGCCGCCTGGCGGCGCGCTCCCCCGCCGCCTGGTCGGCCGCGCCGGCGTGGTGCAGGAAGGTCTCGCGGGTCAGCTCCGGCAGGCCGGCCCAGCAGTCGCCGAAGTTGTAGGGCCCGCCGATCGCCACCACCGCCCGGATGCGCGGCTCGAACGCGGCCGCGCGGGGCGCGTAGTAGCCGCCGAGGCTCACCCCCACCGCCCCGACCCGGCCGAGGTCGAGGTCGTCGCGACCCTCCAGCCGGTCGAGGGCGGCGCCGACCGCGGTCTCGTAGTCCGGCCGGATGCGGGTGCGGTAGCCGGTCTCCCCCTGGCCGGGGCCCTCCAGCGACAGGGTGGCCATGCCGCGCTCCAGGAACACGTTCTCCCAGTTGAAGAACTCCTCCTTGGTGGAGTCGAGGCCGGGCAGCAGCAGCGCGACCGGCGGGCGTCCGGCGCCGCCCGGGCGCCGCAGCGTCCCCACCATCACGGTCCCTTCGAAGGGGACCTCCAGGCGCTCGGCGGCCGGGTCCAGCAGCCGGTGGGCACGGCGCAGCGCCGCCACCGCCAGGTCGGCGGCGTCCCGGTGGCGGCCGAGGTCGACCATCCAGACGAACTTGGCGAAGTGGTAGGAGAGCGCGGCGCGGACCCAGGCGCGCCCGGCGGTCAGCGTGCGGCCCCGCTGCTCGGCCTCGCGGCCCAGCCGGGCGTGCAGGTCGCCGTTGGCGACCCAGGCGTCCAGCCACTCCGACCACTGCTCGAGCGGGGCGGTCACGCGGGCGAAGTCGTTGGGGTCGACCCCCTGGGCCACGAACCGCGGCCCCCAGTTGGCCACCGCCGCCTCGATGCGGGCGTCAGGCACCGGCGAGCACCTCCTGCGGGTCGAACCCGAGGTCGCGGAGCAGCACCATGGCGGCGTTGCGGCCTGGCGCCGCCGACACCGACCCGCCCGGGTGGGTGGTGGCGCCGGTCTGGTAGAGGCCGGGGATGGGGGTGCGGTGGCCCGCCCATCCCGGCGCCGGCCGCAGCGCGCCCGACTGCGCCGGGCCCATGTCGCCGCCGTGGCAGGAGCCGTGCCAGTTGTGGGGGTTGAACCGCTCCAGGTCCAGGGGGCTCTTCACGTGGCTGGCGAGGATCGCGTCCTGGTCGAGGTTGGGCGCGTAGCGGCGCAGCGCGGCCAGGTTCGCCTCGGCCACCTCTTCCTTGAGCTGGTCCCAGCGCTGCGGGCCGCCGGCCAGCTCGTACGGCTGGAAGCCGACCACCTTCAGGGTGTGGCGGCCGGCCGGCGCCCTCGACGGGTCGGCGACGGTCGGCGCCAGCACCAGCAGCACCGGGTCGTCGGTGGCCAGCAGGCCTCTGGTGAACTCCGAGCCGACGCGGAGCATCCGCTGGACCGACTGCGGCGTCCCCGCCGCCACCGAGGCGATCTCGCCGCCGTCCACCGGGAACCTGGGCGGCTGCGCGGTGGCGTAGTGGGCGACGAACATCGAGGTGCCGGCCTGCCAGGTGTCGATCCCGTGGCGGAAGTCGTCGTCCCAGACGGCGGCAGGCGCCATCTCGACCAGCTGCTTGACGTGGACGGTGGACAGCACCGCGCGGGCGGCCCGGTGCCGCTGCCCGCCGGCGCTCTCCACGCCGACGCAGCGGCCGCCCTCCAGCAGCAGCCCGGTCACCGGCGCCCCGGTCAGGAGGGTTGCGCCGTTGGCCTCCAGGAACCGGGCGAGCGCCAGGGGCAGCGCCGCCGACCCGCCCTTCGGCAGCGTCCAGCTGTGCCGCTGGCGCCCGAACACCAGCGAGTAGGCCAGCGAGCCGGTGCCCGGCCGGTCGACCGGCTGCACGGTCATGAAGCTCATCCACAGCAGGAAGGCGCGGGTGTGCTCGTCCTCGAACTGGTCGCTGATGACCTCCCAGGCGCTCATCGCCTGCCGCCGCAGCCAGCTGGCGCCGTCGGGGTGGCCGGCCAGCAGCTCCGGCAGCGGCGGCCCCCAGCCGATCGGGGTGTTGCGCCAGCGGCCGAACAGCGGCGCGACCGACTCGTAGGCGGCCAGCATCCGGCGGTAGGCGTCGGCGTCGCGCCGGGAGAAGCGGGCGAACTCCTGGCAGGTCCGGTCGGGGTCGCGCCACTGGGTCAGCCAGGCCCCGTCGGGGAACGGCACGTGCACCACCGGGTCCGGGTGGAGGTACTCGAGGCCGTAGTCCTCCAGGGGAAGCTCACGGCGCGACAGGGTGGGGCTGGCCTGGATGAGGTTGTGGGCGGTGGAGCAGGTGTCGTGCCAGAAGCCGGGAAGGGTCAGCTCCTCGGAGCTGGTGTCGCCTCCGACCGCCTCCCTGGCCTCCAGCACCAGGCAGCGCAGCCCCGCCTTGGCCAGGTAGGCCGCCGCCACCAGGCTGTTGTGGCCGGCGCCGGCCACCACGACGTCGAACTCGGCGGTCATCCGGCGTCCGCCTGCCCGCCGCCGAGTCCCAGCAGCCCGGCGGCGTTGCCGCCGAGCACGGCCCGCTCCGCCGGCCCCGGCAGGCCGAGCGCGCGGACCTCCCCGACCGGGTCGGCGGTGCCCATGTCGAAGGGCCGGTCGGAGCCGAGCAGCACCCGCTCGGCCCCCGCGTACTCGACCAGCGCCCGCAGCAGGTCGGTGTCGTGGGTGACGGTGTCGTAGTAGAGCCGCCGCAGGGAGACGTCGGGGGGCTCGCGGAGCCGGGACCTCGCCTGCGGCTGGAAGCTGTGGGCCTTCCGCAACCGTCCACGCAGCGCCGGCAGCGCGCCGCCGCCGTGGGCCAGGACCACCCGCAGGCGCGGGAACCGCTCCAGCACCCCCGCCATCACCAGGTGCGCCCCGGCGACCGCCGTCTCCAGCGGGTTGCCGACGGTGTTCCACAGGTAGTACTGCTGCTGCAGCACCGGCAGGTCGAAGCCGAGGGTGGTCGGATGGACCAGGACGACCGCGCCGGTGGCCTCGGCGGTCTCCCAGAACGGCAGCAGCCGGTCGTCGCCGAGCCAGACGCCGCCGACGCTGGCGGCCACCTCGACCCCGCCGACGCCGGGCGCCTGCAGCAGCCGCTTCAGCTCGGCGGCGGCGGCGCCGGGGTCCTGCAGCGGCACCGCGCCGAGCGCGCTGACCCGGTCGGGATGCGCGGCGCAGAGCGCGGCCAGCGCGTCGTTCTGCACCCGGCAGGCGCGCACGGCGGCCGCCAGGTCCAGGTCGTAGGGCAGCAGCGACACCCACGGGGACAGCACCAGCCGGTCGACGCCGCAGGCCGCGGCCTCCTGGAGGATCTGCTCGGCGACCACGAACTCGCCGACCGCCGACCGGATCGACCTGCCGCGGAACTCCACCACCTGCGCGCCGCCCTCCCGGCGCACCGTCGGGCGCCAGGGGTCGGCCGGGTCGGCGCCGCGGGTGATCTCGGGGACGATGATGTGGGCGTGCAGGTCGACGATCACGCTCCTCCTTTCACCGGGGGGCTACCGCCTCCGGCACCTCGATCGACCGGGGCACCCCGTTGGGGTTCCCCGGACCCCTCCGGAGCCCCCCGGAGCCCCATCACGGGCCGGCGATCAGCACCAGCGCGCCGCCGGCCACCAGCGCGGAGCCGGCCAGCACCGGCGGGGTGATCGGCTCCAGCTGCCGGCCCACCAGCAGCGGCGCCGCCGCCATCACGGTGGGGACCGACAGCAGCCCGAGGCCGAGCACCACCGCCACCGGGACCAGCGCCACCGCGTACCACCTGCTCCAGGTCGAGACGCCCACCAGGATCCCGGCCGCCAGCTTCCAGGCGAGCGCCTCCCTGGAGGCGGCTAGGCGGCGCCGGCCCCCTGGCAGCAGCAGCAGGCCGTAGGCGAGGGTCGCGGCGACCAGGCCGATCGTCACCCCCAGCAGCGGCGAGGGCAGGCCGCGCAGCCCTTGGCGGATGAGGATCGGGCTGACCGCCCAGCACAGCGCCGTGCCCAGCCCGAACAGGGACGCCGTCCAGCCGGCGTCCGGCTCGGCCCCGCCGGCGCGGCGCAGCCGGTCCAGCTCGATCAGGTAGACCCCGCCGACGATCAGCGCGACCCCCGCCAGCGCGGGCACGCCGGGCAGCTCGTGGATGGTGAGCGCCGCGATCACCACGCCGAACAGCGGCGCGGTCGCCAGCAGCGGGCTGGTCCTGGCGGCGCCGAGCCGCTTCTGGCTGAGGTTCAGCAGCGTCCAGCCGGCCAGGAAGTGCACCAGCCCGGCAGCGGAGAAGCTCCACCAGGCCGACGCCGGCGCGGCGGCCAGCCGCCCCAGGTCCTGGGTCGCCAGCGACGCCACCGCCAGGATCACCGCGCTGACCAGCAGCTGCAGGAAGGTGGAGGCGTAGGCGTCCATGCCGCGGAGGGCGGCGCGGTTCACGCTCTGGAACAGGCCGAACCCGATCCCGGCCACGGCCGCCCACAACACCCCGGTCATCACCCATCGCCGGCCGGTGCCGCCTTCGCATGTCGGATGGTGCCGCCCAGGTACAGGTCGGCGATCTGCGGGTCGGCCAGGACGTCGGCGGCCGGGCCGGTCAGCCGCACGCGGCCGCTCTCCATCACCACCCCGTGGGTGGCGGTCTGCAGGCCGAGCCGCACGTTCTGCTCCACCAGCAGGATCGTCCTGCCCTGCTCCCGCATCTGCCCGACCAGGTCGTAGACCTGCCGGAGGGTTCTCGGCTCCAGGCCGAGGGAGGGCTCGTCCAGCAGCACCAGCAGCGGGTCGAGCATCAGGCAGCGGGCGAACTCGATCAGGCGGCGCTGGCCGCCCGACAGGTTGCCTGCCTTGTCGGCGGCGCGTTCGGCGACCAGTGGCAGCAGCGTCTCCACCTGCTGGTAGCGGCGCCGCACCAGCGCCCGGTCGCGCCGCAGGATGTAGCCGCCCATCAGGACGTTCTCCCGCACGGTCAGGTTGGGGAACAGGCCGCGCTGCTGGGGGACCTGGACGACCCCGCGGGCCAGGATCGCCGCCGGGTCAAGGCCGGAGAGCACCGTGCCATCGAGGGCGACGGTCCCCTCGCGCGGGCGGATCAGCCCGCTGACCGCCTTCAGCAGGGTGGACTTGCCGGCCCCGTTGGGACCGATGACGCAGGTGATCGACTGCCGCTCCACCGACAGGTCGACCCCGAGCAGCACCCGCGCGCCGCCGTAGCCGGCCACCAGGCCGCGCAGCTCCAGCAGCGGCGCCATCACACCTCCACCGGCCGTTCGGCCTTGCCCCAGCCCTCGCCGAGGTAGGCGTCCAGCACCAGCGGGTCGCGCTGGATGGCCGACGGGGAACCTTCGGCGATCACCCGGCCCCTGGCGAGCACCAGGATGGGGTCGCAGAGGTCCAGGACCATCGGCATGTTGTGCTCGACCACCACGAAGGTCAGGCCCTGCCGGCTGAGCTGGCGGATCAGCTCGGCGAGGTGCTCGAGCATCCCCGGGTTGACGCCGCCCGCCGGCTCGTCCAGCAGCACCAGCCGTGGCTCGAGCATCAGCACCTGGGCGAGCTCGACCAGCTTCTGCTGCCCGAAGGAGAGCTGCCCGGCGGGCTGGGAGGCCAGCGGCAGCATGCCGACGAAGTCCAGCAGCTCCCTCGCCCGCTCGGCCTCCCGCCCGCCGACCGCGTCGGCGGCCAGGTTCGGCCAGGAGAAGCCGCGCAGCGGCGCGACCACGTTCTCCAGCACCGTCATCCGCGGGAACAGGCGGGTGAGCTGGAAGGTGCGTCCGAGGCCGAGGTGGGCGCGCTGCCACGGCGGCAGCCGGTCGATGCGCCGCCCGTCGAAGCGGATCGACCCGCCGTCTCCGCGGAGCATCCCGGTGACCAGGTTGAAGGTGGTGGTCTTGCCGGACCCGTTGGGCCCGATCAACCCCGTGCGGCTGCCCTGCCGGACGGCGAACGAGCAGCCCTCCACCGCGGTCACGCCCCCGAACCGCTTGGTCACGCCGTCCACCTGCAGCAGCACGGGCCCCGGCTCGGGCGGCGCCGGCGCCGCCCGCTCGGCGACGGTCACGGCCCTGCGCTGCTCCCACGGGACCGGCCGCTGCCGCCGCTGCGACCACCACCGCTGCACGGTGGGGATCAGGCCGTGCGGGAGGAACAGCACCACCGCGCCGAGCACCAGCCCGAAGGCGAACAGGTGCAGGCCCTCCGCCGAGGCGAGGTCGTTGGTGAGCTCGCTCGCCGGCACCACCACGAACGCGCCGAGCACCGGACCCCAGATGGTCCCGCGCCCGCCGATCAGCGCGGCCAGCACCAGCTGGACGCTGACCAGGATGTCGAACATGCCGCGCGGGTCGATGAAGGTGAGGAAGTAGGCGTAGACGCCGCCCGCGACGCCGATGAGGACGGCGCTGGCAACGAAGCTCAGCACCTTGTAGGCGGGGGTCCGCACGCCGATCGCGGCGGCCTTGTCCTCGTCCTCGCGGATGGCGATCAGGCCCATGCCGAACCTGGTCCGCCGGATCCACCACGACAGCAGCACCGACAGCGCCCCCAGGACCAGCATCGCGTAGTAGAAGGGGAGATTCTGCAGATCCCGGTCCCATGCCGGCAGCGGCAGGGTGAGCCCGTTGGAGCCGCCGGTGAGGCCCTCCAGGTTGAGTGCCAGCGCCTGGAACAGGAACAGCAGGGCGATGGTGATGATCACGAAGGCGTGCTCCCTGGTGCGCATCACCGTGGCGCCGAGCACGGCGGCGACCACCGCGGCGGCCACGCCGCCGAGCGGCGCCAGCAGGAACGGCGACAGGTGCAGCCGCAGCGACAGCAGCGCCACCGTGTACGCGCCGATGCCGAGGAAGGCGCTCTGGCCGAGCGAGACGTAGCCGGTGAAGCCGGCCATGATGTTCCAGCCGCCCGCCATGATCGCCAGCAGGAACACCAGGATCAGCACCGACTGCCCGTACACGTCGTCCAGGCGGACGACCGGGTAGGCGGCCAGCGCCAGGCCGAGCAGGCCGATCCCCGCCCGGCGCAGCCCGGTCGGGCTCGCAAGCGCCTTCATGCGGCCACGTCCCTGCGCAGCCGCGAGCCCATCAGCCCCTGCGGCCGGACCAGCAGGACGGCCAGGATCACCAGGTAGAACATCACCGTCGCCCAGCGGGTGGAGATGTAGGTGGCGGTGAGGGTCTCGGCGACGCCGAGGATCAGCGCCCCGACGACCGCCCCTGGCAGGCTCCCCATCCCGCCGAGCACGACGATGCCGAGCAGCCGCGAGATCCACAGGTAGTGCGAGGCCGGGAAGATCGTGTACAGCACCGACAGGATCGAGCCGCCGGCGCCCGTGGTGGCCACCCCGACGGCGAACGTCAAGGCGGCCACGCTGCGGAAGTTCACCCCGACCAGCTGGCTGCCCTGCGGGTTCTCGGAGGCTGCCCGGATCGCCCGGCCGGCCCAGGTGCGGGTGAGCAGCAGGTACAGCCCGCCGAGCACGACCAGCGCGGCAAGGCAGCCGAACACCTGCGCCTTCGGCAGGAAGAAGGGGCCGAGGTGGAAGGACTGGCTGAAGTAGCTCGGGGTCACGGAGCGGAACACGTTCTTCCAGGTCAGCCCCATCGCCCCTTCGATGGTGATGGCCAGCGCGAACATCAGCAGCACGGTCATCGACACCGGCGCGGTGCGGATCCGGGCGACGAACAGCCGGTAGATCGCCCAGCCGACCGCGAACATGAACGGCGTGGTCAGCGCCGCGGCCGCGATCGGGTCCAGCCCGAAGCGCCGCCACAGCTCGAAGGTGAGCAGCGCCGACAGCACCAGCAGGGCGCCCTGGGCGACGTTGATGATGTTCATCACCCCGAACACCAGGGTCAGGCCGGCGGCCAGCAGCGCGTAGACCCCGCCGGTCAGCAGACCAAGGAGGATGGTCTGGACGGCGTGGGTCACGGCCGGTCCGCCTCCTCGGCTAGCTCGACTTCCAGTCCGGCTTGGGGTTGACCACGCTGTCGGTGGTGGCCACGTTCTGCGGCAGGACGATCTCGGACTGGCCGTTCTGCCACTGGGCCAGCAGGAAGTCGGACTGCGGCGCGCCGGTGGCGTCCCAGCGCAGCGGACCGAGGATGGTGTCGACCTGGTTGGCGTGCAGCCAGTCGGCGAGCTTGTCCTGGTCGATCTCCCCCACCGCCGCCACGGCCGCCTGCAGGACCTGCGCGGCCGCGAACGCGTCGGCCGCGTCCTCCTCCGGGATCCGGTTGAACTTCTGCTGGTAGCGCTGCACGAACTCCTTGTTGAGCGGGTAGGTGGCCTCCGGGCTCCAGCTCACCGTGTAGAAGACGCCTTCGGTGTTGGCCTCGCCGACCCCCTCGGCGTACTGGTCGGAGTTGGAGGGCGCGGAGGTCTGGAACAGCATCTTGGGGCTGAAGCCGACCTTGAGGAGGGAGCGGACCAGCCCGACGCCGTCCTCGAAGACCGCTCCCTGGGCCAGCAGGTCGGGGTTGCGTGCCTTGACGGCGTTGGCGATGGTGTCGAAGTTGGTGGTCTCCGGCGGGTACACGGTGCTGTAGACGGTGCGCACGCCGGCCTGCTCGAGCGCCTTCTGCATGGTGTCGATCACCGGGCGGGCGAAGGGGTCGTCCTGGGTCGGGTAGGCGGCGGTCTTCGGCCGCTGGTCGGCCGGCAGGCTGTTGATCCAGTCGACGAACACGTCGGCCTGGTGGGGCGCGGTGGCCTGCTGGGCGAAGAACAGGTAGTGGAACTTGCGCTCGAACATGGCGGGCGCGCCGCCGGCCGGTTCGACGTAGACCATCCGGTTGCGCTCGGCGACCGCCGAGGCGGGCAGGTTGAGCAGCGAGGAGAAGGTGCCGAGCAGCAGGTCGACCTTGTCGCGGGTGATCAGCCGGTTGTAGTCGGCCACCACGGTGTTCTGGTCGCTGGCGTCGTCCAGGATGGTGAGCTGCACCGGCCGGCCGAGCAGGCCGCCCTGCTGGTTGACCATGTCCCGCCAGATCTCGTAGCCGTTCTTGGCCGCGCCGCCCGGCTGGGAGAAGTCGCCGGTCAGGGGCAGGGACGCCCCGATGACGATCGGCTCCTTGCTCTGCGCGGCGCCCTGGTCGTCGTCGCCCCCGCATCCCGCCACGACCAGGACCATGGCGGTCAGCGCCGCCGCTACCTTCCATCGACCCCGAGCCATCGCTCCTCCTTCGGGCGAGCTCCACCGGTCCGCTCGGTCACTCCTCCAGCCCGGACATGCGCGCGAGCACGGTGAAGACGGTGGCGTAGTCCCGCTCCTGCAGGCCCATGGCCCTTGCCGTGGTCAGCAGCTGGTTGCTGAGGGCGGTGGTGGGGAGCGGGACGTCGAGCTCCCTGCCGGCCTCGAGGGCCAGCAGCAGGTCTTTCTGCATCATGTCGACGTTGAACCAGGCCTCCTGCGGCGGCTTCAGCACGAACGGGCCGCGGTAGCGCAGCATCGGGGAGGCGATCACGCTGTGCAGCAGCACCTCCACGGCGGTCTCGCGGGGGATGCCGGCCTTGGCGGCCAGCAGCACGCCCTCGCTGAAGGCGACCAGCTGCACGGCCAGGCTGAGGTTGGTGGCGATCTTCATCAGCACCGCGCGGCCGTTGGGGCCGACGTGGGTGACGGTGGGCCCGATGTCGCGCAGGATCGGCAGCACCCGGTCGACCACCTGGCGGTCGCCGCCGACCATGATCGACAGCCTGCCCTCCTCGAGGGTGACCACGCTGCCCGAGACGGGCGCGTCGAGCATGGCGGCGCCCCGCTCGGCGACCCTGCCGGCCAGCTCCTGGCTGGCCGCCGGGCTGACGGTGCTCATGTCCACGTAGACCTTGCCTGGCCCCAGCCCGGCGAGCACGCCGTCGGAGCCCTCGGTGACCGCCCGCAGCGCCGCGGTGCCGGTGACCATGCTGAAGGTGACCTCCGAGGCCTCCACCGCCGCCCTCGGGGACTCCGCCCAGCGCATGCCCTCGGCCAGCAGCC
>WNGB01012538.1_pt1 | contig 14418 bp, 16 predicted proteins | sample 5400681 | NCBI WGS metagenome assembly WNGB01 (sample SAMN13153367, study PRJNA577476) | soil metagenome | isolation source: 115 cm soil or saprolite under grassland replicate 2 | place: USA:California | collected 2016-06-15 | reverse complement strand
GTCCGGGATCGTCTCGATGTGCTCGATCCGGTGCCGCGCCCGCCCACGCGTCCCCGCGAGTGCGTGCAGCACGTGGCGGACGCCCTGGTCACCGATCGCGTGCGTAGTGGTCGGCACGTCGTGCTCGTCGAACCAGCCGATCGCGCGCGCGTACGCCGCCGGGTCCGGCCAGTACGGCGACGTCGACTCACCCAGCGTGTCGGGCTCCGAGAGCCACGCGGTGCCGTTGTCGACGGTGCCGTCGATGAAGAGCTTCGCGCCGCGCACGTACCAACGTCGGCCGCCCGTGCCCTGGAGTTGCGCGACCGCCGCCCAGTCCTCCTCGTCCGTGCCGGGCTGCACCCAGGGCGAGCACCGCAGGCGCACCGGCAGCTCACCCTCCGCCTCGATCAGCTCGTAGACCGTCGACGCCTCGGGCGCGTGCTCGAGCGCGTGGGCTGTGGTGATCCCGAGCGCGGCCATCCCGGACAGCGCCTCGTGGGCGCGTTCGGCGATCTCGTGGACGGACGGCGCCGGAACCGCGCTCTCCACCAGGGCGATCGCGGCCGCTTCCAGGAGCAGCCCGGTCGGCCTGCGGTCCGCGTCGCACACGACCGCGGACTGCTGGTCGAAGGTGCGCGGGCCGTCGACACCGGCGACCCGGAGGGCCTCGCTCGACGCCAGCGCCGAGTGGCCGTCGAAGAGCCGGATCAGCGCCGGTCGCCCGCCGACCACGTCGTCGATGTCCGCCGCTGTCAGGGTCCGGCCGTGCACGACGTTCGGGTCCAGGCCCCAGCCGAGGAGCCACGCCCCCGGCTCGAGGGTGGCGGCATGCTCCGCCAGTGCCCGGCGTACGCCGCCCCGATCGAGCCCCAGCAGTCCGACACCTCGCGTCAGCTGCGCCCCAAGCACCGGGTGCACGTGCGCGTCGATGAGGCCGGGCGTGATCGTGGCGTCGCCGAGGTCGACGACCCGGGTCGCCGCGCCCCGCCACGCCCCGATGTCGTCACGACTGCCGAGGGCGGCGATGCGGCCGCAGCGGATCCCGACAGCGGTCACGCCGAGCTCGGCGTCGGTCAGTGTCCTGATGTGGTCGGCAGCAACGACGAGGTCCATCACTCGGGGAGCTCCACGGCGGCGTCGTCGTGGGCCAGCAGGGCGATCGTCTCGGGTCGGACGCTCCGCAGCACGAGGCCGCCTACGACACCGAGCAGGAGGACCGCCGGCACCACTGCCACCAGCACGTCGTTCGTGGCCTTCGGCGCACCCGTGAGCACGTCGAGGTGCTTGATCACCGCGTAGATCACCCAGGCCATCAACCCGGCCGCGACCACCGAGGTCGTGGTGAGGAACGCCCGTCGCGGCAGGTCTCGACGGCGCAGGAAGAACACGACCGCCGCGGCAGCGGCGAGCGCCTGCAGCAAGATGATGCCGATGACGCCGGGGGTGTTCACCTTGATGAGCAGGTCCTGGAACGGGTCGAGGCCCAGACCGGCGAACGTGAGCACGACCGTCAGCGCGAGCAGGCTCTGCACCGCACCGGCGAACGCCGGGCTGCCGGCGCGGTTGGTGCGGGCGAACGCGCGCGGCAGCGCTCCGCTCTCCGCCATCCCGAAGACGTACCGGTTGATGGCGTTGTGGAAGGCCAGCTGCGAGGCGTAGACGCTGGTGACGATGAGGAGGTACATCGCGTGCTCGGCCCAGCCGCCGACGTACTGGTGGATCGTGAGGAAGAACAGCGCCGGGCCCTGCTCCCCCGCGCCGGCCTGGACGTCGGCCTGTCCGAGGGCCTGGACGACGGTCCAGGAGATGAAGCAGTAGAACAGCGCCATGAAGCCGACCGCGGCGTACGTCGCCCGAGGGATCGTGCGGGCGGGGTCGCGGGCCTCCGCGCGGTACAACGCGGTCGACTCGAAGCCCATGAAGGCGGCGAAGCAGATGCCGAGCACGGCCAGGACGCCGCTCTGGAAGATGTTGTGCGGGTCGAAGGACGCGACCCCGAGCCCGTGCGCGCCACCCTGGACGATGATCGCGACGCCCATGATCGCCAGGATCGCGGACTCGAGCGTGATCAGCACGACCAGCACCTTCGCGCCGACGTCGATCCCGAGCGCGCCCAGGACGAACACGACCACGACTGCGATGGCCGAGATCAGCCACCACGGAGCCGTCACACCGAAGAGGTCGTCGAGCGCCGCGCGCGTCTGGATGCCGAAGAGACCGTAGACCCCGATCTGCAGGAGGTTGTAGGACACGATCGCCAGCACGGCGGCGGCGAACCCCGCAGTGCCACCGAACGCGTGCCCGATGTAGACGAAGAAGCCACCGGTGCGCCTGATCGTCGCCGCCATCGCGGTGAACCCGATCGCGAAGACGGCAAGCACGACGCCGGCCAGCAGGTAGGCACCCGGCACACCGACGCCGCCGATGGCCAGCGCGACCGGGGCGACCCCGGCCATGACTGTGAGGGGCGCGGCCGCCGAGATCACCGTCGCCGTCACGCCGACGGCGCCGATGGAGTCCGGGCGGAGCGTCATCGAGACGGAGGTGGACGAGGATGGTTCCGAGACCGAGGAGGTGGAGCTTGCAGAGAGTGCAGTCATGGCGACCTCGAAGGGTTGAAACGAATAGGATTCGTTTGAGTATCGTTGCGATCTCGGTACACGGCAAGGGATCCGTCGAGGAAATCTGTTTTGAGAGAGGAATTCGTGGGTAGACCCAGTAGTCCGCTCCTGTCGCCGGAGGCGATCGCGATCGCCGCCCTGGGGCTGGTGGACCGTACCGGTGAGTTCACCATCGCCCAGGTCGCTGAGGCGCTCGGCGTCCGCCCGTCCTCGTTGTACAACCACCTCGCCAGCAAGGCCGATATCGTGGAGGCGATGCGGTCGCTGGTGTTCCGGCAGGGAAACTTCGACACCGAGCGCGCGGAGACGTGGACCAGCTGCTCGATGTCATCACGATGTGCGACAGCGTCGTCCTCGGTGCCGCCCTCGACCTCGCGGCACCCGACGAGGTCTGGGCGGTGGACCAGGCCCGCAGCCCGGCCCTCGTCGCGGCCATCGAACAGGCGGGATCGGGCCGCGAACGCTCCGACCGGGCGTTCGAGCTGGCCCTTGACCTACTGCTCATCGGCATCGCGAGCCTGGTCTCCCAGCACTAGACGGTTCGGGAGGGTCGCCTCTGCCTGCAGCTGCTTGTCCAAGCGCGACTACTTCCTGGGCGGAGCGTTCCCGCTGGTCGCCCCGGCCGACGGGGAGCCGGTGATCACGAAGACCGAGCCGAACGGCTTTGTCGGCACCGATCTCGCTCGAGCGGCTGGGCGTGGACCACCTGCACGTCGTCGGGATGATGACCAGCACGTGCGTCGACGCTACCGTCCGGGCCACGACAGACCTCGGACAGAACGTGACATTGGTCCACCACGGCTGCGCAGCCCCGGATCTGAGTTCGAGAACGTCGCCGTACCCCGTGCGATGGTGCACGCTGCCTTCATGCCCGCCCTCGCGGACGGCTACGCCGAGGTGGTGAGGAGCACGGACCTCCTCGCACGCTGACTGGTGGCCCGGCGGAGGTTTCCATCACAACAGCCGGGTCTCCGGCCTGGACGCCGCTACCGGCCCGTCCCGTGTCAGAAGCATCGAGGGTGCAGCGTGCGCGACGGGCTCAGATGTCTCCCCGGACGTGGTCGAACACGAGACTGGTCTCGGTCGACGCGAACTGGCGCGACGCGCTCAGGTGCTCGGTGACGAACTCGCGTAGCGCATCGGGCGACTCGGCGGCCACCTGGACGAGGAAGTCGACGCTGCCGGCCAGGAAGTACACGTTCAGGACGCCGGGAAGCCTGGCGAGCCTGCTCGTGTAGTCACCGATCCTCGCGCGCGCGTTCGGCTGAACCCGCACCGCGATCATGGCCTGGATCGGCAGCCCCAGCGCCTCGGGAGCGATCTCGGCGTGGAAGCCGCGGATCGCGCCGACCTCCCGCAGGCGCTTTAGGCGCAGGGAGCAGGTCGAGGGCGCGATGCCCACGCGGTCCGCGAGAGCGTTGTTGGGCAGTCGGGCGTCCTGGGCGAGTTCCGCCAGCAACCGCTTGTCGACCTCGTCGAGAACCGTGTCTTGGCGGAACGGTCGAACACCCTTCAGCGGGCCACCGCGCGTCGAAGCCATGGGACGAACGATATCCAGCTCCGCCTCCTTCTGAGTGAAGGTTGTTCGATCGTGCGCCCTCTGCTCGAAGGATCACGCAGACTGCGTCCACGACCTCGAACAGGAGCGACCCATGCGGATCGGCGTACCGAAGGAAGTCAAGAACCACGAGTACCGGGTGGCGATCACCCCGGTCGGCGTGCATGAGCTGGTCGAGCGCGGGCACGAGGTGTTCGTCGAGCGGGGTGCCGGCGTCGGCTCGTCGATCCCGGACCACGAGTACGAAGTGGCCGGTGCGAAGCTGCTCGACTCCGCCGACGAGGTGTGGGGCAACGCCGAGACGGTGTTGAAGGTCAAGGAGCCGGTCGCCGAGGAGTACCACCGGCTGCGGGAGGACCTGGTGCTGTTCACCTACCTGCACCTGGCGGCCGATCGGCCGTTGACCGAGGAGCTGGTGGCCAAGAAGGTCACCGGGATCGCCTATGAGACGGTGCAGCTTCCTTCGGGTGGGTTGCCGTTGCTGTACCCGATGTCGGAGGTCGCGGGCTGTCTGGCGCCGCAGGTCGGGGCGCATGCGTTGATGAAGGCCCAGGGCGGCCGTGGGGTGCTGATCGGCGGGGTCGGCGGGGTGGCGAACGCGAAGGTGGTGATCATCGGCGCCGGGGTCTCGGGGCAGAACGCGGCGAACATCGCGCTCGGGATGGGGGCGGACGTGACGTTGCTGGACACCGACCTGGACAAGCTGCGGATGTCGTTTTGGCGCTACAACAACCGGGTGCACGGGCTGGCGTCGTCGACGCTGGCGATCCGGCAGCAGGTTCTCGAGGCCGACCTGGTGATCGGGGCGGTGCTGATCCCGGGCGCGAAGGCGCCGAAATTGGTGACCAACGACCTGGTGGCGGAGATGAAGCCGGGGTCGGTGCTGGTGGACATCGCGGTGGACCAGGGCGGTTGTTTCGAGGACACCCGGCCCACCACGCATGCCGACCCGACCTACCCGGTGCACAACTCGACGTTCTACTGCGTGGCGAACATGCCCGGTGCGGTGCCGAACACCTCCACCTATGCGCTGACCAACGCGACCCTGCCCTATGTGGTGGCACTGGCCGGCAAGGGCTGGAAGCGGGCCTGCCGCGAGGACCACTCCCTCGCGCTCGGGCTGAACACCCGCGCCGGCACACTCACCAACGCACCCGTCGCCGAAGCCCACGGACTCGACTCCGTCGCCCTGGCCGACGTGGTCGCCTGACGACCTGCCGGGACATGGATGAGGGGCCGGCGAGCATCGCTCGCCGGCCCCTCCTTCGGTACAGGCCAACCGCATCCACGCCGCCGCCCCGCTCACCGCCGCCGTACTGGCCGCGGTGCTGTTCGTCGAGGCCGCCTGGTTCCCCGTCCCGCTCACCTCGTCACTGGCGATCGCAACCCTCATGATCGCGGCGTCGCTGCTGCCCCCGGTGAAGCCGCTCGACGGCGCCTTCCTGGGCCGTGTCGGAGCCGTCGCCGGGCTCGGGATCCTCGCGGTGGCGCTGCTGATCCTGCTGGGCTGGCCTGACGACCGCGGGTCCGGCACGAATCGACCGCTCGGAGGTCATGCTCGTAGGCCAGCATCGGCGGGCAGAACTCCCCCACGGTCTTGCGGAACCCAGCAGCCTCGTACAGGGGCTGGGTTTGGCGGTCGCGTGGCGACGAACCGCCGACCCGAGCTCGAGAAAGTCCGCAACACAGTGTACGGGTACGCCCCGCGCGAGCAGACCCCCGCATTGTGGAAGACGGTCAACACGCTCTCCCAAGCCGACTTCGAGCGCCTACTGCGCGACACCCGCCTCATCGTGGCCACCGCGCTCGGTGGCGTCTGTGGCTAAGTCGGGCAACCCAGGTGCTTTTGATCATCCCGGGATTAGCGCCGATGGGCGTCGAGCAGAATCTCGCGCCACTCCTCGGCCTCGTCGACGGCAACGACGCGAACTGGAAGGCGCAGCGTGGCACCGACAGATCCCGCGCCCAGACAAGCGAAGAGACGCCCGCATCCGATGGGTGTGCGCTTGGATCAGCGACTCGGTCCTGGACAAGATGACCCCATGCAGCCCCATGAACGACGCGCATCGGAGGCAGCACGACTCGCCCGCCTCGAGCACGTACTGGCCGTCGCCTGGCGTGCTGGATCGCGCGTCGCCACGCGACTGTCGCCCACCGGTCGCGGAAGGCAGCCACAGTCGCGTGTCGTCCCGGACGGCACGGCACTTCACCATTCACCGATCACGCCAGCGATGGGAGCCTTGGATAATGACCACCGATGCTGCGCAAGTCGTGGAGCGCTGGACCCAGGCGCTTACCGATCACGATCTCGAGGCCGCAATCTCATGTTTTGCCCCGGACTATCGAGACCGAGCACCCGCTCGCCGTGGCGAGGAGGTCCTGGGCCGAGACCAAGTCCGAGCGAACTTCGCAGCGGTGTTCGAGAGCATCCCCGATCTTCGCGCCGAGATTCTCGGTCGGGTGGCAGACGGCAGCACGGTCTGGATGGAGTGGCGAATGTCCGGCACCCGAACGGACGGAACACCCATGGAGTTCGTCGGCGTCAACATCTTCGAAGTGGAGGGTGGATCCTTCACCGAGGGCCGGATCTATACCGAACTCGTGCGCGACAGCGGAGGCATAGACAGCCAGATCGACCGGATGACTCACGGCTAGGAACTGCACGGAGAGCACGTACATGCTTATGTGCGGACGGGCCGATGTGTGCCATGGAGCGAACTTCGAACCGCAGAAGAGCGGCGCTTCTCAGGGTTGGAGCGCGCGCTTGAGATTCTCCACAAAGACCCTGTTCCGGCGCGGAACCATGAGCGCCATCAGCGGCGCGATGAGCACTTTCAGACCGGTGGGTCGCATTTCGACGGAGCGCGTGAACCGCGCTCCCTCACCGACCGGCTCAACGGTGTACGTGATCAGAGGTCGGAGCCCGGCGAAATCTGCGCGGTACACCACGCGGGCGCCAGGCTCGACCTCAACTACCGTGAACGTGCCCTCAGTCTTTCCCATGAACGGCTTGAACTTCAGGGCATAAGTCTTACCAATGACTGGAATTGGATCGGTCTCCGGGGGCACGGATGCCACGTCAACGTGCCAGTTCGGCTCGTTGCGCAGATCAGCGACGTACCGATAGACCTCGTCCGGCGTGCGGTCGACCACGACACTCTCCGCGGACTTGACCATCTCTCCTCCTCATTCAGACACCATATGCCGATGAGCGGACGGCCTTGAGCGGTCGGCTACCGACTGGGCGGCAGCGTCCTTCCGCCCACTATGGGCTACCCGGGGCGAAGCGACTTCCGGATCTAGCCGTGAGGGATCGTCTTCCGCGCACCCCTCGCCTCGTAGTCTGGCATGACAGGGCGCGTACCGCTCGGACCCGTTGGGCACCCTCTGCCGTTTCTCTTGAAGGGTCCACGCCCATGAGCACCTCACAGACTGTCGACCGCAACCGCAGCCATCAGGATCAGGCTCGAAAACTGCTGTGGCCGGTCGCGGTCGCGGCCTTCCTCTTCACGGTCTCCTATCCGGCAAACGACTTCTATGGCGCCAAGGACGCTTCGGACATCGGCCCCGGCCTGTTCCTCGTCTACGCCGGCATCGCCCTCGTCACCGCGGGTGTCGTCTTCGCGCTGGTCCTACCGTGGGCACTTCGTCGGGCTAGTTCCGGTGGCGTGGCCCTGGCACTCGCGGTCGCGGGCACGCTGTTCGCCCCGGGCTTCTGGACCGGATTCCCTCCCGGGCTCGCCGCCGGCGGCGCGTTGCTCGGCTGGGCCGGGATCTACGCGACGAAAGGCCGCAAGCTCTCGCAAGCCGCGTTCGTGATCGGTGTGCTCGGCGTGCTGTTCAACGTCGTCTCCGATGCAGATGTGTTCATCTGACGCGGAGGTTTAGAAACCGTACTTCTCCTTGCGAAGGCGGAACGCCTTCTCCGCGCCCTCCATCACCGAGGTGATCTGGCCGCGGACCGCCGCAACGTCAATCCTGAGTTGGGTCACTTGGACAGGTTTTCGCGGGCTGGATCGCTCTGACCTGCGACGAGGGTGGCCGGGTTTCCGGCCATCGCAAGCTCGGCCCGCCACTCGCGCAGCCAAGTGTCGAGGCGCTCCGCAGCGCGTCGTACACGCCCTGGACCCAAGCGTCCTTAGCTTGCTGGGTGAGCTCGCACTTCAGGTCGATGCCGACGTTCCCCGCCCAGGCGCCGACCAGGCAGACCGAGATGGGCAGCTTCACCGTGACCGGATTGGCCAACGCCTGCTCCGCGCCGCCGTGGTGCAGATGCCCGTCCATGTACTGCACCAGATGGTCCTGGGCACCCGAGCTCATGATGCTGTTGGTGCCACCACCCGGACCGGCCTCACTGTCGAAGACCATCTGGTCCCCGGCTGCGACGGTTGCGGTGATCGTATGCAGCGTCTCCTGCCGGTCGTAACCGACGTGCCCGGACATCTCCCGTTCCCAGACGGCATGGAACGGCGTCGCCTCAATGTTCGCCTTGACCGAGGTCACGGCGTACCCGGGCGGCACGGCGACCTCCACGGCCTGAGCGACGACAGGCGCGTTCCAGTAGTCGGCGCTCGGAGCGGTGCCGGCGTCCTTGGCCATCAACGGGATCGCAGCAGACACCCCAGTCGTCGGCTGCGGAGGCTCCGGAAGTCCCGTGGTGCCGTACGTCGATGCCAGGTCCAGGTAGTTGTCGGGCGTGATGCCCTCGGCGGGCAGCTCGAAGTCGGGTGGCTTCCCGACACTGCCGGCCCGCGTCGGCACGTTGCTCAGCTGCTCGAGGAGGTACCTACCGGGCTAGGGGATCTCGAACTCCAGCTGCAGTCGGTCCGGGTATCGCCACGTCTGGAACCGGTCGATGCGTGCCACCCACCTGAACACGCCACGCAGGTGGTCCTGCAACGGATTGTTCAGGCTGTGTCGCTGTCGCAGCTCCGTCCGCGTCAGCGTCCTGCGCGTCCGCTCCTGCTGGGTCTGCGTCTCGACCTTCGACGCGGCCCGGGCGATCGCCTTCTTCGCGATCTCCGTCGCCCGGTCGGTGGAGTCCTTCAGGGAGAAGTCCGCGGAGAACCCGGCCGAGACGTCCAGCTTCACCGAGCTGTACCGGGCTGAGACGTCGACCTGGCCCTTGGCGCTGATCGCCAGATCGAGCTCCCGCTTCCTCTGCTCGTTGAACGTCGACTCGTCCGAGGTCTCCGACGACGTCTCGCTGGTCGAGTCCGCCGACGTCGTAGTGGTCTCGATGACTTCGGCCTCGTCGATGCGGACGAACGGGGTGACGTTGTCCTCGCCCGCCATCACGTTGCGGATCTCGGCGATCTCGTCCGCGACGTACCCACGCCACTCCCGACCTACGACGAACAGATCGCTGGTGGTGGCCCTGCGGACCAGCTTGACCTGGTCCTCCGGGAGGACATCCGGGAACGGCGGGTCGGGCAGCAACGGAGTGCGGTGTGCCAGCAGGTCGAGGATCTCGCGTCGGTGCAGCGGCCGGCGGTGGAACGAGCGGCGTTCGACCAGGCCGGCGACCAGCAGCAGCCGGTTGAGCCGATGCGCGAGCTCGCCCTCGTGAGGAAGGAGCAGAGCCGCCGCGAGGGTGTCCAGCAGTCGCGACCAGGTCTCCCCCAGCAACGCATGCAACGTCCCGCGGGACTCCAGCGGGAGTGGCGGCACGTCACCCTCACCGGCACCGCCGTTGCCACCGTCACCGTCGACGGGCGCACCGCCCGGGAGCTCGCCGGCGAGCGGGACGACCGCACCTCGGAGCCAGTCATCGAGCTCGTGCGACCTGGGCTGGTTCTCCTGGGCGACCAGCCACCGGTCTAGCCGGTCGAGCAGCGCCAGACCGGGCTGGCCCGGGATCGGAACCGTCTCACCATCCGTCTCACCCGGCATCGTCGCTTCCGCGTCGACGCCGCCCCGCAGCGTCTCGAGGGTGATCGCGATCGGTTCCTCCAGGAACGTCTCCGCCAGCTCCGGCGCCTGGTCGGCGGGATTCTCTTCGTTCGCTACCAGCTCGCGCAGCTGTGGCAGGAACTCCTGCCCGGCCCACTCCCACCGGACGACATGACTGTGAATGTTGGGATCGACCTCCGACCACTCGGTCGTCAACGTAAAGTGGTCCACCGCCTCGGCCCGGCGGGGTGCCCGCAAAGCCCTGAACGCGTCCAGGTCCGGCATCACACAGCCTGCTCAGCGAGGATGGCCCGCACGCCTTGACCTGAGCGTGTGCGGGTGCGCCGCCGGTAACGGTGGGGTGCGAAGCCCAGGTAATCAGGCCCAAGGACTCCAGTTCCATCCGGGCATTACAGGTCACGGGGAAGCCGGACGGGTGAACGTGAGTGAACCCATGATGATGCCTCGTCATCGGAAACCCCGCAGATGGGATGCAGCAGCGGGGACAAGGACATGCCGCTGGGAAGGGGCAGGCGACGACCGGAAGACCCCAAGCCGGTCGGGAGAACACCGTCGTCCTCGGGGTAAAGGGCAATCCGGTCGGGTCTCGCTCGTGCGGAACGTGACAACCCGTTGGGGTCCGAGCGCTCGATGCGCTCGGCAAGCCGACCGTGAGGAAGGCACTACAGCAACGCCGCTGCCACAGGCAACCCCTAACACGGTCGTAGGACAGTCCTAGCTGTCCACCGATGCGTGGTCAGGGCGCTCGCGGGGCTCTCCCAGCGGACACCTATCGGCCGCAGCAGCATTGGCCCGGTATCAATCCTGTAACTGCCCGTATCACTCTCGCGGTCGAGGGCTCCTCCTGCTGATTGGAAACGCCTGCAAGTCCGAAGCTGCCGCCAGCCTCAACGCAGCAGCCGACGTCGTGAATCGACAGCCCAACACGCATGGGCAGGCTCAGCACTTTCACCGGAAAGGTCGTCATGACCGCCAAAGAGAACGAACACCCGATGACACCGAAGATGACCCGCTGGATCGGCGTCACCAACATCACCACTGGCGTCCTAGGCCTTGCCGCCCTGGTCGCCACCTACGGCCTCGCCGAGCACCTCGTGGCGCTCCAGGAAGCCGCACCGGACGGCACCCTCGCTACCCAGCCGGTCCACTTTCTCGGCGAGCACATCTCGGTCACGCTGAGCATGAGCGTGCTCCTCCTCGGCGCCGCTTCCGGACTGGTCGGCAGCGCCATCCAGCAGAGCATCATCTTCGCGAACCGCTCGGGCCACGAAACGCTCGAGCGCGGCTGGGCCTGGTGGTACATGCTGCGGCCCATCTGGTCAGCCCTACTCGGAGCGGTGTTCGTCATCGCGGTGAACGCCGGACTCGTCAGCATCGGCGACCAGACCACCTCCACCGCAGGAGTGACTGTCCTGGCGACCATCGGCGCCCTGGCTGGGCTGTTCACCGACAAGGTCCTAGAAAAGCTCGGGGAACTGCTCGGGGCAACTCCCACAACCGAGCCTGCCACCAGCGCCTCAACCGAGCCCGTCGTGGCCACCTCATAGCAGCGAGCTCATCCGGTGTGAGCCGGCGCGTCCAACCGCGCGCCGGCTCAGGCCGGCTCACGTCTCCAGCCGCGGTCAGGACTGGTGTAGCTCCGGGGCGCGGTCCGCAAACGCCCCTGTCATGAGTCCCCCAGCTCCACGTTCGCTGGAATCAAGGGAGGGAAGCCGTACTCCGTCATGGCTTTCACCAAGTCGTGGCTGTGGCCGTAGCCCAGGTGCCGGTACGCCTCGAAGTCGTTCTCGCCGTAGAACTGGCGAACGAGGCTGAGCTTGTGCGCAAATGCGTCGTGTCCCGGCCTGGGCTGACCGCAGGACCAGCGCGTAGACCGGCCGGGCACCCGCCTCGAGGTCCGCGATCGGCACCCACTCGACCGCATCGGTGGTGCCGTCGGTCTCCACGACCCGCGGCTCGACGCCCTCCGGCACCGTGGCGCGGTAGATGACGTGGATGCCGGTGAACTACGCCGACCACCGTCACGCGGTGCCGGTCGGCATCGATCCGGTAGATCACGCGGTTCGTGCCCCGCCGGGCGCTGCGTCGGTCCTCGAGTGGCGGACGAACCTGCTTGCCGACGGCGTTCGGTCACGCTCGCGGCAGGGTGATGACGGCGCGGAGACCCGGCCCCGCGTCCGTCAGCTCTTGACGGGGTTGCGACGACGGCCGTGCCCTCGCGCCCGCGGAGGGTGTCGACGCGGCTGTTCCGCTCCGAACTGCGGCTGATCGCGGGCCGTCGTCGCAACCAGGCGGGCCTCCTCGTGCTGGCCGCCGTACCCGTCGTGATGGCGATCGCGGTCAAGGCATCCGAGCCGGGCCCGGACGTCGACGGCCCAGACTTCCTGACCTCGGTCACGTCGAACGGACTGTTCGTCCCGCTCGCCGCCCTCAGCGTCGAGATCGCGGTGTTCCTCCCACTCGCGATGGCGATGCTCTCCGGGGATGCCATCGCGGGTGAGGCCAACATCGGGACCCTGCGCGGGCTCCTCACCGTCCCCGTCGAGAGGACCCGACTCCTCGTGGTCAAGTACCTCTCGCTCCGTGTCGGGGCGCTGTGGGCCGTGGCGATGGTCGCCGTGCCGGGTGCGCTCATCGGCATCGCCCTGTTCGGGCCCGGACCGATGCTGACCCTGTCCGGGACCCAGCGCGGTCCCGCGGGAAGGACACCACGAGCTGACATCGACCTGTAGAGCCGGATCGCGAGGTCGTCGACCCGGCGATCAGCTTCTCACCTCGTAGCGCAGATGGAGCACTTTCGGCGCCTCCAGCGTCCGCACCAGGATCGAGCTCGATGTGCTCGGGCGGAAGGCCGTCGAAGAGACGCCGGCCCTGGCCGAGCAGCACCGGCTTCAGCGGGATCTCGAGAACATCCCCTAGGCCCAGCGCTTGGCCTCCTTGGCGGCGGAGTTCGGTTTCGACGTCGAAGGCGTCGCTGATGTAGGTCGTGGTCCACAGCACTGTGGCGTTTGGACTTCTGTCGGCTGCTGGCGTGCAGTTTGGCGATGAGCAGGCTGGCCGTGGTGTGCCCGAACTTCATTGATCCGACGAGCCGCAGGAGGTCGTTCCAGTGGTCGGCGATCAGTTGCGTTTGTATCGGCTGGGTGGGCAGCGCTGCGGCGTGCGGGTAGCGGGGGGGCCATGCCGAGCCTGAGCCGAGGCGGGATAGCTGGAGCCGGCCGATGTCGCGGATGCGTGGGGAGAACTGCAAGCCCGCGAGGTTGAAGATCGCGAAGGTGGCCAGGGTCTGGCCGGTGGTGTCGGTGGAGTGTGAGCGGCTATAGTTAGCCCGATGACTAACGATCCGTTCCGGGCTGTCGCGCATCCGATCCGCCGAGGGATCGTCGAGCGGTTGGCGCGCGGCCCAGCGACGGTTGGCGTCGTCACGCGTGATTTCGGCGTGTCAAAGCCGACGATCAGCAAGCACGTGAAGATGCTGGAGGACGCTGGCATCGTCGTGCGGCGGGTGGAGGGCCGTACCCACCGGCTGGATCTGAACCTCGGGCCGCTGGTCGAGGCGGCCGACTGGTTCGAACGGCAGCACACGGTGTGGTCGAGGATGTTCGACGCGGCCGAGGACCTGCTCGCCCAACCGAAGGAGCGATCGTGACCGCCGACGACGACCCGACCGCGATCCGCATCGAGCGCACGTTCGCGGCGCCGGTCGAGACGGTGTTCGCGGCGTGGACCAGCGCCGAGCTGCTGCGCCGCTGGTATCCGCCGGGCGCGGACTGGGACACAGCGGCCGCCGAGGTCGACCTGCGGGTGGGCGGCCGGCTGCGGCTGGTCATGCGCAGCCCGGTCGGCGAGGAATTCGGCGGAGGAGGCGAATACCGCGAGATCACGCCGCCGACCCGGCTGGTTTTCACCTGGGAATGGGACCGGCCGGACGTCGCGGTCGGGGTTCAGCTGGTCGAGATCGACTTCACTGGACATGGGGACGGTACGACGACGGTGGTGATGACCAACCGCGGTCTCGACGAGCGGTCGCAGGAGTCGCACCGCGAGGGTTGGCAGGAGTCGTTCGACAACCTCGACCGGATGCTGGTGACCGGGTGAAGCGCTGGTTGGCGCGGGCAGCGGCGGCGACCTCGGCGCGTAGCGAGGAGCCGCGCAACCGGTTCGCTCGCCGGACGGCGCGCTGGTTCCGGCCGGCGCGGGCGGTGCCGGCCGAACGGTTCCAGGACGCCGGCGAGCCGTATCCCGATCACTGGCGCCGGTTTCCTGCGCCGTGGCCGGCGCTTCGACCGGACGACCCCGAGGTGCGGGAGGTGTTGGCGGCGGCGTTGGCCGAGCTGCCGCCGA
>WNGB01015562.1_pt1 | contig 14421 bp, 14 predicted proteins | sample 5400681 | NCBI WGS metagenome assembly WNGB01 (sample SAMN13153367, study PRJNA577476) | soil metagenome | isolation source: 115 cm soil or saprolite under grassland replicate 2 | place: USA:California | collected 2016-06-15 | reverse complement strand
CGCTCCTCCTGCCGGGCTGGGGTCAGGCGCAAACCGGGCGGCTTACGGCCGGGGCGCTGTTCGCCTCGTGGGAAGGCGTCTGCGCCATGATGACCTTCAAGGCGCAGTCGGAAACGCACTACCTCAAGGAATCGGGCTCCGCCAACCTCCGGGCCAAGCGGCAGGAAGTGCAGGACTGGGTCGTCCTGTGGGCCTTCAACCATCTGTTCGCGGGCGCTGAGGCGTACGTGTCCGCGCACCTGCAGGACTTCCCCGAGGACCTGAAGGTCCGGGTCTTCCCCGGCGGCGTCGGGGTCACCGTGACGCTGCGACGCCCGTGAACCCGGCTCCGCTGGGCGTCTTCGACTCCGGCATCGGCGGGCTCACCGTGGCGCGCGCGCTGTTCGAGCGCCTGCCGCACGAGTCCGTGATCTACTTCGGAGACACCGCGCGCGTGCCGTACGGCCCGAAGTCCCCCGACACCGTCCGGCGCTACAGCGCCGAGATCCTCGACTACCTGCTGGGGCGCGGCGTCAAGGCGCTGGTGGTCGCGTGCAACACCATCACCGCGCAGGCGCTCGACTTCCTCGAGGATCGCTCGCCCGTGCCCCTCGTGGGCGTGATCGAGCCCGGCGCCCGCGCGGCGGTGCAGGCGAGCCAAGCGGGGAAGGTCGGCGTGATCGGGACCGCGGGTACGATCGCGAGCGGCGCCTACGAGCGGGCCATCAAGGCGATCCGCCCCGACACCCCCGTCTTCGCGCGCGCCTGTCCGCTGTTCGTCCCGCTCGTCGAGGAGGGCTGGTTCGACCATCCTGCGACCGAGCTGATCGCGCGGGAGTATCTTGCGCCTCTGCAGCGCGCCGGCGTGGACGTCCTCGTGCTCGGCTGCACCCACTATCCGCTCCTCAAGCCGCTGCTCGCGCGCGTACTCGGCCCGGCCGTGCAGCTGATCGACTCGGCCGAGGAGACCGCGAACGCGGTGCGGCGGGAGATCGAGCAGCGTGGACTCGCGGCGCCGCCGGCGACCGACCCGACGCATTGCTTCGTCGTGTCGGACGACGAGCCACACTTTCGCAAGGTAGGCGCGCGGTTTCTGGGGGAGCGGCTGCGGCACGTCGAGGTGGTCCCGCTTGGATGACGAAATACGGAAAGACGTCACGCAAAACCGTCGCGCAAAGACGTCACGAGCGAAACGCCTTCAAGTGAAACGTCTTTGGTGGAACGTCTTTGTGTGGAACGTCGTTCGTGAAACGTCGTTAGTGAAACGCCTTTAGTTCTATACTGTCCCTCGTCACCACCGCATATCTCCCACCGTCGAGGAACGCCCCCGGATTGAGATACGCCCGCCCGTTCGGGAGCTCGGCGAGGGCGGGACGGTGGGTGTGAGCGAGGATCACGAGGCCCAGCTCGGAGCGCCGGGCCAGGAGGTCGTGAGCGAACTGGGCCTGGGCCTGTGCGGCGCGGTCCAGCACCGCCTTGTCCCGCGTGTTGTCGGCGAGCTTCTTGGACAGCTGGTGGGCGATCCAGAAGCCCAGGTCCGGGTGGAGCGTCCGGAACACCCGGACGGTGGCGGGATGCCGCGTGACGCGGTGCATCAGCTGCGCGCTCCAGTGCTGCTCGGTGTACCCGTCCCCGTGGGCGACGAACGCGCGCCGTCCCGCCACGTCGGTCTCGGCCGCGCCGCCGTGGAAGGCGATCCCCAGATCGTTGACGAGGAAGTCCCCGCCCCAGCGGTCGTGGTTGCCGCCGACGAAGGTGATCGGGATCCCCTGGGCGCGCAGCGCGTGGAGCTTGGCGACGGTGCCGAAGTGGCGCCGCGGAATCACCGCGCGGTACTCGAACCAGAAATCGAACAGGTCGCCGTTGATGAGCAGTGCGTCACCCAGGTCGGGGACGGCCTTGAGGAAGGAGTGGAACGCGGATTCGACCGCGGGCGGGACCTGTCCCAGATGCGCGTCGGCGACGACGATCACGCGGGCTGCCACGGCCCCAACCTAGGAGCGGCCCCAAAGCGCCGCAAGCCGCGATGCTGTATGTTGCGCCGCGTGATCGCCGCCATCACGCTGCGCGTGAACTACTCGGAGACCGATCAGATGGGCGTCGTGTACCACGCCAACTACCTGATCTGGTTCGACCGCGCGCGCACCGAGCTGATGCGGGAGACGGGCGTCAGCTACAAGGAGCTGGAGCAGCAGGGGGTCTACCTCGCGGTCTCGGAGGTGAGCGTCCGCTACCGCGCCGCGGCGCGCTACGACGAGCTCGTGCGGGTGCGCTGCTGGGTGCGCGAGCTGGCGTCCCGGCGCGTGACCTTCGGGTACGCGGTCGACCGCGCGGAGACCGGCGAGCTGCTGGCGACGGGCGCGACCGCGCTGGTGTCGCTCACCCACCAGCACACCCTCACACGGATTCCCCCGCATGTCTTCGACCTGCTCACGCCGATCGCGGATCCGGTCCGCCTCTAGCGCTGCCCTGACGCTCGTCGCGCTCGCCCTGCCGGATCGGGCAGCGCGGGCGCAGCAGCAGGACGAGGCGCTGGTGGGCCAGCTGGCGCGCCTGCTCGCGGCCGCCGACGCACGCGTGTTCGATGCGCCGCAGCTGCGCGACGCGCTGCGCGCCCCCGACGCCGTCGTGCGGCGCCAGGCGGCGCTCGCCGCCGGCCGGATCGGCGACCCGGCGGCGGTGGACGTCCTGGTGGCGGCGCTCGGCGACTCGGACCGGACCGTGCGGGCCGCCGCCGCCTTCGGGCTGGGGCTGCTGAAGGACCGGCGCGCCGTCGAGCCGCTGGTCGCGCTGGTACACGCCGCGCCCGCCGCCGAGCAGGGCCCGCCCGAGGGTGAGGCCGTGACCGCCATCGCGAAGATCGGCGGGGACGAAGGCGCGGCTGCGCTGCGCGAGATCCTCGGCACCGGGACGACGCCCGGCGTGCCGACGTCGCTCGCGCAAAGCACCGGGCTGCTCGAGGCGTGGCGCCTCGGGACGCGGGCGCCCGTGCCCGCGCTCCTCGGGTACGCCGCGGACCCCGACCTCACCGCACGCTGGCACGCGCTCTACGCGCTCGCCCGGCTGCGCACCGCGCGCGGGGTGACCGCGTTGCTCGCCGCGCTGCAGGACCCGACGCCGCGCGTGCGCGCGGTCGCCGCCCGGGGCGTGAGCCGCACGCTCACCGACAGCGCCCGGCTCGACCCGCGGGACGTCGTCGGGCGCCTTCGGCCCCTGCTCGGCGACCGCGATCCGCAGGGCCGGATCAACGCGCTGCGCGCCCTCGCGACGTTCGGCGACAGCGCCTTCGCCGCGATGGCGGCCCCGCTCGTCGGGGACGCGGACCTGAACGTCGCCGTGCAGGCGGAGACGACGCTCGGCGTGCTGGGCGGCCGGAGCGCGCGGGACGCGCTCGCCGCTCGGCTCACCAGCGCCGTGTTCGCGCTGCGCCGCCAGGCGGTGATCGCCCTCGCGCAGGCGGACAGCGCCGCGGGGGTCTCGGCCGCCGCCGCGCTCGCGGGCGACGCCGACTGGCGCTGGCGCAGCGTCGCCGCCGAGGCGTTCGGCGCGGCCCGCGACCACGCCCGCCTCGACGCCCAGCTCGCCGACCCGGACGGCCGGGTCGTGGCACAGGCGCTCCAGGCGCTGCTGCGCATCGTCCCGGAGCGCGACACGACGCTCCTCGTGCGAGCCCGCGAGCTGCTCGCGCACGCCGATCCGGCCGTACGGAGCCTGGCGGCCGACGTGCTGGCGCGCCGCCCCGCAGTCGCGGACGTGGACCGCCTGGTCCAGGCCTACAACCGCGCGGCCGCGGACCCGTTCAACGACGCCCGGCTCTCCGCCGTGACCGCGCTCGCGGCCATCGCCCGCGCCGGCGCGGACGGGCGGATCGCGGTCGCGAGCCGGTTCGTCGCCGCGGTGCCCCGGGCCGACGACTACCTGGTGCGGCGCCTCGCGGAGGAGCGGCTCCCCGACGCCGCGGAGCGCTGGGGCCCCGCCGCCCCCATCGCCACCGGGCGCTCGGCAGAGGACTACCGCGACGTCGCGCGCCGCTACCTGCTCCCCGCGCTGCGCGGCCAGGTCCCCCAGGTGACGATCGAGACCGACCGGGGCAACCTGGTGGTGCAGCTGTACGCCACCGAGGCCCCGCTCACGGTCGCCGCCTTTCTCTCCCTGGTCGAGCGGCGCTACTTTGACGGATCGCGCTGGCACCGGGTCGTCCCGGACTTCGTGGCGCAGGACGGCGATCCTCGGGGCGACGGCTGGGGCGGGCCCGGCTTCGCGTTGCGCGACGAGGTGAATCCGATCCGCTACGAGGTGGGTACCATGGGCATGGCGCTCTCCGGGCCTGACACGGGCGGCAGCCAGTTCTTCATCACGCACTCGGCGCAGCCGCACCTCGACGGCACGTATACCGTGTTTGGCCGCGTGGTCCAGGGGCTCGACGTGCTCGCCGCCATCACCCAGGGCGACCGCATCCGGAGCATCCATCGGTGAGATCCCGCGTGGTTCGCGGAGCGCGGGCGGTAGCCTGGGGAACCGCGCTGCTCGCGCTCCTCCCCGCCGCCGGGGCCGCCCAGATCGGCTACTTCGGCCAGAACAAGATCCAGTACCGCGGCTTCGATTGGCGCCTGCTGCGGGGCGACCACGTCGATCTCTATCACTATCCCGAGGAGCAGGAGCTCGCCCGCGTGGCGCTGGCGTACGCGGAGGAGAGCTACGCGGCGCTGGAGCGGCGCTTCAACCATCACCCGCGCCGGCGCATCCCGCTCATCGTCTACGCGTCACACTCGGACTTCGAGCAGACCAACATCCTGCCGTTCGTTCCGCCCGAGGGCTTGCTCGGAGTGACGGAGTTCCTGAAACAGCGCGTCGCGCTGCCGTTCACCGGGAGCTACGCCGAGTTCCGCCACACGCTGCGCCACGAGCTGGTGCACGTGTTCCAGCTGAGTCTCACCACCCAGGTGTTCCAGCGCTATCCCCGCATCCGGCGCGTCGACCTGCCGCTGTGGTGGACCGAGGGCCTGGCGGAGTACTGCTCGGCGGGGGAGGACACGCGGGACGAGATGTATCTGCGTGATCTCACCGTCTCGGGGAAACTGCCGGCGCTCTCGGACCTGACCTACGCATCGGGCGGGCTCATCTACCCCCTGGGCGGCTCGATCCACCGCTTCCTCGCGTCCGTGTACGGCGAGTGGCGCATCGAGCAGATGTATCGCGACCTCTGGAAGTACGGAACGTTCGAGGAGGAAGTGCAGGCCGTGTACGGCCGGCCCCTGGAGCAGCTCTCGGAGCAGTGGCAGTACTGGATGCGGCAGCGCCACTATCCGGCGGTGGGGACGGCGGCGCCGCTCTCCGTCACCGCGCGGCTCGTCACGCGGCTGGCCATCAAGCCCGCCGTGTACGGACCCGCGGGGGCGTCGGACAGCGCGCGCGGCGTCCTCTACTTCTCGCCGTCCACCGGGTACACGAACATCTACGCGCGCTCCTTCGCGGGCGACCGGCCGCGCGCCGTGGTGAAAGGGGAGCGCACGGCGCAGTTCGAGTCGTTCCACTTCTTCGAGTCGCGGATGGACGTCTCGCCCGACGGGATCGCGGTCTTCTCGAGCCGGTACTTCGACCGCGACGCGCTGTTCTTCTGGAGCCTCGAGAAACGGGAGGTCGCGGGGCGCTACCAGTTCCCCGAGCTGATCTCGATCCTCTCGCCCGCCTGGGCGCCGGACCGCCGCAGCGTCGTCTTCTCGGGGCTCGCGGTGTCGGGGTACTCCGACCTGTATCGGCTGTGGCTCTCCGACGGGCGGCTCGAGCGCCTCACCTCCGACCGCTACCAGGACCTCGACCCGACCGTCAGCCCGGACGGGCGGCGGGTCGTGTTCTCCTCCGACCGCACGCCGTTCGGACCGGAGGGGGCGCGCAACCTCTTCACGCTCGACGTCGCGACCGGCGCCGTCGGCTACCTCACGTACGGCAACTGGCGCGACGACCAGCCTCGCTGGGCGTCGGACGGCCGCGTCTTCTTCACCTCGGACCGCGACGGCACGTTCCAGATCTACTCGGCGGACACGACCGGCGCGGGCCGCCGCGAGACCAACACCCTGAACGGCGCGTTCGATCCCCAGTGGGTGGACGAAGACCATGGGCTCGTGTTCGGCGGCCTGGCGGACCTGAGCTACAACATCTACATGGCGCAGCCCGTGGCGGACAGCGTGGCGCGCCCGATCGCGCTGGCCGCGGACCGCGCGGCGCCGGAGTGGACGTGGCCCGAGCTCGCGAACCCCCAGTACGCCGGGGCGGACGCGTCGCCGTTCGAGAAGAAGTTCACGCTCGACCTCGCCGTGGCCGACGCCGTGCTCGCTCCGGGCATCGGGTCGGCGCAGGGCGCGGCGTTCGTGCTCAGCGATCTCCTGGGCGACCACCAGCTCTACCTGCTGCTGTCCTCGTTCTCGGGGAGCGGGCTCGGGAACCTGCTCGACAACGTCAACGGCACGGCGTTCTACCTGAACCAGGCGCACCGCGTCAACTGGGGCGTGGGCGCCTTCCGGCTGCGCGGCCTGTTCTACGAGAGCGACTTCAGCACGCTGTACGACGAAACGTCGGGAGGCGCGTTCGCACAGGTCCGCTATCCGCTCTCGCGCTTCCGGCGGATCGAGGCGGAGTACCGGGTGGAGCACTCGGACCGCTTCGACATCACCCGGCCCGACCTGCTCACCGGCGGCCCGGCGGAGCTCCACCGCATCGGGTGGCTCGCGTCGAACTACCTGAGCTACGTGGAGGACAACACGCTGTGGCTCGCCACCGGGCCGATCGACGGCGTGCGGGTGAACCTGACGGGTGGGCTCGTGAACGACTTGAGCCACGGACGCTTCGATTCCTGGGTGGCGTCGGCAGACTATCGCCGCTATTTCCGCACCTCCCTGCACAGCGCCTTCGCGGTGCGCCTGCTCGGCTACTATGCCGGGGGGGAGCGGCCCCGGCGGCTCAATGTCGGCGGCTCGTGGGGCCTGCGCGGCTACCCCCGCTACGGCTACGTCGCGGGCACCCGCGCCTGGCTCGTGAACTCGGAGTGGCGCTTCCCGATCGCCGACTTCCTCGCGTTCGGCTTCCCGTTCGGCGTGGTCCGGTTCCCGGGCGTGCAGGGTGCGCTGTTCGTCGACCTGGCGAGGGCGTCCACCGCCACCTCGCTCCAGCGCGGGACGCTGGGCAGCACGGGGCTCGGGCTGCGCATGCCGCTGGCGCCGCCGCTGGTGCTCCGCCTCGACTTGGGGTACCGGTTCCACTCGGGCGCGACCGACGGGTACGGGCTCCCCGCCGGAAGCCGCGGGCCGCGCTTCGTCGATTTCTTCTTCGGCTTTAACTATTGAGCGCGCAACGCTTTCCGCTTGACCGGCGGGTGGCCGTGTCCTACATTGGCGCCTGTGCGCTGCTTGCGGCGTGTCGCGGCCGGCTGCCGCCGCTCGTCCCCATGGCGCTGGCGCCCGCGGACCGTGACGGCGCCGTAGCATGGGCGCGCTCGACCCTGCCGGCCCGCCCGACCGCGATCCGGTTCCGGTGGAAGTACCAGGACCGCGAGCGGCGCTGGGGTGGCCGCGGCCAGGCGCGCATCGCGCCGCCCGACTCACTACGGTTCGATTACGTCGGCCCGCTCGGTCTCGGCGCCGGAGCGGCCGTAGTGGTGGGCGATTCGGCGGTCTGGGCGGACCCGGAGCGGAGCTTCCGCTCGCTGGTCCCGGCCGTGCGGATGCTGTGGGCAGGCCTGGGCATGGTGCGGCCGCCGCCGGCGGACGCCGCCGTGCTCGCCCTGAGCGCCGCCGCCGGCGACTCGGGGCCCCGGATCTGGCGCTTCGTCGAGGGCGGGGACACGTTGGACTACGTCGTCTCGGAGGCCAGGGGCCGAGTGCTCGAGGCCGAGTGGCGGCAGGGGGGCAAGGCCCTCGCCCGCAGTACCACGCAGTTCGATGCGCACGGCCTGCCCGCGAGTGCGCGAATCGATTTCCCGGAGGGCGCGGCCCGTTTTGAGGTTTCGGTGGTTGCGGTGGACACCGCGGCGGTCATCGATCCGACGCTGTGGCTCCGCCGTCGCTAGCGGCGCCGCCTTGGGATTGGCCGGCTGCCTGTACGGCTTCGCCGGAGGCGGCCTGCCCAATATCAAGACCGTCGCGATCCTGCCGTTCGAGAACCAGACCCCGGAGCCGGCGCTGACCAAGGAAGTGAACGACGCGGTGCTCGAGGCGTTCCAGGGTCGGCTCGGCCTGCGCCCAGCGGCGGAGCGCAACGCCGACGCCGTCGTGCGGGGCCGCGTCGTGCGCTACGAGCCGGACGTGCCGCTGTCGTTCCGGGCGGGGGAGGGGAGCAGCGACGTCACCCAGCGGCAGGTCCAGATCACGCTCGACGTCGAGATCGTGGACCAGCGCGATGGGAAGACGCTGTGGCAGCGACAAGGGCTCACGGTCGCCGGTGAGTACCGGCCGCCGCAGGAAGGGACCGGGCGCAAGGTCGCGCTCGAGAAGCTCGTCCACGACCTCGTGGACGGAGCGCAGTCCCAATGGTGAGCGCCCCCGCCCCCGTGCGGTGCGTCGAGCCGGGGGCGCGCCGCGGAACGAGCACCACCGGCTGTCTGGTGACGCTGGCGCTCCTCGCCGTGGTGGTGTACTACGGTGTGAACATCGGCAAGGTCTACTTCCGCTACTACCGCCTCATGGACGAGATGGAGACACAGGCGCAGCTGGCCGCCGCGCTCGACGACGGGACCATTCGTCGCCGGGTGCAGACCGTGGCGCAGGACCTGGGCCTCCCCGGCGAGGCCCAGAACGTCAGGGTTGCCCGCTACCCCTCGCCGCGCTCGATCGTCATCGAGTGCGCATACCGCGAGACGGTACACCTCCCGTTGTTCGACCACACCTTCACCTTCCATCCCAAGGTCACGCAGCCGCTCTAGCCCGTGGGCCCTCCTCGGCGCGGCGGGGCCGTGGCGGCGCTGCAACCGCCGGGCGCCGCTGCTCAGGCTCGCGTTCGAGCGCGGCGGCAGCACGGTCGAGGAGACGTGAACACGGCGGAGAAGATCCGGACGCCCGACGACGCCGTGCGCTGGCGCCAGCGGGAGCCTGGTCCCGTCGTGTTCACGAACGGGGTGTTCGACCTGCTGCACGCCGGCCACGTGAGCCTGCTGGAGGCGGCGCGCGCCGAGGGGGGCGCACTCGTCGTCGGGATCAACTCCGATGCGTCGGCGCGGCGGCTGGCCAAGGGCGCCGGCCGGCCCGTCGTGCCCGGGCCGGAGCGCGCCCGGCTCCTCGCCGCGCTCGCCTGCGTGGACTGCGTCGTGCCGTTCGACGAGGACACGCCGCTCGCGCTCATCACGGCGCTCCGGCCCGATGTCCTCGTGAAGGGCGCCGACTACGCGCCCGAGGCGATCGTCGGCGCGGACGAGGTGGTGAGCTGGGGCGGGCGGGTGGTGCGCGTGGCGCTGGTGCCGGGGCTTTCGACGACGCAGCTGTTGCAGCGGCTGCGGCGCGCCGGGGGCGGGGGCTCATGAAACTCGTCATCGCGACGCGCAACCCGGGGAAGGTCCGCGAGATTCGCGATGTCTTCACCGGGCTCCCATTCGAGCTGGCGTTTCCGACGGAGCTGTTCCTCGAGCAGCTGCCGGAGGAGCGGGACCTGGAGGAGGGCACGAGCTTCGCCGAGAACGCGGTGGCGAAGGCCCGGTACTTCGCGAAGCGGACCAACCTGCCCACGCTCGCCGAGGACTCAGGGCTGGAAGTGGACGCGCTGGAGGGTGCGCCGGGAGTGTTCTCGGCGCGCTGGTCGCTCATGCACCCAAGCCCGAGCTCGTCGAGGCGACCTGTGAGGGCCGCATCCTTACGGCGCCCCGCGGCACCGGCGGCTTCTCCTACGACCCGCTCTTCTTTTCCGACGATCTGCAGATGACCTTCGCCGAAGCGCCGCTCGCCTCGAAACAGCGCGTCTCGCACCGCGGCCGCTCCATTCGCGCGCTGATCGAAGTCCTGCTGCGGCGCAACGGCTAGCGGGAGGCCTTCATGAGGCTCGTGGCAACTCTCGTGGTGATCGGATCCTTCATTGTCGTCCCCCCTCTCCACCATGTGGAGAGGGGGTCAGGGGGTGAGGAATTCATTGCCGTCCCCCCTCTCCACGTAGTGGAGAGGGGGCCAGGGGGTGAGGTCCAGCAGGGCGAGGGCCAATGGACCATGCCCGCCAAGGACTACGCCGCGACGCGCTCCAGCGGGCTGGCCGCGATCAACACCGGCAACGTGCAGCGGCTGCGCGCGGTCTGGAGCTTCTCCTCGGGCGTGCTGGGCGGACACGAGGGGCAGCCGCTCGTCGTGAACGCCACGATGTATGTGGTCACCCCGTACCCGAACGTCCTCTACGCCTTCGACCTCACCCAGGAAGGCTACCCGCTGAAATGGAAGTATCGCCCGTACGTGAGCCCGGCCGCCATCGGCATGGCCTGCTGTGACGTGATCAACCGCGGCGCGGTCTATGCGGACGGCAAGATCGTGTACAACCTGCTGGACGGCCACACCGTGGCGGTCGATGCCGCGACCGGCAGGGAAGCCTGGAAGACCACGGTGGCTGATGTGAACAAGGGCGAGACGACGCCGATGGCCCCGCTCGCGGTCCGAGACCGGGTGATCGTGGGGATTGCCGGCGGCGAGTACGGCGTGCGGGGCTGGGTCAAGGGGCTCGACCTCGCGACCGGGAGGATCCTCTGGACCGCGTACAACGCCGGCCCCGACGACGACGTGCTGGCCCGACCGGAGGTGTTCAAGCCGTTCTATGACCGGGGAGCGGATCTCGCCCTGAAGAGCTGGCCGAAAGACGCCTGGAAGACCGGCGGCGCGCCGGTGTGGGGATGGCTGTCCTACGACCCGGAGCTCGATCTGTTCTACTACGGCACCGGCAACCCGGCTCCGTACAACGCGGAGCAACGTCCCGGCGACAACAAATGGGCCACGAGCGTGCTCGCCCGCCGCCCGAGCGACGGCACACTGGTGTGGGCCTATCAGTTCACGCCGGCGGACAACTGGGACTACGACTCCGTCCAGGAGATGATCCTCGCCGATCTCACGATCAAGGGCCGGACGCGGAGGGTGCTCGTCCATTTCGACAAGAACGGCTTCGCCTACACCATCGACCGGGCGACCGGCGAAGTGCTCGTCGCCGAGCCGTACGTGCCGGTCAACTGGGCGAAGCGGGTGGACCTCGCGACCGGCCGCCCGGAGGTCGATTCGTCGAAGCTCACGGGCGCATCGCACGGGCTCGTGAAGGACATCTGTCCAACGCTCGAAGGCGGCAAGAACCAGCAGCCCGCTGCCTATTCGCGGCGCACCGGCCTGTTCTACGTCCCCACCAACAACATGTGCATGGACTATCAGACGTCGGAGGTGACCTACATCGTCGGGACGCCGTTCATCGGGCTGAACGCCCCGTACAAGCCCGGCCCCGGCGGCAACCTGGGCGCCTTCATCGCCTGGGACGCTGCCGCCGGAAGAAAAGTGTGGGAGATCAGGGAGAAGTACCCGGTGTGGAGCGGCGCTCTCGTGACCGCGGGGGACGTCGTCTTCTACGGAACCCTCGACGGCTGGTTCAAGGCGGCCGACGCGCGCCGCGGCACCGTCCTGTGGAAATTCAAGGTGGGGTCCGGCGTCGTCGGGAACCCCATCACCTTCACCGGGGCCGACGGCCGGCAGTACGTCGCCGTCTACGCCGGCATCGGCGGCGACTGGGCGCTGCTGTCGGGCGACGTGCGGTCGGATGATCCGGCGGACGTGCGGCCCCCGGCCGCGTTCATGCCGGACCTCGCGAGACACACGAGCCTGGGAGGCATAGTATGGCTGTTCGCGTTGTAGCGGCCGCGCCGCTGCTCGCTCTCCTGGTGAGCTCGGCACAACAGCCCGTCCCACCGTCGGTGCGCTACGGCGAGCACGTCTTCGCCGGCGGCAGTCCGCCGCCGGCGGGGAGCCTCCAGAATCCCTTCGAGGGAGACCGGCAGTCGGCGGCAGCCGGGGAGAAGCTCTTCGCCGCGTTCAACTGCGACGGGTGTCACGGGGGCGGGGCGGTGGGGGCACAGGGGCCGAACCTGGCGGACGGCCGCTGGCGCTACGGTGGCGGCGATGGCGCGATCTTCCACTCGATCTACTACGGCCGGCCGCGGGGGATGCCCGCGTTCGGGGGGATTCTCCCGCCCGACGCGATCTGGAAGCTGGTGACCTACCTGCGGACGCTTCAGCCAGCGACCGATGAAGCGACGGTTTCTTGGATCAGGTAGAAAACAGAAATTCGGTCATGCAGTCGTCAGAGCAGCCGCAAGGCGCAAGCCGCAAGCGGTTTGATAGTCGAGAGAAGCCAGTTTCTCGTAACTCGCGGCCGGCAACTGACGACCGCTTGCGGCTTTCGGCTTGCGGCTGCTTAGTACATGTCCGCCCAGGCGCGCTGCACGACGGGCGTCGCCCCATTGGCGAGGCCGAGCGCCTGCTTCCATACCGTCGCCAGCGCGCAGCTCGAGTACTGAATGACCGTGCTCCCGCTCATCACGTTCTGCGTGGTGGTGTTGCCCATCGAAAACAGCGCGCCCTGGAGCTTGAGGCCGCCGCCGCTGGTCCCCATCGCGCCCTTGACGAGGACCAGCCCCTTGAATTCGGCGGCGCCGGACGCCTGGAAGTCGCCGTCCACGAGTATGATCCCCTGCCCGCGGCCGCCCGAGAAGTTGAACTTTCCCTTCGCCCAGATGATCGGGAAGTAATCATAGCAGGCCGGGACCACCGGCGGGTTGCCGGTCCACGGGGGGCTCCGCTCGGGCTCGCCCCAGTTCGGCGCGCTGGTGCCCGTCTTCGTCTTGTCGCACACGCCATTGAGCACCGCCGGCTGCGGGTTCGAGGCATTCTTCCCGGCCTCATAGATGATGGTCGCCTTCTGGGTGAGCTCGGTGTAGCTGATTCCGCCGAACATCGTGTAGGTCGACGTGTCGTTGGCGATCGGGGTCTCGAGCACCGGGGGGTTGCCCTGGTTCGGGATCGAGGAGCTGTTCACGTAGTTCTGCGCGGTGCTGTCGGGCACGGCCAGTCCGGCCACCGGCGCGCTGAGCGGGCCGCACCCCGACCACCCCGGGGGGGCGCCGTCGTTGCCGTTCACGTACGCGGTGCCGGACTCCGTGAATTGCGTCGTGAGGCGCGACGTCACCGCCGCCGGGACGTTGAGGGCCGCGCTCGCCAGACGGACGATGAGGCCGGTGCGCCGGCGCGCTTGCGTTTGGAAGCCGGTGCCGACGGAGCCCGACGAGATCAGCCAGAATGTGGCGTTATTCAGTCTCGTGACGCGCACCGTGTCCCGCCCGCCGCCCGGGACGTCTCGGGTCCGGACGACCACGTTGCCCGCCTGCAGGTTCGTCAAGCTCGAATCCCAGCCGAGCAGCACGTCGTTCTGCCCGTATTCGGCGGCGGCGAGAGCCCGTTCCTGCAACAGCATGTTGCGACCGATGCGGTAGTCCGACATCGAGGTCGCGAATACGCCCAGGATGAGGGCGCCCACCAGCACGACGACGAGCAGCGCCGTCACCAGCGCGACGCCGCGCTCCCCGGAGATGTGTGTCACGCGCACGATTCGTCCTCCCGAAACACTCATTGGCGGTTCCGCACTCCGACGCTCACGACGAGGGAGTCGTTGTAGGTCCCCTTGGGCATGCCGCTGATCTCGACCTGCGCCGCCTGCCCCCGCACACTGAGCTGAATCCGCCTCACGTTGGGGGCGTTGGCCAGCGACGCCGCGAGCGCGGCGCCGTTGTCGTCGAAGTACGAGAACAAGAGCCCGCTCGCCCCCGGCGCTGAGCTCGAATAGGGCCGGTACGGCCCGGCGAGCGGTTGCAGCGCGTTGCACACGGGCGAACGGCCGGCGCGGCAGTCGTAGTAGCCGAGGTACCAGGCGCCGCCCGTCGCTTGGTACAGCTCGTAGTGCGCGCGCCGGAAGAAGCGGATCGGCGCCCCGTTGAGCACCGTGGCCGGCAGCGGTAGGCCCGCGGGGATCGTGATGCGGTAGCTCGCTCGCGCCAGATCCGCGGCCTGCACGAAGCCGCTCGCGACCTGGCAGCCGTTCGCGCCCGTCACGGGCGTGATGGCGCTGATGCTGAGCCCCAACCAGCTGTCGTCGGCGGCGCCGACGCCCGGGCCGTCGTTGAAGACGAACAGCGAGTCACCGGCCTCCGGCGCGCTCGACCAGACCGTCAGCGTGTTCCCGTTCGCCAGTTGCAGCGGCGGGATCAGGAACTCGGTGGTCGTCGTGATCTGGCAGGTGATGGCGCTGCCCGTCACCGCCCGGAATTCAAGCGACTTGTCGGCCAGCGCGTAGAAGTCGTTGCCCACGGGAGAGATGCCGCGCAGGTCCGAGGGGATCGCCCCGATCGCCTGGCGGAGCTGGTCGCGCACCTCGGAGACGTCGGCCGCGCTGCGGTAG
>WNGB01009802.1_pt1 | contig 14421 bp, 16 predicted proteins | sample 5400681 | NCBI WGS metagenome assembly WNGB01 (sample SAMN13153367, study PRJNA577476) | soil metagenome | isolation source: 115 cm soil or saprolite under grassland replicate 2 | place: USA:California | collected 2016-06-15 | reverse complement strand
GCTGTGTCCTCAACTGATCAACGCAACACGGATCCTGATTGGCGAGCATTCGGTGCCGTCGATCGGGAGGTGTTGTGGTGGTTCGGTTCTCGGAGGAGGACAAGAAGACGATCTGGGACATGCGCGAGGCGGGTGTGCCGGTCAAGCGGATCGCCAAGCATCTGGGACGACAGAACTCGTCGTTGCGGAAGTCCATCGCTGACGCGGGTGGAAGGCGTCCGAGTGCTCGGGAGCGTTGCGAGCTTCGGTTGTCGTTCGCGGAGCGTGAGGAGATCTCTCGGGGCGCAGCCGCGGGCCTGTCGTTCCGGGCGATCGCTCGCGGGACGGGCCGTTCGGCTTCGACGATCTGTCGGGAGGTGAACGCGAACGGAGGCCGGGCGAAGTATCGGGCGTTGCCGGCCGATCGCCGAGCACAACGCCGAGCTCTGCGACCCAAGCGAGCGAAGCTCGCTCAGTGCCGGCGGCTACGCAACGTTGTCGAGCGCAAGCTCGAGGAACGGTGGTCTCCGCAGCAGATCTCGGGGTGGTTGGCTGAGCAGTATCGGAACGACCCGGAGATGCAGGTGTCGCACGAGACCATCTATCAGTCGCTGTTCGTGCAGAGCCGAGGAGCGCTCCGTAAGGAGTTGCATGCGTGCTTGCGGACCGGCCGGGCGATGCGCCGAGCCAAGGCCTACACGAAGGGCCGGGTCGGCCAGGGCCAGATCCGCAACATGGTGATGATCTCCGAACGTCCAGCCGAGGTCGCCGATCGGGCCGTTCCTGGTCACTGGGAAGGAGATCTGATCTTCGGCAAGAAGATGACCTCGATCGGGACATTGGTCGAGCGTCACAGCCGTTATGTGATCTTGCTCAAACTCCCTAACGGTCACGGTGCACCAGCAGTCCGCCACGCGATGACCAAACGGATCTTGACGCTGCCCGCGCAGCTCCGCCGCTCGATCACCTGGGACCAAGGCAAAGAGATGGCCGAACACGTCCAGTTCACGATCGACACCGGCGTGCAGATCTACTTCTGTGATCCGAAGAGTCCCTGGCAACGAGACCTCTCTCAGTGCACCCAACGCGAGCTCGACGCGATCGCCCGCTCGCTCAACACACGACCTCGACAGACCCTCGGTTGGATGACACCATCACAAGCGTTTGCCAACGCCGTTGCGATGACCGCTTGAGGACACAGCACTTCCGGGACGTGCCGGGGAAGGTTCGTACCGAGCGCTCACTACGAGGTTCTGCGCCACTCAGATCGCCGGCCTGCGTCGCCCTCGCCTGCGGCGTGCGGCGTCTGATCAGAGGTTTCGCTGGGTACGTCGGGAACTGATGTCGTGCTGAGCGCCGAGAAGTCTCGGCGAACCGTGTCGAGAACTGGATTCGTGCTCCGTCCAAGTGTGAACGCGGCCAGCGGAGCCGCCGTCACAGGAGGAGACCACGATGGCCGGGTACCAGTTGCGTGCAGAGGAGTCTGGAGGCGGGCCGATGAGTGAGCTTCAGGGCATCGCTCGCTTCAAGATTCACGAAAGCAAGCTCGAGGAGTTCAAGCGCTTGTCCGCGCAATGCATGGAGATCGTGCGGACCAGGGACACCGGCACGCTGCAATACGAGATCTACTTCAACGACGACCAGTCCGAGTGCATCGTCCTCGAGCGGTACCGGGACTCCGAGGCGCTCATCGAGCACGCTGCCCACGTCGGCGACCTTATGGAGGCGATCGTTGCGACGGGCTCCGTCTCGGGCGAACTCCTCGGTGAGCCGAACGCAGAGCTCAGAGCGAACCTGGCCGACGGCCCGGTCGGTCTCTTCACGCTCTACCAGTCGATGTAGCCACCGCTCACCAGCCCGGACGAGGCGCTCCGAGGGGTCCCGCGTTCGGATCGAGCTGCCTATGCGGCGCGGGCGACTCTCAACTACTCCCCGCGCCGATACAGGAGCCTCCGTGACGACGCCTCGCCCCACGGCAGCCTCGGCGCCGCGAAGGAGACTGGTGGTGACCTCGGCCAAGACTTCTGCGCCGGGATGTCGAGAATCCGAGGTCGGCTCCGTCCTTCGAGGTGAATGCGGTCAGCAGGGTCACCGTCACAAGAGGAGAACGCCCATGGCCAAGTACCTGTTGCTCAAGCACTACCGAGGCGCCCCGGCAGCTGTGAACGACGTGCCGATGGACCAGTGGACGCCGGACGAGGTCGAGGCGCACATCCAGTTCATGCGCGACTTCGCAGCCCGGCTTGAGCGCACCGGTGAGTTCGTCGACGCGCCAGCGCTGTCACCTGACGGCGTCTGGGTCCGCTCCGACGGCGAAGGGCGACCGCCGGTGACCGACGGTCCGTTCGCCGAGACGAAGGACCTGATCGCCGGATGGATGGTCATCGATGTCGACAGCTACGACCGGGCGATCGAGCTCGCTGGCGAGCTGTCGGCGGCACCCGGCGCGGGCGGCGAACCGATCCACGAATGGCTGGAGGTCCGTCCCTTCCTGACTGCCCCACCCACCGTCACCGAGTGATAGTGGACGACGTCGAGCTGCGGGAGCTCGTCCCGAAGGTCCTGAACGTCCTCGTCCGTCGCGGTGCAGACTTCGCGACGGCCGAGGACGCCGTGCAAGAGGCGCTGATCCGGGCACTCTCGACGTGGGAGGACGGCACACCGTCTGATCCCGAGGGCTGGCTGATCACCGTCTCCTGGAGGGCGTTCATCGACATGGCGCGATCGGACGTCGCGCGGCGCGAACGAGAGGTCCGATTCGGCACCGATCCGCCCACCGATATCGTGCCGGGCGCCGACGACACCCTGCACCTCTACTTCCTGTCTGCACATCCTGACCTGAATCCGTCATCAGCGGTCGCCCTCACGCTCCGGGCGGTGGGCGGGCTCACGACGCGCCAGATCGCGCAGGCCTACCTCGTCCCTGAGACCACCATGGGGCAGCGGATCAGCCGGGCCAAGCGTACGGTCGGCCGACGCGGTGTTGATCGTCCCGGCGCGGTGCGAACGGTGATGCGAGTGCTGTACCTCGTGTTCAACGAGGGCTACTCAGGCGAGGTCGACCTCGCAGCCGAGGCCATCCGGCTCACCCGACAGCTGGCGACGCTGGTCGACGACCCCGAGGCCGACGGTCTGCTCGCCCTGATGTTGCTGCACCATGCGCGCCGCCGCAGTCGCACCCGACCGGACGGAGGGATCGTGCCACTGGCCGAGCAGGACCGGAGCCAGTGGGACACCCAGCTCATCGCGGAGGGAGTCTCCATCGCGCAAGCCGCCCTCGCACAGGACCGGCTCGGCGAATATCAGGCCCAAGCGGCGATCGCGGCGCTCCACGCCGACGCCCCCCGCTTCGAGGACACCGACTGGGTGCAGATCCTGGAGTGGTACGACGAGCTCCTCCGAGTCGCCGACACTCCGATCATCCGACTCAACCGTGCCGTCGCCGTCGGTGAAGCGGACGGCGCGCTCGCAGGACTGGCAGCACTGACCGACATCGATGAGAACATCCCGCGGAGAGATGCGGTCGCTGCTTATCTCCACGAGCGCAACGGCGACCTTGAACTCGCTGCCCGTCTCTACGCCACCGCGGCCCGGACCGCTCCGAACCTCGCAGAGCGCGACCACCAGACCCGTCAGGCGGCGCGGCTCAACCAACTCCTGCGTCGCCAGCAATGAGAGGGGCTCAATCGCGAACCTCGGGACCGACCCCGAACGCCGGGTCCGCCACGTCGAACGCGAATTGCTCCGCACCCGGCCGTCATCGACGCCGGGCGCGCAGGACGACGTCGGCGATGTGGGGGTTGCCAGGCGGCGGGTCGATGCGCGGCTCGACCGCGTGCAACTCGATCGTGAAGTCCTCACCGAGCAGCCGGCCGAGGTCATCGGCACCGACGTAGTCCGCCGGGTCGAAGCCCCGCGACTTCATGTGCTCGCGGTGCTCCTCGTCGAGATCGTGGTACAGGGCGAGTAGCAACCCGCCCGGGCGAACCGCGTCGAGCAACGTCTGCACCGCGGCCTCACCCGCGGCCTTGGGCAGCGCCGGGTACTGCATCGACACGAGGTCGAACGAGCCGGCCGGGAACGATGTCTGCAGGGCGTCCCCGCAGACCCACTCGACAGTGGCGCCGGCCAGCTCGGCCGCCTCACGCGCGCGGCCCACGGCGACGTCGGAGATGTCGATCGCCGTGACCGTCCAACCGCGCCGAGCGAGCCAAATTGCGTCGGCGCCCTCGCCACAACCGACGTCGAGCGCTCGGCCCGGGGCAAGGTCGTCGACCTCGGCGACGAGCCGCCCGTTCGGCCGCCCGCTCCACATCGTCCGGTCGTGCTCGCTGTACCTCACATCCCACTCGGCTGCTTGCGCCGCCGCCCGGGGCCGCTGCTCACCGGGTTCGTGATCGTGCACGGTCCGCACGGTAGATCGGTCGCCGGAACGCCGGTCAACCGATTCCGCCGTCCGGTGGTTGCCACGCCGGATCGCGGCCGGTGAGGGCGAGCAACCGGTCGAACGGCGTGGCGTTGTCAGCGGCGGGCACGATCGGACCGAAGAGCCTCCCGTCACGGGGCGCGTCGAACGATGCGACGAACCTCATCGCGGCTTCGATCTCTTGGACCGCGGGCGCGTAGGCCTGCGCGGTCGCGACGGCGATATCCCAACCGTGGACGACCAGTTCGTCGAGTGCGACGAGACCGACGACCTCAGCCGGCATCTCGATGCCCCCGGCGTAGGTGGAACCCACCCAGGCCTGCGGGTCGCTCCAAGCGTCGGCCAAGGCGACGAGGTCCCGCGAGATCCGATCGCGCCAGCCGGCTTCGAGGTTCGCACCGCTCGGTGGCGGAGGCCGCGAGGTTCGGCCCTCGGACTCCTTGCGGGCGGCGGCGACAACCGCACGGCGAAGACTCCGAGGTGGTCGATCAGGTCGCCAACGTCCTCGTCAGCACACGGGGTCGGCAGACCGAGCTGATCGTCACCGACCGACGTGACGACGCTGATCGTTCGCTGAACTGCGGGATGGATGTCGATCATGACGCATCAGACGGCGCGGACACCCGAAACTCATCGCACCCCAACTGGACCGCCCCCGAACGCCGGGTCGATGTTCCATCGTGCTGCAGGCGCGGACGAACCTCCCGAGTCACGCCGACTTGTGCTGGGTACGGAACGTCTGAACCTCGAACGTCATCTCCTCGGGCGGACCGGGCAGGCCTTGTTCGACACTGGCCAGACCGGGAAGCAACGTGTCGTCCCGGAAGCGCTCCCACGAGGCTTGCGAGTCGTGCACAGCGACGATCAGCCAGCCATCGTCAGTTGGCCCTGCGAGGTGCAGCAGCTGGCCCTCAGGCAAGGCCTTGCCGTCATCGGGATGAACGACCTTCAAAGCGTTCTCGTACTGCTCGCGTGTGCCGCCTTGGAAGCGGTGGATGATTCCGAATGTCGCCATGGTGATCGATCCTCCTGTCTGCCGTGCCGTCGTCGAGTGGAGTCGCCTGAGATCGTCACGCAACGCCTCGTCGGAACAACGCCTGGGCTCACACAGTCGTCGCAGTGGAACGTTCCTGACACTACGCCGGGCGCGCCGAAAGGGCGACGCGACGAGATCAGCGCACTCAGCTCGACGACGACCCGGGTGTGCCGCCCGTCAACGCTCCCTCGAGCTCATCACGTCATAGCCCTCAACTGTCCCCGAACGCCGGCTGCGGTGTGAGGTGATTCTCTGTGCTCCCCATGACCGAATAGGGAGGACAGCGATGGCCACACTCGAAGCGATCCCTACGACGATCCGGCGTCCCGAGCCCGAGACGCCGTTCGACGAGGCGCACCTGGCGGCAGTGGCGTTCCTTGCGCGTTACAGCGGCCGGACTCTGGACGCCTACCGGCACGACCTGCGCGCATTCTTCCAGTGGGCGAACGACAACGGCTTGACCGTGCTGCACGCCACGCGGCCGCACGTCGAGCTCTACCGAGCCGCGATGGAAGAGCGTCGGCTCGCAGCGTCGACAATCGACCGCCGGATGTCGACGGTCTGCGGCTTCTACCGCTTCGCTCACATCGACGGGCGCATCGGGTCAAACCCAGCCCAGTACGTGCGTCGACCCAAGGTTCATCCGAGCGAAGGTCGCGGCATGGACCGCGCCGAGTTGGGGACGTTCCTGTTCACCGCCGAGCGCTTCGACCGCGACCACACCGCTCTGGCAGTACTCCTCGGCCTCAACGGCCTTCGCGTTTCGGAGGCCTGTGCCACCAACATCGAGGATCTTGGGCTTCAGCGTGGGCACCGAACGTTGCGCATCCTTGGAAAGGGCAACAAGCTCGCCACCATCCCGCTCGTGCCCCGCACCGCGCGGACAATCGACCTGGCGGTCGGCGAACGACACGAGGGCCCGATCCTGCGACGCAGGGACGGACAGCGCCTGGACCGCCGAACAGCGCACCGCTGGGTCCGCTCGATCGGAGCTGATCAACGCGGCCGTCGTGGCCGGCCTCTTGCCGAACGAGCAGGTGAAGAACTCGGGCCCGTTCGAGTGCTCGGGCATCTGGGCGACGGTGGCGCCGACGGTCAGCTCGAGTGGCGGCCCGTCGATCACGATCACGGTGCTGCTGCGGTGGAACGGCTCGGTGTGGCAGTCGGTCGACCGCGCCGTCTACTGCGAGAACGGCGACGTGCCGCCGGCGATCTTCCAGAAGGCCTGCGAGTCGAACTGACGCCGGCGGCTTCGCCGCCTCACTTCGGGCAGCCGGAGACCTCGATGTCGGGTTGCCCGGCGGGCTTGAACGCGCCCGGTTGCTCCGCGCCGGTGAAGCGGTCGTCGATCCAATGAATCATGTCGGGCAGCGACGGCGGGATGACGTCACTGTGGTCGCGGCCCGGGTAGATCCACCGCTCGAGACCCTGGCCGATGTCGCAGAGGTGGTTGGCGAGGATCTGCGTCGACACCGGCGGGATCTGCTCGTCGCTGCCGCCCTGGATCATCAGCAGCGGCGTCGGGACCGCGTCGGTGAACTGCTGGGGGTCGTTCGCGGCGAGGATCTTCTTCCACTCCGGCACCGTGAACGGGTCGGTCTTGGTGACGGTCTCGAACGCCACGTCCTTCGTGTGCTGCGCGACGTAGTCGGAGCAGCCCTGCGCGAGCAGCGGGAGGAGGTCGATGCCCACGGGGGTGAGGATCTTGTCGAGCGGCGCAGCCTTGTTGCCGTAGGCCGCGTTGAGCCCGCCACCGGCCATCAGCAGGTAGTGCTTGAACGTGCTCTTCAGCAGGAAGTTGTAGATGAAGTTGAACTGCGACGGCGGCGCGCCCGCGACCACGCCCCGCAGGTCGAGGTCCGGTGCGTACTGCTCGCCGATCTTCAGCCCGTACATCGCGGTCTGGCCGCCCTCGGAGTGGCCCCACACCACGTAGTGCTTGCTCGTATGCGCGCCCTTCAGTTGCCGGGCCGCGCGCACGATGTCGATCGTGTTGCGCGCCGCGCTCTCGCCCGCGATGTACGGCAAGAGGCCCGGCGTTCCCTCACCCTCGTAGTCGGTGGCCGTCACGAGCCAGCCCTGGTCGAGCAGCTGGTTGGCGGCCGGCGCGGCCGACTGCGGCTTCAACGACGGCGCGCACTGGTCGGCCATCCCGTTGGTGCCATGACCCCACGTGACGACCGGGTACCCGCCGTGGGGCGCAGGCTTGTCGGGGACGACGATCACTCCCGTCACCGCGACGGGCTTGTCCCGCTGCGACCGCGACACGTACATGACCCGGTACACGGTGCCGTGCAGCTCGGGCGCGTCGACCCTCTCCGACTTGATCAGCGTGCCGGGCTTGTTGGACGGGAACGGCTTCGGCACCGAATAGAAGGCGGGGAGGCCCTTGGGCGCGGGGATCGTGTGGCCCCTCGCGCCGACGGATGCGCCCGCCCCCGACGGCAACAGCGATGCCACCACGACCCCGAACGCGGCCAACAGCTGCACGAAATGGGAACGACCCACCATCGCCTCCACGGTCGGTCCGGCACCACACGCTAACCAGGCCGCGCGCGGCGACTGTGGCGGGGCTAGTGTCCCCCCGTCGAGCCGGCGGCGGAGCACGGAGGCTTCTTCGATGGGTGGACGCAGGATCGGGCGGCTCGGTGCGGCGCTGGCGGCCGGGGCGCTGACCGGCGGGGTCAGTGTGGTCGCGGGCCTGGGCTCCACCACGGCCCAGGCGCAGCCCTCCACCGTCGAGTTCGCGACTCCCGGCCCGGCCACCTGGACGGTGCCCGCCGGCGTGTGCCAGGCGACATTCGACGTGCAGGGTGCCCAAGGCGGCAGCGGCGGCGACTTCAGCCTCGGAGCTGGTGCCGCCGGTGGCCTCGGCGGGCGGGCGAGCGCGACGACCGCGGTGACCGCCGGGCAACAGATCCAGATCAACGTCGGCGGGCAGGGTGGCGACGGTAGCGTGCTCCCGGTCCCGGCCGGCGCCGCGGATGGCTACCCCACCGTCACTCCCGCGCAGATCGACGCGGGCGCCGGCGGCGTGAACGGCGGCGCCGACGGCGGCGACGGCCTGGGCGCGGGCGGTGGTGGTGGCGGTGGCGGCTCCGACGTGCGCATCGGGGGCACGAACCTGGCGAACCGCATCGTCGTGGCCGGTGGTGGCGCGGGCGGCGGCGCGGGCGGCCCGGGGGGCGACGGGGGGGCCGGTGGTGACGGCGGCGGGCTGAACGGCACCAATGGCGCCGACAGCGCGCCCGACACCCCCACTCCCGGCGGCGGTCCCGCCGACGGAGGCCTCGGAGGAACGCAGACCGCGGGCGGCAGCGGCGGGGTCGGCTCCGACCTCGCCGGCAACCCGGGCTCTCCCCAGGACGGCACCGACGGCACCGCGGGTGACGGCGGCACCGGCGGCACGAGCGGCGACGGTGGCGGCGGCGGCGGGGGCGGCTGGTTCGGCGGCGGCGGCGGCGGCGGCGGCTTCAGCGCCAGCGGCGCAGGTGGTGGCGGAGGCTCGGGCACCGGCCCGGCGGGAACGACCTTCGCGACCGGCGTGCGGGCCGGCGACGGCCTGGTGACTGTCAGCTTCGACCCGGGCGTCGGCTGCCCGGCGCCGGTCGTGGTCGCCCAGGTCCGCTTCACCGGCTGACCCAAGCGCTCAGACCCGGTCGAGCTCCAGCATCTTGATCGCGTTGCCGCGCAGGATCTTGTAGCGGAGCTCGTCGTCGAAGTCGGGGAAGTCGGCGAACATCTTCTCGACGTACTCCTTCGAGTGCGGCCACGTCGTGTCGGTGTGCGGATAGTCGGTCTCGAAGCAGATGTTGTCCTCGCCGACCTTGTCGAGGTTGTGCAGCCCGACCCGATCCGCGGTGAAGCAGCCGAACACACGCCCGTAGTAATAGGTGGATGGCGGCGCGGGGATCCGCTCCTTCGAGTGCTGCCACGCGTCGTGCTGGTCCCACACGGTGTCGGCGCGCTCGAGCGCGTAGGGGATCCACCCGATCTGGCCCTCCGAGTACGCGAGCTTCAGCTCCGGGAACTGGATCATCTTCCCGGAGAACAAGAAGTCGGCGAGCGACGCCATCGAGTTGTTGAACGCGAGCGTGCCGCCGACGCCCTCGGGTGAGTCGGGCGACGCCACCGGGTCCGACGACGACGACCCGATGTGCATGCACAGGGTGACGCCGGTGTCGTTGCACGCCGCGAACACCGGGTCCCAGTAACCCGTGTGGATGCTCGGCAGCTTCAGGCGTGTGGGCAGCTCGCTGAAGCAGAACGCGCGGACGCCACGGTCCGCGTTGCGTCGGATCTCCTCGACCGCGAGTTCCACGTCCCAGAGGGGCATCAGGCAGAGCGGGATGTTCATGCCGCCCGACGGCCCGCACCACTCCTCGACCATCCAGTCGTTGTACGCCTTCACGCAGGCGAGCCCGAGCTCCTTGTCGTTCGCCTCGTAGAACGTCTGGCCGCAGAAGCGCGGGAACGTCGGGAACGGCAGCGACCCGTCGACCCAGTTGAGCTCGAAGTCCGCGATGCGCGCGTCGCGCTCGTAGCAGCCGGGCCGCATGTCGTCGTAGGTGACCGCGGTCATCTCCATCGTCGTGCGGTCGAACTTGCTCACGTCACCGCCCGGCGTCGCCTCGAGCGGGATCGCGACGAACTTCTTGTGCACGTAGATGAGCCGGTCCTCGAAGATCCAGGCGTCGCCCCAGTCGCCGTCGGGGTCCTCGGTGTTGGTGTACTTGGCGCCCGGGTGGTGCACGAATGGCGCCCACCGCTTGCGCTCGACCCGGGGGCCCTTCTCGCGATGCCGCTCGGGCAGCCAGGTCTGCCAGACGTGGGGCGGCTCGACGACATGGTCGTCGACGCTGACGATCTTCGGCACTTCCATTGCTCGACGGTACCGCCGTCCCCACCCACGGGGACAATGGCGCGGTGGACGAGCGGTACGCCGGCTTCCCCGACGGGTTCTTCTCGCGGGCCGACGAGTCGGCCGACGAGCGGTTCTACGCGCCGCCGCGCCTCGTCACGCACCTGGACGAAGCCGCGATCGCCGCGGTCGGCGACCTGTACGACGAGCTCGGCCTCACCGGCGACGTGCTCGACGTGTGCTCGTCGTGGGTCTCGCACTTCCGCAGCGCGCCGTCGGGTCTCGTCGCGCTCGGGATGAACGAGGTCGAGCTCGCGCGCAACCCGCAGGCCGTCGCGTGGCTCGTGCACGACCTCAACGCCGACCCGCGACTGCCGTTCGCTGGCGCGTCGTTCGACGCGGCCACGTGTTGCGGGTCGGTCGACTACCTCGTGCGTCCGATCGAGGTCTTCGACGAGGTTGGACGCGTGCTGCGCCCGGGCGGCCCGTTCGTGTGCACGTTCTCGAACCGTTGCTTCCCGACCAAGGCGATCCGCGGGTGGCTCGCGACCGACGACCGCGCGCACCTGGAGGTCGTCACCGAGTACTTCCGTCGCGCCCACGGCTTCGGCGAGCCCGTCGCGGAGCGCCGCACCCCGCCCGACCATCGCGGCGACCCGCTCTTCGCCGTCTGGGCCCTCCGTACCTGACCCATCCCCCTTGTTGCGTTTCTGAACCTGCTCGGGCAGGTTCAGCGCGGGACGTCAGCCGCGCCCCGCGGCTGCGAGCACGAAGCGCGCGGTCGCAGCCATGCCGTCCGCGTTCGGGTGCACCGGTGCGGCGGGCGCGGTCGGCACGACCGGCTCCACCCACCGAACGGTCTCGATCTGGCACGCGTCGTGCCCGATGCTCGGCGTGTAGGTGTCGACGTACACCGCCTTCGCGCTCGCCGCCTGCGTGCCGAGCATCGCGTTGAGCTCGTGCTCCTTGGCGCGCAGGTAGGGGACGTCGTCGTACGCGATCGGCATCTGCGGCCAGCAGCCGACGCCGGTCTCGGGGAGGATGTCGAGGTAGCCGACGACGTAGACGGTGGCGCGCGGCGACCGTTGGTGAATGTCCTTCAGCACGGCTGCGACCTTCGGCGCCGTCGCGGCGATGCGTGCGCTGATCTCGTCACGACCGTTCGCCACGTACCGGTCCTGGCACGGGTGTCCGAACGGTGACAGTGACGAGCAGTTCTCGATGATCTCGGTGAAGCCGATGTCGTTGCCGCCGATGCCAATCGTGACGACCGACGTGTCGGTCCCGAGCCGGTCGAACTGCGGCGGGTTCGGTCCCGGCGTCACGTCCTGCGGCTGCGTCATGTGATCGGTACGCGCGCCGCTGCAGCTCGCGTCGCGCAGCTCGGTCACGCCGAGCGAGGGCGCGGCGAGGTGTGGATAGTTGTGGTCGGAGCGCAGGCACCCGAGCGGGTGGTTCAGCTGGAGCGGGATGAACGGCCCCGCCGTGTACGAGTCGCCCAGGGCGACATAGCTCCCCGCCCGGGCCATCGGCGCGGGCGCTGCCACCGCCGCCGGCACCAGCACGGCGAGAATCGCGACCACGCTCGCCACCAGGAGCCGGACCGTCCAACGTCGCCGCCGCGTCATCGTCGATCTCCCTCCGCCGGCGGGCCCGTCTCACCTTTCCCGACCGTCGACGGGCCAATCCTCGGTCGCCGCGCCTACAGCACGGGGCGTTCGGACGGCGTCGCCGTGTCGAGCGCGTCGGGTGTGGTGAGCCGGTGGTCGACGACGAGTCGCTCGAGTGCCGCCGTCCAGCTCTCGTAGTACGGCCGCTCCGGATCCTCGGCGATGGCCGCGATGAGCCGTCGGCGGAACTCGTCCCAGTCGACGCCGAGCCGGTCGACGAGCGCGAGCGCGATGGCGAGCGCGCGTCCCTGCCACGGCGCCGAGAACACGAGCTCGCCGTTGTCGCGCGGCAGCGCGGCGGGGCCGCTCATGAGCGCGACCTCGTCGGAGATCGGCTCGCTCACAGTCGCTCGACGCCGATCATCGAATCGCGCGTCGCCAACGCGGCGAGCTCGGCTTCGCCGAGCGTGTCCGTACCCGCGGGCCGCTCGGGGAGCACGAGGTAGCGCACCTCGGCGCTGGAGTCCCAGACCCGGATCTCGACGTCGTCGGGCACGACGGTGCCCATCTCGGTGAGCAACGCGCGCGGCTCGCGCACCGCGCGCGACCGGTACGCCGGCGACTTGTACCACGTGGGCGGGAGCCCGAGCGTCGGCCACGGGTAGCACGAGCACAGCGTGCACACGACGAGGTTGTGCACCTTCGGCGTGTTCTCGACCACGACCATGTGATCGCCCTCGGGGCCGCCGAAGCCGAGCTCGGCAATCGCGGCGGTGCCGTCCGCGAGCAGGCGCGCCTTGTAGTCCGCGTCGACCCAGGCGCGCGCCACGACCTTCGCGCCGTTCAGCGGGCTGAGCTCGTCCTCGAAGTGGGCGACGATCTCGTCGAGTGCGGCCGGGTCGAGCAACCCACGCTCGGTGAGCACCGCCTCGATCGCCGCGACCCGGGCCTCGACCGGCGCGAGCGGCTCGGGATGGTGCGCGTGATCGTGGTCGTGCGCGTGGTCGTGGCCGTCGCTCACGCGTCCTCCTCGAGGTATCCCTCCCAGAGGTCCACGTGCATGACCTCGCCGGCGGTGGCGCCGCCGCCCCACAGCTCCGCGGCGTCGAAGCGCACGGAGTACGTGGGCTCGACGCGCTTGGCGTCGCTGTGTGCCTCGACGTCGGGCACCGAGAACGCGCCGTCGCCGCGCACGACGACGCCCCGCTTGCCCTGCACGTAGCGCGGGGCACGGGTGTGGCCGGGCGGGTGCCACTCGCGGACGCGCACACGGTCACCGACCGCGAAGCGCGCCTCGGTCCGGTCGGCGCCGTGCTCGTCGGGCGGGACGCCCCGGTCGGGACGCGAGAGCGGGAACCGGCCGCCGGCCCGGCGCTCGAGCTCGTCGCGCGTGACGAGGCCACGTTCGACGAGCAGCGTGGTGAGACCGGTGAGCCAGTGCTCGTAGTAGGAGGAGGTGAGGTAGTGGCCCGGGTCCATCCGCTCGATGCTGTGGCGGAACCTCCCGCCGTTGACGAGCCCGGCGAGCATCACGCCGCCGTTCAGGCGGAACACCCGCCGCTCCCAGTCGGCGTGGAAGACCGGCTCTTCCGCCTCCCGCTCGACCGGCCCGAACCCGGCCACACCGCCGAGATCGTGCACCCCGTCCACGGGTCCCCAGCCTCGCGCGCGCTGACATCCCGCCGGGCCGGGGTCTAGGCTGGCCGCCGCAGGCGGCATGGAGGGCTGGGCAAATGGGCTGGGCAATGGGCAGGACGCGGAACGTCGTCGCGGCGCTGGGCATCGGCGCCGCGTTTGCCATGGTGCCGGCGATCGCAGCTGCGGCACCGAACGGGGCACAGCACCCGGTACCGCCGCAGGCGACGCTCGTGCGCACCGACATCTTCCGGCCCGGGCCACCGGCGCGCGATGCAGCGGGCAAGGCAACGTCCACGGTCACCAACTGCTCGCCCGACGATCCGTCGCAGTACCTCAGCACGCCGGCGTACACGGGCTTCACGAGCACGATCGCCGACCGCACCGCGCACTTCAACGCGGCCACCAAGCCGGCCGCGCTCACGACCGCCACGTCCGACATCCAGGCGGCGTTCAACACGTGGGTCGCCGAGAACCCGAAGGCCCCGCCGTTCACGGTCACGACCGCCGCGCCCGTCGTCACCTCGGCGACCGCCAACCGGCACACCGACGTGCTCTTCGGCCGGGCGCCGGGCAACGCCATCGCGGTCACCTATACGTGGCGCTGGTCCGACACCGGTCAGTACGAGAGCGACACCGTGTTCAACAAGAGGGTGCCCTGGGCCGAGATCCCGACCACCGGCGTCGGCGCCGACGGCTGCAACGAGACCGTCGTCGCCTATGACCTCCAGAACATCGCCACGCACGAGCTCGGCCACATCTACGGGCTCGGCCATCCGGCCGGTGACCGCTTCGCGACGATGTACGCGTACGGCTACACGGGTGAGACGCTGAAGCGCTCGCTCGCGACCAGCGACCAGATCGGCATCGACGC
>WNGB01009737.1_pt2 | contig 14421 bp, 16 predicted proteins | sample 5400681 | NCBI WGS metagenome assembly WNGB01 (sample SAMN13153367, study PRJNA577476) | soil metagenome | isolation source: 115 cm soil or saprolite under grassland replicate 2 | place: USA:California | collected 2016-06-15 | reverse complement strand
AGCCAGTCCGCGGTGGCCTGCGGCACCGTGACCGGGCCCCGCCAGAGCGCGTCACGCAGCAGCACCAGGAACACCAGCAGCGCTAGTGCGGTCAGCGCGGCTGGCCCCGCATGCAGCAGCCGCGGGGCCGCCGCGGTCGCGGGCGGTGGCCGGCGCAGCGCCCGGTACGTCGTGACGATCAGCGAGCCGCCGTAGCCGACGACGATGAGCGCGGCCAGGTAGGCCCAGTAGGCCACGCTGGCCGCCTGCTTCCGCCCGCGGCCCCGGCGCAGCTCGCGCAGCAGCGAGAAGGTCGCCGCGGTGGTGTCCGGGACGGGGATGGGGTCCGGCGTCACGGTCACCGCAGCGCCGCCAGCGTCACGTCCGGCGGCCCCTCGGCGGTGACCGCGCCGTCGCTGAGCACGATGACGTGGTCGGCGACGGCCGCGGCCAGCTCGGTGTGGTGCGTGGCCATCAGCAGGGCCGCGCCCGCGTCCTTCTCGCCCCGCAGCAGGCTGCCCAGCCAGCGCCGGGCGGCGGGATCCAGGCGCTGCTCGGGCTCGTCGAGCACCAGCAGCCGGCGGGGCCGGACCAGCACGGTGGCCACCTGCAGGGCCTGGAGCTGCCCGCTGGACAGGGACCCGGGCAGCGCCGCGGCGTGGTCCGCCAGTCGGCACTCGGCCAGCGCCCGGTCAGCCAGGGCCCCCGCCCCGCGGCCCGCGCCGTGCGCCACCGCGACCAGCAGGAGGTGCTCCCGGACGGTCAGGTCCGGGTAGGCGCTGACCAGGTCACCGACCACGGCGATCTCGGTCCGGACCACCGGGTCGTCCTCGGACATCACCCGGCCGCCGTAGCTGATCCGGCCGGTGGTCGGCGTGTCCCGCCCGGCCGCGATGCGGAGCAGGGTCGACTTGCCGGATCCGTTCGCGCCGAGCACGGCCACGCACTGCCCGGCGGCCAGCGTGAGATCGAGAGGCTGCAGCGCGACGCGGTCCCCGTACCGGCGGCTCACTCCGGACGCTCCCGGGCCCGGGCCGACTCTCAGGCCGGCTCCCGGGCCCGGTCCGGCGCCCGGACCCGGGCCGGCTCCCGGACCCAGGCCGGCTCCCGGACCCCGGCCGGTGCCCGGGCCAGCTCTCGGATGGCGGCCCCCCGGGCGGGACGGGCGGCGGGTTCTCGGGCGGCGGGTTCTCGGGCGGCACGGTGAGAGTCCACCACAGCGGGCGCGCGGGCGGCACTTCCCCGGCGGCACTGGGCCGCGCCCCGGCCCGGCCGCGGCGGCTGGCCGCCGTGACCCCCCGGACCGCCTGTGGCCCTCCGGACGGCTGTGGCCGCCCCGGGCCACCCTGGGCAGCTCAGCGACCGCCCCACCCGGATCAGCCTGGGCGGCTGGCCGGCCGGGGTTAGAAATCGGGCTGAGCGGGCAGAGGGCGGCCATGGCTGTACTGAGAGCTCTCGCCCGTCCCATGATGGCCTCGATCTTCATCGTCCAGGGCTACGACACCCTGCGCCAGCCCGAGCGGGTCGCCCCGCGCGCGGAGAAGGTGGTGGGCCCGCTCAAGGAGCGCGTGGACGCCCTGCCGGACGACACCGAGCAGCTGGTCCGCATCAACGGCGGGATCCAGCTGGTGGCGGGCTCGCTGCTGGCGATCGGCCGCTGGCCGCGGCTGTCCGCCCTGGCCCTCGCGGCGACGCTGATCCCCACCACCCTGGCCGGGCATCCGTACTGGGAGGCCAAGGACGACGAGGAGCGGGCCCAGCAGCGCATCCACTTCCTCAAGAACCTCGCCATGCTCGGCGGCCTGCTCATCGCCGCGGCCGACACCGAGGGGAACCCGTCGCTGGCGTGGCGGAGCCGCCACGCGGTCCAGGCCGCACGGCGCGATGTGTCGCTGGCCACCCGGACGGCCAAGGCATCAGGCAAGGCAGGCGCCAAGGTCGGGGCGACGGTCGGCAAGGCCCAGGGCACGGCCGACCTCGCGCTGGCCAAGGCTGATCTCGCGCGGGCCAGGGCGGGCACCGCCCGGGCCAGGGCCGGCCGGGTCCGCGCCGAGAAGGTGGCCCAGGCCCGCACGAAGGCCGGCCAGGCCGCACACAAGGCCAGCGTCAAAGCCGGGAAGGCAGCCGGCAAGACGGCGGGCCGGGCCGGGGTGAAGGCCGGGAAGACCGCGACCCGCGCCGGCTTCCAGGCGGGCCGGGTGAAGGCCAAGGCGGAGCAGCTCACCTCCCGCTGATCCCTCCCTGGCACCTTCCGCCTCACCTGCCCCCTCAGTAACAGCTCCCCTTCGTGATCATGACATTGGTGTCGTTCCAGCGACACCCAGGTCATGATCACAAACGGGTTGCCCCAGCTGGCGTGGTCTACGGTCGCGCTCCGTGGTCGTACCCGGTGCCGCGCTTCGTTGCCCCACCCTGTTGCTGCATGGGGTCCTACCGCCCTCCGCCCCGCTGGGGGGATGCTTGGCTCATGTCCCTGTTCACGGAGTCCGCGGCCTCCACGGCGCCCACGGCAGTCAGCTACGGCCGGGCACCTGCGGCTGCCGTGTCGCGCTAGCGGGCCCCGCACTGGTGATACGCCATCATGACCTGGTCTGATCCCGAGTCCCTGGGCCAGCCCGATGAGGTCGGCTTCGGCTCACCGCGGCCGCCGGGCCGCGACTGGCCACACTGGCCGCGCTGGCCGCTGGTCCTCGCCGGGGCGGCGGTGATCGCGGTCGCGGTGGTGCTCGCCCTAGGCCGGCACCCGGCGAAACCGGCGCAGGCGCGGGCCGCGGTGACGGTCTCCGAGGCCGGGCACCGCCTGCTCGGCGTGCGGGCCGGCTGGGATCTGGTCGGCTTCGGGCCGATCAGGGCGGTGCGGATCCAGTTCGCCCAGGGCCGCGTCACCCAGACGGTCCTGCCGGTCCTGCTAAGCGACGGCCCGGTCTCGTTCGTGGCGGGCCCCAGCCAGATGATCATCCGCCCGTGGGACTTCGTGCCCGGCTACGTGATACCGGACGGCACGCCCGCCCGGCCGCTGACCGGCGCGCTCGGCCACGGCGGGGCGGTGCTTCCCGGGCCGCGGCCCGGCGAGGTGTGGGTGTGGAACACCTCCACGTCCCTGGCGCTGGCCCGGATGGACGGCCGCAGGATCAGCGGCTCCATCCGGCTGCCCGCCGGCGGCTGGTGGCTGGCCAGCGCGAACGGGCGGGGCGGCGTGCTGCTGTCGGGCGTGGGCGAGGTCTACGACGTCTGGCCGGGCGGCTCCCGGCACATCGGCGAGATGCTGGCCGCGGTCGGCCCGACCCGCTGGCTGACGGTGAACTGCTACCGCCCGCACCGCTGCGCGGACGTGGTCATCGACACGGCCGCGGGGACGCAGCGGCGGCTGGGCGGGCCGCCGGTCATGTCGGTCTCGGCCTCCTCCCCGGGCGTCATCGCGCCGGACGGCGCCACGGCCGCGGTGTTCCGGGTCACGGCCGGCGGCCAAATCACCCTGCACCTCCTGAACCTGGCCACCGGGGCGGACCAGCAGGTCGCCGTCCCGCTCGACCAGGCCTCCGCCAGGCCGGGCACGCTGGCCTGGTCCCCCGACAGCCGCTGGCTGTTCGTGATCACCGCACACGGCGGCCTGGCCGTGGTGGACCGCCGCACCCAGCAGGTCGAGGGCCTCGGCGTCCGGCTCCCGTGGCTCAGCCAGATCGCGATCAGGAACGCGCCCCGCTGAGTACCCCGCCCCGGGCAAGGCCCGGGCGGGGCCCCCGGGAAGGCGGCGCGAGGGCCGGGAAACCAGGAACCACCCCGGTTAGGCACTCTCGGTGGCGGCATGCGCGCCGTCCCGTACTCCGGTTTGGGTGCCATACGCAGGACCGAACACAAGCAGCAGGGCCAGGTCCTCGGTAACGTCGACGAAGCGGTGCTCATCGCCCGCCGGAACGAAGATCACCGAACCGGGGCCCACGTCAGCGGATCGTTCCGGGGTGGCGATCCGGGCCCGGCCGGAAGTGACTACGTAGACCTCGTCCTCAGTGTGCGGAGTCTGGGTGTCCCGGCCCCCGGCCGGGATGCAGTAGGTGCCCACAGAGAGGGCCGGCACTGCGAGGTGCTCCACCCAGTCGTTGGCCTCGCCGCCGGCCGGTGCCGCCCACTTCCCCGCGCCCTCGATGATCTCCATCAGGTGATCCTAGGGGCAATGAGAGAGCGAGGACCGGTTCGCACAGGGGCAAGACGGCCGGGTGCGCACAAGGGCCAACGCGGTTGGTGGGCGATACTGGGATCGAACCAGTGGCCTCCTCAGTGTGAAGGGGGTCAGGTCCTCCGACCTGCCAGCCAGCTTGGTAAAGGGCCAGGCCAGAAGCTCCTCTTCAACCCAGTTGGTGGGGGTTTGGGCACGGTCACGCGAGTTGTGATCTCCCAAATTCCTCCCAATTGATCAAGGAGGAGCGCTGTGCCTGACAACCGACTCCAGGAGATCCGGCGGGGGTACGCCGAGGACGACTACCTCGGTGAGGAACCGCCGGATCTCGGTCCGCTCCGGGCTCTTGCGGAGAATGCGGAACTCGCCGAGGCGGTGGCTCAGTTGGCCGATGCCTACGGCCGCCCGCTGCCTGTTGATGATCCCCTAGCGCCGCTCGCCCGGGATATAGCGCGGGCGCTGACCGAGGCCGGGTTCACGCTGCATCACTGCGCCCAGAGCCATCCGCTGTACCGGCTGGGCGGCGTCTGCCTGCTGCCCCCGTCGCGCGTAGCCATGACCTGGATAGACGCGGCGGGGTGGTCGTGTCCTGGACCACCCACAACCTGATGTCGCTCGACTGGGGCCGGTGGCGCGAGTATCAGGGCGCCCATGGCGCGATGAACGCCGCGTTGTCCGAGGTGCTCGACGCGCTCGGGTTCGAGGTCTGGCCGTTCGGCCTGGGCGGGGCGTGGATGGTGACCGGCCGCCGGGCCAACAACGCCGCGATATTCAGGATGGCGTGCTGTCCAGGACTGGGCGGGAGCACGTCCGGGCAAGTGCGGCGCAGGCGTGGTGGTGAAGGTCCTGGTACCCACGTTCGCGAGTGATCCGGATAATGCGCTGGATCTGATGGGGCAGCCGCCGGTCGCTGGCGGCGTCGATGGCCGTGAAGAGCAGATTCTCGGCCTGGCCGTGGTCTCCCGCAGAAAGCAGGACGGCAGCAAAGGTGATCCCCTCGATGATCTCCCACTGCGGGGACGGGGCTGCCTCAGCCGGGCTGTCCTGGGCGAGTTTCACGGCGCGCGTATGCTCCCCCAGGTCGAGCAGGCCACGAAGCTGGATTTCGCGGCAGGTGAATGGGTGAAGTAGCGACCCGGCCGACCCATGGCGCTGGATCAGGTCCTGACATCGGGTGACAGCCGAAGCGAACCGGGCGGTGTCACCGGCGGTGGCGGAGGCCCGGGCAAGCAGGGCAGCGGCCGCACCGCGGCCGGCCCCGGGAGGTGCGGTGATGGTGGCGCATTCCAGGGTGGCGAGGGCGCCAGGATGCCCGTTCTTGCGCAGCTCATTGCCGTGCATCGAGAGGGCGTGCCCCAAGGCGGCCGCGTCATCGAGCTGCTCTGCGGCGGCGACGCCTTTGGCTGTCCACTGGGCAGCCACATTGAGCCGCTCTTCGGGGAGGATCGTGCCGAGGCTGATTCCCAGGCTGGTCCATGCATGACCGAGTACTCGGAGCGTGTCGGCCTCAAGGTGGCCATCGGCGGCTCGCGTCTCGAGGCGGGCGACTAACGGCCACAGTTCGTTGACCGCTTCGGCGGCCCGCCCAGCGGCCCGGGCAAGGTCGGCGAGGCGGATGACCGCCTGGGCGAAGGACACCATGGCGACGTGCTCGCTGTCACGCGGGTCGGTGACGCCGAGCAGGTGCGGGGGGATCGCCAGGGTCCGGGCGATATGCCGCCGGGCGGGGACATCGTGCACTGCACGGCGGCCGGTCTCGATCATCGACACATAGGTCTTGTCGTAGCCGAGCCGGGCGGCGAGCTGTTCTTGGGTCAGCCCGGCGGCGGTGCGGTAGGCCCGGAGTATGGGGCCGAGTTGACGGGTGCGCAGCGCTCGGGCGGCGGCCGGGTCGATCCAGGCCCACGCGGCAGGCGCAAGCTGCTCCTCGGCCGGAGCGGGCCCGGGTCCCCCTGCGGTTACCTGGCAGGCAGGGCACACCACCGCAGCGCCGCCCGCGCCGGGCAATCGCGCCCCGCACTGCCGGCAGCCACGGTCCATGCCGTCACCTTCTTACCGACAACCCACGGATGCGGGGGCGTGCTGGGTGAGCCAGGTAGCGATCGAGTCCTTGTAGCCCTGCGGCATGACCAGGCCAGCGATCTCCTCGGGAGTGAACAGGCCGATCCGCTGATGCTCATCCGAGAGCACCGGGTCCTGCGCCTCCTGCCCGGGCTTGAGCAGGCAAGCATAGGTAACTATGAACACGTGCTTCCCCGCCTGGGTGATGTGATACAGCCAGGCGTCCAGAATCGGCCCGGCAGTCACGGTCCACCCGGTCTCCTCGGCGATCTCCCGGACCACGCACTGCTCGGGAGTTTCCCCCGTCTCCAGCCGCCCGCCGGGCAACTCCCACTCGCCGCGCTCGTTGTGCAGCAGCAGGATCCGCCCGTCCTGGGCCACCACGCCCTTCACCGACACCGGGTACGCCTGCACCGCCACCTCCTCCAGACCGACGCTCTGAGGCGAACGTAACAGCAGCCCCGGCCGCCGTCAGGCAGCCCGGGCCCGCAGTTGACAACTTGTCACTGGACCCCGCACGCCACCAGCGGATGCCATTAGGTAAGCATCACTTCACTACGAGTACGGAGATTCAGCGATGACCACATCCGCGACCTCATCCTCGGCAGTCACTACCCATGGCCTTGCGATCGCTGGCCGCTACGACGCCGGCGATGTGTGCCGACCGCAGGGATTAGCCCGGATGTCCGAGCTACTCGCGGCCGAGGGCCTGGCCCTCTTCCATGGCGCCGACCGCCGCACCGCAGTTCTGCAGGCCGCGTCCGCGGTCCTGACGGTCCGCCCGCATCCCGATGCCGACCCGGACGGGATCACTGTGATCACCGACCTGGGAGCAGCCGGGGATCTTCCCGGCGCCGCTGGGTTCAGCCGACGTGAGCTCGCCGCTCACACCGACGGGTCCAGAGTCCCGCACCCTCCGGCCCTGCTGATAGCGGTCTGCGCCCAGCCCGCCGCCGCGGGCGGGGCCAGCAGGTTCACCGACGGCTTGGCCGTCTTCGGTGAGCTCGCCGTCAACTGGCCACAGGCGCTGACCGCGTTCACCCGGCCCCGGTCGGCCTTGTTCGGCGGGGCCGGCGGCTACCTCGGCTCCGTGCTCACCCTGGTCCCGGGCACGCCCACCGCCACGGCCCGGCTGCAGTTGCGGCTTAGGCTGGACGACCTGGTCACCTTCGCGCCTGACCTACAGCCCTGGTTGCCCGCCCTGCAGGCCACCATCACCCGGCATACCATCACCGTGCCACTGGCGGACGGCGATGGATACATCCTGGACAACCACCGATGGCTGCACGCCCGCGAGCAGTTCACCGGCGCCCGGACGCTTTACCGGGTGCTCGGTGACCCCTTGCCCAGCTTGGGGCTATATCCCGGCATCCCGGCAGCCTCCGATCCTGTCGTCCTGGCTGACGGTGGGAGCCCCGCGCCAGCGAGAAGCCTTCGATGACCAGGCGTGTAACACCTGAGACTCCCAGTAAGCAGACCCTCGTGGCGGGCGCACACGACCCCGGCCCCTACTTGGCCGGGAAGGACGACAGCACCGCCATCCTGATAGCACTACGGGCCGATTTCCCGGCCTTCCGGATCTGGCGCGAGATCATTCCCGGCCGGGCCCGTTACATCGCCCGCCGTCTGTGCCCCGGCCCAGGCCCGCATACCGTCGTTACCGACGATCTCACCGAACTGCGGACCGCGCTCGGCGGCGAGGCCACACCCGGCGGGCACAATCATCATCCGGTCGACCACGAGGCCAACTGGGCGGCCCGGAACCTGACCCCCGAGGATATCCCGCATGCGATTGAGCACGACTACCCCGGATGGGAGGTCCATCACACCGCCGGGCAGTGGACCGCGTCCTGCCCAGCCGCCACCGTGCGCGCATCCACCGCGGACGAACTCTGCGCCGCCATCGAGCACTCCATCGGCGGTGACGACGAGTAACCTACCGTCGCCCGGCGTCACCGGGAGGCTCGAATGCCGTTCGTTGCCGAGCGTGGCTGAGCTCTGGTGCCGGGGTGGCGAATTTACCCACCCGGCCCGGGCTGGGACCCTGAGCCTGGCGGCTATGCCGGCGGGCAGGAGAGGCGGGCAAGGGTCGCCCGGCTCCCGGCGAGGGTATGGCCCCCTGGCTCCGAGCCCATGCCAGGACACCGGCCAAAATCACCGCCCCTCCATTGCATAGGACCTGTGCACCTACTGCGACCCCGCGGCTTCTGCCGGGAGCTCCTAACCGCCGAGAAGATCGCCGCCATCCTTGTCCTGACGGTACGCGCTGCGGCCAGCGCTCGGGAGCGGGGTACGACATGAGGCAGCTGCCGCTGTGCGGACGGGTCATCTTCTGCGACTGGCACGGCGTGCTGTCCCGCGACCCGTTCTGGGTCTCTATCCGCGGCAGCTCCACCCACCCGCTGCACGCTCCGCTCGAAGCGGGCATGGCCGAGGTCTTCGCCAGCGGGCGCGGCCTGGCAAACGAGTGGATGACCGGGCTGCTGTCCTCCGACCAGGTCATCGCGGAGATGGGCATCCAGCTCGACCGGCGGTTCCGTGACGACTTCCTGGGCCGCCGCCTGGACCTGGACTGCGCCCGGATGCGCGTCAACGCCGAGCTGTTCGAAGTTCTGCGCGCGATGCGCGCGGAGGCCATGGTCGTCATCGCCACCGACAACATGGACTGCTTCGCCCGCGCCTTCCAGAACGCCCGCCACCCCCGGCGCCGCCGCGTGCAGCCCTGGGAGACCCTGGCCGACTGGGCGGTCATCTGCGACGACATCATCTGCTCCAGCGACGTGGCCGCGCTCAAAGCGGACGACACGCAGGCGTTCTTCGGGCCGTGGCTGGACCGGCACGGCGTGGGCTTCCCCGACGCCGTGCTGATCGACGACCGGGCCGACAACTGCGCCGCCTTCACCGACTGCGGCGGCACCGCCATACGGTGGAAGATGGGCGCCAGCGACGTCAATGAGATCATCAGCGCCCTGAAATCCTGGCTCGACACGGCGGGCCCGGCAGCGAGCAGCTAGGTGAATTTGAACTCCCCTGGCCCGTACTGAACCGCAGCGGACCACGATGGACGGTACGCAGCAACACCGGGCCACCCCAAACGGGTCCGCGAATCGTGGCTCAGGGCAAAGGCTACGGCCCGCGCGATACCTTGCACCTTCGTCGGAAAGCACCTGCGATTCAGGGGCTGATCGTGGCTCGGGTAGGCCGTGGATTCTTCGTCAAGCCGAGCTAACCGGCTCAGGGGGACAGTCCCTGCCGGATCAGGCGGACCTCACGCGTCGGCCGCTTGGTGTCGTAGCGGCTCAGGTACGCCATCGCCAGCTCCCCGTACATCTCGACGTACCCGAGAGCGGTATTGCACCTGAAGCACAGCAAGCCGCGCACGCACCTACCGCAGCACCTGGTCTCCGTGCCGGGTGATACCGGACAGCAGGTGTGGTCGTGGTCGATGAAGATGAGCTGGTCTTCCTCGAACGGCTCGCGGCCCATCGCGCAGGCGTACCCCTGGTCCTCCAGCATCTGGTCGAACTGCTTCTGGGTGAGGCCATAGCGCTTCAGCCTGTACGCCTGACGCCACCGGGCCTTGACAGCCGGGTTGACGCTTCTTCCGTGGACGAGAACGCGATCCGCAGCTCGCTGTCGCTGACGTGCCATTGCCTCGGGAGTAGCGCAAGGCGGCGGGTGCCCGGGACCACGCGCACAGTACGTCTCTTTGCGCGGCATCCACTTGCCGCACAGATCACCCATAGGCTGGTCGCTAGCTGACATGGTGTTCACCCACCGTGCTCAGTCAGAGCCCGTGAGGTGCGCTAACACCTTGCGGGCTCGCCTGCTTTCGTGGGCGATGCTGGGTTCGAACCAGCGACCTCTGCGGTGTGAACGCAGCGCTCTTCCACTGAGCCAATCGCCCTGGCGCCCCCAAACGGCCCGGCTCCTGACGGCCGGATCGCTCGCGGGCCAACACAGACTAGCGTATCCCCGCGGCCCTGGCGCCCCCGCCGGCGTCCGATTTCCCGGGCCGGCGCCAGCGCCCCCGGCCTCCGATTCCCCGCCCGCCGCCACCGCGGGGCAAGCCCCGGCCCAGCTGAGCGCCGCCACGCAGGCCACCCCGGCGCGGCCACCCCCGGCGGGCCGCCCGCCGGGCCGCTCAGGACGGCCGGCGGGCGGCCCGCCAGCTGGCCCGATGGCACGCGGACGGCCCTGAGAGGCCAGGGCACGCGCCGGGGAGCCGTACCGGTTCCCGGGACTCCGGGAAGATCGCCAACGTCCTGCATAACGGCGCTGGCGCCCTTGCCCGGCCATCGCCCGGAAACCCCGGCGGGGCGTTGCCCGTCCCTTGTCCCGTTGAATACGAATAATCGTCACGCGGGAATTAAGTCGTGGAATGTCGTGATTGCGGACAACCCCGTCCGAAAGTCGTCCGCATCGGGTAGTGCGCCCAACCCGGAAGGCTGTATGCTGCCGCATCGGACAAAGCACGACTGTTCGCTATCTGAACGCAAACCCGGAGGTGCGCACGGGATGCGAAGCGAAAATTCCGCCCCATGGCTACTGAGAGCGAGATCACAGCGTGTTGTTCCTGGTCACAGGAACACGGCTGGGTCATGATTGCGTTGAGACGCGAGAAGCGTTTGCCCAGGTCACGGCTGATATGGTCTGTGGTGACCGAGGTTAGTAGTGGCAGCGTTCGCGGAATCCTCCTACTGAAGACTTTCGTGCCTGCGTGCCTCGTCACCCCGTGGGACGGCATCGCTGGATGGATGAAGCCCGGCGTTCCGGGATGAGACAAGGCAAAGGTTTGGCGAGGCAATGAACAGCAGCAACACCGTCGCAGCCGAGCTCGGCCTCAGACTCGTGGTTCCAGAGCACGATGGCGTTCCCCTCACCGCGAGTCTTCACTACCGGGCCGAGGATCCGTACGCCATCCGCATGGCGTTTCATGTCGGCATGGACGAGCCGGTTGAGTGGATCTTCGCCCGCGACTTGCTGGCGGGCGGGATGACCGAGCCCGCGGGTGACGGAGACGTCCGGGTGTGGCCTGCGGACACGGCGACCGGGCAGCGGGTGCTGAACATCTCCTTGTCCTCGCCGTTCGGCCAGGCCCACTTCGAGGCCCCGCTGACGGCGCTGGCCGGCTTCCTGCTCCGGACGTTCCAGGTGATCCCGGCCGGGCGGGAAGGCGAGTTCATCAACCTCGACGGCGAGCTGAACCAGCTCCTGCGCCGGAGCTGAGGCCCGCGGGCTTCCCCCGGGGCCCGGGCAGATCACTTGACTGGCACGCTAACGGACGTATCGACGGACTGGGATACCCAAGGACCCGGACGAACGGGGCTAAGGATCGAGGTCATTCGCTGAGCGCTCAGCGAAGATGTCCGCGGCCTTCCGGGTCACCGGGCCGGGCACCGCGGGCAGCAGGACCCCGTCAACGCTGCGGATCGGCTGCACGTCCCGGCTCGTCCCGGTCAGGAACGCCTCTCCCGCGCCGGCCAGCGCGCTCAGCGGCAGGTCCTCCTCGACGGCGCCGGCCCACTCGATGACCAGCCCCCGGGTCACCCCGGCCAGGCAGCCCGCGGACAGCGGCGGGGTGACCAGCCGGCCGCCGGCCACCACGAACACGTTGGTCCCCGATCCCTCGCACAGGTTCCCGGCCAGGTTGGCGAAGATCGCCTCCGCGGCGCCCTGCTGGCGGGCGTAGGACAGCGCGACCACGTTCTCGGCGTAGGAGGTCGTCTTCACCCCGGCCAGCGCCCCCCGCTCGTTCCGGGGCCACGGGAAGATCGCCACGTCGCAATGGGGCTCGGCGTCGTGCGCGTCACCGAGCACGATGATGGTGGCCGGCTGGGTGCTGGTCCGCTGGGAGCCCAGCGCCGACTCCCCCGCCGTGACCGTGATCCGGATCCGGGCGCGGTCCGGGTGCCCGGCCCCGGCCAGCACCGCGTCCACCCCGGCCCGGATCCCGTCCAGGTCCGGCTCGGGCAGCCCCATCCCCTTGGCCGAGGCGCTGAGCCGGGTCAGGTGCCTGGTCAGCGCGAAGGGCACGCCCCCGGTGACCTTGAGCGCCTCGAACACCCCGTCCCCGGTGGTCAGCCCGTGATCGGTCACGGGTACCCGGGCCTGGTCGTCCGGCACGAGGGTGCCGTTCATCCACACCGTCACACGACGACGCTAGCGCAAGGCACCTGAGAACGAACCGGCCGTTGCGGATAGTGAGGGCAGCAACCCATCGACGGCCGCGATCTGCTCGGCGACCTCCCGGTCCACCGGCATCATCGGCACGCGCGCCCGGATCGCGGCGTGCACGGCCCGCAGCGGCTCGCTGGGCGCGGCGATGTCCGCGCGCAGGTCGATGCCCTGGGCCGCGCAGCAGACCTCGACGGCCAGGCAGGCCCGGACGTTGGCCACCACCTCGCGGAGCTTGCGGACGGAGGTCCAGCCCATGGACACGTGGTCTTCCTGCTTGCCCGAGGTCGGGATGGTGTCCACGCTGGCCGGGTGGGAGAGCACCTTGTTCTCGCTGACCAGGGACGCGGCGGTGTACTGGGCGAGCATGAAGCCGGAATTGGTGCCCGCGTCCGGGGCCAGGAACGGCGGCAGGCCGCGGGAGAACGCCGGGTCCAGCATCCGGTCCACCCGCCGCTCGCTGATGCTGGCCAGCTCGGACAGGGCCATGGCCAGCATGTCCGCGGCGAACGCGAGCGGCTCGCCGTGGAAGTTCCCGGAGGTCATCACCTCGCCGTCGCTGACCACGATCGGGTTGTCCACCACCGCGCCCAGCTCGATGTCGATGACCCGGCGGGCGTGGGCCAGCACGTCCCGCACCGCGCCGTGCACCTGCGGGGCGCAGCGCAGGCAGTACGCGTCCTGCACGGCGTGCCGGCTGTGCCGGTGGCTGGCCAGCAGCGGCGACCCGGCCAGCAGGGCCCGCAGGTTGGCCGCGCTGTCCAGCTGTCCCGGGTGCGGGCGCAGGGCCTGGACCCGCTCGTCGTAGGGCCGGTCGGTGCCGAGCAGCGCCTCGATCGACAGGGCGCAGGCGATGTCGGCCACCTGGACCAGCATCTGGGCGTCGTGCACCGAGAAGGCCAGCAGGGCCTGCATCGGCTCGGTCCCGTTGACCAGGGACAGGCCTTCCTTGGGGGCCAGCTCCAGCGGGACGAGCCCGTGCTCGGCGAGCACCTCGGCGCTGGGCCGCCCCTGCGGCGGGTCGCCGGGGCCGCGCAGTCGGCCCTCGCCGATCAGCGTCTGGGCCAGGTGGGCGAGCTGGGCCAGGTCCCCGGACGCCCCGACCGAGCCCTTGCCGGGGACCACCGGGAGCAGTCCGAGGCTGAGCAGCTCGAGGAGGCGGCGCGGCAGGTCGGCGCGGACACCCGAGTAGCCCGCGGCCAGGGTCCTGGCCCGCAGCAGCAGCAGGGCGCGGACGGCCGCGTCGTCGAGGGGAGCCCCGGTGCCCGCGGCGTGCGAGCGGACGATGGCCCCCTGCAGCCGGGCCAGGTCGTTGACGCCGACCGGTGTGTCGGCCAGCGCGCCGAAGCCGGTGTTGACCCCGTAGACCGGGGTGTCCCCGGCCGTCGCGGCTTCCACGACCGACCGGCTGAATTCCATGGTGGCGGGCACGTCCGGGCCGAGCTCGGCGCGGGCGTCGCCGCGGGCCACGTCGATGACATCCTGGACGGTGAGGCCGTCGCCGGTGACGATCACAGTTCGCATGGCTGACAGCCTGCCACCCCTGTCCAGGCCAGCTGTACCGGCGGGGCGGCCAGCATCCCCCGTTAATTTCGTGCTGGCCTACTCCCCGCGGGGCCGCGAGGTGCGGGTTAATGGCCTTGTCAGGCGCATCGGCATCAGCGGGCAGCACCGGGGGCGGGGCGGGCGGATGAACGCGATCGGGACGTGGCTGCGCGTAGACCTGCGCCACCGCTGGAAGTCCCTGGTCATCATCGGCCTGCTGGTCGCGTTCGCGGGCGGCACCATCATCGCCGCGGTGGCCGGGGCCCGCCGGGGTGACACCGCGCTGCGGCGGCTGGACGCCGTGACCCTCCCGGCGACCGCGGTGGTGCTGCCCAACCAGCCGGGGTTCGACTGGGGCCGCGTCGAGCGGCTGCCCGAAGTGGCCTCGGTGTCCACGTTCTCGGTGGACTACACGCTGGCCTACCAGGGGCTGCCCGCCGACGTCGCCGGGTTCCCGCCCGCCAACAGCACCGTTTTCCGGTCGA
>WNGB01008648.1_pt1 | contig 14421 bp, 15 predicted proteins | sample 5400681 | NCBI WGS metagenome assembly WNGB01 (sample SAMN13153367, study PRJNA577476) | soil metagenome | isolation source: 115 cm soil or saprolite under grassland replicate 2 | place: USA:California | collected 2016-06-15 | reverse complement strand
CCGATGCAGTCTCGAGCCGGTCCCGAAAACTCGAGAACGAAGAAGGCGTCATCGTTTCAAGAATATCTACCTGGGCGACGAGGACCTTCATGATTGTGCGTACACGTTTGAATGTGTGAATCGCGCCGAAAAGATCGCCCGCGGAAAAGTCTCTTTTTATTTTCTCGAACTCATGCAGCAACTGTTTGAACCACAACTCGTAGGTCTGATGAATGATGATGAAGAGCATCTCATCGTGCTCTGGCGGACTTGAGCGCGGTTTCTGAAGCGTAAACAGGTTCTCCAGATCAAGGTAACTCGCGTAAGTCAGGGGCGGCGGCATATCGGAACTGGATACTAAGACGCTGGATACTGGATGACAAAGCGCGATTCTGTTCGGTCTTTATCTAGCATCCTTTCTTCGCTTCAATCTATGGAGCGAAGATAATAACGGTCCCAGGCGGCGGGAATGCTCTCCCGTGGCGAGTACGGTCCCGGATGGTACGCACGCGAGGCAACGCCTTGCTGGCTCAACTCGCATATGTGCCAGTCCTCCTTGTTCGTCATGTCCCAGAACTGGATCGCGTCCTCGGGTTTGAAATCTTTTTGCTCGAACGCTTCCGGATGAAAAAACCAGTCACACAGGATCAAAGTCCGTGCCGGCGACAACGGCCGAAGCTGATGCACCATCGCGTAGTCTGGATGCAAACTCAGCAGTGTATTTGGGAAAATGGAATAATAAAAAACGCGATGAAAGTCGTCCTCGCCGAAAGCGCCCACCGACAACGCGCAAGATTTGCCGCTCATGGTCAGGCTGTTGCCTTTTGTGATCCGCATGAATCCTCCCAGAAAAGGTCCTTCAGTCAGATCGTTCTCAGCCGAGTCGTACGGCGATAACTTCGTGAGCGCCGGATGCACTCCCGGGCAGTGATAGCATTCCGAATAATTTTCGAACATCAGCTTCCAATTTGCCTGCACGTCGTAATCGATCCGTTTCGCAGAACCCAGCTTCGGCAAATTCCAATGCGAGAACTTCTCTGCCAGCGGCGCGAACCATTCCTCGAGCGGAGTAGGGGAATCCGCCAGATTTACAAAGATGAATCCCTCCCACAACCCAAGATGCACGGGATGTAGTGAATAATCAGCCTTATCAAACCCGGGGACATCATCCATGTGCGGCGCGCCAAGCAGTCGTCCGTCGAGTGCGTACGTCCATGCATGATAAGGACACTGAATTGCGGACGCATGGCCGGTTTGATCTTCCCGGAGCCTCGTCCCGCGATGACGGCAAACATTGTAAAAGGCGCGGATTGTCGATCTTTGATCCCGTACGACGATCAAACTTTCGCCGGCTACCTCCGAGATGAAATAATCACCGGATCGTGCGATCTGGTTCTGATGCCCTACCAGCACCCATTGCTCGGAAAAAATCTTCTTTTGTTCCTCCGCAAAAATTTCGGGCGAGACAAAATAACGTTGTGACAAGCTCTTGGCGCCAGCCGTGAATGTGTCAGTCGTCTTGCGAAATGATGGCGCTACGTTGGTCTGCTTCGATGGCATTTGAGAATGCTCCACGCCGGCTGTGTTCGCGTCAATGCGGTAATCGCACGCGCGCCGCGCGCTGATCTCGGCGCCCTCGCCGAGTCGAACCTTATTCGCTCCGACGTGGTCTCCTACTTGAGGACCACCTGATGAAACTCGTACCAGTCGTCGAGATTGTTTAGATTCACCGCGTCCTTCGGAGCCGAAGCGTCATCCGCGATGTCGCACGCACCCAGGACGCCCTTGCGCGTCTCGTCATCGTGAATGTAACCGCGCACTGCGGTGTTATGCTTTTCAATCGCGCCTCGATTAAGCGACTTGGCGTTCTTCTTCACCCAGGCTTCGAATTCGGGATAGGTCGGCTTGTTTTGTTTGATGTAATCTTTTACCGCCTGCTCTTCGAGTCCGAGCGCGGCACAAGTCATGGCATCAAACCCTCTGCCAATGCCCGGATAACCAGGCGCAAGTTTGCCTTGCTCTTCAAGTGAAACTTTGAGCCAGAGACGTGGCAGATGCAAAACACCAAGTGGCCCTGCAACGCCGGAGCTGATCATTGGAACGTATGTATCGGCCATAGTATGATTTTGTTAATCCTAGCTCAGGCGAATTGCAAGTTCCTGCGTCCTGCCAAGTGGTATCTTATTCGCTCTCGATATTCGGCTTTGGTAACGGCGACGAGATTTCTACCTGGGTAATTTTACCGTCGGGCTCCCGGCTGGCCTCGAGTTCCACTTCTTGCCTTGGATCAGTGCGCGTGCTGAGAAACAGGATTCTCGTGATCTTTCCGTTAACGCTGATCTTGTTAAGACTTTGATTGAGGTTGTTCGCTGCGACTGCTGCCGCTTGCCAGTTGTCCGCTATTTTCTCTGGAGTAAGCGACGAGGTGCCCGCCTGGACAATTCTTACTTCGTCATCCACGATTTTTCGTGCTGGCGGCCCAGCAGCCTTGAATTCTGGGGTAGCCGGAGTCCAATCCGGTAAGACGACCGGTCCCGGCGCTTCGAGTTGCTTCTTCAGCGCGGCCTGCAGCTTTTCCTTTTCACGTTTTTCCTGCTCCTCCTGCCGCGCTTCCTCTTCTTTCGCTTGCGACAGCATTTCAGTGAGTTTCTTTTTTGTGTCCTGCGACGCCTGGTTTTGTTTCTGAAGTTCCTTGGCCTCCTTCTGCATTTCCTGCGCCTCCTTTAACATCTCCTTCAAATCAGAATCGTTCAGCGGATTGTCCTGTGCACGAAGAAGCGGGGCGAAAAGCAGGCAGCTGAAAATGAGAATAGAAAACAGGCGAGCTTGTGGGTGCATCAGAGGAGGATACCAAGCCCGCCCGGCTCCTTACAATTCAAATGAACTGAACTGACGTCATAGACCGGCTGCCGGCCCAAAACGTCCTCGAGGACAGGATGGAGCTTCTTTTTTTGCCTGAACCGTTCCATGCAACGTTTTATTGCGCGGCTCACCAACCTTCTCTGTCCAAAAATCGAATAGCGGATTTCGATAGTTGACGATATCGTATACTACGATATCGTAATATATTATGACGAGTTATTTTACGATATGTGCATGCGGTCTTGCGCTGGTTCAAGCGGCATTGGCTGGAGAAGCGGGCACGGCGGCGGTCGAACAGCGGACACAGTCGTTCACGATTGGGTTAAACGGCTCGGTCGCTGATGTAACGCCGCTTTTTGGACCGGTACGCGAGGCAGAGTGGGCGCCAGATTGGTCACCGCGTTTTATCCATCCGGCACAGGCCCTGCAGCGCGAAGGGGCAGTGTTTACTACCACAAGCGCCGATGGCAAGGATCGGCTCTGGCTGCTCACAACATACGATCCTGGGAACGGCCGGGTGGAGTATGTAGTGATGACACCTGCGTTCACGGCCAGCGAGATCAAGATCCGCGTTCTTCCTGACGGCGAACAGCACTCCAAAGCGACGATAACGTATCGACGCTCCGCGCTGGCGCCGGAGGGGAATGGTGAGGTCCTCAAACTGGACGCCCATTGGGCGGAGCAACAGCGGATTCATTGGGAAACGGCCATCAACGGAGCTTTGAAGGGCGGCATTCATGACTGATGTGGAATTAACGCGCGCGCTCGAGCGAGGCGACATCAAGGATTTTCATCATGTTTCGCATTTGCACGTAGCCTGGGTCTATCTTGCCGAATCCTCGTCGGTGCAACAGGCTGCCGGGAAGATGCGGAATACGTTGCGCCGATTCGCCGCGGCCGCCGGCAAGCCGCAAAAATATCACGAGACCATCACATTGTTTTGGCTGCAGCTTCTCTCACGCGCACACGCAGCCAGCCGCGGAGAACGCCTGGAAGAGATCGTGCATGCGAACCCGCAATTACTGGAAAAGGATTTTCCGCTCGCTTACTATTCGGCCGAACGGCTTTTCAGTGACGAAGCGCGAACTTCATGGGTAGAGCCGGATTTGAAGCCTCTTTCAATCGATGCCTTTGCGACTTGTTCATCCAGTTCACCGCGCGACGCACCGAATCGGTCTTTATCTTGATGACTTGCGCGAGCGCGGGTTGACGCAGGGGGAGGCGCATATTTTAGCGCTGCTTGCTCATTCCGGACGGGCCAATGTGGCCGAGCTCCATCGCGGCCTCGCGCACAAGAGATCGACCTTGACGAGCATTCTCGATCGCCTGGCAAGGCGCGGCTTGATCACGCGCGCAGTCGGCGAAACAGATCGCCGCACGTTTGTCGTGAGACAGACGGCAAAAGGGCGAAAGCTGGCCCAGCGCGTCCAGCGTCATTTATCCGCTTTGGAACGCGCTGTTGTCCGTCGCGTTAGCGCCGCTGATATCAGGGGTTTCAACAAGGTTGTGGCAGCCCTTGAACAGGAAGCGTATCAGCGGGTTGGCTCGAGACGCGCTCGACGGAATCGCAAGCGAAAAAAGGCAGCGCTGTAGAACTCGACGGGTCGAATTGATCTCATTGCTGCTGAGCGCGACCAAGCAAAAGTCCGAGCGCCAGGATTCCGATCAAGACAAGAGTGACAAGAGCGATATAAAGAATTCGATCTTGCACGCGAGCACGCCGCGCCGCTTGCGCGTATGGGACGCGGGTGAACGTGACCATTGTGTAAAGCGGCAGATACACACCAGGCAGCGCGGCCTCGAGAAAGTGATCGAGTTTTTTCTTAGCCCGGAAGGCCCTCGACGCAGTTTTATCGCGCATCTCAATAAAATTGCCGATCGCCAGGTCGGTGAGCGCGTCAGCATTTTCTTTTCGGCGTGAAAAATATTCCGCGAATGCGTGTTCGCGATCATTGGCAAATTTTTCCAGGCATTCGTCGAGCACGACGCAATCTTCGAACGCGGCGTTCATTCCCTGCCCATAAAATGGAACAACAGCGTGGGCTGCATCTCCGAGCAGGCAGACCCTGTCACGGTAATACCAAGGCGCGCAACGAATCGTCACAAGTGAGCCGGTTGGGTTGTTCTTGAAATCTTCGAGCAGTGTCGGCATGAGGGGAACGGCGTCAGGAAATTCTTCACCGAAGAAGCGCCGGACATCGTCATCTGTCTTTGTTGTGGCGAAACTGCGCGGTCCTTCGAATTCCCAGAAAAGCGTGCAAGTGAACGAGCCATCCGGGTTCGGCAGGGCGATCATCATGAAGCTTTTGCGCGGCCAAATGTGAAGAGCGTTTTTTTCAATTCGCCACGACCCATCCGGCGCAGGCGGGATCGTCAGCTCCTTGTAACCATGTGCGAGATAGCTCTCTTCGTATTGGAAATTGTCGATGTTTCGTTGCATCGAAGCGCGCACCACGGAGAAGGCGCCGTCCACTCCGATCACAGCATCGCCACCCACGGTCAATTTGCCGGTTTCGGTTTCCAAATGGCAGATCGCTTCGGCCAGATCGACGTGGGTGCATTTGTGGTTGAAATGGACGCGCACATTCGGATAACGCTGCGCCGCTTCGATTACCGCGGCGTTAAGCGAAGCGCGCCCGATCGAGTTAATGCATTTCTTGGGATCAACATCATAAGGCGCGAAATGCAGCGCGCCGGATTTATCATGAATCATCCGGCCGCGCATCGGGATCGCGTGCCGTAACGCTTCGTCAGCGATCCCGATCTGTTCGAGCGCGTGAATTCCGCGCGTCGAAATTGCCAGATTGATCGAGCGGCCACCAACAATGTTGCCTTCGCGTGGATCGGCCCGGCGTTCGTGGAGATCGACATCATACCCGCGGCGGCCCAAGTATGCTGCGAGTAATCCACCGGCCAGGCCACTGCCGACGAGAACAAACTTAGCTGGCATCAAGGATTCTTTAACCGCGGATTTCGCGGATATCACGGATATTTCAAAAGCGTGATGTCTGTGTCGCCACTTCTGAGGCGCATCTGACGACAACAGTCCGTTGTGGCGTCAAACTTTTGGAATGCGTACTGCGAATGAGTCTGCGTCGCCCTACGGTGTTACCGGCTGCCTGGATTCGCTGTTGCCGCCTCGCTCATCGCGTTCCGAGCCGACTTTGCTGGCTTTGTCATTCGTTGTCGTCTTCGACTTCGGCTTGGCTGGTTCGTAATCCTGCAGCCATGCACTCCATTGCATGTTCTCTTTCCATGCCGTGATTCCGGAATGGCCGTAATGCTGTTCGACCTCGTACTCGTCGTCTTTTACGACGGGGCACCAGAATAATCGGCCAGCCCTCCGCCAGCCATCGAGGATGATGCCGTCCTTGAAAGGCTGGTTACGCGCAGTCATTACGAGGCAATTATTTTCGCTCGATGTGTGATCGTAGGCGACGCCCCAGTGAAGCACCAGCGTCCTGAGCTTGAGTTCTTTCAAACGCATGCCGATATCCTGTGCCCAATGGCCGCACCAGCCACGTTTTCGGGCGCCGACGTTGACCAGGAAAGCCTGAAACTCAGGGTTTAAGACGACGTGGTATTCGCGTGCGAGCTTGCGCGCCGTCGTGTGCGCCATCACCGACACGAGCTCGGCTTCCTTCGGATCCACATCGGACGCAAGCCCCGTAAGCGCCTTGCTCAAATCCCTGATCGATCTCTCGTCTTTGGCGAATGCCTGATCGACGAGAGGCAGAAACGCGCACACGAACAAAATGCTACGACTCAATTTAAACATTTTCTTAGTCCTTAAGCATCTTCGATCTGGTGTCGGCATTGCAACAACAAATCCGGCGGTCATAGACAGTGCGTTGCATGCTTACGCGTGAATGCTGCTCGTGTCCAGACGCCGTTGATGATAAAAATGGTCTCTTCGTCAGATGCATATCCGACAGCTCATTTATTGCGTCGTACTCGTTGGAATTCTCGGTGTGGTCGCGAAAACTGCCCCGCCCAGCTGGCGCGATTTGTGGCAACGATTTGTGCGCGGACTTTCCGCGCTGGCCCGCCACAAGACGTTGAGTTGGGTGGGGCTGGGAGTGTTGACTCTCGCTGCGCGGGCGGCGCTTCTCCCAATCTGGCCCATCCCTACGCCCACCATCTACGATGAGTTTAGTTACCTTCTTCAAGCTGACACGTTCGCGCATGGCCGCCTGGCCAATCCGGCGCATCCCCTTTGGCGGTTCTTTGAAAGTATCTATATCCTTCAACAGCCTACTTATGCCTCTCGATTCCCGCCTGCACAGGCGTTGGTGCTGGCGCTGGGACAGGTGTTCTTCGGACACCCATGGTTTGGGGTCTGGTTGAGTGCGGGCCTTTTGGTCGCAGCTCTTTGTTGGGCCCTGCAAGGATGGTTGCCTCCGGCCTGGGCGCTCTACGGCGCATTCATTGGCCTGAGTCTTTGTCTCTTCAGCTACTGGATGAATAGCTATTGGGGAGGCGCAGTGACCGCAATCGGTGGTGCGCTGGTGATGGGTGCATGGATCCGCATCACGCGGGCGAACCAATGGCGCTACGCCTGGGTTTTTGGTATCGGGTCGGTTGTTGTCGTCCTGGCACGCCCATTCGAAGGATTGTTGCTTGTTGTTCCGGCACTCATCGCGCTGGGCATCGCAAACCGCAGCGCGCGGGTATGGCTATCCATTTTGCTGACGAGCATCGCGGGAGGTTCCTGGTTTGCTTATGACAATTACCGCGTGACTGGTCACCCGTTGCGTCTGCCGTACCACGCATATTATGAGCAATATGAAAGAGCGCCGCCTTTTTCCTTGATGCCAATCTCTACGACACCACGAATGCTTCGACCTTTCGATCTTGAGTCGCGAACGAGGGAAACATACGAGCGTGCGCGCAGTTGGAGAGTGTTCGTAGATCGCCCCATGGACTGGCTCACAATGCTCCGTTTCTATTACGGCAACCTGATCTGGCTATTGCCCGTAGTTGCATGCGCGTCGTTTTTGTGGGGTTCCAGGAGGACGCGGTTTGCTCTAATCCTGACGGTAATCATTGGCGTAGCATCGCTGATTGAAGTGTGGTGGTATCCGCACTACGCAGCGCCATTTCTTGCGGCATTGTTAATACTCGTTGCGCAGTCGATGCGTTATCTCAGACAATGGGAGTATCACGGCCAGGATGTTGGCCGTTTCCTGGTGAATGCAATGCCGGTTGCGGCATTTGTGTTGATGATCGCCTCAGAAGCAGAGGCAATTGTAACGCATGGGACAACAGATCAGACTCAGGCTGCGAACGTGCAAATCGCGCAAAAGGGAGGCATTGAACAGGAGTTGCTGAAGAAGCAGTCAGGCCAGCATGTAATCTTTGTGAGCTATGCCGGCCTGCCCAGTCCGCATGACGAATGGATTTATAACCAGGCGAACATCGACGCCGCTCCGGTCATCTGGGCGTTGGATCTGGGCCAGCCCGAGAACGAAAAACCCGCCGCTATTATGCGGGGCGATCCTTCTGGGGTTTTAAGCCCGCTGATTCGCTGAGTCTGAGTCCCTACTAGCGGGTCTGCATTCAGGGTCAAAGCAAAGAAAGCTCGCGCAAAGTGCGCCAAGGGCACACGGTAAACCACATCGCCTCATGAAAAACCGATCTCGCCAACTATTCGTTCTGCTGATTTGCATTTTCGCAACCGTACTATCCCTGACCGCGCAAGAACCCAAGGCCGCCAAGCCGAAGCAGTTTATCTATGTGTTGAAGCTGGTGCCGCGGCTGCACGCGGATTCGGCCTGGACGAAAGAGGATGGTGCCGTGCTCGAGCGCCATTTCGTTCGGTTTCAGGAGGCTGCCAAGTCGGGTGAATTGATTCTTGCGGGGCGGACATCAGAACCAGGCGACAAGACATTTGGCATTGCCATTTTTGAGGCGCCCGATGAAGACGCAGCGAGAAAATTCATGCAGGAAGACCCGGCGGTCGCCGGCGGATTGATGACGGCGGAGCTGCATCCGTTTGCCGTCGCGCTCCAACGGAAGAATCCGTAGACAAGCTATCATAGCAATTTGTGTAGCGTTAGTTCCTCCGGCACAGAAATAACGAGCGACGTGACTTTGCCATCTCCGTCTTTGACGAAACGAAACGTGCGATCTGATCCCTCCTCAAAAAATACGGTGTCAGATTCGGGGATCATCACGATGTCTTCACCCAGCCACGTTGTTTCAAGCCGAGAATCGGCGACATTCACTCTAGTCGTGAACCGATCGTCCAGGCGGTAATCGCCAGCGTACAAACTCAAGGTGGCCGGATCGAGTTTGACCGCGGTGTGGAGTCGCGGCGCAAGGGCCGGAACGTAAAAGCCGGTGATCCGCTTTGCGATGTATCCAGCGCTTGCACCCGACCGGTTACACAGAGCAGCGACGGTCAGCCGATCATCGGGATAACGCACAATATAGGACGCGAATCCCTGCCACGCGCCGCCGTGCTCGAGCATACGATGGCCGGAGTCGGTTTTTGCAATTCGCCAACCGAAACCGTAGGAAGCAGCAGTGCCGTCCTTCAGGCGAACCGGCGCCCAGATTTGGTCGTAATCGGCGCGGCTCAACAATTTTTGCTCTTCCAGTGCTTCGTCCCATTTTGCGAGATCTTCGATCGTGAAATACAGGCTTCCGTCCGCGGTAGTGTTCACGCTCGGTGAAACCCATTTCTGATTTGTGAGAGTGCGATCCTTGAGAACGTAGCCAGCTGCGCGATTTGGGATAAGGTCGGCTTCACTAATCACGCGCGCGTGCTTCATATCCAGCGGCCCGAAAACCCGTTTTTGTAGAAAGTCGCCCCAGAATTCGCCGCTCACTTTGCGGACGAGAATGCCCAACGTGACATAGCCCAGATTGCTGTAACTCCATTTCTCGCCAGGGGCGAAGCCAAGCGGCTGCGTTGCGACCATCTCTAGCAGCTCGTCTTCAGTGTAATCTCGTTGCAGCGAAAAATTCTCCGGATAGTCGCCGAGCCCGGAAGTGTGTGTGAGCAAATGCCGCACTGTGATGCCGGACCAACTCGCCGGAACAGCAAGATATTTCGAGATCGGGTCGTTGAGAGCCAATTTCTGTTGCTCGACGAGAATCATCACAGCCATCGCAGTGAATTGTTTGCCGATCGATCCGGATTGAAAAACCGTTTGTGCTTTCACGGGCACGTTGTGTTCCAGATTGGCGATGCCATAGCCGGCTGCGAGCACGACTTTGCCCTTGTGGCGGACCATCACGGCGCAGCCAGGGATCTGTTTTTTCTTCAAGTACGCGGTTACAAAATCGCCGACGCGATCCGCCGTCGCGGTAACGGTCGTTGTTCCGAACACCGACGCGGCCAGCAATGCGGCTGCGAATACGTTCATTCCTCGGCGAGTATTCGCGCGAAAGACCAGACCTCGTGGAAGGTGTTGTAGAGCGGGGTGGGCGCGGCACGGACCACGTTCGGTTCGCGGAAATCGCATTTCACGCCGGCGGCTTGGAGTCTGCTGAACAATTCTTTCGGATGCTCATGTGCCTGGATCGACAATTGGCAACCGCGCTCATCAGGATTGCGCGGGGTGATGACAGTAAATTTTTCCGATCCAATTTCGGTTAACAGGAATTCGAGATAGCCGGTAAGCCTCATCGACTTCGCGCGCAGCGGTTCCATTCCGCCTCCGTCATCGAAAATCGCGAGCGAGGCGCGCAATGGCGCCATCGAGAAAATCGGCGGATTGCTAATTTGCCAGCCGTCGGCAGACGCAACTGGAATAAATTCGGGTTCCAGATGCAATCGGAACCGCGTGTTCGGATCGTTGCCGAACCAGCCGGCGAACCGCGGCAATTTCGTGTTGGTCGCGTGCCGTTCGTGCACGAACGCGCCTGCGACTGCGCCAGGACCTGCGTTCAGATATTTATACGAGCACCAGACAGCAAAATCGACATTCCAATCGTGCAATTTCAACGGCGCGTTTCCCACCGCATGGGCAAGATCGAACCCAACGACGATGCCGCCTGCCTGGGCTGCAGCAGTGATTCTCTTGATATCGAACAATTGGCCCGTGAAAAAATTTACACCGGCAAACATGACCACGGCGAGTTGATCGGCGTGCTTCTCGATCAGATCGACAATATCTTCCGTTTGGATTGTGAACTCGTCTTTACGCGGCCGTGCGAGAATAAGCGCGTCTCTTGGGGCGAGCCCATGATGCGCGATTTGCGTTTTGATTGCATAGGTATCGGAAGGAAACGCAGGTTCTTCCATCAAGATTTTGAAACGGGATTTAGTCGGCCGATAAAACGTTGCCATCATTAGATGGAGGTTCACCGTGAGGCTGTTCATGCAGATCACCTCCAGCGGTTTCGCGCCAACAAGCCGCGCGGTCGGTTCGCGCAACGCCTGGTGATAGGTGTACCACGGCGTCCCGGCCGCGTGATGCGCATCGACACCGAGCTTCGCCCAGTTGTCTAATTCTTCTTCGACGATTCCTCTCGCCGATTTTGGCATCAGACCTAACGAATTGCCGGCAAAATAGATCAGGGGCTTGCCATCTTTGCCGAGTGGGAGATGAAATTTCTCGCGGAACGCGCGGAGCGGATCCTCGGAATCGAGTTGGCGGGCGAAATTTTCGTCGGCGGAAAAAGTCATGTTTGGCACACGTTGCGGAGGAATCGTGGGGTCTTACCTTGGCAGCGGCACCAAACCTTCGAGATGCAGAAGGCTTTCAAGTCCCGCTTTTAGGAGCATGAAAACATGTTTCGTTTGCTCCGGCGCGAAAGCAGCGGTCACGCATAACGAAAGTATTTGGCCGAGGGCGAGTGCCACCCAATCCTTCCTTCCGAATCGCGTTGAAGATTCAATCAGCTCTGAGAGTTGTAGGTCGATTGCCTCCCGTCTCGGCGACGCGATGTTCTGGCTAAAGATATAGTTCCTAATGCTGTTAACGGTGGATTCGATCTGAGGCAACTCCCTAGAAGTAAAGGGAGTATTTTGTGGTCCTGCAGACGGAACATCATCTACAACGAGGGCTTGGTCGGACAATTGCTTCCAAGGATCGGCGCTGCTGATTTCTCGGTGCACGTATTCGAGCCACCTGTAGAACGACGCTTTTGCAACAAGCCAAAAACGACAGAAGTATGACCTGATGTCCTCTTCGAAGGCGAACTGAGCAGGACAAAAGGTGATTCGATCTTGGTTGCAAACGAATCGATAAGGGCCTTTGTAGTAATGGAATTCCCAACTACGTGCTCTTTCATCTTCCGAGTACGCGAAGTCGGCGACACTCATGCCGAGTTTTTCAATTCTCTGCGCGAGCTTTGCCTTTCGCGAGGACAGCAACACCTTCATTTAAGTGATTGGATACACAAAATGACTCCGAAATACAATGTTGTGTACCGCGCCAGCCGGGAAGTGACGATCTTGAAAATTCATTCTTCGTCAGCTTGGCAGTTCCATGAACTCAATGGTCGTGCCATCGGGATCGCGAACGTAAACGACGCGTTTGCCGGCGTTCGGACCCGACCGAAGGGTTTGCGGTTTACCGGCAGCTTTCCAACCAGAGGCGTCGATCGCGCTCAAAATCGCGCCCAGATCATCAACAATGAGCGCGACGTGCACGAAGCCAACATCGCAGGGCCGAAGATCGACATTCCATTTGCGCTCTGGCGGCGCGAGATATTCAAGCAGTTCGATCTTGTGACCGCCCGGTGCTTTGACGACCGCCAGCTTGATCTCGGCGCCTTCGACTCCAGTGATTTCACTGGCCATTTCGCCAGTTTGATGCGCGGTATGTGAAAGCTCGAAGCCGAGAACCTCGCGCCAGAATGCGAGTGATCGCTCAAGGTTCGAGACCGTGATGCCTGTGTGGTCGGCGGCAAGAATGCGAGACGATTCCCTCGTGGTCGCCTGCCTCGCCGTAGCTTTATGCGTAGGTCGGGTGCTCATCCTCGTAATCGTAATCGAAAGCCAAGGTCGAATTGTGAACTCTTAAACATCCAGCGCCGAACAGCGTGTCATGCCGAGTCGCGGAGGCGACGAGAAATCTCACATTCACGCTGTAGATCACACTATCTAGCTCGCGTGCTTTCAAGCAAGGAAGAGAGGTCCTTCACCGTGTTTTGCGGTTCAGGATGACAAACTAGGTGAGTGCGGCGATGACTTTAAGTTCAATAGCAATCGGCGTCGGCAACGCGCCGACTTCAATCGTCGTTCGCGTGGGATTTGGTTTGCCCTCACCGGAAAAATATTGCGCGTAAAGTTTGTTGTAGGTCGGGAAATCCTTTTTCATGTTCGTCAGGAACACGGCGACATCGACAATGTCGTTCCAGCTCGCGCCCGCGTCTTCGAGCACGAGCCGCACATTTTCAAACACCGCGCGGCATTGTTTCTCGATATCGTAGCTGACGATGTTGCCGGCCGCATCGAACGTGACGCCGGGAATTTCTTTACTGCCGCGCACCCGAGGCCCGATTCCGGAAAGGAACAAAAGGTTACCAACTCGTTTGGCGTGCGGAAATGCACCGACGGGTTCAGGTGCGCGCGAACTTTGGAATGATTTGCTCATTTATCGATGATTGGATTCGGTTCGAGGTTCGAGTTTAAGCTTCAGAATCCGATTTATTGGCGATTTCAGATTGTAAGCTTTTCACCGGCGGCAGGAGATCTTTGAAGGTCACTCCATAAATATCCCACACGGTCAGGAATAGTCCGCACACGATTGGTCCGACAATGAACCCGATCGGGCCAAAAAGAAATAGCCCGCCGAGTGTGCCGATTAGAATTAGAAGATCCGGCATCCTGGCATCTTTCCCGACGAGGATCGGACGCAGAATGTTATCAATCGTTCCCACCACCGCAGCGCACCAGGCGAACAAGAGCAGTCCCGCTAGAAGCTCACCGGTCACAATCAAATAGATCACGGCCGGCACCCAGATGAGGGCCGCGCCAATTCCCGGTACAATCGAAAGGATCGCCATGATCGTGCCCCAGAACGCTGCGCCATCGATGCCTGCTACCCAGAACGCGACACCGGCGAGAGCGCCCTGGATGATACCGATAACGAGTGTTCCCTTGACGGTTGCGCGCGTGATCGAGGTAAATCGCTGCAGCATGAGCGCCTCGTCCTCGTCACTCAGCGGCATATAATAGAAAATTTTCTCCAGAATTTTCTCGCCGTCTTTGAGAAAGAAAAACATCGCATAGACCATGACGAACAGATTTAAAAGAAAAACAGCCGTGGTGGCCGTCATTCGCGATGCCACCGTGACCAGAAAGCCTCCGATCGATTTAGCCGCCGCACCCACGTTCTCGACCAGTTGTTCCTGGCTTGGCACATGATCGGCCAGCGCCGGAAACCTTTGCACAAGCCAATCGTGCGCGTTGAAAGTGCTGGCAGCGCCGAAGTGTTGTTGCACCCAGGGAATTGCTTGATTACTCACGGCCAGGGCCTGTTGCACGACCACTCCAAGGAATGCGCTCAATGGCCCAGCTACGATGATGAAAAGAATCACGAGCGTGACGATCGCACCGAGCGATCTCCGACCTCGGAGCAGCCGCGTAATCCACCGGTAAAGCGGGTGGCATAATCCAGC
>WNGB01008647.1_pt1 | contig 14422 bp, 9 predicted proteins | sample 5400681 | NCBI WGS metagenome assembly WNGB01 (sample SAMN13153367, study PRJNA577476) | soil metagenome | isolation source: 115 cm soil or saprolite under grassland replicate 2 | place: USA:California | collected 2016-06-15 | reverse complement strand
CCCTTCCTCAATACCGTCTGCCCGTTCACCAGCACATACTCGATCCCCACCGACGTCTGGTGCGGTTTTTCAAAGGTCGCGCGATCGATCACGGTCGCCGGATTGAAGACGGTGATGTCGGCGTACATCCCGGGCCGCACGAGGCCGCGATCGACGAGGCCGACGCGCTGCGCGGCCAGCGACGTCATCTTCCGCACCGCGAATTCGAGCGGGAACAGCTTCAGATCGCGCGAATAGTGGCCGAGGATGCGCGGGAACGTGCCGTAGGCACGCGGGTGCGCCGACTGCGTGCCGAGCGGTCCGTCAGGTGCGACGCCGCCGAAATCGGTGTTCACGGCGACCCACCACTGCTTCATCCCCGCCTGCACGTCCTGCTCGTTCATCACCGCATACACCGCATCGGTGCGGTGGCCGCCCTCGGCGAGCACGATGTCGAAAACCGTCTCCACCGGGTCGCGCTGACGGGCGGCTGCGATTTGGGCGATGGTCTTGCCCTGCAGGTAACGCAGCGAGTCCTGGAACGTCCCCGTGATCAGCACGCCCTCGCCGCCGCCCGCGGCCGAGAAAAAGCTCTCGGTCCGGGGATTGAGGATCTCGGCGTGCAGGCGCGCGCGGGTAGCGGGGTCACGCAACCGCACCAGCAAAGGATCCCAGCCGCCGCTCTCGGCCCACGTGGGGATCGAGGCATCGAGCGACGTCGCCGCACGGATATAGGGATACTGATCGGCGGTGATATCCAGCCCCGCCGCCCGCGCCGAATCGATGCGAGCCAGTACGTGAGCCATTTTCCCCCAGCTGCGGCGGCCCGACAGCTTGAGGTGCGACACTTCCGCCGGGATTCCGGCCTGTTGCGCGATCTGGAATACCTCATTGAGGGCGTCGTCGATCTGCTCGCCCTCGTTGCGCATGTGCGACGCGTAGATGCCGCCATGCCGCTGCGCGGCCCGGGCGAGCGCCACGAGCTCATCGGTCTTCGAATAGCTCGCGGGCGCGTACTCGAGCGCGGTCCACACGCCGAGTGCGCCTTGCTCCATCAGCGTGTCCACGATCGCCGCCATGTGCGAGATCTCGGCCGGGGTCGGGGCGCGGTCTTCATTCCCCATGACCGCAAGCCGCAGCTGCGTCGCTCCCACGAACGTGGCGATGTTGAGCGCCGATCCCTGCCGTTCCAGCTGCGCGAAATAGCCGTTGAGATCGCGCCAGTCCTCCCGGTAGTGCCACTTCTTCATGGCATCGGAGTCACCCACGACCAGCTGGTCGGTAAGGGGGGCCACCGAGCCACCTTCGCCCGTCACCTCGGTCGTAATGCCCTGCGTGACTTTCGAGAGGACGCGGTTGTCGATGAGGACGTTGATCTCCGATTGGCCCATCATGTCGATGAACCCGGGGGCGACGACCAGACCGCTCACATCCAGCGTCTCGCGGGCCGCCGCCGCGCCGAGAAAACCGACCGCCGCGATACGGTCGCCGCGGATACCGACGTCGCCCCGGTAGCGTGGATTGCCGCTGCCGTCCACGATCCAGCCGCCCTTCAGGATCACGTCATAGGGGCCGTTTTGAGCGGGCGGTTTGCTCATCCCGCACCCGGTCATCAATACGAGGAAGAGCAGAGTTTTCATTTCCATGTGGCTCTCAGGGAATCCGGCCGCATCAGCCGGCCGCGGATCATGACCATCGCGATGTTGCGCGTCGCGGCGATGTTGCGGGTGGGGTTGCCGTTCAGGACCACGAGGTCCGCAACTTTGCCGGCGGTGAGCAGGCCGAGCGAATCAGCCCGCAGCAGCTGCGCCCCACGCCGTGTCGCCGCGGTGATCGCCTCGAGCGGGCTCAGGCCCGCAGCGACCAGTAACGACATCTCTTCGTGCAGCGAGCAGCCGGGAATGAGGAGCTGATTGGCCGCGTCCGAGCCGGCGGCGATCGCGCCTCCCGCGCGTTTGTACTCGCGCACAAACTGATCCTGCCGCTTGCGGGAGCGGCGGAACGCGTCGAAGTCGTTGGAGCGCCAGCCGGTGCGGCGCAACAGGCTCAGCACGCTGCGCACGCTTGCCGCGTTGTCCGGCACGTCTTCCATCCCGGGACGGGTGAGCAGAATCGGGTTGTCGAGCCGCGACAGCATGTCGTGGACGACGAGCGTCGGCACGAGCGCCACCTTCGTTTGCGCGAGCGCGCGGGCGGTGCGGGCGACGGCACTCGAATCGAGCGACGCCCAGCCCTTCTCTTCCGTCGTCCAGCCCGAAAGAAAGGTGCTGTGCGCCACGGCATACGCGGGATTGCGCGTCGCGGCTTGCACCACGCCGGCCATGTGCTCGATCGAGACGACGCCCGCGTGTGCCGCGGTCAGCGCATCGGTCTTGCCGAGGTGCGCGGCGACGGGCAAACGCAGCTTGACCGCTTCATCCATCAGCGGCCGCAGCAAAGCCGGCGTAATCTTCGTGTAGATCTTGAGATAATCCACGCCCGCAATGGCGTGCCGATCCACGGCACGGCGCGCTTGGTCAGCGGTGGCGATCCCGGTCGCGTTGGGGTAGGTCGTGGGCACGCCGTCGATCATCGCGCCCGCCACGAACATGCGCGGACCGATGATCGACCCCAGGTTCATCTCGTTTTTCAACGCGATGCCCGAGTCGGTCCCGCCGTGCAGGTCGCGGACGGTGGTGACGCCCCACGCGAGGTAGCGCAGCGCCGCCCAGCGCTCGACGTGCGCGTGCGAATCGATCAGCCCCGGGATCACGGTCTTGCCCACCAGATTGACGCGCTCGGCGTTTCGGGGAACCGGGATTTCGTTGACGCGCGCGATCGCCTCGATGTGGCCGTTCCGGATGATGATCAGCGCGTCCTGTTTCGGCTCGCCGCCCGCGCCGTCGATGAGCGTCGCGCCCTCGAGCGCGACGACGTGGTCTTTCGACGGGAGAAGCTTGCTGCAGCCGGCGAGCAACAACACCGGCAGCAGCATCGTACCGGCATGCCGACGCGCGACGCTCATTTCGGATCCGCCGAGGTGTGATCGTGCAAGATTCGCCAGCGGTCGCCCTGTTTCTGAAGCACCAATGTGAAGGGGCCGCTCGCGACTACGGAGTCGCGTCGCGTGAGCTTGAATCGCGCCGTCGCGTAGGCGAAATCGGGTGTCAGCACGCGCACGCGCAGCTCGTCGAATGAGAGCGAGTCGCGCGATTTCCCCGGCGCGAAGTAATTCGCCTGGTAGCGATCGTACAACTGCTGCCAGCCGTATTGCACGTGACCGCCCGACACGTAGCTGGTCAGCGAGTCGCGCGCGTAGTCGCTCATGAACCCCGCCAGATCGCCGTGATTCCAATCGGCTGCGGAGCGCTGCAGCATCGCCGCGATTTCTTGCGCGGGATCACCCAGCTTCTCGCGCGGCGCGGAGCACGCGACCGCGATGGAAATGAGAACGACGCACGACGTACGACGCACGGTGTTTGTTCTCCTAACGTGGCCGCGGGAGCGCCTCAGCGAGACGCTCCCGCGGTCGTCATTGCCTGTTGTGTTAGCGGCGGCGTTTCTTCTTCTTCGCTGCTTTCTTCTTTTTTGCCTTCTTCGCCGGCTTCTTCCGTGCCTTCGGCCGCGCCTTCTTGGCGGCTTTCTTTTTCTTTTTGGCCTTCGGTTTGGAAGAGGGGCGCGACTCTTCCATCGGCATCGATGGGCTGGGCCCTGGCGTCGGGGCCGATGGGAACATGGGCTCCATGAACCCCGGTCCGGGCCAACTGCTCTCGGTCACATCCATCTGCTCAAGCATCGGATCTCTCCTATGCTGGTAAGGTGCACGGGCGGCGTGGGTGGCCTATAGCTTACCGCGGGATTCTGACCTCGCAAGTGATACGGACTACCGCCTTTTGGGCCTCTTTCATGTTACCCCGCCGTGACAAGTTGGCTTGACAACGCCATTTAGCCGGACACACATTCGCCAGCCATGATCAGACGCGGACTCGTTGCTGCCCTCGCGCTCTCCATACCCGGTATGGGAGCGGCACAGAACGTCGCCGAAGTCCAGGTTGCGCCTCCTTCCATCACCATCCGCGTCGGCGAACGCAGCGGTTTGCTGGCGACGGCGTTCGATCGCATCGGCAATGTCATCCCCACGGTGCGCATCATCTGGTCATCGAACAACATCAACATCGCCAAAGTCGACAACAACGGCACCGTCACGGGCGTCGGCAACGGCGTCGCCATCATCGAGGCGCGCGTCGCGTCGCGGCGGGGCCAGGCCGCCGTCCAGGTCACGGGCGGGAGTACTCCCGTACCACCTCCAGCCGTACCCCCCGGTGCTCCCCCGCCAGCCGCGCCTCCCGGCCCAGATCCGTTTGGCGGCCAGCCGGCCGGGAGTGGCCCCGCCGCCGCCCTGCGCCTGGAGCCGGGTGTGATCTACCTCCTGCCCTCGGAGAACACGCGGGTGTCACCGCGGGCGCTGCGCGAGGATGGGTCACCCGCGGCGCCCGTGTTGGTGACGTGGACGTCGCTACGGTCCGACGTAGCCAGCGTGGATCAAAGTGGCAATGTCGTCGCCCTCTCCCCCGGCCAGGGCACGATCCAGGCGACGGCCAGCGGTGGACTGACCGCAACGGCTCCTGTGGTCGTACAGCAAGCGGAGTACACGGTGCGCGAGGGGTCGCCGCTCATGCTTTCCCCGGGCGAGGTCGACACCCTGCACGTGATCGTCGCAGCGCAGAACAACAGGACCGTGAACCCGCTGGTGCTGCAGTGGGCGTCGAGTGATCAGAGCGTGGCCCGCATCAGCCTCGGCGGCGTCGTCACCGCCGCTGGGCCGGGCAAGGCGATTCTGACCGTCTCGGGTCTACTGCAGAGCAAGAACATCGACGTGTCGGTTCACCCAGTCGTTGAAAAACTCTCGGTTCGCCCCACCGTCTCGGCCGAGGTGCCGGTGGCGCTCACCGGAACGGTCAGGTTCGAGGCCCAGGCGCTGACATCGGATAACACGCCTGTTCCGGAGGCGCCGCTCCGCTGGAGTATCGCCGATCCAGCCATCGCGAGCTTCGATCCGCAAACCTGGACGCTGACCGGACGCGCCGTTGGGAAGACGCAGCTGACGGTTCGTGGGCCGCGGACCGGGCTGATCGCCATCTGGAATGTCAGCGTGATAGCGGGGTCGGTGCGGTTTACCCAGCCTCGCGTGGGCATCGGGCTCAATCAACGGCACACCCTGCGCGCGAATTACACCGATGATCAGGGCAACGTCCTCGGGCCCGCGTCCAATCTCACCTGGAGCAGCGACAATCCCCAGGTAGCGACCGTCGGCGAGGATGGAACGGTCTCCGGGACCGGGTATGGCCATGCGCACATCACCGCGGCCGCTCCCGGCGGCAAGAATGCGGCGGCCGATATCTACGTGGTCGGCGAGATCATCGTCGCCAGCTCGCGCACCGCCGGCAAGTTCCAGCTCTATGCCGCGGAGCGTTCGAACCTCGCGCAACTCACGAAGCTCACCCCTGACACGGCCTCGGCCAGCGATCCGGCGTTCTCGCCGGACGGGTCACGCATCGCGTACGTCTCGCAGCGTGACGGCAACGCCGAGATCTACGTGATGAATGCGGACGGCACGGGAGCAGCGCGCGTGACGAATGATCTGCAGTCCGATGGGCGGCCGGCATTCACGCCCGACGGGCAGGCCATCGTCTTCCATTCGTCGCGCCCCGCCCCCCCCGGCCCCCCCGCCCCCGCGGGCAAACAGCAGATCTGGACGGTGAACCTCGACGGCACGGGACTCACGCAACTCACGCGTGACTCCGTCAATGCGTCGCCCACGGTCTCCCCCGACGGACAGACTGTCGCGTACGTCTCGTCACGCAATAAGGACTCCGACATCTGGCTGATGGGCCGCGACGGCTCGAACCAGCGCCAATTCACCCGCTCCCCACAGCAGCGCGAAACCGAGCCCCGCTTCCTGCGAGACGGTACGCTCGCCTATCTGGTCGAGCGGCGGGACGGCAATCGCACGGTGCAGCAGGTGATGCGCGCCGATCTCGCGACGGGCAATGTCACGGCGCTGACAGGCACCGATCTGGCGATCGCATCGTTCGCCGTTTCTCCGTCCGGTGACCTCGTCGCGTTGGTCGTCAACGCCGAGCCGCAGAATCGCCGCAATCCCGCGTATCGGGTCTATATCCAGCCGGTCAGCTCAGCGACCCCGGTCCCGATGCCGACTACGGGGACGGAGCAGATGATCACGCCGACGTTCCGGCCGTAGGTTTGGCGCGATGCGCGCCTGTGTACTCACGGCAACCGGCGGAATCGACAAGCTCCAAATCATTGACGTTCCTGACGCCCCCGCTCCCCAGGCGGGAGAGGTGCGCGTCCGCATTCGCGCCGCGGCATTGAATCATCTCGATCTCTTCGTCGCGGCCGGCCTCCCGGGGACCGCGGAGCGCTTCCCATTTGTCGTCGGCGCCGATGGCGCCGGTGTGGTCGAATCGTTCGGCGCGGACGTCAGGGGTTTCAAGGCTGGCGACCGCGTAATCCTGAATCCCGGGATCTCGGACTATACGTGTGAGTTCTGCGCAGCCGGTGAGCATTCACTTTGCGTCACCTATCGGCTGCTGGGCGAGCATCTCCCGGGGACGGTCGCGGAGCTGATCACCGTACCGGCGCACAACCTCGCCCGCATTCCGGCATTGTCCCAGGAACTGACGTGGCCGGAGGCTGCCGCCTTTTCGCTGGTCACGCTCACGGCGTGGCGCATGCTCGTCACGCGCGCGCAGCTCAAAGCGGGTGAGACCGTGCTGGTGTGGGGCATCGGCGGAGGGGTTTCCTTGACCGCGCTGCGGATCGCCAAACTGCTCGGCGCCCGGGTGATCGTGACGTCCTCAGACGACGCGAAGCTCGCCGCTGCCCAGCAGCTCGGCGCCGACATCACGCTCAATCACCGCACGCAGCAGGTGGCGCAGGAGGTGCGGGCGCTCACGAACAAGCGCGGCGTCGACGTCGTGGTCGAGAATGTCGGCGCCGCGACCTGGGACGACTCTTTGCGGAGCCTGCGACGGGGCGGGCGACTCGTCATCTGCGGCGCCACGTCGGGGCCGCAAGTCGGCCTCGATCTGCGGCGGCTGTTCTGGCATCAGTGGAGCATTCTCGGATCGACCATGGGCAATGCCGCGGAGTACGCAGAGATCGTGCGCCGGCTGGGAAAAGAGGAGCTCAGGCCGATCGTGGACCGGGTGTATCCGCTCAGTCAGGCACGCGCGGCGTATGAACGGCTGGCGAAAGGGGAGCAGCTGGGCAAGGTCGTGTTGGAGGTGTCACCCTCCCCCGCGTAGCTCGGCGTCGAAAGCCTCGGCCAGAAACCGGGCCGCATTTCGCACGGTCTGATCCGGATCCGACTGCGCCAGCTCGCGCATGAGATTGTGGATCGACGTTAGGGTGGTCGGGCCGAGCGGGGAAGATCCTTCCGTCGCCACGAATTCGGTCACGAAGCCCAGCGGCGATCCGAAGGGCGGCTGGCGCAGGGATCTCAGCGACACGTACGCACTGGGTTTGTAGTAGCTGACGAGCACCTGGAAAGCCGAAAGCCGGACCACTGCCGGTCGAGCCTGATCACGGGCGACTGTCAGTAGCTCCTCGAGAATCCGCTGGTCGCGCACTCGGCTGGTCGAGTAGACGACATGGGCGAGCTCGGCTGCGTCGGCCGGCACTGAGCGCCACAAACTCACCAACGCTGGTCCACCACTCTCATCGCATTTCACGATGACGTCGCGCGCCCAGCCGTACCGGTCGGCCGGCTGTCCGAGCGTCAGCACCTGGAGAGCGAGGCGGCAGTCATTGCGAAGCTGAGCATCGTCGCGCTCGCGCGTTCCCTGTCCCTGCGCCGTCAGCACAGTGACGCCGCATATCGCGATCGCAACAAGAATCCTTGACCATCGCATAAATACCTCTGCGCGCTAGAAGTACTTGAACGTGCAGTTGATGTTAAACGGGTTGGCAAAGGACTTGTCAACCTGTGGCCCCGACACGGTCGCGGCGTGCGTAGAAATCCGTTGGAGATCATCGAGTGGACCCGGAGGGACGCCAACCGCGACGATCGGCTCAAAAAACGCTCGTGACTCCGGCTCGAACAGGTCCATGAATGCCTTTATGTGAGAATTAGGCGTGGTGCGAGACGTGCCCTCGTGTGCCTCGATCTGTGGGATCACCCTCGTGACGTCCTGCTGCGTACAAGGACCGGTTCCAATTATGATGGCGTTGGACGGCGGGTTTTGCAGGTGATAGAAATCACTCCGCACGGCAAGCGCGGCCGTGTTCACGCTCACGGTGATCTTCATTGTGACCGGCACTGCAGTGAAGAACGTCAAGCCGGCGTTCGGTCCATCACTAATCACTTCGAACGTATTCGTGGCGTTGACCTCGGGCTCATAATACGTATGTCCGAGTTCTTGCACTTTCGTCGGATGCGGCGGAAGGTCACCGGGGTCACTCCTGGTTATCTCCAAAGCGACAGCGAGAGTTGTAAGGGCACGCGCGTCGACGTGAATCGCCGCGCTCTTCTCCTGGGTCGCGCCCCCGACGGTTGCTGTGACATGCACAGTGCCACTCGTCGCCATGTGGCCGCTCCATTCAGTGGAGCTCTGGTCTCCTCCCCGCACAATTTCCGGAAGGTCTCCGCTCGAGGGCGTGAACGACCACCGGGTAACCGTAAACGGCGTCTCCTGGGGATCCACGGATGCTATACACGTGGCAGTGTTCCCCCGCGTTACTGAACCCGGACACTCCAGCTTGAGCGTCGCCGCCTGTGCCCCGCCGGCGTCGATGTGCTTGCTGGCGCTGAGGCTCGATCCGTCGACGGTGGCCGCGACCACCACGGTACCGCCGCGAGGAACGGGAACGGCGCACGATTCGACATCGTCGCACCCGGACACCGATCCTACGGGTGCCGCTCCGATGACGTGGAAGATGCGAAGCGGAGCAGCGACGGTGCGGAACTCCTGCTCGGCAGAAGGTCGAGCGGTGGAGACGCTGCTCAATACGCTGGCCGCCGCCTGGGGCTGAGCCCCGACCGCGGACGGGCTTTCTATCGCTGCGCTGGTCGTGGCTGGGTCCGGCACCGTGATCGTATCACCTGGCTGCGTGCCAATCGAATCGGGAACGAAGTACCAGCGCTCATCCGTGATCTCCGAACCGTCAGGTATCAGCGCGCTTGCAGTGACCACCCCGCCTTGCGCTGGAACGCCCTGAGGATCGACGCTGACGCGCAATTTGGGATCGCTCCCTCCGCCACCTCCGCCGCCCGGTTCGCTCCCATCGTTCGCCTGGACCGTGACCGTGAAGCCGCCTCCATAGTTGAAGCAGGCACCGCTACCCGTGTGAGTGATGTCGTCGTCGTACCAGCACCCGAATTGCTCCCGGCCGGCCCACACTTCGGCCTCCGCGGGGGCGGGACCTGATAGCACGGAATTGCCGCCGGCGTCAGGCTTGGCGGATGACCCGCCATTCCACGACACGAGGATGTTTCCAGTGCCGGGCCACCAGTCGATGCCGGCCCCAGATGGTGGAATGGTCCGCAGGTTGATGAGATCGGCCCACTGGCCAGTGCAGAGGGGATAGAAGTACTCGGTTTGACAGAATGCCAGGAGACCTGCAGTTGGCGTCACAGAGATGGCGCCTGAAATGGTGACGCGGACCGGTACACCTTCGGGTACCTGCACGCCGGTCGCGGCGGGATCAATTGCTTTTACATAATCGCCACCTGCCGTAATCGTGTACGAGCCCCCAATCCCAATAGGAGTTCCCGGAGCAGCGGAAACGGCTGCCGCCACCCTCGGAAGCCCCGGCTCGACGGGTACGGACGTATCGCGGATGCAAGCGAGGGCGGTGAGGCTGACGACGGCGGTAACGACTCGTGCGCGGGTCATCGCGGGCCTTGGTGTGCTCCGTGAAGGTACGGAGCCGTGCGTCAACGGTCGTGCAACTGCTTCGTGTTCGAGCTGGATATACAAGGCAATCGCCAAGCACACCACCTTGGCGATAGGTCCCATCATCGAAAACAGGCGTTGGTAACCCCTGCTCGGGTCCCGATTTACGGCTTGGTTTCCGTTGCTTTTCCCGTCCTAAGTATTTAATTTTTATCAACTTAGGCTCGTTTCGCAGGGCCTCCTGACACCCGACACCCGAAACCGATTCTCATGACCGGTCCCAACATTCGCGAACGCATACTGCCTCGCCTCATCGAAGACGAGCTGAAGGAATCGTTCCTCGACTATTCGATGAGCGTCATCGTGCAGCGCGCGCTGCCCGATGTGCGCGACGGCTTGAAGCCGGTGCACCGCCGCATCCTGTACGCCATGCACGAGCTCGGCCTGGTGCCGGGCCGCCCCTACAAGAAGGCGGCGACGGTCGTCGGCGACGTGCTCGGCAAGTATCACCCCCACGGCGACATCGCGGTATACGATTCGCTCGTGCGGATGGTGCAGGACTTCTCGCTGCGGTATCCGCTGATCGACGGCCAGGGAAACTTCGGCTCGGTCGACGGCGACTCCGCGGCAGCGTACCGCTATACCGAAGCCCGGCTCACCCGCATCGCGATGACCATGCTGGAGGACATCGACAAGAACACCGTCGCCTTCGTCCCCAACTTCGACGACCGGCTGAAGGAGCCGACGGTGCTGCCGGGCCGGCTGCCCAACCTGCTCGTCAACGGCTCGGCGGGCATCGCCGTGGGCATGACGACGAATATCCCGCCGCACAACCTGAGCGAGGTCGTGCAGGCGGTGGTGCATCTCGTCGATCACCCGACCGCGACGATCAGGGACATCAGGAAGTTCATCAAAGGCCCCGATTTCCCCACCGGGGCGATCATCTACGGCCGCGACGGCATCAAGGAGTGCTACGAGAAAGGCCGCGGGCGCATCGTGATCCGCGCGCGCGCCATCGCGGAAGAGAAGGAATCGACCGGCAAGCAGCAGATCGTCGTGACCGAGTTCCCCTATCAAGTGAGCCCGGAGCGCGTACACGAACAGATCCGCGACCTCGTGCTCGCCAAGAAGCTCGAAGGGATCAGCGACGTCCGCAACGAATCGGACAAGGAAGGGATTCGGCTGGTCATCGAGCTGAAGCGCGACGTCATCCCCATGGTCGTGCTCAATCAGCTCTACAAGCACACCCAGATGCAGCAGACCTTCGGCGCCATCATGCTGGCGCTGGTGGACGGCACGCCGCGCGAGCTGACCCTGCTGGAGCTGCTGCAGCATTTCATCGAGCACCGCCACACCGTCATCACGCTCCGCACCGAGTTCGAGCTGCAGCGCGCGCAGGATCGCGAGCACATCCTCGAAGGCTTGAAGATCGCCGTCGACAACATCGACGAAGTGATCAAGATCATCAAGAAATCGAAGGACACGCCTTCCGCAGACGCGGCATTACGCAAGCGTTTCAAGTTGTCAGAAAAACAATCCGCTGAAATCCTCAACATGCGCCTGGCGCGTCTCACCGCGCTCGAGATCACGAAGCTCGAGGAGGAGCTGAGGGACGTCCGCAAGTTCATCAAGGAATGCAAGGAAATCCTCGCGTCCAAGCCGCGGCGCATGAAGATCCTGAAGGAAGAGCTGAGCGAGCTCGCCCACGGCTTCGGCGACGAGCGGCGCACCGAGATCGTCGCCGATCAGGGCGAATTCTCGATCGAGGACCTGATCGCCGAAGAGGACATGGTCATCACCGTGTCCCACGCCGGCTACATCAAGCGCCTGCCCGTATCGGCCTATCGCCGGCAACGGCGTGGCGGCAAGGGCGTGATCGCCGCTCATCAGAAGGAAGACGACTGGGTCGAGCACCTCTTCATCGCGTCGACCCATGACTACGTCATGTTCTTCACCGAGCAGGGCCAATGTTACTGGCTCAAAGTCCACGAGATCGGGCAGGCGGCGCGCGCGGCGCGCGGCAAGCCGATCCTGAGCTGTGTCGCGATGAAGCCCGACGAGCGGCTGGCAGCGCTCGTCCCGGTGCGGGAGTTCTCCGAAGATCAGTTCCTGCTCTTCGCCACCAAGGACGGCGTGGTCAAGAAGACCGTGCTCTCGGAGTTCGGCAATCCGCGCTCCGTCGGCATCCGCGCGATCAATATCGAGAAGGGGGACGAGCTGATCGACGTACAGGTCACGGACGGCAAGAACGACATCGTGCTCGCTACCGCCCACGGCATGAGCATTCGCTTCCATGAAAAGGACGTGAGGGACATGGGACGCACGGCCACCGGCGTGAAGGGAATCGAGCTGGACAAGAAAGACCACGTCATCGACATGGTCGTGGTGCGCCGCAAGTCCACCCTCCTCACCGTGACCGAGAAGGGTATGGGGAAGCGCTCCGAGCTCGACGAATACCGGGTTCAGCATCGCGGCGGTCGCGGCATCATCACGCTGAAGCGCAACGACAAGACGGGCGACATCGTCGCCCTGAAGGAAGTGTTGCCCGACGACGAGCTGATGATGATCACCAAGAAGGGGATCATGATCCGCGTCCCGGTCGAAGGGATTCGCATCTCGGGCCGTAACACCCAGGGCGTGAAGGTCATGAACCTCACTCCCGGTGACCTGGTCGTGGACGTGGCGCGCGTGGTGAAGGAAGATGAGGAGGAGGTCGAAGAGGACGAGGACGGGACGCCACCGCCGGCGCCGAAGGCCAAGGCCAAAGCCAAAGCCAAAGCCAAGAAGTAGCGTGGTCACTCCTCAGGACATCCAGGAAGCCGCAGCGGGCCTGCGGGGTGTGGCACGCCGCACCCCGCTCGTCTTCGTGCCGGAGCTGGGGGCGCACCTCAAGCTCGAGAACGAGCAGCCGGTCGGCGCGTTCAAGATTCGCGGCGCATACAACGCCATACGGAAACTCGCCGACCCGGCGCGCAAGCGCGGCGTCATCACCTACTCCTCCGGTAACCACGGCCAGGCCGTCGCGTATGCCGCGAAGCAGTTCGGCGTGCGCGCCGTGGTGACGATGCCCGAGACCGCGCCCGCGGTGAAGGTGGAAGGCGTGAAGAAGTGGGGCGGGGAAGTGGTGTTCGCGGGCCGCACGTCCGAAGACCGCCGCATCAAGGCGGAAGCGATCGCGGCCCAAGAGGGCCTCGCGATCGTGCCGCCGTTCGATCATCCCGACATCGTCGCCGGCCAGGCGACCGTCGCGCTCGAGATCGTCGAGCAGCTCCCCGAGGTCGAGACCGTCGTCGTGCCCGTGGGCGGTGGCGGCCTGATCTCCGGCATCGTCGCCGGCCTGGCGGCTGCGAAGAGTCGAGCCGTGGTGTGGGGCGTCGAGCCCGCCGGGGCGCCCAAGCTGCACCACTCGCTCGCGGCCGGCGCGCCGGTGCGGCTCGAGCGTACCGCGAGCATCGCCGACGGGCTGATCACACTCACGGTCGGCGCCATCCCGTTCGCCGAGCTGGCGCGGGAGCGCGATCGGATTCGCGGCGTCGTCCTGGTCGAGGATGACAGCATTCGCGCGGCCGTGCAGTTTCTATGGCGCACCTGCCGGCTGGCGATCGAGCCTTCCGGCGCCGCAACCACGGCCGCGCTCCTCGCCGGGGGGGCGGGGGGGGGCGCGGTGTCCCGCTCCAGGACCACGGTGCTGGTGGTGAGCGGCGGCAATGTGGATCGCGCGTTGCTCGAGGCTCAGGATTGAAAACCCGAGTGCTGGTCGCCGACGACGATGAATCGCTGGTCCGTACCCTGACCTGGATCCTCAAGGAGCACGGGTACGACGTCGCAGTCTGTCCGGGCGGCGAGGGGTTGTTCGCCAAACTCGAGGAGGTCAAGCCCGCGCTGCTGCTGCTCGACATCATGATGCCCAAGGTCGACGGCCTGCAGCTGCTCGAACGGTTGAAGCAGGACGAGCGCTACAAGGACCTGCCCGTCCTCATGGTGTCGTCGATGCCGCCGGAGGAAGCCACGGTGCGTGCCCTTGGCCTCGGCGCGGCCGACTTCATCTCCAAGCCGTTCCGCGTGCGCGAGCTGCTGGCGCGCGTGGAAGCGCACATCCGGGTGGGGCGCGCGCTCGGGCAGGCGCGCGAAGAGGCGCGCAGCCGCGCCGCGATGGTGGACATCCTCCACGAGGTCACCGACTCCCTCAAGCCGGACGAGATCTACCACATCCTGGCGCGGCGGGTCGCCCGGGCGCTCAACATCTCCAAATGCTCGATGGTGCTCGCGAAGCCGGGCGACCAGCAGGGCATCGTCGTGGCCGCGTACGAAAACCCGATGCTGCGCAATCTGCAGATCGACCTGGCGCGCTACCCGGAGATCCGGAAGGCCGTCTCGACGGGCCGCCTGGTCCTGGTCGAGGACGTCGCGACCGACCCGCTGTACGAGGACGAGCGCCGCCGCTGGGAGCGCGAGGAGATCAAGGTCCCCACGCGCTCGGCGGTGGCCCTGCCGTTCTGGATGAAGGACCAGCAAATCGGCGTCTTCTTCCTGCGGACGACCGGTGA
>WNGB01022285.1_pt1 | contig 14423 bp, 11 predicted proteins | sample 5400681 | NCBI WGS metagenome assembly WNGB01 (sample SAMN13153367, study PRJNA577476) | soil metagenome | isolation source: 115 cm soil or saprolite under grassland replicate 2 | place: USA:California | collected 2016-06-15 | reverse complement strand
AGCCATGGCGCCGCGGTGGCGGCCACGCCGGCGTTGACGGCCTTCGGCAGGCCCTCGTTGCTGGCGTTCTCGATCACCTTGACGCCGTAGCCGCGGGCGATCTCGACGCTGCCGTCGCTGGAGGCGTTGTCGACCACCACCACCTCGAGCGAGTGCTGCCCGGCAGCCCGCTCGAGCGACCCGAGGCACATGGCCAGGTCGGCTTCGCTCTGGTAGCTGACGACCACCACCGAGACGGCGGTCGCTCGCGGCTGCGTCGTCGGGGACAACTCGGCTCCTCTGGCAGGTTCCACAGGGAATCCTAACCCCGTCCCGGCGGCAGCCAGCGGCGCGACCCATCCGAACGGGCCGCCGCGGCGAACGTTATTCGAACGTGAGCGGCCACGAGGACGATCCGGACCCATGAGCGAACCACGAGCCCTTCCCGGCGCCGCGCCGGTCAGCTGCGTGTTCTGCAGCCGGCCGGTCGCGGCGGCCGAGCGCTGCCCGCTGCTGCCGAGCAGCCACTGGGCGTGCTGCTCCTGCGCGGCTCCGGCCGCCGGCCAGCAGCCGCGCCCCGACACCGGCGACGCCGCCTGAGCGCGCCGCCCGGCCGGCCCCGGGTAGGATCCGGACGATGCCAGAGGAGATGCCGGCCCCGCTGCGCCGCGACGTTGGCCTGCTCGGCCGCCTGCTGGGGCGGGTCCTGGAGGAGGCCGGCGGCCGGGAGCTGCTGGAGGACGTCGAACGCCTGCGCCATGCCACCATCGCGCTGCGCGGGGCGGTCGGCGACCGCGAGGCCGCCAGGGCGCGGGTGGTGGAGCTGGTCGCCGGCTTCGACCTCGCCCGCGCCGAGCTGGTGGCGCGCGCCTTCACCGTCTACTTCCAGCTGGTCAACCTGGCGGAGGAGCAGCACCGGGTGCGGACGTTGCGCGAGCGCAGCCGCGGCCAGGGACCGGTGCGGGAGTCGTTCGCCGCCGCCGTCCAGGAGGTCCGCGACGCCGCGGGGCAGCGCGGGCTCGCCGCCCTGCTGCAGCGCTTGGAGATCACGCCCGTGCTCACCGCCCACCCGACCGAGGCGAGACGCCGGGCGGTGGTCGAGGCCCTGCGCCGCATCGGCGCCGAGGTCGACCGCCTCGACGACCCGCGGCTGGCGGCCGGCGAGGAGGCCGACGTGCACCGCCGGCTGCTGGAGGAGATCACCATCCTGTGGCGCACCGCCCAGCTGCGCCGCGACCGTCCCAGCCCGCTCGACGAGGTGCGCACGGTCGCGGCCGTGTTCGACGCCAGCCTCTTCCGGCTGGTCCCATCCGTGTACCGGTCGCTCGAACAGGCGCTGGCCGGTGACGCCGCCGGCACCCGACCGCCGCCGTTCCGCCCCTTCCTCCGCTGGGGAAGCTGGGTCGGTGGCGACCGCGACGGCAACCCCGCGGTCACGGCCGAGACCACCAGGGCCGCCATGGCCGTCCAGGCCGACCACGTCCTGCGCGGGCTGGAGGCTGCCAGCCGGCGGATCGGTCGTTCCCTGACCGTCTCTGGCGCCTCGACGCCGCCGTCCGCGGAGCTGCTCGCCTCCCTGGCCGACGACGAGGCCGCCTTCCCGGGGCCGGCCGCCACCATCCGCCGGCGATCGCCGGACGAGCCGCACCGGCGCAAGCTCCTGCTGGTGGCCGAGCGGCTTGCCGCCACCCGCGCGGCGCTGCCGCCCGCCCAAGGCGCCGGGTACCGGGACGCCGGGCAGTTGCTCGCCGACCTGCGCCTGCTGCAGGGCTCGCTGGCGGCGGCGGGGGCCGGGCGGCTGGCCTACGGGGAGCTGCAGCAGCTCGCCTGGCAGGCGGAGACCTTCGGCTTCCATCTGGCCTCCCTCGAGGTCCGCCAGCACGCCTCCGTGCACGCGGAGGCGCTCGCCGAGCTGGCTCCCGACGCGGCCGGCGATGCGGCGGCCCTCGACCGGCTCGCCACCGCGGGCCGGCCCACGGTGGCGCCGGGCGGGGGGAGCCGCGCCGAGGGCGGGATCGCCGCCGAGGTCGTCGGCACGCTGCGGGTGATGGCGGAGCTGCAGGCCGGCTACGGCGCCGACGCCTGCCGCCGCTACGTGGTGAGCTTCAGCCGCTCGGCGGCCGACCTGGCCGCGGTGCGTGCGCTCGCCCGGCTGGCGGTCCCCGGCGGCCGGTTCGCCCTTGACGTGGTGCCGCTGTTCGAGTCCCGCGCCGATCTGGAGGCGGCGCCCGGCGTGCTCGACGAGTACGTCGCCCTGCCGGGGGTGGCGGCATGGCTGGAGGAGCGGCAGGGGCGGCTGGAGGTGATGCTCGGCTACTCCGACTCGGCCAAGGACGCCGGTTTCCTCGCCGCCAACGTCGCCCTGTACCAGGCGCAGGGTGCCCTGGCCGCCTGGGCCGCCGGACGTGGCGTCGACCTCACCCTGTTCCACGGTCGTGGCGGCGCCCTCGGGCGCGGCGGGGGCCCGGCCGGACGGGCGGTGCGCGGGCAGGCGCCCGGCTCGGTCGCCGGGCGGTTCAAGGTCACCGAGCAGGGCGAGGTGATCTTCGCCCGCTACGGCAACCCGGCCATCGGGTACCGCCACCTCGAGCAGGTCAGCAACGCCGTGCTCGGCGCGTCCACGCCGGGTGCGCAGGCGGCCCTGGCGGCCGGCGAGCGGCGCTTCCTCCCCGAGACCATCCGCATGGCGGCGGCCTCGGAGGCCGCCTACCGCGAGCTGGTGGAGCAGGACGGGTTCGCCGAGTTCTTCGCCCGCGTCACCCCGATCCAGGAGCTCGGCCTGCTGCGGATCGGGTCGCGCCCGGCGCGGCGCGCCGCCGGCGGCGACATCGCCAGCCTGCGGGCGATCCCCTGGGTGTTCGCCTGGAGCCAGAACCGCTGCAACCTCCCCGGCTGGTACGGCCTGGGGACGGGCCTGGCCGCCGGCCGGGAGGAGCCGGGCGGGCTGGCGACGCTGCGGGCCATGTACCAGGAGTGGCCGTTCTTCCGGTCGCTGATCGAGAACGCGGAGATGAGCCTGGCCAAGGCCGACCCGCTGGTGGCCGAGCCGTACCTGGCCCTCGGCGGGCGGCCCGACCTGGTCGCCGCGATCCGCGAGGAGTTCCGCCGCACCCGCGCCCTGGTCCTCGAGATCACCGGCGCCGAGCGGCTGCTCGGCCACCGCGCGGTGCTGCGCCGCGCGGTCGACCTGCGCAACCCCTACGTCGACGCGCTTTCGTTCCTGCAGGTCCGTTTCCTGGCCGACCTGCGAGCCGGCCTGGCCGGCCCCGACGCCGAGCGGACGGCCGACCTGGTGCTCCTCACCGTCAACGGCGTCGCCGCCGGGCTGCAGAACACCGGCTGAACGGCGGAGGCCCCCAGCAGGGCTGGGGGCCTCCGCCGGACCGCGAGCTTGTCAGCAGGCGTTGATGGCGAGGTGCTCGTCGAGTTGCCGCACGGCGCCGCCCTGCACGGTGACCGTGTAGTAGTACACACCGCCGAGGCGGGCGTTGCTGGCCAGCTTGGCGAGCAACGCCTGCTGGTCGGGCTTGGGCTCCTCGCAGCCGCCGAGCAGGTTCACCCGCACGTCGCTCGCCAGCGGCAGGGTGCGCAGCCGGCTGTTCTGGTTGCGGACGTAGTCCTGCAGGTACTGGGCGTCGGCGCGGGGCTTGCCGTCCTCGACGGCCGCCTCGACGGCCGCCTGGTCGTGGAAGACCTGGACCACGTCGAGCACGATCGTGCCGCGGCCGCTGTCGACCTTGCGGACGAAGGCGTCGTGGCGTCCGTCTGCCAGGACCACCGGCTGGCCCGCGGTGGCCGGGGCCGCCGCTGCGGCCTTGGCGGGTTGGCCAACCGTCGGGGTGGCCGCCGCGGCCGGTGCGACCGTGGTGGCGGCCGGCTGGGCCGCCGGCGCAGCGGGCTCCGGGCGGCTGGCGAGCGCGACCGTCACGCCGGCGGCGCCGCCCAGCACTGCCAGGGTGGCCGCGACCAGCAGGGACGTGAGGCGCCGCCGAGAGCGGGCCGGGCCGTTGATCGGTCGGTCGGCCTGGGACTTGTCGAGTGTGGGCGCCTGCATGGCTGCTCCTCTCCCCCGCGCTGCCGCATGCAGCGCCGCAGCCGTTACGTTGCGCTCGAACGGTCACGAAGCGACACCGCAGGCAGTACGAGCAGCCATCGCTCCGGTCACCTTTTGGTCACCCGCTCCGGTCCTCCCGCTCGTTCGGGCCCGGTTTGTCCCAGGATCGAACAGGATCGACGGGGTCAGCGGCCGACCAGGGTCATCTCGAAGGAATAGCGCTCGGCCGGATAGACGTGGGACCCGAACTCCACCGGCCGGCTGGCGTCGTCGAAGGTCGTGCGGCGCATGACCAGCAGCGGCGCGCCGGCAGCCACGTCCAGCAGCCTGGCCTCCTGGGCTCGTGCCATCCGGGCGCTGATCGTCTGCGTCGCCAGCCGGAGCTGGATCCGGTTGGCGCGCAGCAGCCGGTACAGGCCGGTCGCCTCGAGCTGCTCGCGCTGGATCCAGCCGAGGTCGGCGGGCAGGTAGTTGTGCATCAGCGCGATCGGTTTCCCGCCGCCGGAGCGCAGCCGCTCGATGAACAGCACCGGCGATCCCTCGGCGACCTGCAGGGCGCGGGCGGCCTCCTCGGGGCAGGGGGTGGTGTCCAGCCGGCGGAGCTGGGTGGTCGGCCGCTGGCCGGCCTCGCTCAGGTCGTCGTAGAGGCTGGTCAGGCCGAGCGGCCGCCGCACCTGGGTCGAGGCGACCATGGTCCCGATCCCGCGCCGCTTGATCAGCAGGCCCTGCTCGACCAGGTAGCCGATCGCCTGCCGCACCGTCGGCCGGCTGACGCCGAGGCGCCTGGCGAGGTCGTGCTCGCCGAGGTGGGTGCCGGGGGCCAGCGCCCCGCTCCTGATGTCGGCCCCCAGCCATTGCGCCACCTGGAAGTACAGCGGCACCGGGCTGGAGCGGTCCACGGTCGCGTGGTGCAGCTCGTCGATCGCACCGGGCGGCATCGTCGGAGGTGTGGGTTCCGCCATGAGCACCATCATCCGATGAATGTCAAGACTAGCGTTCATCAAGATGTATTGACATCTTAACCCAAGCTCGGTAGACAAGGCGTTCGAGGGGGCGAGCACCGCCGGACGAGGGGAGGATGCGACCATTCCGTCGATGCTCGAGCGGGTGGCCGGGGCGCCGATCTCGTGGGGCGTCTGCGAAGCGCCCGGCTGGGGCGTGCAGCTGCCGCCCGAGCGGGTGCTCGCCGAGATGCGCGAGCTGGGCCTTGCGGCCACCGAGCTCGGCCCTGAGGGCTACCTGTCCGCCACCCCTGCGGCCATCCCCGCCCTGCTGGGGCGCTACGGGCTCCGCGCGGTCGGCGGCTTCGTGCCGGTGGTGCTGCACCGCGAGCTGGACGAGGCCGCGGTCGAGCGGTCGGCGGCCGCCCTCGCCGCCGCCGGCGCCGGCACCTTCGTCCTGGCCGCCGACACCGGGACCGCCGGCTACGACCAGCCAGGCGAGCTCGACGACCGCCAGTGGGCGGCCCTGCTCGCCAACCTCGACCGGGTGGCGGAGCGCTGCCTGGACCACGGCCTGGAGCTGGCGGTGCACCCGCACGTCGGCACGGTGATCGAGCGCCGCGCGGAGGTCGAGCGCCTGCTGGCCGACAGCGAGGTGGCGCTCTGCCTCGACACCGGGCACCTGATGATCGGCGGCACCGATCCGGTCGAGCTGGCCCGCGGCGCGCCGGAGCGCGTCCGCCACGTGCACCTGAAGGACGTCGACGGCGCGGTCGCCAAGCGGGCGGCCGATGGCGGGGTCGGCTACGCCGAGGCGGTGCGGGCCGGCCTGTACCGGCCGCTCGGCCACGGCGACCTCGAGGTCGCGGCGGTCGTGGACGCGCTGGAGAGCGCCGGCTACCACGGCTGGTACGTGCTGGAGCAGGACGTCACCCTCGACCGGGAGCCGACCCCAGGCGCCGGGCCGGTCGAGGACGTCAGGGCCAGCCTCGACACCCTGCGGTCGCTCGCCGGCCGGGTGGGATGAGCGATGGAGCTCGAGGTCGTCACCATGGGCCGGGTCAGCGTCGACCTGTACCCGGAGCAGGTCGGCGTGCCGATCGCCGAGGTGCGCACCTTCGCCAAGGCCGTCGGCGGCAGCCCGACCAACGTGGCGGTCGCCGCCGCCCGGCTCGGCCGCCGCTCGGCGGTCATCACCAAGGTGGGCGACGACCCGTTCGGGGCCTACATCCGCGCCGCCCTGCCGGAGCGGCACGGGGTGGACGCGCGCTGGGTCGGCGTCGACCCGACGCTGCGGACCCCGCTGGCGTTCTGCGAGATCTTCCCACCCGACCACTTCCCCCTGCTGTTCTACCGCGAGCCGAAGGCACCCGACATGAACCTGGCCGTGGCCGACCTCGACCTGGAGGCCATCGCCGCGGCGCCGCTGTTCTGGACGACCGGCACCGGGCTGTCCGACCAGCCCAGCCGCGAGGCCACCCTGGCCGCGCTCGCCGCCGCCGTCGGCAACCAGGACGAGGTCGAGGTGGCGGTCGGCACCCGCGACCCCATGGCCGCCTCGGCGGCCCTGCTGGAGCTCGGCCTGCGCCTCGCCGTGGTCAAGCAGGGCCCGAAAGGGGTGCTCGCCCGCACCGCCGACGAGCTGGTCGAGGTGCCGCCGCTGCCCATCCAGATCCTCAACGGCCTCGGCGCCGGCGACGCCTTCGGCGGGTCCCTCTGCCACGGCCTGCTGGCCGGTTGGGACCTGGAGCGCACCCTGCGGCTGGCCAACGCCGCCGGAGCGATCGTCGCCTCGCGGCTGCTGTGCTCCGACGCCATGCCGACCATGGCCGAGATCGACCACCTGTTGCGGGAGGGGCCGGGGGGGTCCGGGGGGACGGCGGGGCCAGACGAACCGGGGGGGTCCGGGGGGGCGCTTGCTGCCCCCCCGGTCGGTCGGGGAGCCGGCGATGCTTGACGACCGGCGCTTCGGCGAGCTGGTGGAGGCGCGGGCCAGGCGGCCGGAGGCGGTGGTGGCGGCCGCCCGCAGGCGGACCCGCCGGCCGCTGCTGGAGGAGCGGGGGACGCTGTTCCTGATCGCCGCCGACCACCCGGCACGCGGGGCGCTGGCCGTCGGCGACGACCCTTGGGCGATGGCCGACCGCCGCGAGCTGCTCGACCGGCTGCTGACCGCCCTGGGCCGCGACGGCGTCGACGGGGTGCTGGCGACCGCCGACATCATCGAGGACCTGCTGCTGCTCGGCGCCCTGGACGGCAAGGTCGCGGTCGGCTCGATGAACCGCGGTGGGCTGGCCGGCGCCAGCTTCGAGCTGGACGACCGCTTCACCGGCTACACCGTCCCCGGGCTGGTGGCGGCGCAGCTGGACGGCGGCAAGATGCTGCTGCGCATCGCCGACGACGACCCCGGCTCGCTGGCCACCCTGGTGGCCTGCGCCGGCGCCATCGGCGAGCTGGCCGCGGCCGGCCTGGTCGCCATGGTCGAGCCGTTCGCGGCCCGCCGCGTCGACGGCCGGGTGCGGATCGACCTGCGGCCCGACCCGATGATCAGGGCGCTGGCGATCGCGTCCGGTCTGGCCACCACCTCCGCCTACACCTGGCTGAAGGTGCCGGTGGTGGCGGAGATGGAGCGGGTCATGGGCGCGACCACGCTGCCGTGCCTGCTGCTCGGCGGCGACCTCGACGAGGACCGCGAGGCCACCCTCAAGGCGTGGGCCAGCGCGCTGGCGCTGCCCAACGTGCGCGGCCTGGTCGTCGGCCGCACCCTGCTGTACCCGCCCGACGGTGACGTCGTCGCCGCCGTCGACGCCGCCGCGGGCCTGCTCGCCCAGGCGCCGGCCGAGCGGGCCGCGCCGTGACCGCGCCGCTGTACCTGCCGAGGGGCAGCGCGGCCGAGAAGGCCGACCCGGTGGCGGTCACCCCGGAGCTGGCCGGCTGGTCCTACAGCGGCCTGCGGGTGATCGAGCTGGCGCAGGGGGAGCGGCGCGAGCTCCGCACCGGCCCGGCCGAGCTGGCGGTGCTGCCGCTGGCCGGCGGCTGCGTGGTCGAATGCGACTCCCACCGCTTCACCCTCGAGGGCCGCGACCACCCCTTCGCCCGCGTGACCGACTTCGCCTACCTGCCGATGGACGCCGAGGCGCGCATCTCCAGTCCGGGCGGCGGCCGGTTCGCGCTGCCCTCGGCGCTCGCCGGCCGCCGCCTCGAGCCGGCCTATGGACCCGCCGGGGAGGTCCCGGTGGAGCTGCGCGGCGCCGGCCAGGCCAGCCGCCAGGTCAACAACTTCCTCGCCCCCGACGCGTTCCCGGCCGACCGGCTGGTCGCGGTCGAGGTGCTGACCCCGGGGGGCAACTGGTCCTCCTACCCGCCGCACAAGCACGACCAGCAGCGCCCGCCGGAGGAGGCCCAGCTCGAGGAGATCTACTACTTCGAGATCGCCCGGTCGGCGGGCGGCTCGCCCGGCATGGGGTTTCACCACCTGTACACCGCCGACGGCGAGATCAACCTGACCGAGACGGTGGCGGACGGGGACGTGGTGCTGATCCCGCGGGGCTACCACGGGCCATCGGTGGCCGCACCGGGCTACCACATGTACTACCTGAACGTGCTGGCGGGGCCGGCGCCGCAGCGCACCATGGCCTTCTGCGACGACCCGGCCCACGGCTGGGTGCGCGCCAGCTGGGCCGGGCGGCCCGTCGACCCGCGCCTGCCGCTGACGGGACCGGGAGGCAGCAGCCAATGAGCGGACGGACGCGCCGGCTGACCATGGCCCAGGCGCTGGTCGAGTTCCTCGCCAACCAGCACAGCGAACGCGACGGCACCGAGCAGCGCCTGATCGCCGGCTGCTTCGGGATCTTCGGGCACGGCAACGTCGCCGGCGTCGGCCAGGCGCTGCAGCAACACGGCGGCCTGCGCTACCACCAGGCCCGCAACGAGCAGGGGATGGTCCACGCCGCCGCCGCCTACGCGCGCATGCGCAACCGCCTGGCCGCCTTCGCCTGCACCACCTCGATCGGCCCTGGCGCGACCAACCTGGTCACCGGAGCGGCCACCGCGACCGTCAACCGCCTGCCGGTGCTGCTGCTGCCCGGCGACGTGTTCGCCTCCAGGGTCGCGCCGCCGGTGCTGCAGCAGCTGGAGACGCCGGGCGGGCCGGAGGTCACCGTCAACGACTGCCTGCGGCCGGTGTCGCGCTACTGGGACCGGATCAACCGCCCGGAGCAGCTGCCAGGCTCGCTGCTGGAGGCGATGCGGGTGCTGACCGACCCGGCGGAGACCGGCGCGGTCACGCTCGCCCTGCCCCAGGACGTGCAGGCCGAGGCGTTCGACTACCCGCAGGAGCTGTTCCAGCGCCGCGTCTGGCACGTGCGCCGGCCGCCGCCGGAGGCGGCCGAGCTGGCCAGCGCCGCCGAGCTGCTGCGGGGCGCCAGGCGCCCGCTGCTGGTGGCCGGCGGCGGCGTCATCTACGCGGAGGCCACCGCCGCCCTGCGGGCGCTGGTGGAGGCGACCGGCGTCCCGGTGGCGGAGACCCAGGCGGGCAAGGGCTCGCTGCCCTACGACCACCCCTCGGCGCTCGGCGCGATCGGCGCCACCGGCACCACCGGCGCCAACGCCGTCGCCCGCGACGCCGACGTGGTCGTCGGTGTGGGCACCCGGTGGAGCGACTTCACCACCGCCTCCCGCAGCCTGTTCGCCGACCCGCAGGTGCGCTTCGTCAACCTCAACGTCGCCCCGGTCGACGCCTTCAAGCAGGCGTCCCTGCCGGTGGTGGCCGACGCCAGGGTGGCGCTGGAGGCGCTCGGGAAGGCGCTGGCGGGCTGGCGGGTCGACGACGCCTACCGTCGGGCCGTCGCCGAGCACAACCGCGCCTGGGACGCCGAGGTCGAGCGCGTCTACCGCCTCGGCCACGGCCCGCTGCCCAGCCAGGGCGAGGTGATCGGCGCCGTCAACCAGGCGTCCGAGCCGCGTGACGTGGTCGTCTGCGCCGCCGGCAGCATGCCCGGCGACCTGCACAAGCTGTGGCGCACCCGCGACCCCAAGGGCTACCACGTCGAGTACGGCTTCTCCTGCATGGGCTACGAGATCGCCGGCGGGCTCGGCGTCAAGCTGGCGGCGCCCGACCGCGAGGTCTACGTGCTGGTCGGCGACGGCTCCTACCTGATGCTCGCCCAGGAGCTGGTCACCAGCGTGCAGGAGGACGCCAAGCTGGTGGTGGTGCTGGTGCAGAACCACGGCTACGCCTCGATCGGCGGCCTGTCGCGGTCGGTCGGCTCCGGCGGGTTCGGGACCCGCTACCGCTTCCGCGGCCCCGGCGGCGAGCTGGACGGCGGCACGCTCCCGGTCGACCTGGCCGCCAACGCGGCCAGCCTCGGCGCCCGCACCTTCGCCGTCCACACCGTGCAGGAGCTGCGCGACGCCCTCAAGGCCGCCCGCGACCTGGACCGGACCGTCGTGATCCACGTCGAGACCGACCCGGAGGCGCGGGTGACCTCCGGCGGCGCCTGGTGGGACGTGCCGGTGGCCGAGGTGTCGGCCTCCGCGTCCGTGCAGGCCGCCAGGGACGCCTACGAAGCTGACAAGCGGGCCCAGCGGCCCTATCTGCGGCCGGGCGATGCCCGTCGGCCGGCCGGGGGAGAGGAGTCCCCGCCATGAGGACCATCAACCACTGGATCGACGGCCATGCCGGCCAGGGAGAGTCCGAACGCTACGGCGCCGTGTACGACCCGGCCAGCGGCCAGCAGACCACCAGGGTCGCCTACGCCACCGGGGACGACGTCGACGCCGCCGTGCAGGCGGCCAAGGCCGCCTTCCCCGCCTGGCGCGACACCCCGGTGGTCAAGCGGGCCAGGGTCATGTTCGCCTTCCTCGACCTCCTCCAGCGCCACAAGGACGAGCTGGCCAGGATCATCGCCGCCGAGCACGGCAAGGTGGTGCCGGACGCCGCCGGCGAGGTCCAGCGCGGCCTCGAGGTGGTCGAGCTCGCCTGCGGCATCCCCCACCTGCTGAAGGGCGACTTCTCCGAGAACGTCTCCAGCGAGGTGGACAGCTACTCGATCCGCCAGCCGCTCGGCGTGGCTGCCGGGATCACGCCGTTCAACTTCCCGGTGATGGTCCCGATGTGGATGCACCCGATCGCGATCGCCTGCGGCAACTGCTTCGTGCTCAAGCCGTCGGAGAAGGACCCGTCGGCGTCCAACCGGGTCGCCGAGCTGTACTCCGAGGCGGGCCTGCCCGACGGGGTCTTCAACGTGGTGCACGGCGACAAGGTCGCGGTCGACGCGGTCCTCGACCACCCCGACATCGCCGCGGTATCGTTCGTCGGCTCCACCCCGATCGCCCGCTACGTGTACGAGCGCGGCACCTCCCACGGCAAGCGGGTGCAGGCGCTCGGCGGGGCCAAGAACCACGCGGTGGTCATGCCCGACGCCGACCTGGACTCGGCCGCCGACGCGCTGGTGTCGGCCGCCTACGGCTCCACCGGGCAACGCTGCATGGCGATCTCGACCGTGGTCGCGGTCGGCAGGGTCGCCGACCCGCTGGTGGAGCGGCTCCGCGAGCGGGCAGCGGCGCTGCGGACCGGTCCCGGCCTGGACCCCGAGTCGGAGATGGGCCCGCTGGTCACCGGCGCCGCGCGGGAGAAGGTCGCCGGCCTGGTCGAGACCGGCGTGGCCGAGGGCGCCAAGCTGGTGCTTGACGGCCGCGACCTCCAGGTCGCCGGCCACGAGGACGGCTTCTTCCTCGGCCCCTGCCTGTTCGACGAGGTCAGCCCGGAGATGACAATCTACCGGCAGGAGGTCTTCGGGCCGGTGCTGATCGTGCTGCGGGTGGCCGACATCGACCAGGCGATCGACCTGGTCAGCCGCAACCCCTACGGCAACGGCACGGCGATCTTCACCTCCAGCGGCGCGGCCGCGCGGAAGTTCCAGAACGAGGTGCAGGTCGGCATGGTCGGCGTCAACCTGCCGATCCCGGTGCCGATGGCGTTCTACTCGTTCGGCGGCTGGAAGCAGTCGCTGTTCGGCGACCTCCACGTCCACGGCCCAGAGGGGGTCGCCTTCTACACCCGCGGGAAGGTGGTGACGACCCGCTGGCCGGTCCCGCGCGACTCCGCGGTCGAGCTGGGCTTCCCGACCTCGAGCTGAACGGAGGACCCGGGTTGCACGTCGGACTGCTCGGTGCCGGGCGCATCGGCGCGTTCCACGCGCGCATGCTGCAGGCGTTGCCGGGGGTCGACCGGCTCACGATCACCGACGCCGACGCCGAACGGGCGGCGCAGGTCGCCGCCGAGCTCGGGGTCGCCTCGGCGCCGTCGGCACACGCCCTGATCGACGCCGGCGCCGAGGCGCTGGTGATCGCGGCCGCCACCGCCGCCCACGCCGAGCTCATCCACCTCGGTGCCGACGCCGGCCTGCCGACCTTCTGCGAGAAGCCGATCGCGTTGGACCTGGAGACCACCGACGCGGTCGTCGAGCACGTGGAGAAGGCCGGCGTGGCGCTGCAGATCGGCTTCCAGCGCCGCTTCGACCCCGGCTACCTGGCGGCGCGGCGCCTGGTCGCCTCCGGCGGGCTCGGCCGCCTGTACGCCGTCCGGCTGGCCACCCACGACCCGGCGCCGCCGCACGACGCCTACATCGCCAGCAGCGGCGGCATCTTCCGCGACCTGCACATCCACGACTTCGACGCGCTCCGCTGGGCCACCGGCCAGGAGGTGGTCGAGGTCTACGCCGACGGCTCGGTGCTCCACGACGAGCGCTTCGCCCGCCACGGCGACGTCGATGTGGCGGCCGCGGTCCTGCGGCTCGCCGACGGGGCGCTCGGGATCGTGTCCGGCGCCCGCCACGACCCGCGCGGCTACGACGTCCGCATGGAGTTGTTCGGCTCCGGCGACAGCGTCGCCGTCGGGGTCGACCCGCGAACGCCGCTCCGCTCGCTGGAGCCAGGGGTGCCGCCACCGCCCGGTCCCGGCTACCGCGGCTTCATGGAGCGCTTCGCGACCGCCTACCAGGCCGAGCTCGCCGCGTTCCTGGAGGTGGCGCAGGGCAGGGTGGCGAGCCCCTGCACCGGTGCGGACGCCCGCAGCGCACTGCTGATCGCCATGGCCGCCGACCGCTCGCTCGCCGAGCACCGGCCGGTCCGGCTGGAGGAGGTGGCATGACCCGAACGGGAAGGTGGGACCCATCCAACTGTTGAGTAGGGAGGTATCCATGTCGAGAAAGCGCTTGTTCTGGCCCGCGCTGGCGTTCGCGCTGGTGCTGCTGGCCGCCGGCTGCGACGAGGCCCCCAACGAGGCCGCCAGCAGCGGCGAGAGCGGCGGCGCGCAGGGCGGCCTCAACATCGCGGTGGTGACGCACGGCCAGGCCTCCGACCCCTTCTGGTCGGTGGTCAAGAACGGCGTCGACGCAGCCGCCAAGGACACCGGCAACACCGTCAACTACCAGGCGCCGCAGACGTTCGACATGGTGGAGATGAGCCGCCTGATCGACGCCGCGGTCGCCGGCAAGCCCGACGGCCTGGTGATCTCCATCCCCGACGCCAAGGCGCTGTCGGGGTCGATCAAGAAGGCGGTCGACGCCGGCATCCCGGTGATCTCGATGAACTCCGGCAGCGACACCTACAAGGAACTGGGGGTGCTGACGCACATCGGCCAGACCGAGTTCGAGGCCGGCCTTGGCGGCGGTGAGCGCATGGCCGCGGCCGGGGTGAAGAACGCGATCTGCGTCAACCAGGAGGTCGGCAACGCCGCCCTCGACCTGCGCTGTGAGGGCTTCACCGAGTCCATGACCAAGGCGGGCGGCAAGGTCAAGGTCCTGGCCGTCAACCTGACCGACCCGACCGACGCCCAGCAGCGGATCTCGGCGGGCCTCGGCGACGCCGACGGCGTCTTCACCCTCGGGCCGACCGGCGCGACCCCGGCGCTGGCCGCCCTGAAGGCCGACAACAAGCTCGGCCAGGTGAAGCTGGCCACCTTCGACCTCTCCCCCGAGGTGCTGCAGGCGGTCGCCGACGGCGAGGTGCTGTTCGCCATCGACCAGCAGCAGTACCTGCAGGGCTACCTGCCGATCGTGTTCCTGACCCAGTACAAGAAGTACGGCGTCGTCCCCACCGGGATCGTCCAGACCGGACCGGCGTTCGTCGAGAAGGCCAACGCCGCGCAGGTGATCGACCTCAGCAAGGAGGGCATCCGCTAGTCGACGAGGGCGTCCGGACCGCCGGCAGCGGCGGTCCGGACCGACCCTTCGGAGAAGGGAGCAGCAACCATGGCTGTCACCGAAGCGCCCCCGGGACCGCAGGCGGACGAACGTGTCCGCCGCGCTGGGCTCCTCCGGCGGCTGCTCAGCCGGCCCGAGCTGGGCGCGGTGGCCGGCGCGATCCTGGTGTGGGTGTTCTTCTCGCTGGTGGCCGGCAACCGGGGGTTCTTCACCCTCGACGGCACGGCGAGCTACTTGGCGGTCGCC
>WNGB01019452.1_pt1 | contig 14423 bp, 14 predicted proteins | sample 5400681 | NCBI WGS metagenome assembly WNGB01 (sample SAMN13153367, study PRJNA577476) | soil metagenome | isolation source: 115 cm soil or saprolite under grassland replicate 2 | place: USA:California | collected 2016-06-15 | reverse complement strand
ACACGGTGTTGCCCTTGCCCATCAGCAGCACGTTCAGCGGCAGCGAGTCGAGGGCCCGATGCACCGACCGCAGGTGCCAGGGACCGGGCGTCACCGTGGTCGCCTTCGACCCCTCGGACGGCCCGGTGCCGCCCCCGCCCACCGTGGTGGTGCCGGTAGCCAGCGCCTCGACGAGCTGTGAGCGCGAGAGGAGGTGCACGTGTATGTCGATCGCGCCGGCGGTCAGGATCTTTCCCTCGCCCGAGATCACGTCGGTGGACGGGCCGATCAGCAGATCGGGGTGTACGCCGTCGGCGATGTCGGGGTTGCCGGACCGACCCGTCCCGCTCGACCTCGATCCACAGGTCGGTGTCACCCAGGCGGACCTGGTCGCCGGCGGTCGGGCCGTACAGGGCGGCGTACTCGCGCCGGCTGAGCTCAGCCACGAGCGCCGTCCTTGACCTGGATGCCCGGGACCACCGCGCGGCCCCGGAGGGCCACGAGTTCGACCTCGCGCGAGGCGCCCGGCTCGAAGCGGCGCGACGTCCCCGAGGGGATGTCGAGCCGGAACCCCGTGGCCGCCTCCCGGTCGAAGTCGAGGGCCGCGTTGACCTCGGCGAGGTGGATGTGCGAGCCGATCTGGACCGGCCGGTCACCGGTGTTCAGGATCACCAGGGTGCGGCGCTCCTCGGGGGACCGGTCCGCGTTGAGGACGACGGTGCCATCGGCGACCCGGACCGCGCCCGGTCCAGAGGTGTTGGTGGCCATGATGGGCTCCTTCAGGCGATCGGGTGGTGGAGGGTGACCAGCTTGCGGCCGTCCGGGAAGGTGGCCTCGACCTGCACGTCGGTGAGCATGTCGGCCACCTCCGGGAGGACCTGGTCGCGGGTGAGGACGGCTCGGCCGGCGGTCATCAGCTCCGGTACGCCGACACCGTCGCGGGCCCTTTCGATGACCCACGTGCTCAGCAGGGCGACGGTCTCCGGATAGTTCAGGCGTACGCCGCGGGCGAGCCGGTCCCGGGCGACGATGCCCGCCACGGCGAGCAACAGCTTCTCGGTGTCCGAGGGAGTCAGGTGCATGCCGGCCCCTCAGACGGCCATCGCCGAGCGGACGTCGGCCACGGCGTCGGCGCCGCCGGCACCGCTCGAGGCGACCCGACCGGACTCGAGGACGTAGTAGCGCTCCGTGGTCCGCAGCGCGAACCCGACATGCTGCTCGACGAGCAGTACCGACAGGTCGCCACGGCCGGTCAGCTCGGTGATCACGGCCTCGATCTCGGCCACCACGTTGGGCTGGATGCCCTCCGTGGGCTCGTCGAGGATGAGAACCCGCGGCTCGGTGATAAGGGTGCGGGCCAGCGACAGCTGCTGCCGCTGCCCCCCGCTCAGCAGTCCGGCCCGCCGACCGGCCAGGCTGCGCAGCGCCGGGAACAGGTCCGTCACCTCGTCGACCAGGGCCCTGCCCCGAGGGCGGCCGTCCGCGACCAGCCGCAGGTTCTCCATCGTCGTGAGCTGCGGGAAGCACTGCTGGCCCTGCGGCACGTAGCCGAGTCCCCGGCGCACCCGGTCGCTGGTGCGTAGCCTCGTCACGTCCTCGCCGTCGAGCAGCACCTGCCCGGACCGGATCGGCAACAACCCCACCGCCGCCCTGAGCAGGGTGGTCTTCCCGGCCCCGTTGTGGCCCATCACCGCTGCACCACCGGACGGCACCACCAGGTCCACGTCATGGCACACGAGCGTGCGGCCGTAGCCCACGCTCACGTTCCTCAGCTCGAGCATCAGCGTTCTCCTCCCACGCTCTCGGCGACGGTCGCTTCCACGCTCTGTTCGACGGTGCGGCCGAGGTAGACCTCCTGGACCCGCGGATCCGCCTGGATCTCGGTCATGGACCCCTCCGCGAGCACCTTCCCGCCGTGCATGACGGTGACGCTGTCGGCGTACGTACGGACGAAGTCCATGTCGTGCTCGATCACGATGACGGTCCGCTCGGCCCCGATCCGCTTGAGCAGCTCGCCGGTCAGCGCCCTCTCCTCGCCGCTCATGCCCGCCACGGGCTCGTCGAGGAGCATCAGCTGGGCGTCCTGCACGAGCAGCATGCCGATCTCGAGCCACTGCTTCTGGCCGTGGGCGAGTACGCCGGCCTGGCGACTCGCCAAATGGGTGAGCCCGACCGTCTCGAGCGCGTCGGCCACCTCCGGAGCGATGCCTCGGCGCGACCGCAGCAGGCTCCGGGTCGGGCGATGCAGGCCGGCCGCGATGTCGAGGTTCTGCAGCACCGTGAGCTCCTCGAAGACCGTGGCGGTCTGGAAGGTGCGCCCGACGCCGAGGCGCACGATCTGGTGCACCTTCCGGCCGAGCAGCTCGTGGGCGCCGAACTTGGCGCTGCCCGAGGCCGGCGCCAGCCCGGTGAGGGCATCGACCAGGGTCGTCTTGCCTGCGCCGTTGGGACCGATCAGGAACCGCAGGTCGCCCTGCAGCACGGTGAGGTCGACCCCGTCGACCGCGACGAAGCCGTCGAACTCGACGCGCAGGCCGAACACCTGCAGGTAGTCGTTCCTCATGCCGCCACCTCCTCGGGGGACAGGGCCGGGTGCAGTGGCTTCCGGGCCCAGTTCAGCCACCGCCCGACCGCTGCCGGGAGCTCCGCAAGGCCGCCGGGCAGGAGCGCGATCACCACGACGAACAGGGCGCCCTGGAAGTAGGACCAGAATGACGGGAACGCGTCGGAGAGGCTGTTCTGTGCCCAGCCGACCGCGATCGCCCCGAGTGCCGGGCCGAGCAGGTTGGCCCGGCCGCCGAGGGCGACTCCGATGATGAAGGCGATCGACGGGACGGCACCGACGGCCGACGGCGAGATGATCCCCGCGATCGGCACGAAGAGCGCGCCGCCGATCCCCGCCAGGACGGCCGAGACCACGTAGGCCACGACCTTGATGTTGGCGGGGTCGTAGCCCAGGAAACGGACCCGCTCCTCGGCGTCGCGGACCGCGACCAGGAGCTCGCCGTACCGGCTGCGGTAGAGCAGGCCCATCAGGGCGAGCGCGGCCAACAGGGCGCCGGCCGCGAAGAAGAAGAGCATCCGTTGGTTGACCGGGTCGTAGAGGTTGTAGCCGAAGAACGACCGGAAGCCGTTGAGGCCGTTGGTGCCGCCCGTGGCGGTGATGTTGCCGACCAGCAGCAGCGCGAACGCGATGGCCAGGGCCTGGCTCAGGATCGCGAAGTAGGCGCCCTTGACCTTGCGCTTGAACAGCGCGAAGCCGAGAAGGCCGGAGACCACGGCGGGTACGACGACCACCGCGGCCAGCGCGATGACGGGGCTGCGGAACGGCTCCCACCAGCCGGGCATGGTGCCGTCGCCGTACAGGCTCATGAAGTCGGGGACCTCGCCCGGTCCGGCGTCGGCGAGCTTGAGGTGCATCGCCATCGGGTAGGCGCCGAGCCCGAAGTAGACGCCCTGGCCGAGGGTCAGCATGCCGCCACGGCCCCAGGCGAGGCCGATGCCGACGGCCACGAGTGCGTAGCAGCAGAACCGGCCGAGCAGGTTGAGCTGGAACGAGCCCAGCACGGCGGGCGCGATCCCGAGCAGCGCCAGTGCGAGCGCGAGGTAGCCGCCGAGTAGCGTCAGTCGCTTGATGGTCATGCCAGGCTCCTGGTCCGAACGGTGAAGAGTCCTTGGGGGCGCGCCTGCAAGAAGGCCACGATGGCCAGCAGCAGCAGCACCCTGCCCATGCTGGCCGAGGTCTCGTACTCGAAGGCCGACTGCATCAGGCCGAGCACGAAGGCGGCCAGCACGGTGCCCTTGATCTGGCCGATGCCGCCGACGACGACCACGAGGAACGCGTCGACGATGTACGTCGTCCCCAGCGTCGGCCCAGTCGAGCCGATCAGGGTGAGGGCCACCCCCGCCACGCCGGCCAGCCCCGAACCGATGAAGAAGGCCGCCTGGTCGGTACGCCGCGTCGAGATGCCGACGGTCTCGGCCAGGTCGCGGTTCTGGACCGTGGCCCGCAGCCTGCGACCCAGGGGAGTCGCGGTGAGGACCACCGCGAGCGCGGTCGTGCAGACGATGACGACGCCGAGGATGAACAGGCGCGCGAGTGGAAGGTCGAGGGAGCCCACCGCGAACGAGCCGGACAGCCACTGCGGGGCCCGGACCTGCTTGGCCGGCGCTCCGAAGATGTCGCGGGCCAGCTGCTGCAGGATCAGCGAGACGCCGAAGGTGACCAGCAGGGTGTCGAGGGGGCGGTGGTACATCCACCGGATCACGGTGACCTCGATGAGCAGGCCGATCAGGCCGCCGACCAGGAACCCGGTCGGCAGGGCGATGAGGAGCGAGGCGCCGGCGTCGTGCACGACCTGCTGGACGACGAACGCCGTGTACGCGCCGGCCATCATCAGCTCGCCGTGAGCCATGTTGATCACGCCCATCTGGCCGAAGGTGAGCGAGAGCCCGAGCGCGGCGAGGAGCAGGACCGAGCCGATCGAGAGCCCGGCGAAGAGTTGGAGCAGGAGTGCCTCCACGGAGACGTCCTTCCTGAGTGGGCGGGGGTGGAACGACTCCCGGGTACGCCGTGCGCGGCGCACCCGGGAGCCCGGGCGTCAGGCGGGGATCAGCCCTTCCACCACGGGTAGCCCTCGAGGTACGGGTCGGGCTCGATCGCGGCGTCGGACGAGCCGACGACGTCGATCAGGCCGTTCGGCTGGACCTTGCCCATCAGGAACGTCTTGGCGATGTGGTGGTTCTCGCCGTTGACCGTGACCGTGCCCTCCGGGGCGTCGAACGAGACGCCGCCCGAGGCCGCGATCACCTGCTCCGGGTCGAACGACTGCGCCTTCTCGACCATGCCCTTGTAGAGGTAGAGCGAGGTGTACGCCGCCTCCATCGGGTCCGAGGTGACCCGGTCGCCGCCGTACTCGGCCTGGAACGCCTCAACGAACTTCTTGTTCACCGGGCTGTCGATGGTCTCGTAGTAGTTCCAGGCGGTGAGCTGGCCGACGAGGTTGTCGACGCCGACGCCCGGCACCTCCTCCTCGGCGATCGAGACCGAGACCACCGGCATCTTCTCCGGGGTCAGGCCGACGTTCTTGTACTCCTTGAAGAACGCGACGTTCTGGTCGCCGTTGAACGTGTTGAAGACCGCGTCGGCGCCGGCTTCCTTGACCTTGTTGACGATCGTCGAGACGCCGTTGGTCTCGCCGAGGGGCAGGTACTCCTCGCCCTTGACCTCGATGCCGTTGGCCGCCGAGAACTCCTTGATGATCTTGTTGGCGGTCCGTGGGAAGACGTAGTCCGAGCCCACCAGGTAGATCGACTTGATGCCCTGTTCCTTGAGGTAGTCCAGGGCGGGGATGATCTGCTGGTTGGTGGTCGCTCCGGTGTAGAAGATGTTGTGCGAGGACTCCAGGCCCTCGTACTGCACCGGGTAGAAGAGGATCGAGTCGAGGCCCTCGAAGACCGGGAGCATCGCCTTGCGCGAGGACGAGGTCCAGCCGCCGAAGACCGCGGCGACGCAGTCCTTCTGGATCAGCTGGGTGGCCTTCTGAGCGAAGGTGTCGGGGTCGGAGGCGCCATCCTCCTGGATGATCTCGAGTTGCTTGTCCATGATGCCGCCGGCCGCGTTGATTTCGTCGGCGGCCATGTGCAGAGAGTCGGAGACGGTCTGTTCACTGATCGCCATGGTGCCCGACAGCGAGTTGAGGAAGCCGATCTTGATGCTGTCACCCGAGGTGTCCAGACAGGCGGCCGAGGAAGGATCGTCGGTCTTGGAACCACAGCCGGTGAGCACGAGGCCAGCAGCCAGGGCCGTTGCCGTGCCCGTCACCAGACGAGCGCGTGAGTTGAACACAGTGGGAGAACCTCTCGGAGATAACCGCGCCTCGGACACCGCACTGTGTCCGCTTGCCGGATGAACCTAGGCAGCAGGAGTTTCAGTTATTACCAAGTGGAATTAAATCTGTGTTACCGAGCCCTGGGACGCAGAAGCCGACAAGCGAGTACGGCGAGCACCGAGACCGCCGCGGGTCCTCTACGGCTCTGTGAGCCGGAGAGGGTCGAGGATCTCAATGTGCGGTTGATGAGTCCGGATCCACGCGATCACGCGCTCCGAGGCCCCACCGCCGTATCTGTGCTGCGGTCCGAGTGACGCCGTGCGTGCGGCACGGATCAGCAGCCAGCCCGCGGCCAGATATCCCACCACTTCCACGGCTGCCTGCCAGGGGGCTCGGCCCGCCCGCAGGAGGAGCCAGAACGCTCCCACCAGAAGGACGGACGCCAGCACCAATCGGTACAGCGTCTTCCGGATGAGGGGCCACCAGCGGACTCCCTCGCCAGCCTTGAGCTCCAGCTCGCCGGTCACCCCTGGAGCGCCTGCACCAGGCGTACGGCGGAGCTGCCGAGCGCCCAGCGCGAGTCGAGGGCGACGACGGCGTCCGGGTCGGCCGGGGTGCGCGGGAGGGTGAGCTCGGGGTGGCCGAGGTCGAGATCCCGTACGACGGCCACCACCTTCGGCGCGACCGCCAGATAGTCGGCCGCCGCCTTGATCTTGCCGCGCGGACCGGGGCCGAGCTCCGACTCCGGGTCGTACGCCGCCGCCACGATGCCGTCGATGTCGCCGAACCGCCCGAGCAGGGTGGCCGCTGTCTTCTCACCCACGCCGGCCACACCCGGGAGCCCATCGGAGTTGTCGCCGCGCAGGGTCGCGAAGTCGGCGTACTGACCGGCGTCGATGCCGTACTTCGTGCGGATCACCTCGTTGGTCACCCGCTCGTGCCGGCCGACCCCGCGCGCGGTGTAGAGCACCCGCACCTCGGCCTCGTCGTCGACCAGCTGGAAGAGGTCGCGATCGCCGGTGACGATGTCTACCGGCATGCCGGCCCCGGTCGCGAGCGAGCCGATCACGTCGTCGGCCTCCATATGGTCCGCGCCGACGATCGCGATGCCGTACGCCGTCAGCACGTCGACGATGATCGGGATCTGCAGTTCCAGCGGATCCGGCACCTCCTCGATGTCCGGCGCGTCGCCGGGGCGGACCGCCTCCACCCGGTGCGCCTTGTACGACGGGATCAGGTCGACCCGCCACCGTGGCCGCCAGTCGTTGTCCCAGCAGCAGGCCAGATGGGTCGGTCGGTACTCGTCGACCAGCCGGCTGATGAAGTCCATCAGGCCGCGGACGGCGTTGACCGGCGTACCGTCGGGGGCCCGCATGGAGTCCGGAACTCCGAAGAAGGCCCGGAAGTAGAGACTTGCGGTGTCCAGAAGCATCAATCTCGTCTCGCTCACCGATGCAGTCTCGCAGGCAACGGGCCCCGTTTTCGCTAGTGTGCACTTGTGGAAGAGACCGATCGCCTGATTCTGCGGCTGCTGGCCGCCGACGGACGCATGTCCTACACCGATCTCGGACGTGCCACGGGCCTCTCTACGTCGGCCGTCCACCAGCGCGTCAAGCGGCTCGAGAGCCGCGGCCTGATCAAGGGGTACGGCGCCACCGTCGACCACGATCAGATGGGCCTTCCGCTCACCGCGTTCGTCTCCATCACGCCGATCGACCCGGCCCAGCCCGACGACTACCCCGACCGCCTCCGTGGCGTCGGCGAGATCGAGTCCTGCTGGTCGGTCGCCGGCGACGAGTCGTACATCCTCAAGGTGCGAGTGCCGACGCCGCTCGACCTCGAAGACCTGCTGGCCCGGATCCGGGCGGCCGCGAACGTGTCGACCCGCACCACGATCGTGCTCTCGACGCCGTACGAGAACCGCCCGATCGACTGAGTCACGACAAAGACCGGGCGCCCCACGCGATTGCTCGCGAGGACGCCCGGCCGTCAGCCGACCTGTCAGTACTGCGTGTAGCACGGCTCCTTGAAGTCGTACGACTCGGCCGTCGGGCCGACGAACGGAGCCACTGCTTCCGATACGCCCGTGGATGCCGTGGGATCCACCTTGTTGAGGAGCGTGCTCCGGACCGCCGTCTCGTTGGGATCTCCGGCGAAGTTGCCCGTGCCGTCGGGCAGCATCTGCTGGGTGTCGATCGAGTCGAGCGAGGTCGCCGCGGCGACCAGGCCTTCCCGGGTCAGGTCACCGTCGCTGACCGCCTTGTCCAGGGCCGCCTTCATGGCGTATCCGGTGGCCCAGCCGAGCATGAACCACTCGTTCGGGTCCTGTCCGGCAGCGCTCGCGGCCGCCCGCATCGCCTCGTGGCCCGGCGTGTCGGCGTCCCAGTTCCCGATCGACGACGCCTGGAGGTAGTTCGCCTGCAGGGCCTCCTTGGCGGGCGTGTCGAGGAGTGCGACGTTCCAGGTCGGGATCGAGCCGATGAACTTGCCCGTGAAGCCCTGCTGCATCGACCCGCCCAGCACCGTGGCCATCTCAACCGGCCCCGTGGTGACCACCACGACGTCGGCCTTGGACTTGAGTACGCCGGCGATCGCCGCGGTCTGGTCCTCGCCCGGCTCGGTCGGGACGTCGGTGAACTTGATACCCCGCGCATCGGCGGCGATCCGGACGCCGACGGCCGCGTCGTCACCGTAGTCACCGGGGAAGTGCACCGCCGCGACGCTCTTCGCGCCGAGCGTGTCGACGGCGTAGTCGACGATGTTCATCGCCTCGGAGCAGTAGTTGGTGCCGATCTCGATCACGTCGTCCTCGAACAGCCAGCCGGAGGTGAGAGAGACGGGGGCGATCAGGATGTCCTCGGCCTTCGCGTCCGCCAGGATGCCGGCCGTCTGGGCGCTGCCGAGCGACTGGGCCAGCGCGAGGACGTCGTCCTTCATACCCGCGAACGCCTCGGCGTGCGTGTCCGGGCTGTACTCGTTGTCCTCCACGTGCGTGGTGACGTCGACCTCGTAGTCGCCGATCCCGCCGTTCTTGTTGACCGCGTCCCAGTACGCCGTCTGGCCCGCGGTGAGCGGTACGCCGATGCCCCCAGCGACGTGGCGGTCAGGAACACGGCAACCTTTCTGGCTGTTCCTCTCACTTTTCCTCCTCGGTTGGTTCCAATCCGCCCCCGGCTCAGTACGAGAAGGGGAAGCTCTTCCAGTAGGTCCGGATCCGCACCCAGATGCCGTAGAGGCCGCGCGGTTCGAACAGCAGGAACACGATGATGAGCAGGCCGTAGAGGATCTGCTCCACCTCGAACGTGTTCGGGTGTTGGGTGGCCGACTCAGAGATGAACGGCACGAACGACGGCAGCTCGCTGGTCAGTCGCGGCAGCCAGGCGATCAGCAGAGCCCCCATGATCGAGCCGGAGATCGTGGCCGCGCCGCCGATCAGGACCATCGCGATGAACTGCACCGACAGCAGCAGGCCGAACTGCTCGGGCGAGAAGTGGCCGGTGCCGACGTACAGCAGGGAGCCGGCGACGCCGGCGTAGAACGACGAGATCGTGAAGGCCAGCAGCTTGTACTGAGACAGGTTGACGCCCATCATTCCGGCCGCGATGTCCCGGTCGCGAACGGCGGCGAACGCCCGCCCGACCCGCGAGCGGACCAGGTTGCGGGCCAGCACCGCAAAGACGAGGAGTACGACGAGCGTGAGCCAGTAGAGCTTCTGCTCCTCGGTGAAGGAGTCCCCGTCATGCGCCAGGTCGACGCCGAAGAGGGTGGCCCGCGCGGCCTCGCGACCGACGTTGAGACCGCCGGAGAGGTCGCGCCACTCTGTGAAGACGTAGATCCCGAGGAACACCAGGCCGAGGGTCACGATCGCGAGGTACAGGCCCTTGAGCCGGGTCGCGATCGGAGCCACGACCGCGCCGCACAGCGCCGCCACCAGCCCCGAGGCGAGGATCCATACCGGGACGGACGTGACGCCCAGGCCATAGGTCCGGCCCTCCGGGTCGCCGGAGATCACGGCGGCCGTATAGGCGCCGATCCCGACGAAGAACGCGTGCCCGAGCGAGACCTGACCGGCGTACCCGGTCACCAGGTTGAGGCCGATCGCACCCACGGCCAGCACGAACGCCGTCGCCATGATCTTCAGCAGGTCGTCCGTCATGCCCATCGGGAGGTACGCCGCCACGGCGACCAGGGCCAGCACGCCGACCAGCTTCGAGCGGGTGTTGAAGAACGCCATGTCCTGGCGGTACGACGTGTAGAGCTCCGGCCGTCCGAAGACTCGACGGCCGCGCCGAGTCGCCTCGGTGGGGGTGCCGATCGAGGTCATGGTCATACCCGCTCCACCTCACGAGTGCCGAACAGTCCGTAGGGGCGGACGAGCAGCACCAGCAGCATCACGACGTACGGCACGACCGAGCCCACGTTCGTCGTCAGCGCTGGTACGACGTCGTGCTGGTACGTCGCCACCACCGCCTGCACCACCCCGATGACGAGCCCACCGACCACCGCACCCCCGAGCGAGTCGAGGCCACCGAGGATGATGACCGGGAGCGCCACCAGCGCGATCACCCAGGAGTTCTGGTCGACCGCCGTACCCGACGCCGCGAAGACCCCGGCCACCGCCGCCATGCCGCCGGCGAGCGCCCACGACACCGCGAAGACCGTGCCGACGTTGACGCCCTGGGCCATCGCGGCCTCCTGGTCGAGCGAGGCGGCTCGCATCGCGAGTCCGATGGGGGAGTAGCGGAAGAACAGGAACAACCCGAACACCACGACGGCCGCGGCCACGAACGCGGCGACGTCCCGCTGCTCGACGTGCACCCCGCCGATCGTGAAGTCGTCGATTCCCCAGGGGTCCTTCATCGCGCGCGGGTCGGGGCCCAGGAACGCGCCGGCCACCACCCGCACCACGATGTCCACGCCGATCGTGATGATCGCGATGACGAACGTCGCCTTGCCCACCATCGGCCGGATCGCGAGCCGCTCCACCACGAGCGCCAGAGCCGCGATCGTGAGCGTGCCCACGAGGAGCCCGGCGAAGAACCCGATCTCCGGTGCCAGGAAGCTGACCAGGATCGCGCCGGAGAGCATGAACGCCGGCTGCGCGAAGCTCACCACCGACATCGACTTGTAGATGATCACGAAACCCAGCGCCACCAGCGCGTAGATGGAGCCGCGGCCCAGGCCGGTGCTCACCGCCTCCAGGAGCTCGGTCATCCGCGGGCTCCCTGGTACATCGTGTCGACCAGGTCGCCGAACATGGAGTCGATCGCGGCCCGCTTCACCTTCTGGGTCGCGGTCAGCTCGCCGTCCTCGTGGTCGAGCTCCTTGGGCAGCATCCGGAAGTCCTTGACCTGCTCGACCGGGTTGTGCCGGGCGTTGACCTCGTCGACGATGGCCTGCACCAGCTCGCGGACCTCCGGCTTCTCGGCCAGGTCCCGGTACGTCGTGTACCCGAGCCCGCGAGCCTGCGCCCAGTCACCGACCGTGTCGAGCTCGATGCCGATCAGCGCCGTGAGGTACTTCCGCCGGTCACCGATGACCACCGCCTCCTTGATGTACGGCGACGCCTTGAGGCCGTTCTCGATCTCGGAGGGTGCGATGTTCTTGCCTCCCGCGGTGATGATGATGTCCTTCATCCGGTCCGTGATCCGGATGTGCGTGCCCTCGACCCACTCGCCGACGTCGCCCGTGTGCAGCCAGCCCTCGGGGGAGACCGTGTTCGCCGTGGCCTGCGGGTCCCGCCAGTAGCCCGCGAACACCGCGGGGTGCCGGGTCTGGATCTCGCCCGACTCCGGGTCGATCCGGACCTCGATCGCGTCGTGCGGCTCGCCGACCGTGCCGAGCCGAACCCTGCCGCGGCGATTGGCGGTGGCCACCGCCGTGTTCTCGGTCATGCCGTAGAGCTCGTGCATCGGCACCCCGATGCCCATGAAGAACTTGAGCACGTCCGGAGCGATCGGGGCGGCCCCGCAGTAGGCGTAGCGCACCCGGCGCAGGCCGAGCCGCTCCTGGAGCGCCCGGAAGAACACCAGCCAGCCGAGGCCGTAGACGATCCGGGTCCGCAGCGTGTGGGTGCCGCCGGTGCGAGCCAGCGTGTCGCCGATCGACTCCGCTCGGCGGAGCCAGAACCGGCCGTAGTGACGCTTGAGGAAGGTGGCGGAGTCCAGCCGGATCCGCGCGGTCGCAAGCAGCTTCTCCCAGATCCTGGGGACCGCGAAGAACAGCGTGGGCTGGACCTCGCGCAGGTTCGCCGCGACCGTGTCGATCGACTCGGCGAAGCTGACCTGGGTGCCGCCGGCCGCGTTGAACCAAGTGGTGAAGAAGCGCTCGGCGACGTGGCAGAGCGGCAGGTAGGCCAGGGTCAGGTCTCGCGGGTTGGGTCCGGGCTGCACCAGGGCGGCCTCGTCGACGAACGTCCGGATCGCGAAGTTCACGTTGGCGATCGTCAGCATGGCGCCCTTGGGCGGACCGGTGGTGCCGGAGGTGTAGACCAGCGTCATCACGTCGTCCGGTTGTGCCTCGGCCATCCGTGCTTCGACCGCGCCCGGATGCGCGGCGCGGTGCTCGGCTCCCAGCCGCTGCAGCTCGTCCCAGCCGAGCAGTCGCGGGTCGTCGTACCTCCCCACGATGCCGCGCGGCTCGACGTACAGGAGGTGGTCGAGGTCGGGGCAGTCGTCGATGACCTCGAGCGCCTTGTCGAGCTGTTCCTGGTCCTCGGCGAGGTGCACCACGCTGGCACTGTGGCTCAGCAGGTAGCGAACCTCGGCGGACGGGTTGGTCGCGTACAGGCCGACGGTGACGCCGCGTACGGCGACCGTGGCCAGGTCGAGGTAGAGCCACTCCGGCCGATCCTCGCTCTGGATCGAGACCCGGTCGCCGGGCTCGACGCCGAGAGCCAGCAGCGCGTGTCCGGTGGTGACGATGGTGTCCCAGTAGCTCGCCCAGGTCACCTCGCGCCAGATGCCGTACTTCTTGTCGCGCATCGCGATGCCGTCGGGTGAGGTCAGGGCGCGGTCCCGGATGCGGGTGACGATCGAGGGCGTGCTCACGCGGTCGCCTCCGCGTCCGTGGCGAGGTCTCCGCCGAGGTAGGCCCGGATCACCGCCGGGTCGCGCTGCACGTCGGCGGGCCGGCCGCAGGCGATCGGCGTACCGAAGTCGACCACCAGCACCCGGTCCGCGATGTCCATGACCAGGCCCATGTCGTGCTCGACCATGATGATCGAGATCCTCAGCTCGTCGCGGATGTCGAGGATGAAGCGGGCCATGTCCTCGGTCTCCTCGAGGTTCATGCCGGCCACCGGCTCGTCGAGCAGCAGCAGCTTGGGCTCCATGGCCAGGGCCCGCCCCAGCTCGACCCGCTTCTGTACGCCGTAGGGCAGCAGACCCACCGGCAGCTTGCGCCACGCCTGGAGCTCGAGGAAGTCGACGATGTCCTCGACGATCGCGCGGTTGCGCAGCTCCTCGTTGCGGGCCCGGCCGACCCAGGCGAACGCCGCCAGCGGCCCGTAGTTGATGTGCTGATGGCGCCCGAGCATCAGGTTGTCGAGCACGGTGAGGTTGGAGAAGAGCTCGATGTTCTGGAACGTCCGGGCCACCCCGAGCCGGGCGATCTCGGGAGGCCTCATCCCCAGCAGCCGCTGGCCGAGCATCGAGACCTCGCCCGCCTGCGGACGGTAGACGCCCGAGAGCACGTTGAAGATGCTGGTCTTGCCGGCGCCGTTCGGGCCGATCACCGCGAACAGCTCGTTGGGGTTGACCGTGAAGCTGACGCCGTTGACGGCCTTCACGAGGCCGAAGCTCAGGTGTACGTCGTCGAAGACCAGCATCGGTTCGGTGCTCATGACGCCCACCGCTTCCGGCGCTTGTAGTGCTTCACGGCGCGGAACGACTTGGCGACCTCGCCCTCTGCACCCAGCCCGAGGTAGAACTCCCGGACGTCCTGGTTCTGGAGAAGCTCGTCGGCGGTGCGGTCCATCACCACGCGACCGTTCTCCAAGACGTAGCCGTGGTCGGCGATCTGGAGAGCCATGGTGGCGTTCTGCTCCACGAGCAGCACGCCGGTGCCCTGGTTGTTGATCTCGACGATGATGTCGCGGATCTGAGCCACGATGCGAGGCGCCAGCCCGAGGCTCGGCTCGTCGAGCAGCAGGAACCTCGGGTCGGACATCAGGGCCCGACCCATCGCCAGCATCTGCTGCTCACCGCCCGACAGGTAGCCGGCCGTCCCCGCGCGGCGGTCCTGCAGCAGCGGGAACAGCGTGTACACCCGGTCGAGATTGGCCGCCAGGTTCTTGCGCGCGGCGTACGCGCCGACCCGGAGGTTCTCCTCGACGGTCAGCTCCTTGAACACTCGCCGGCCCTCAAGGACGTGCTTGATGCCGCGCCGGGCCAGGGCGGCCGGCTTCAGCTCGCCGACCGACTCGCCGTCGAGGTTGACGGTGCCCTTGCGGATCTCGCCGTCGTGCACGTCGAGCAACCCCGACAGGGTGCGGAGGACGGTCGACTTGCCCGCGCCGTTGGCGCCGAGGAGGGCGATGATCTTGCCGTCCGGTACGTCGAGGCTGACCCCTCGCAGGGCCAGCACCACGTCGTCGTACACGACCTCGAGGTT
>WNGB01022440.1_pt1 | contig 14425 bp, 14 predicted proteins | sample 5400681 | NCBI WGS metagenome assembly WNGB01 (sample SAMN13153367, study PRJNA577476) | soil metagenome | isolation source: 115 cm soil or saprolite under grassland replicate 2 | place: USA:California | collected 2016-06-15 | reverse complement strand
GATCCCCACGAAGCGCTCGAAGGAGCCGAGGATGGCCCGGTGGATCATCACGGGGCGTCGCGGCTGGCCGTCGCTATCGATGTACTCGAGGCCGAAGCGATCGGGCTGCCCGAAGTCGTACTGGATGGTGGCGATCGTCCACTTCCGGCCGATCGCGTCCTGCACGTCCACGTCGATCTTGGGACCGTAGAACGCGCCGTCACCGGGGTTGAGCTCGTAGGCCAGGCCGTTCGACTCGAGCGCGTCGTGCAGCTCCTGCTCCGCCGTCTCCCACTGCTCCTGGGTCCCCAGCGAGTCCGCCGGGCGTGTGGCGAGCTTGAAGGAGGGCTCGAGATTGAAGTGCGCATGCCACGTCCGCATGAGGCCCAGCAGCGTGGTCATCTCGTCCTGGACCTGGTCGGGGCGGCAGAAGATGTGCGCGTCGTCCTGGGTGAACTGGCGCACGCGGAAGAGGCCGGTCAGCGTGCCCGAGCGCTCGTTGCGATGCAGCCGGCCCATGTCGGAGTACCGCAACGGCAGATCGCGGTACGAGCGCAGCGCGTGACGATAGACGATGGTGGATTCGGGGCAGTTCATCGGCTTGAGGCTGAAGACCTGCTCCTCCACCTCGAGCTTGAACATGTTGTCCTGGTAGTGCTCCCAGTGCCCCGACTGCTCCCACAGCTTCTTGTTGACGAAGATCGGCGTGGAGATCTCCTGGTAGCCGAGGGCGTCCAGGTGCTCGCGCACGAACCGCTCGAGCTCGCGCACGATGGTCCAGCCACCGGGAAGCCAGAACGGCGCGCCCGGCGAGACCTCGTTGAAGATGAAGAGGTCGAGCTCGCGGCCGAGCTTCCGGTGATCCCGCTTCTTCGCCTCCTCGAGCCGCCACAGGTACTGGTCCAGCTCCTCCTGGGTGAGCCAGGCGGTGCCGTAGATCCGCTGCAGCATCGCGTTCTTCTCGTCGCCCCGCCAGTAGGCGCCCGACGAGGAGAGGAGCTTGAAGACCTTGATCTCACCGGTGGAGGCGACGTGCGGCCCGCGGCAGAGATCGATGAACTCGCCCTGCTGGTAGAGCGACACGCGCGGGGCCTCGATGCCCTCGAGGATCTCGACCTTGAAGGGCTCGCCACGCTCGCGGAAGTAGCGAATCGCGTCCTGACGGTCCATCTCGCGCCGCTCGAAGCTGAGGTCGTCCTTGACGATCTCGCGCATCGTCGCCTCGATGCGCTCGAGGTCCTCGGGGGTGAACGGCTCCGCCTTCGCGAAGTCGTAGTAGAAGCCGTCCTCGATGGCCGGGCCGATGGCGACCTTCACGTCGGGGAACAGACGCTTGACCGCCTGGGCCATGACGTGCGAGGTGGAGTGCCGGACCGTGGACAGGGGGGAGGGGTCGCAGTCGAACTCGCCGGTCAGCCTGAGGTGGCGCTCTTCTTCAGCCGCGGCCATACACTCCTGAGGTAGCAGTTGATGGTAGGCTCGGGCGGTTTCGAACCGCCGACCTCCTCTGCGTCAGAGAGGCGCTCTCCCACTGAGCTACGAGCCTATTCAAGGGTAACGATCATGCTACAGGGGACGCCGCGTGAGTGTCAAGGCAAGGTCCCGCGGCGACTCGCTTTTCAGCGCAGCATGTTCACGAGTGACGTGTCCACGATGTAGTTGAACGTCGCCGCGATGGGCACGCCCTTCTTGCCGCCCAGCGAGTCCGGCACGGGCGGAAAGGGGGAGGCCAGCTTGATGGCGGTCACCGCGTAGTCGTCGTAGATCGAGTAGCCCGACGTTCTCAAAACATTCACGAAGGGCACCTTGCCGTCCTTGGCGATCCCGAACTCGATGACGAGCTGGGCGGTCTTGTACTCGCACTGTCTCGTCCCGGTGTTCTGCACGCAGGGGTAGCCCCACTTCTCCTTGATCATCCGGCGGATGCGATCGAGGTAGTCGTTGAACTTCGGATCGCGGGAGTCGAGCGGGATCGGCTCGCCCTCGATGCCTCCCCGGCCCTCGCCGCGACCGCCGGCGCCGCCCCCGCGTCCCATGGACTTGAGGTCGAAGACGGGCTCACGGCTCGAGGGCGGCACCGACGCGACCTGCGGGCCGCCGGGCGGGGCGGGGCGCGACGCCTCTGCGGCGGGCGCCGACGGCGCTGCGGGCGCGGCCGGCGCCGCGCGCGTCTCCTCGGCTGGAGCCGGCGCCGCGCTCTTGGCGTCGGGCGCGGGAGGCTCGGACGGTCGGGGCGCCAGTCGTTCCGTGGGTGGGGCCGTGCGCTCGCGCGGGGCATCGGCCGGGCGCACGCTGGCGGTCCGCGAGGGCTCCACGGGCTTCGACTCGGCCACGCGAGGCGCCGCCGGCCGCGGCGGTGGCGCCGGCGGCGTCGGCTGCGCCCGGGGCGCGGGCGGCCGCGGCGGCTCGGGTGTCGGCAGCGCGGGCGGCCCCGGCGTCCGCGCTGCCGGGTTCCCCCGCGGCGCCTGATCCTTGATCTCGGGCAGCTCGACGAAGAGCGGCTCGCCTCGCTTCACGGACTGCTTCATCGCCGGGCCGCCGAAGTAGACGATCAGCACGATCAGCCCGACGTGCAGGATGATCGAGAACGCGATCCCGAAGAGCGGCTCGTCGCGGACGTGACCCCACAGCGCTCCGAGAGTTCCAGCCGCCTTTGGAAACCGGTCTGGCAACGCCCGGAACCGGTCCGTCAGAGTCCGCCACATGCCGACGGAATTATAGACCGACGACGGCGACGCATCCGCCGCGATTTACTGATTTACACCGTCCGATCGAGTGCCGCGGCGACGCGGCGGATCTTGGCGACGACCTGCGCGAAGCGATCGGGCTTGAGCGATTGCGGGCCGTCGGACAGAGCTTCGGCCGGCCGCGGATGGACCTCGATGATCAACCCGTCGGCGCCCGCCGCGATTGCCGCCATGGCCATCGCCTCCACGTATTCCCAGTGCCCGGTCCCGTGAGAGGGATCGACCACGATGGGCAAGTGCGAGAGCTTCTTGACGACGGGGATCGCGTTGAGATCGAGGGTGAACCGGGTGGCCGTCTCGAACGTCCGGATGCCGCGCTCACACAGGATGACGTTCGGATTGCCCCCGGCCAGCACGTACTCCGCCGACAGCAGCCACTCCTGGATCGAGGTGGACATGCCGCGCTTGAGCAGCACCGGCTTCTTGGTCTCGGCGACCCGGCGTAGCAGCGAGAAGTTCTGCACGTTGCGAGCGCCGATCTGGAGGATGTCCGCGTGCTCGGCCACCACGTCGACCTTGTCCGGCTCCATGACCTCGGTCACCACCGGCAACCCGGTCTCCCGTCTCGCCTCGTCCAGGAGCTTGAGACCTTCCTCTTCCAGGCCCTGGAAGGCATAGGGCGAGGTGCGCGGCTTGAACGCGCCGCCGCGCAAGATCGTGGCGCCCGCGTCCTTGACCCGTCCCGCCACGTCGAGCAGCTGCTCGCGCGATTCCACGGAGCAGGGACCCGCCATGATCGCCAGCCGGTCGCCGCCGATCGTGACGTCGCCCACGCGCACCCGCGTCGGCTCGTTCCTCACCTCCCGGCTCGCGAGCTTGAAGGGCTGCAGGATCGGCTGGACCAGCTCCACGCACTCGAGCGACTCCAGGCTCTTGAGCCGCTCCTTGACCCGGTCATCGCCGACCGCGCCGATCACGGATCGCAGCTCGCCCCGGATCGTATGTGGCGTGTACCCCATGCCCCGGATCCGCTGGCACACGTCCTCCAGCTCCGCCTCCGTCGACCCCGCCTTCAGCACGATGATCATCGTCGTCTCCTCGGTTCCGATCGTTCACCGCCAAGCAAAAACAAAAGGCCGCGGGGATCGAGCCCGCGGCCTGGATCGTCTCGCCGCGGGCTTCGGTCCGCCCGCGGCTCTCGTTCGGTTAGGTCAGAGCGCCCGGACGGACCTCGGCGAAGGAGTAAAAGTAGAACCCGAAGTGCCGCCGACGAGCGTTCAACATGAGCGTGTTCGTCACTCTACCGAAGCCGGTCGACCCGCGTCAAGGACTTTTCCGCTGAACCTTTCCCGGGGGAGGGCCCTTCCGGTGCAGGTGCTTGATGATCCGATCCCGGTAGTAATAGATGGGCAAACAGGCGGCCATGATCAACGCGATGAAGACCGCGGCGTAGACGTACTGCTGCTCGGCCACGTTGGCGCCGAAGTAGGACGAGATCCAGGTGCCGGGAATGCGGCCGAGGGTGGAGACGACGGCGAAGACCCCGAAGGGCATGGGGCTCAGCCCGAACAGGTACGAGAGGATGTCCTTGGGGAAGCCGGGGATCAGATAGAGGATGAAGCAGAGGATGACGCCCTCGGCTTCGAGGATGAAGCTCATCCGGTTCCAGTGGTGCTCGCTGAGCCACGGCCGCACCAGCGGCTCACCCCACCGGCGCCCCACCGCGAAGCAGAACAGCGTGCCCAGGGTCAGGCCGATGGACGAGTAGACGAGCCCCCACCAGGTCCCGAAGAGCGCGCCCCCCACGGGCCCCGTCACCTCGCCGGGAATGGGCGAGATGATGACCTGCAGGGCCTGGATGGCGATGAAGACGAGCGGGGCCATCCAGCCCCAGGACGCCACGATGTCCTTCAGGAAGTGCTTGTCCCGATAGAGACGCACGACGAACCGGACGATCTGGGCGTCGGCCACCACGAGCCAGACGATCAGGACCAGGAGGGCAAACAGCACCGCGGACAGGATGGCCCATCGCGTTTGCAAGGATCGTCGCCGACTCCGCGCCGCGCTCACAGCGGCGGGCGGCGCTTGCTCCAGGGGCAGGCCGCCTCGTACGCCGCAGAGGCCGCGAGCACCGTGCGGTCGGCGTTCCGGCGACCGACGATCTGCAGGCCGACAGGCAGCCCATCCTCGGTGAGGCCGGCGGGAACGCTGGCCGCGGGTTGACCGGTGAGGTTGAAGGGAAACGTGAACGGCATCCACCCGAGCACGGAGATCGCCTGCTCACCGATCTCGCGCGGCGGTCGCTCGGTGACGGGGAACGGCAGGACGGAGACGGTCGGTGTGAGCAGCAGGTCGAAGCGAGCGAGAAACGTCTGGGCCTCGTGCCAGTACGCGCGGACCCGGTCCATCGCGAGCACGTACTCGCGGGCCGACACCGCGCCGCCGCGCCGGATGAACTTCACGAGCGATGGATCGAGCTGAGTCTCCTGCGCGGGGAGCTGATCCGACCAGTGGGCGTAGAACTGAGCGGACACGATCGTCCGGAAGATCTCCTCTGGATCTTCCCACGCCGGATTGACGACCTCGACGTGGCAGCCCAGCGCCTCGAACTCGGCGGCGGCGTTCTCGCACACCGCCAGCACGCGCGGGTCGACTGCGGCATAGCCCAGGTCCGGCGACCACGCCACGTGCAATCCCCGGATACTGTCGTCGCAGCTCTCGAGGTACGAGCGCGCCTCCCGGGGCAGCGAGTGGCGATCGCGGTCATCGTCGCCGGCGATCACGTCGAGGACGAGGGCCGCGTCCCGCACGGTCCAGGTGATGGGGCCGGTGACCGACAGGTGCTCCCAGCCGGGAAACGACGGGTATTGCGGGACGCGTCCCCACGACGGCTTGAAGCCGTACACGCCGCAGAATGCGGCCGGAAGGCGGAGTGAGCCGCCGCCATCGGTGCCGAGCGCGACGGGACCGAGCGCGCTGGCCACGGCGGCCGCCGCGCCTCCGCTGGAGCCGCCGGGGGTGAGGTCGAGATTCCAGGGATTGCGGGTGGGACCGAACAGGGTGTTGTCCGTCAGCGCCTGATGGCCGAGCTCCGACGTGTTCGTCTTGCCGAGGACGACCGCGCCCGCCGCACGCATCCGCGCCACCACGATCGCGTCCTCCTCGGGCACGGCGTCGGCGAAGAGCCGCGAGCCGCCCGTGGTCCGGAGACCGCGCGTGAAGATGACGTCCTTGATCGAGAACGGCACGCCATGCAGGGGCCCGAGGGGCTCACCCTTGACGACGGCGATCTCGGCCTCACGCGCCGCGTTCAGGGCGACGTCCGGCGCGACCAGGCAGAAGGCGTTCAGCCGGGGATTGAGCGCGTCGATCCGGGCGAGCACCGCCTCGGTAACCTCGACGGGGGACACCTGCTTGGCGCGGATGCTTGCGGCCAGCTCGAGCGCCGAGCGCCGCAGCAGCTCATCGTGCTTCATCGGAGCGACGTCGACACCTCGACTGCCAGCCGCACGTCGGCATTGTATCATCCGCCCCGTGAAGGCCCCAGACGCGGGCCGCCTGCACGAGTGGCTCGCCGACCCTCGCGTCGTCGACGTGGATCCGCCCCTCGTGAGACGCCTGCGCGAGCGGCTCACCGCGGGGACGGACACGCCCATCGTGCACGTCGAGCCGCACGGCACGGTCGTCGTGCGAGATCCACCGCGTGAAGGGGCGGCGCCACGTCGCGTCCTCGAGCTGGAGCGCGGGGGCGCCGTCCTCTCGGCGCTGCGCTGGGCGGACGATGGTCGGCTGGCGCGGGCCTGGACGAGGGTCGCCGACGATTCGTGGGTGATGATCGAGCCCCCTCCGACGCGCCCACGGCCCTCACGATCGTCGAGGCGCTGGCGTACGAGCGGATCGACCGGATTCCCGTGCTGGCGGAGCCCGCCCGCCTGCCTCCGGGAGCGGGCGGCGCCGTGCTGAATCTCATCGCCGCGCTGGCGGCCGACGCCGGCCGCGCGCGGCTCACGTACCGTGGACCGTATCCGACCGAGCAGCTCTTCCTCACGCTCCTCGAGTCCTTCCGATATCACACCGACGACGCCGACCCTCTCGCCGCGTTCATGGACGGAGGCCTCGAATGGAGCCCCGCGCCCCATGAACGCGTCTTGCCCGAGGCCGGGCTGATCGTTCATCTGCGCGAGCGCGTGGAGACGGTTGCGTGGCAAGGCCGGATCTACCACCGAGCGGACTGGCAAGGCGTCGAGCGTTACGCCGCCCGGCGCGTGCGGGACGTCGACGGCGCCGTCGCCTGCTCGCTCTGGGCGCTCGGCGAAGTCATCGAAGACCATCTCCGGCTGGATCCCGAAGCGACGAGGATCGAGCTGGTCGCGCCCTCCGCCGGTGCCGCGTCGCCCTCGCCGTTACCTCCGGCCGTGATGGCCGGCGTCGCGTCCGCCGCGGCGGCGCTGGGCGCCGCACCGCTGGCCCCCTTCGTGCGCGAGGTCGGCGCCGGATGTGAGCTCGTGTGGGCGCCCGTCGAGCGCGATCTCGTCGCCGTCGTCGACGGCACTCGTCTGTTCGTCTCGTACGCCCTGCGCGACGCGCTCGCGCGCCGGCTGCGCGCGGCGACGACCCGGGCCGGGCGCCTGGCCCTGGGATTGGCGGGGATCGCCGAGCTCGCTCACCTCTTCGGCGACGTCCTGCGTGCCCGCGCCCAGGCGCGCGTCTCCGCCCTGGCGCCGGACGTTCAGGCCCGGGTCCTGGCGGAACCCGAGCCGGAGACCGGCGGCGTCGATGAGGCGCGGCGAATCGCGGACGCGATCGCTGCCCTGATCGCCGGCGTGGGTCATGATTGAGACGTCGATGTCCGCGCGGCCATGGCGAGAGTCGCGAGGCGGCGGTCGGACTCGATCACGCGTCTGGGGAATCTTCGCTCCATCGCGGCCAGATCAGCGACCTTGCCCTCCCGCCACCACGAGGACCAGCCGGCGAGCACCGCTTCGAGGTCGTACTCGGTCGCCTGCTCCGGAGCCTCGACGATTTCCCGGAACCGTTCCAGGAGGCCGAGCTCCGTCGCCGTTGGCACATGGGGGAGACGGAGGCACAACCTCCGAAGCGCGGAGACCGTTCTGAGCGTAGCGGAGACGTCGGCCCTGTCATGCGAAGTCGGGCCCAAGCGCTTCGAAGACGCTTGAGCCGGCGCAAGCCGTCCACGGTCACGATCGAAAGATGCGTGCCCTCCCAGGCGATCTCCCTGCGCTCGGTCAAGACGCTCGTCAGCTCCGGATCGCGTGCCAGCAGCAGATCGAGCGGAAGCAGATCGCTGCCATCGATCTTTATGAGTCGCTGAATCTCCAGTCGACCGTCGGCGACCGCCATCGGGCGCCCCGCCGTCCGGAAGTCGAGGTCCCGCAGCGCCGTGACGGCACGGTCCAGATCGGTCACGGCCACGAGGATGTCGATGTCCTGTGTCGCCCGTGGCGTCGCGTAGATCGAGACCGCCAGTCCGCCCGCCAGCGCGTATGCGATGCTCGCGCCGTCGAAAATACCGACGATTCCACGTAGCTCGTCCACGAGATCGAACATCGCCAGAAATGTACACCACGGCGCGCCCTTCGAGGCGCGCCACGGCTTCGCCGCGGCGTGCCGAGCGTTCGGGGGGCTTGGGGGGCCCGTTCGAGGCCCCCCATCTAACTGGTCCAGTGGATGACGACGGCGACGAAGAAGGCGGCGAAGCCCGCGACCGACAGGAAGGACAGGGCCACGTAGCCCACGTACAGCGCGGCCTCGCGCGACCACTTCAGCGGACTGGCGCCGCGCAGGAGGCCCCCCACGTAGGTGAGCGCATCGCTCTTGAGCGTGGGGACACCGAGCGCGTCGACGAGCACGTGATAGCCGTCCATCTCGATGAAGAAGAACGGCCACAGCGCGAGGAGGAAGCTCTTGAACTGGATGATGCCGCAGGTCGCGGCGAAGGCGCGCACGAAGTCCGACGACGTCCGCAACGCGATGAAGAACCAGAGGGCGCCGAGGACGAGGTGCACCACGGTCCCCGAGATGGCGGTGACCACGCGCGCCCGCCGCGAGGCCATGAAGATGTCGGTCACGTCGACGTAGAACGTCGGGATGATCCCGTGCAGGAACGTGAAGCCGAACTCGCGCACCCGCCGGTGATAGTGCACGAGGGCCACACCGTGCACGAGCTGGTGCAACGCCACCGTCGCCAGCAGCAGCACGTTGATGGCGACGGCCGCCACGATCTTGTGGTTACCGAAGTCCGAGATGATGGCCTCGGTGCTCTGCCAGAGCCTGACGGCGGCGGCGATCCCGAGGATACCGAGCAGCGCGCACAACACCGCGACCGTCGGCGTGAAGAGCAGGAACCCGCCCCAGCGATACAGGCCGCCGAAGAAGGGCTGCACGCGCCGGCTGGAGACGTTGATGCGCTCGAGCGCGAAGAGCGTGAGCTCGGTCACCCGCAGCAGGCGCTGCTGGCGATTGCGCGCGAGCACCCGGCGCAGCCGCGAGGCCGGCTCGAGCGTGAGCAGCTGCGCTTGCTGGAGCTTCCGGATGAGCGTGGGGATGATGTCGAAGTTGAACTGCCCGTACTTCAGCACGTAGGCCGTGGCCATCTCCTGGAGCGACGTGCTGCCGTCCATCTGATCCCAGAGGAACCGCTCCTGTCCGGAGAGCGCGAGGAAGCGCTCCGTCCGGAGATTCTTCAGGATGTAGCTCGGCTCGCCCCGCACCCGGGAGGGCACCTCGGCCAGCTCGAAGCTGTCGGTGGCCACGCGGGTCGGGCGCATCTGGACCCAGGCGGCGGAGCTGGAGACCGCTTGCACCTCGAAGCTCTCGTCGTCGCGCCGGACGAGCAGCTCGAGCTTCGCGCGCCGGGGGGCGGTGGTGTCGGTCACCGCGACTCCATGTCGAGGCCCGTGGCCTCCAGTCCCCATCGCGTGATCTCCGCGACCAGCTCGCCCGACGCGCGAAGGCGCTCGATGAACACCTGGACGAGGCTGTGGAAGAACGCGGCGGCCGCCCGGGGATTGACCTCGATCAGGTGGGTGAGGTTCTGCCGGTCGAGGGCCAGCAGCACCGCGTCCGACTCCGCCTGGATCGTCGCCGAGCGGGGCGAGCGATCGAAGAGCGTCATCTCGCCGAAGAAGTCGCCCGGACCGAACCGCGCGAGCACCTGCTCGACCTTTCCCGTCACGGCCTTGGAGACGAGGATCGCGCCGTCACGGACGAGAAACATCTCCTCGCCCTGATCGCCTTCCCGGAAGAGCACCTGGCCCTTGCGAAGCTTGCGCTCCCGCAGCCGCGCCGTGAGGGCCAGCAGCGCGGGCTGATCGAAGTCTCGGAACAGGCGGACGGTCTGGAGGAATTCCGCCGTCTCAGCGACGCTCGCCACCGCGACGCCTACGTCGCGACGCGGCGAATGAGGGCGCTGTGGAACTCCCGCGCGCGCTGGTGGGGAGGTGTCTGGGCGAGGTGGAGGATCGCGTGACCGACGGCCGTCCGCTCGTCGTCGGTGAGCTGGAACTGCGCGAGCACGGTCTCGGGCGAACGCAGCAGATCGGCCACGAATTCGGGGTCGATCATCGCACGACCGATGAGGTCACGCAGTCCTTGTGCCATCGTGCGGCGATCATACCAGAGAGGTCGGGCGCGAGGAAGGAGCGAGCGCCCTCAGGGGCGCGGACGGGCAGCCGGCGCGGCGGCCGGAGCGCTCCCGGTCGAACGAAGCGTGACGATGACCTTGCCGGCCGCCGCCGCGTCTCCGCGCGCCCGGCCCTCGATCACGACGAAATCGCCGGGCCGGACATCGCTGAGATCGATCGACCGCTCGACGAATACGGCGTCGAACCGCAACACCTGCTCGTCAGGAATCCGGTCCGAGACCACCACCGGCGCCCCCCCGGGTACCCGCACCACCAGCTGGCGGGGGCGTCCTTCCTGAACGAGCTCGTTCATCACCAGAGACCGCGCCGCCGGGTCCACGGACACGACCGTCCCGGAATGCCGTTCGTTCGACTGGGCGGCGACCGGACGCGCATCGACGGCGAGCGTCCCGAGCACGAGCAGGGCGGCGAGCGCCAGCGTCATGCGGCCGACGGGCTGCAACCGGCGAACCATCGACTTCATAGAGCGACTCCTCGCCAGACTCGAGGAACGGCGTGGTGACCCCGGCGGGATTCGAACCCGCGATCTCGACCTTGAAAGGGTCGCGTCCTGGGCCAGGCTAGACGACGGGGTCAACCACGCCAGTATAGCCCGGTCGCCTAGCCGGGATGAACCGAAGTCCGCACCTCGACGGTGTCGTTGACCTTGTAGCGCCCGGGGTTCGGGACCCAGACGCTCACGGGGCCACGCGAGGAGTCGACGGTCAGGCGGCCCGACGGGTCCACGGCGAGAACGCGACCGACGATGACGGCATAGTCCCCGTGCTCCGTGCGCGGCGACGCGGCCGGATCGATGACCACCGGCGAGGCCACCACGGTCTGCCCCGGGCGGATGAGCACGACGTCGAGCGGCTGGACGCGCATCCGGACGCGCGCGGGACCGCCCGGAGCGAATGCGACACCGTCGGTCGCGCGCCACACCTGGATCGGGCCTTGCGGGGCGTTCACGACGATGCGACCGGCGGGATCGACCGCGCCGATGGTCCCGACGACCTCCATCTCATCCGCCGCGCCGCGCGCGACCACGGTGGACGGTCCTTCGACCAGGACGACGGGGAGCTCCATCGGCGGCGCCAGTTGGCCATAGACCGTCTTCGTCTCGTGGAGCCGAAGCTTGGCGATCTGGTCCGGGCCGATGATGACGCGCGTGTCGCGCATCCCCTGGCGCAGCGTCACCGTGTTCGTCTGCTCGTCCCATGTCCAGACCTCTCCGGTGAACGCCGTTCCGGGCGGCGCGGCCGAGGTCGTGGCGCACCCGGCACCCACGGCGGCGGCGGCGACGACTATGAAAGCCGCGAGAAACCCTGTGAGACGCTTCATGGTTACCTCCTTGGAGAATGTTGTCCTGCTGAGGAAAAACATTGCCCTCCTGGGAGCGGCGCCAGGACTGCCGCGATGACGATACAAGAGGAGTGCCAGGCATGGTTGACGCGATGAGGAGCGACACCCCGCGGATGGCAACATGATGATGATCGCGGCGAGGATGCTGACCGTCTCTGCTCTGCTCCTGTGCGCCGGCGTGGCTCTGGCTCAGGGTCCGGCCCGTCTCCTACCGCTCGTGGTGGACGGCGAACGCTACTTCACGCTGCAGTGGCAGGCGGCCGACGACAAAGGGCTCCCGCACGTGCAGGGCGTGATCCGAAACGAGTTCGGCTTCGGGGCGCGGAAGGTCCGGCTGCTGGTCGACAGCCTCGATCCGGCCGGCACCGTCACCGACCAGACGATCGTCTATGTGCCGGGCGAGCTCTTACCGGGTTCGCAGCATTACTTCGACACGCGCGTGCGCTCGCGCGCCGCGAGCTACCGCGTGCTGGTCTTCCAGTACGAGTGGATCCAGGCGGGCGGCGGAGACACGCGTCGCTGACGATCGCCGCGGTCGGTCCGACGATCAGCCGGCCTGCACACCCGTTCCATAGCGGAAGGACGAGACGCGGACGCGAAAGCTCGCCGCGTTCTGGGCGGAGGGGATGCTCACCACGAAGGGCACGCTTGCGTTCTGAGGGATCGAGCCGCCGACGAACGCGATGCCGCGACCGATCACCTTCCCCGCGGCATCGAGGGCCTCCGCCGTCACGTAGACGTCGTAGATGTCGAGCCGCGCTTCGTTGACGAGCGTTCCCTGCACGCGGACCGGTCCCGTTCCTCCGCGGTCCACCGTGTAGCGGAGCTGGAACGGCTCCTCCGCGCGGGCCACGACGGGCCCGAGCGTCATCGTCATGACCACGCATGCCCAGAGCGCGTGCCGCCGAGTCACGCGCACGATCGTGTCCGTTCCGGGCATGGCGCTCACTCTACTACACCGTGGGAGAAGCATGCCGGCTCGACTGCGCGGTCGTCAGCGCGGGGCTGGACAGCCGGCGACACACACGAAACCCTCGCGGAGCAGGTTGCCGATGCACCGTTGCTCCAGGTCGAAGGCGGTGAGCGTCGGGGAGGCGAGCTGCGGCCGCGGGACGTCCGCACCCGTGCTGGAATCCGGCACGTCGTACGCCAGACGCTCGGCTTCCACCGTGCAGTTCACGCGCTGTCGCGTCGCCGGGTCCTCGAGCACGACGGGCGTCACGCAGCCGGCGGCCGCCATGGCGGCGATGGCGAGGACGTGGACACGTCGCATGGTCGTGTATTCTACAAGCCGCCATGGGCTCCCGGCGGCCACTCTTCGCACGGCTCGCCGCGCCTCTGATCTGGGGGCTCGTCATCGCCGTGCCGGCGTGCGCCACCACGCAGGAGTGGATCTACGACAAGCCCAACGTGACACCGGCCCAGCTCGACCGCGACAAGACCACGTGTCGGAAGATCGCGCCCTCACGTAGCATGTTCCGGCTGTTCGAGGACGAGCGCGTCCACCGTGAGATGTTCAACCGCTGCATGGAGGGCCGCGGCTACACGGTCAGGGCCGTCCCCCGTCCCTGACCTCCACCGCGACTCTCACGGGCGGCTCGGCCGGGAATGCCTCCTGGCCGACCCGCACGAGATTGATCTCCAGCACGTGGCGTCCCGGCTCGGTCGGAGCGGCCGCCCACTCGTCGAATTCATAGCGCTGGCCCGGATGGACATCGTACTGGATCGCGACCTGTCGCGAGACTTCGCTCGTCGTCCGACCGCCGGCGTCGAGCCACCTCCACTCGAGGGCCACATGGCCCTTCTTGCCGCGGGGCCTCGCCGGCCAGACGGCGTCGCCGGTGTTGATCGCGACGAGTCTCACGTGCAGTGAGTCTCCGGGAGCGAGCACGCGCGGCCGGCCGGCGTCCTCCAGGAGATAACGTGCCACCAGACGATCGGGAGCGTCCGGGCCGGTCGGAGGTCGCGGCGCGGCACGCACCTCGACCGTCCGGCTTTCCGTCAGGAGACGCTGTCCCGTGAGCGTCAGGCTCACGACATAGCGGCCCGGGGTCGAGGGCGTGGTCGTCCGGAGCGGGATCGCCGCGTGCTCGCCCGCGCCCACGACCAGCGGCAGCACGACGGGAACGCTCGTCGCGCGCGTCGTATCCGTGTCCGGACCGGACCAGCGGACGAGGGCGTGATCGATCCGATGCGGTCGACCGTGCGCCCACGGCCGCTCCGCGTCGTTGTCGAGCCTGATCCCCAGGCGCACGTCCGTCGCCGCCGGCACCACGTCCGGGATCACGAGGCGCCCGCGGAGCGACGCCGCCAGCGGGACGGCGGCCACGGCGTAGACGACATCGGATCCGAATCCGGCCAGCCGACGCACGTGGCCAGCGCGCTCCGCGAGGGTCCAGCGCATCCGCTCCTCGGGCGAGAGCAGATCGCCGTGGACCACGACGGCGCGCAGGCCGAGCGCCGCCGCGTACTCACGGCCCCGAGGACCCGGAAGCTCCGCGAGGACGGCCTTCGCGGCGTCGTGGCTCGACGGCGCAAACGAGCTCCGGCCATTGACGATGGGCAGCCAGTGCACGGTGCTCAGGAAGAGATAGTCCTGCTCGTGCTGCGGCCGGGCGACCGGGATCTCGACGATCGGTCCGGGACGCTCGCGCGCGAGCCAGCGATAGACCTCGGGAACCCCACGTCCGATCGGCACGGCCTGCAAGGGCCACGGCCTGGCGCCCAGCTCCAGCAGGAACAGCCCGACCAGGG